>ERZ724512.167-NODE-167-length-27048-cov-5.349053_pt1 | contig 27048 bp, 17 predicted proteins | sample MGYA00376045_ERZ724512 | MGnify/ENA primary metagenome ERZ724512 (study PRJEB28724, sample SAMN07190883) | activated sludge metagenome | isolation source: activated sludge of sewage treatment plant in Hong Hong | place: Hong Kong | collected 2016-03-17 ... | reverse complement strand
GTCACTTTGGGCTTTGATTCCCTGGCATCTGCAGTCGGCGTTGGTGTATTGGATTCATTTTGCCCGGCCATTTTTCTATTAATCAGCTCTCTAAAAAAAATTAACCTTTCATCGCCACCGGGGGCAGCAATCCATTTTGTCAATGAGAGGGGCAAATCATTCATCCACTGGCTGGCGACTTCATGGAATAGTGGTATCATTTTTTGTTTATACCTCAATCTTTTAATTACCGACTTGCAACTTTCCTTTTGACGCTCAATACTTTCATACTCCTCTCTGTTATTAAATGCATCAATTGATTTCAACTGCTTTTCCCAGGCATCCACTTTACTGCTTAATTCGACCACACGGGCTTCATCAAGTCCGGTTCCCGGCAATAATACCTTTGCTGTTGCCCTTATAAAATAATAATATATACCATCGATGGTGAGTTGTAAAGTGTTTTTATCCTGAGAAAGTGATTTCTCCAAATCCAAAGAAGAAAACTCAGCAATGAGTGGTTGGTTGCAATCGCAGTACCTGAATTTACCCATTTGATTCCTTGGCTCTTCTGTCAGCATATATGCTTCAATACTACAAATCAGATTTTTAGAAAATGGATTCTCCATCGGCATTTCATAAACCAACATACATTCGGCTTGTCTTTCGTAAAACTCTATGTCTTTATACCCTTCCGAATAGCCGATCCAAATTCCGGTGAGTTCACTGGTACAAGCCTGGTCCTCGGCAGCCATCATTTTGTTGTATCGTTTTCTGGCTTCACATTTTGACTCATTGGGATTAGGTGGATTGCCCAGTTTTTCTATTTTTCCAGCTAAAACTCTCATTCGATCTTCAAGAGACTGCAATGGCAGACTACTGATTTTTGCTTCTGCCATAATGGACTCCCAGGCGACTTTTTCATTAGCCTCCACTGCATAAGAAGCATCCAAAAGCAAAAGTTGCAAATCTGACACAATCCTGGCATAGGATTCTCTTAACGATAAAAACTGTAAAACAAGTGGGTTAAGTTGATTTAAGTAGTCAATAACTTTTTGATCCGGATAATCAAAAAGTGGGGTCCACACCGTTTCAAACTGTTTGTACTCTTTATCCGGCATGGGTCCGTATAAAATTCTTAATAATTCAAATGAAGAAGACACCGCAGAATTGTATGCCAGATTAGATAGGTCTTTGAAATCAGGAATGATAGGTATAGACAGATCATTCCCTCCTGGTACCGGTTCTGTACCTTTAATAGCTCCTTCTTCCTACCAGGGAGCTCCGGTTGTTTGAGTCAGGTTTTGACATGGCTCATTGATCTCAAACTTTAATGTGGGTATCTTACCTTTTATTATTTCATCTGCGGGCGACAAGTTGATGTCATTTGTTGGCAGGATCTGCTCCTTTTTGCCTTTGGCTGATTCCGGTTTTGTTTCCTTTATGTTTGATTCTATTGTCGGATTGCTATTTGTTTTCACCTTTTTAAATGAAGACAAATCGTCCTTCTCTTTGGCTCCATTTTCCTTGTCATCAGGCAGCAGCTTGTCTTTTTTATTCGAGGATGCTACTTCAATGGCTGAGATGGGTTGAAGAGATAAAAACGAAAGAAATTTCATTGATTCCTCAGAAGGTTCATTGCCCGATTTTTTTTCAATTACCTCAAAATGAAACAACTTTTTATCGACAGTCAAATTATAAATAAATTTCACAGTTTGGTCTGAGCGCGATTTAACCTTCATAAAATGGGCACCTTTCTGTGCCAATAATTTGATCGGCACCATCTGTTTTCTAAGCTCTACAAATTCCTGGGTTTTTCTAAGTTCATTGATAAAGAACAATATTTGTTGATTGAACTCCTGTGCATTTTGAATGCTCGTCTGTTCCTTTTTTATCTTTACTAAGGCGCCACTACCTTTATTTTCAAAAACAAAAAAGTCATTGCTCGCCGTTGAAGCAGGCACCCATTCACCGTAATTCTGAACATAAAATACACCATATTTTTCACACACGCTGATGAGGGTATCCTGTGCCTTCAGATGGAAGACAACAAAAGTGAAGAGCACAATCACCTTGCTCCTCGATAAAAAGAAATTGATTTTCATTTTACGGATAATGACAAAGTAGAAATAAAATATAAAACCCTCTTGATTATCTGAAAATCCAAATGATATCATTATAGGTAGGTTGCTGATTTTTACCCCAGGCAACACCTACATCTCTCCATGCTCTTATTCGAAGTGACTCAAGCATCACCTGATTTTCAAACACTTTTTCAATAAACTTCCAGTCCCGGTTCTCATCTTTCAATTCTTTCTCTTCCATGCGGGAGATGAGTTTGAGTGCATCACCATAACAAACAGAACCAGGATCAATTTGTGTGAGCAGGGCCCCTGCCAACTGTGCTCCTTCTGTATTGGGACGGGCAGCCCAGCAGGAGGAAGCCGCACTGATGAGGATCTGACAATTGTAATCAGCAAATTCCTTGTAGATGGGTCCCATTTCATCCATTGCTTTCATATAACAATCCTTTGAAACTTCCGGTATACCGGCCAAGGTAGTCATGGCGTCTGCATACTGCCTCATAGATGCCTGTGCTTTTGCCCTGGCAATGACAAAATCACATCTTGAATTATAATATTCAATAATTTTAACTTTACCTTCTTCCAAAAAAGCATCTACTTTAGGGTGTTTAAAGTCAATACTCTTAATGGCGTTGGTATAGGCTTTGGTTTGATTGCTGCCTGCACCTTTCACTTCAAAGGAGGTAGAACTCACTGTAATTTTATCGATAAAGTCAACAATAAAAAGGGAAACCTCAAACTGATAGGTCTGCCTTACCGGTGCACCTGCTACAATGTCTTCTGCCAGTACATCCATATTGGCGGTTAGTAAAAATCTGGGACTGGCACCAGCTCCGGCCAAACCCTTTTTGGTGACCGCCTGTGTAAGTTTGCTGGTGAGCGTGCTGCGTGCAGCAGGTGGTATGTTTTCAACCTGATCGGGTATGAAGACATTGAGGCTAATCCTGTCATAGTCATTAGCCGAAGGCATAGTGTTTTGCCCCATCAGAGGCAAACTCAACCAGCAGGCCACCATCCATATTATATATTTTTTCATGATTTTATTACTATTTTTCTCCAATGATCAGCCATACTTCACCCAAACCCCGGGTATAAATTTTGCTGACCAGATTAAATGGATTTTTATTCAACATATTTCTCAAATCCCTGAGCCATCTGCGCGTGTCATTGGCTCTGCCTCTATCATCGTATAACGGAATTCTGACCTGTTCAAACCTGATAACATTTTGGGTATAGGTAGTGGTGCTGAATCGGCCTTGCACTGTATTTTCACTTATCCAATTCTCAATGATTTCTCCCAATTCAAGCGATTCATTTTGATAGGTAAATACTTCCTCCAGATCGGCTGGAGAGCCATCAAATACGCGAGCCTGAAAAACAACTTCTCTGCCGTTGGCAAATAAATCGTCAAAGTGGGCCTGAAGTCTTGTATTAAAATCATCGATGTGCGCCAAAACCGCTTCTTCCAATAATACCGGTGTTTGGGTCGCAAACGAAGGTTCGCCAGTGCCTTGTGCGCCGGCAATCTGCTTTTTGGTATAGGCATCCAGGCCCTGGAGCATAAATGTTATAGATCTGCGGGGTCCTTCCTGATTGATTACATAAGTCAACTGAATGATGATGTCTGCATTGGCATTTCTTTGCAAAATATCAATTGGACTTTCCACCAGATTGGATCCCGATTTACTACTCATCATAGACACCTCTGCACTTTCATTTTCTGTATTTTTAATCGCAGTTTCAAGGTTTACCAATGGAAAGCCCCGATCCGACATCATGGTATTGATTTTACCGATGGTCATCAGTAAATCCGTTTCATTTTGCAAGGCCATTTTATAATCGGGTATGGTTTTTAGCGTACCCATTTCATCAAAAGTGGTAGTGTATCCATTTTTAATACACCAATTATCACTGGGAACCACCATAATGGTAGGTTTTTTGGCTTGGGCGAAAATGCTGACTTGCAGCATCAGTGCCAATACCGTAAAAATTACTTTTTTCATCTATATTCTATTTACGATTAGAATCCCTGACCCAATTTTTTAATGATACCTGCAGCCTCCAATTCCTGACGCAAAGCTGCGTGCCTGATGGACATAACAGAGCCAACCTTGTATTCTTTACTGGTCATTTTAATCCTGTCAACGGTTCCATCATTCGCCATGGAGACAAAGCTGAGATACCTGCCTCCATCGGTAAAAAAGGTATTAAAAAAATCGCGGTGCAATTCTTCAGTACCTGGCTGTGTTACCAAAGGTTTGGTCATACACCCTGGTTTACCGGCGTTGATACCTTTAAAAATTACAGCATGTACGGCATTTTTCCTTGCCTGATACGCTGCTTTTTCCGGGTCGGTGCCAAAACCCCATACCTTTATTAATTGGGTGCCATCCATGCCAGTGCCCATGCATTCTATTTCATAGTTTCCACTAACGTATCCTGCCATGACAGCCTCCTGATTGACTTTTGATGTTTTGCATGACATTGTCCATACCAACAAAGAGATTGTTGCAAGAAAACCTAATCCAGATTTCATAATAATAATATTTTGAATGTTAAAACATAAACCTAAGTCCGGCAGTAAAACCGGCCTTTGATCTGTCTTTAAAAAAATCATCATAATTGTCGTAAGTAACGGTAACTCCGGTACTTTCATTTTTCACTTTAGTAGGAAACAGGTAGCTATATTTATAGCTGCCCATCAACTGAACCCCTGCACTAATGTGAAGTCCCAGTCTAAGTCCGCCTTCTGCATATTCGGTCTCAAAGGATAGTTTTTCATCTTCAACTTTCCAATTGGTAAATTCTAAGCCATATCCAATATAGGGTTCAAAATAAAGACCACTAAAAAGATATATGTCTTTTCCGATGCCCAGGCTGACTCGTGTAAATTCAAAAGGATCATCGCTCAAATCTGTGTATTCTCTATTGTCATATGCCCCTTCAACGTAAACCAGTAAAGAGGTAAGTGCTTTCCCGGATTTGCCGGCTGGAACCAAACCACCCATAAATTTGGAAATGAAAAAATCCATCCTACCTGTGTATCCTGTCATACCATCCAAGGCATATCCCAAAAACAAATTCAATCCGGCATCATTCTTTTGTTCCAAATACATGCCCATGTTGTCAACCTTACCACCAAATATTTTATAAAATTCTGAAGATTCACTATTCCCGACAGTTACTTGTCTGTTGTCGGCAACTTTCATGACTTTTACAACAGCCATTCTTTTTTTATAAATTGTACCGTCTTTTTTCTGTCTGTTTTCATAAATAAAGTAGCGATTGTCCAAAGACAAACCTTCCTTTTTACCAATTTTAGAAGATATGGGATGGACACTACTCACCATTGCCTTAACTCTGAAAGCATCGTTGCGGGCTTCCATTTGTGGGGTTACTTTTTCCATGACATCAACCAACAGATTGTGGATCAATTCTTCATTTGATTTTTGCTTTTTCAAGCTAGCTATCTGATTGGCATTAAATTGTGTCATTTCGGATTCAACCCTTTGGTTGGCCACATGTACCCATTTAAAACTTGCCTGGTCAAAAGCTTTCGCCCTGGCCGTCATGTCTTTATCGCCAGCACTTGTCCAATAGTAATTAAAAAAATTACTGGCTACCTCTTCACTAAAATCAAGGCGAAACAAATACGATTTTACTTTAGCCTTATAACCATTGCTGGTTCTTTCTTTGGTGGGAATGGCTTTGCTATCATAGTACTCCTCCATTGTTGTGACATCAAAGAAGTCGTAGACAAGCACATAGGACTGGTTGACAAGTTTAAGGCCCATATCCATTAAGGTAGACTGACCTCTTTTGGAAGCGGACGCAGCCATGAAGTCGTTGTCGTTGGCATTGTACAAACCTCGCTGTTTGAGCAGATCTACGTTATAACTGCCATCTGCCTGTCTGTTGAACCAGATTGATAAAATCTGCTGCGCCACCTTCTGTTCCTGCAACAATTTGATAATGTAATCAGGGGGGATGTATTGCAAAAGTTCAGGAAGTTCCGCACTAACCGGCCTCTTACTTCCAGCGGTTGGTATCACCGGATGTTGAAGAGTATTATTAAAAAACTTTTCAGGAGGTTGAAGCGAGGGAAACTGCGAAAAAATTATACCATTATGCCTGTCTCCAAAATCCAGTACCATCAAAGACATAGAATTTCTTGCGTATTCAGGTTGTGCATACATTTTTGGCAGCAAAACCATCATTATGCCCACTACCAGGATATTTTTCATTTTATTGTATTTAATCATTTATAAGTTGCCAAATATTTTCTAAAAACTCCATGACCCGAATCAGCTGCCAATTTGACCCGAAGCCAGTTCCGAAGCATGACATTATCAGAAATTATCAGAAGCATCGATCCACTTTTTATTTACCTGATTGTACTTTTCTTTTTTTGCTGCTTTTTCCAATTGCGGTTGTGAAATATTGCACACCACCCTATAAGCGTTTAATGCGTCATACTGAATTCCCAAATCGATGTTTTTATTTTGTAAGTGCCACTTTGCAAGGTACATGGTATGATTGTTCATGACATCGAATATGGAAGGCAAGGCACCACAATTACTCTTTTTCCCATATTTTTCTGCAATTATTCTGCACAGGTTTGTATAACGTGACTGCAATTCGGTTTCATATACTACTGCCTTTACGAAATCTGAATGAAGATAAACGGCGTACAATTCTTTATTACGATTATAACCGTAACTGAAATTATAATGATAGGTTGCCAATTTCTGTCTTGAAGCATTCTTGCGCTTTACCTCACCGGCTTTCATGCCAAACCATAATTTACCATAAGCAAGGTTGGACGATTGTTCTTCCACGGACTTTTCCATTTTATCTATAGAATCAATTTCGATGTTGTCGGAATTGGATGTAGGGCTTATGGTAACAGTGGTATCATCATTCTCTATTATTTTTGAAAACGGGCCAGTAACTTCAGGGGTATTGTCCGTATGCCCGGCTCTATCTAATTTACAGGCAAGTTGAGTCAAACTCAAAGTGCATATAAGGATGCAAAAAGACCGTAGAAACGAAATCATGGCCGCTTTTTGATCTTCGTAATTTAAAACAATTTGACCACAATTAATATGACCATCATCATATTCGCATAAGACAGGCATTAGACAGGATTCCCTTAATTTGATTTACATTACAACATTAGAATAAATGGGCAAATTATGAGAACATACCTTGTCGCAGGGCTGGTAATGCTTTTATTGGCGTGTAACAAAAAAGCAACAACCTTTAATGAAACCCGTCAGCAGGATTTATATCTTATGTCGGGCAAGGTGTTTTATTCGAAACAATTTCATGGCGTGGTGAATCTGTTAAATGCCGAGAAGGAATTAACAAAAAACAATTTTCCTAATGGTGGCATTCAGGTGAAATCGGTTTCAGAGACAAAATTGAATGGAGTGCTGCTCGCCTACCCATTAGAGTGGCACACGTTTGCAGGGGAAAGGATAACTCCAAGTGAAGAAATGAAAAAACCGTTGAATGCAACCTTTGAAATCAGTAAAACCGATAATGGTTATGAGGTAGTAGTGCAAAACATGTGGTTTAACAATGATTTGAGATATACCCGACAGGAAAATGTTGTCATTGAAAAGTACATTGTGGATGAAAAAAGATTTAGGTTTAGAAGTGATCAAAACACACTGAACATTATAAAACACCTCTGCCAAAAACTGGAGACATTGTTTTACCTGAAACCAGGTGTGTCTGGCGAAAAATTTTAAATAAAAACGCCGCTGTGACAGCGGCGAATTTACCGGGAAACCCGAATTTAAATTAAACTGTAATTGAACTATTTTTGAGTTTATTGACCTTTATCTTTGTACAATAAAAGTATCATGTGTCATTTGGAGGCCAGCCTTTACAGTGCTTATGGTATACAAGCCATTGGGCAAAGCAGAAATATCGGCGGTTATTCCGGATGGGTTTCGATCCAACTGACAAACAGGGGTGACTTCTTTGCCTGTAATATCTACAATGCGGAATGAAGTACTTTCATCCAACTTAATACCTAATATCTGGTACTGAATCAGCTCACGGCCGGGGTTAGGGAAAAGTGTTGTCACAAGATTTTTTTCAACATCATTGACTAGAGAGGGTGCCTGCAAGCTATCGGCATCAAAAAAGAGACTCGTAAAAGCTGTTACGTCTTCATTGAGATTGGCTAGCAGGAGCGGTGCCGACCTATTGGCTCTGTAATAATAAATTCTGTTTCTTACATTGGTGCGTTGCCCCTGTTTTTGACCAAATGCTGTAAGTAGTGTGCCTGGAGCAGGATTGCCGTTGAGATAAAAACTATCGATTTGGTGTTGCAGACTGAAGAGCACCAAAACATCATAGGCCGGTGATGGGCCAGAAGGCGTGTAAACCCTCATCTTTCCCCAGCCGGTAACTGTATCCTGTCTGACTACATTGGCTACGTGCTGTGCTGGTGCATAATTGAGACCATAGGCCGGGATGTGGATTTTGAATTTGGCCACCCTCCTGGACACGGACTCGTTGAAATATCCAGCTGAAACCGGAAATTGCAGAATTTCTCTGGGTTGGGTAAGGATGTATTTTTGTTCTTCAAAAATAATTGAGTCTTTGTTGTTGCCGGTAAGAGCACCCTGGCTGTATGCCTGGGCAGGAATATAAATGCCATTCTCGTGGAAGCCATTTTGATTGGTGCTGAAATAATAATTAATGTTGTAGGTAAGGCCATTGACATTCATAGATCCAACGCTATAAGCATCACAATCTTTCTTAAAAAAATCATCGCTTACTTTTTCATACGAGATTTGACCTGCAGGGCTGGTTGCGGTGGTATCGAGAAAAATCTGCATGTTTTCACCCGCGAAAGGAAGGCTGCCCAAATCATTGGTGGAGCTCACCCTATACGTTTTAATGGGAGGAAAGTTGGAAACATCCAGCGAGAGCTGGGCAAAAAGACACAGCGTGCTTGAGCTAAAAACAAATAAAAGTAAAAGTCTTGTGTACATTGTCTGAGGTTTTGATGCTACAAAATAAAAGCAAATCAAGACCATCGGCAATAGTGGGTAGCCACTATATAGGGTAGAACGCTTGAGAAAACTTTTATTCCAGCAAAATCAACTTGACAATATTTCCATTTAATGACTTTTGAAGTCTGCTAATCAGATATTCTGATAAATTTATTTGTGACAAACTGACTGTCATCCATCACAGATGTTATAAAATACATGCCAGGCATCAAATGACTGACGTCAATCTGCTTATCATTGATATTTCCCTGATAAATCATTTGTCCCAGACTATTGTAGATAATTATTGACGAGGGGCAAGGATCACAATCTAGCCATAAAACATTTGAAACTGGATTGGGAAAGTAGTTGATATTGGCATGGTAATTTTCATCCTGCACACCAAGCAATTTAATTTTATTGATCCTTAGTATGGTTGTTGCCCTAGCATCAGCATCCTGTTTGTAAATACCAGAAAAAGAGTCAAAATATAGACTAGTTTCATCAAAAACCATCAAATAATAAGAATCAAATTCAAAAATTGATTTACAAATAGCATATCTTAAAGAATCTGTAAAGGGCAATTCAAAGACCTCCTTAGAAACGTTATTAATAAGATCATATTTATGCAGTTTTGTATATCCGTAACCATTATTAAAATTATCATCCTTACTTATTGTTGAAAACAGAATATATTCTGAATCATCAGAAAATGAATAATTCACTACGCCTTCGCCATAGTCTCTATATGGTAATTCTATTTTTTGTATTAATTCTAAATCATGATTATAAATTAGGACAAATTCTCTTGGTAGTTCAAATGGGCTTATTTCGATTTGACCGCTTAAGATCACTCTACTATTATCAACGTATATAATTGAAAGACCCCTAGAATATACTGACAAAGTATCTGCCATTTTTTCCATCAGAAGGTTTCCACTCAAGTCAAACTTTCCCAAAAAAGTTTTACTTATATAATCATATTTGGCACCAAATAATCCAACAGAAAAATCATAGTCATAACTGTAAATTTTATTAATAACATATCGGTTAGGAATATTTTGAATCAAACTATCACTTTTAATGATTTGCAAATTACTTGTATCTAATTGAATAAATTTGGTCTGAGGAAATTGTTGCATAAAGTCATTTCCTATATACAATAATTTGTTGTTCACAAATTTTGATACAGAATACTTATCACCGTCGAAATACAAGCCATAAGAATAAATACTATCTGCAGTTTCCACATATGAAAGCAAATGTCCAGAATTTTTGTCAAAATTCCTCAACACCATGCCACTCATACTATTTAACCAATAAAATGGTAGTTGTAATTCAGGATGGTACTCAGTTCTTTTCTCGAGGCTGGCAACCAGAATTGAATTATTTTCTACTTTAATCGCAACCGGCATCTCTCTATTTTCCTGATTGCGCATATTGATGGCCCTTCTCCACTCCTCCTTACCTGTCTCTACATTGAATTTAGTGAGAAAGTAACCCTCAACATCAAAATCGGTTTTAGCTGCAAATGCATAATACAGGTACTTGCCATCAAAATGATTTAACCGGATTGGAGTGTCAAGGAAGCAATTATAACCATCAGAGCTGTCAGTTACAAAATCAGGTTCAAAGTAGGTGTATTTATAATCTATTGCCGGATGATCTAACTGCCATGGTTGGTAGGGAACGACTGGTTGTTGTTTAAACTGAGAATATATATTATGATTACAAAGTATTACAAGCATATATATTTTTATTCTATATATCATATCACCAAAATTTAACTTGATTAAATAAGGGAGAAACTATGCTTGTTCCTCCCTAAAATTTTTCTGATTATCCTCCCATTATTTGGCAGGGTGTAATACAATTATTTCCACCTAAATCACCAGGAGAGCAATTAGGGAAATTATCATAACATGTTCCTAATTGTGAGAAATTTGTAGATGTAACAATTATTGAGTTTGTTGTCATGTCATAGCACATTATTTTTTTTCTGACACAACAACCGTCTCCGCATTGTGGTTCATTAATCGAAATTTCGCCTTCAGAAGCACTAAAACAAAACGAATTGCAATTTCTTTTCACAAAATTTGATTCCACTGTTGAATTTGGACAAAATTTCTGGAAAGTAAACAAATAGGCAGCCATATAAGTTGTTTCTATGTAATTACTAACAGTTTGGTACAAATGTATTAGCTCATTTTCTAATTGTCCTATTTGATTTGATTGATACAGGGTAAGCCATTCATTTCTTAATCTCACACAATCTGTTGAATATCCCCAATTTTCAATATTTGCCAAAATCTCAAAATTTACATTAATTGGGGAACCATTTTCATCATTGCAGCTCACAACTTTTACAGGAATTGTTATTATACAACCGGGATAATCAGGATGGTTATAACTTACAGTGATATAAGATGTTGTTGTTGTTTTACAACCAGTTAAGATTGGTCCACAAGAACTTCTTAATTCAGGTAAAACTAAATTACTTTCAAAGATTCCAACTTCTTCCAACTCGTGCTTTAATTTAAACTGGAGATCTTCTGTTTGCTCAGTTGGTTTTTCTGTTTTTAAACATGAAACCATAACGACACCGAAAACCAAAACGCTCAGAAGCGTAAAATAAATTGTCTTCATTTTCATTTTTTTGAATTTTAATAATAAACAATAGGTTTATATATTCAAAAAAACTACCTTTGTCCTAATATCGGCTAGATATTTAGGGCTTGCTATCAACCCTAGCAATGGGTTGTGGTAAGCTCTTTTTTATATATCAAAACTAGCTCTCTAAAACTATTGAAAAAAAGTTCTAAAGGTAAAATTAAATAAAAGATTGTTGCGTTTTTACGTTCTATTCTAGATTTATGAAATTATCAATTAATACACTAATTATAATAATTTCTTAAAATCAGATAGTATACAAATATAAACAATATACCCAAATAGTAAAAATAATTAACATATATAATTTATTGTAATTCTTAGAATCTTGTTTATTAAACGTTTATAAAATAATTATTTTCCAAATATTTGCCTGATGCACTATTCATTACTCATCATTTAATATTAGAGCTCCTCTATAACTCCCTCTGCAATCGCATCGAAAATTTAAGCAGGCTGTTTTTACCCTCTAGCTTAAGTTTTTTTGTGATGTTGTACCGATGGTTATCAATTGTATTGGGTGATACAAAAAGTAAGCCTGCAATTTCTGCACTGGTTCGACCTTCACTGATCAATTTTAACACCACTTTTTCAGTGGGTGTGAGCAGGGTATTTACCATTTTGAGCTCTTCGCTGTCGTACTCCTTTTGTTCGGCAAGGTAACCCTCAAATTGTGGACTTACAAATGGTTTATCCACAAGTACTGCCTCAATACATTGCAACAATTCTTCGATGGCGTTGTCTTTGAGCAGGTAACCATGTACGCCCGAATTCATGGCATCCATAAAAAAAGATTTGGTCTTGTGCATGGTAAGCAGAATGATACGTGTTTGGCCTTTTTCCGCCATCACCTTTTTGGCCACATCCAAGCCACTTAAGATGGGCATCTCTATGTCGAGAATGGCCAGGGTTGGCCTGTACGCTACTATTTCCTGATAGGCCTTCATTCCGTTTTCACAAGCAGCTACCACTGTCACATTTTTAATACGGGATACAGCATCGATGACTCCGCTCCTGAAAAGGGGGTGATCGTCTGCTACTACTATTTTGATGTTATCCATTTCTTTGGTTGTTGTCATAAAATTAACATTCTGCAATTAGATGGGAACGATGATTTGATTTTTGGTGCCGTGCCCGGGAGTGGACTCAATTTTGAATATTCCACTTAAAATGCGCGCCCTTTCCTGCATATTGAGCAAGCCAAATGAAGTTGCGGCTTTGTTGTGCAGCAGTTCGGCATCAAAGCCCCTGCCATTGTCCTGTACCATTAGATGAAACCTGTCCTGGATCATCTGACCCGTAATACGGATGGAGGTCGCAGCTGCATGCTTGATAGAGTTGGAAATACACTCCTGGATGATGCGATAAAGGTTGATTTTTAATTCCTTACTCACCATTTGATCCTCCGGCAATTGAATGTCGCTGGAAACAAAAACATTGGTACTTTCCCTTACCTTGTCGCACAAGGCCTCCACAGCTGTGCCCAGTCCATACTGGTTGAGCTGGTTGGGGTAAAGATCTTTGGATATATTGCGCACTTCTTCCAGGGATTGGTCGATGCTCTGATCTAATTGCGGGGTATTGAGTCCGTGTTTGTGGATGTAATTTTTGATAAACAAAATGTTTTGCCCAACACTGTCGTGCAACATTTTTGCAATATTTTGCCTTTCGTCTTCAATGGATTGAATTTGTTGTTTTGAAAATTGTTGTCTTAGCTCTTTCTCCCTTTTGTTTTTCCTGTGGTTGATGTAAAACAAAATGGCTATGATAAAAGAAATCAGGGCAACAATCCAGGCATACAACTGCTTTATTTTCTCCTGAGCCAGGTGTGTCTTATACCCCAGTTCACGGATGGCTTCATTTTTCTCATTTAATTCATAATACCCCGACATTGCACTCATTTTATTGGCATAATCGTCGCGATAAACTGAATCTTTGGTCTCAAGATACAACTTGTGATATTGAAGGGCATTCTTCCAATTGCCTTTTGCCTCATAAATTGCGCTTTGGTTTTTGTAACAATCAAACAACCAGTCATTGCTTCCCATTTCTTTCGCAAATTGAATGGCTTTGGTCACGTAGAGTTGGGCTTCGTCGTATCGTCTGAGGCCAATGAGAATTTCTCCCAGATGTTGGTGAATGGCTGTTTTATTTGACAGGTTTTCTTCTACAAACCGATACTTCAACATTTCTTTTTGGTAAATCAGAGATTTTTCAAAGTCCTCAATGTGGGCATAGGAATTGCTCAAATTGTCTAAGGTGTAAACAATGATTTCTTCATCACCATTTTTTTTAGCCAATTCCACACTCTGCTGACACAGTCTGATGCCTTCCCGGATCTTTTCAGCAGCAATCATCTCCAGTCCGATTTCAGAATTGATGCGTATGGTGTCTGTAAAATGACGAGCTAAGATGGCAGCCTTTTTACTTTTGATGTAATAAGCCATCGCTTTATCGTGGTCTTGCATCTGGAAACTCATTTGCCCCAGATTGAAATAAAGTGGCTGTAAAAAATTATACCTCTTTTCTTTCTCATATTGTGGCAATAGGTCATATATTGCCTTTTGCGAAGCATCAAACATTCCCAAATTATTGAAAACCTGCGCCTGGGTCATAAGGGCGCTAAAAATCAGTGAGTCAATACCGGTTTGGTGGGCCACTTTTACCAATTCTTTTGCATCTTCAACAACCCTTCCCGGTTTCGATTCAAGGTCAGCATTGACAATGGAGTCAAGCCTGTAATATGACCTCAAATCCTGGGCATCTGAACTGTCAAAGCAGAAAACCAAGAAGGCAATGGTCCAAAAGCTTTTTTTCAACAACATGATATTTTATTTCAAGGATGAAAAATATCACAAAAAGCTGAAATGGGATGTAGTGGTTAAATACTATTTAGTGTTTGTTGTAAATTACTAATAGAACATTCTCCTGTTGCAATAGCAAAAAAACTGTACTGGCAATAAAAAGGATTCTTTTTGTCTATACCTTACTAAATTTTTACGTTGTAGATTCAGCATTGAAATAAAAGTCCAATTGGAGTAACCTTCTATATCTGAAAATAAAAATCTACTTTATTCTTGTCACCCCAGTAATATCTACCTTGCCTTGACCTTCAAAGACATTCTTAGTGTTTGGATTTGCAATATTAATATCTACATGATTCAGAATTAAGGTTTTATTATTAAAAAATATAAAACTACCGTTTGATAAGGTGTGGTCGAAAAATATTGAAGGAATCATGGATGGTACACCAGATATCATGGCATTTTTACTTATTTCTAAAGGTGCTGTATTATAGGAAAAATTTACATTGGGTTGATCAAATGTAAGCGTATCACCGTCCATCAAACAACCCAAAACATTTCTCAATGTACCAAAGCCATCATTGGCAGAATTGGTCACTACCTTACCCTCAACATATATTACCACAGTTTTCACTCCCTTACAACCCGATGCATGGGTAACAGTTACCCTATAAGTAGTGGTTACTTCTGGTATTACAATGATATCAGGATTAGTAGATCCATCCTGCCATACGTAACTCTGCGCTCCTGAAGCAACAAGTTCTACCTTCACCCCACTGCAAACATAACCATCATTGTACTGCCAGCCGGAATCTTCGTGAATTTCAATGGTGGTGAAAGGATCCTCGGGATTTGTGTCATCACAATCATCGCCATTGTCTACATATCCCACAGTAGATTTGCATGCTACGGTAGATATTTCAGGATCGCCAAAACCATCACCATCTGCATCTAAATACAAATTAAACAATTGGCTTGAATCCTGAACAATACAAAAAGTGGCAATGGATTCATCGTGCAAAAGGGCAGGATAATTCGGGTCTTCTGCAATAAATTCGAAGTCAATAGAGCCCAAAAAAGAGGAGTCTCTGATTTCAATTGGCATGTTGTAAATTCCGCCCACAACCGGCAAATCAGGTACTATGGGCGCAATAGGCGCCAAATCGATGATATAGGGTGATATCAAATTCCCATGTATGGCATAAGGCTTATAAATCAAGGGTACCTTGTGAATAAGTACCTGTTGCATTTCTCCACTGTAAAATTTAAATATCACTGTGTCTCCCTCTCTGGCAAATCCACCAACACTTAGAAAATACAAGCCGGTGATACTGTCAAGTTTTGCCACACCTCTTATGGTATCTTTGACAAAGGCCGCTAAGACATCATCAGCATGGTGAAATTGATATTTGGGTGTATAATCTACCCTGGCAGCTACGGTCATGGTAAAGCCATACCTGACATCTAAGTTCCAGTCCGGTTGTGGCTGGGGTGTCTCACTTCCCAAAATTATAGGGCGATAACTGTATTTAATGAAAGGGCCATTGTATTGATTCTCAAAATTGGAAAGTTCAGTAAGTTGAAACTGATCTCCCACCACAATGCTTTGAGATGGTATTTTGGGCTGCCATAGTGGAGCCAATAAAAGGGGGGTTACCGTAAACTGAATTGAGGTCTCTGCCACCTGAGCCTGTGCCACATTTCTGGACGACTCACCACGGCTTTCCTCATAAGCTCTGCTACTGATTTCACTTGCCATGACAATGAGATTGGTCTGGCCCAGAAAACCACTTGTACCCTGTACATACAAAATGCTACCCACAAAATAGGCATTCAGGTTGGGGTTATTCACAATCATCCACGATACTTCGTTGGAATCAGGCTGAACCAGGTATTCAGACATATCTATGGGCTGAAATGGCACTGATTGCATGGTAGTTTGAGGGGACACATTGTTGATTTTTAATGGTGCATCATTATCAGGATAGATGTGTACAATCATTGGGCTGGTCAAATTTCCATAGATGCCCTGTGCTCTGAACTCAAAGGGAGTAGCGACATCGTAAACCAGATCTGTATTCCTATGATAAACATTCAACGACATCGTATCCACCCCTTTGTTGGAATAAACGGTTATAAAATGCAAAACTTTGCCATTGCCAATGGCAACACTCCTACTCAAGCCTCTGATTTCTCCATTGACAAAAAGTGCGATGGTGTCTTCAAGGCTATAGCTGGGTATTTCACTCAACTGAATTTCGGCCACAATGGTGGCAGTATACTTATAAGTTTGGCTTTCCGGTTTTGGCCATGAAGGTCCCTGTCCCAACACTGTTGTGACTGTGATCATCTGAAAAATGAAATACACAAGTAGTTTATATCTCACAAATTTCAAAATTTTGTTTTTATGTAATGTTAGGAAGTGCCCGTTGTTTATAGGGTCGGCACTATAAGCAAAACCGCTTGTTGATGCCGACCCCATAACCGTTATTTGATCAATAAAACTTTGTGTGTTTCTACCTTATCTTCACTTACAATCGTAAGAAAATAAGTACCACCACTTGTTCCTGCTTTTGGTCTCCATTCCAAATGATTGATGCCATGTTTAATGGCTTCTGCCCTATTCTCCACAATATTTCCGATTGGGTCTGCAACAATCAATTCTATGGTTTCTGCCCTTTCTGATGCATACTTAATGTTGAGTACATTTGAGAACGGATTTGGATATACAGATACCTTGCTCTTATTTGCTTCGTAGTCAGAAACAAAAGTTATTGAATTTAGGTGCAGTGCCACGGGCTGATCAATGCTTCCCCAAACTCCGTTGATGTCAAAACCATGGGTTTCCAAAATAGGGTATACATTGTTTTCAGATGCATCAAAGAATTTGAAGGTTAGATTTTCTCCTCCCTTGTTTGAATAGACTGTCATGAAAAGCATATAAGATTGCAAAGCCGGAATGTAAATGGCCTTGGCAGTGCCCCTTATTTCATTGCCCACAAATGCAGCCACTTCGTCACCCTCTCCAAGCAAATTTGCAGTAGGATCCTGTGCTGAAACCAAGGCAATCATATTCATGGTATGCTCAAATTGGCTTGGATTCACCTGCCAGAAACCTATGGATGAACTTAACTCATCAACTGAGGTTTTAGAAGCTTCATCTACCAGGGCCTGGCTTCTTTCACTGCCCGCATGGCTTGCAACATTTGAAACATTGGGATATGACAAGGTATCGGCATTGGCCAGCTTTAGCAAATAGCCATTGGGGGCATCCAAAAATTGAAGATCGCCTACCCAACCCGGTCCGCTGAAATATTGTGCAAAACTCAACTGCCCTTTAATGATATCTCCCTGACTGGGATTCAATGAAGCCAATGCCTGATTGATAGGCAGCGGGGTCTGAGGCAAATAACCAATCCAATTCCATCCAGCATACAATGGAATAGGCGTAGTTACATCAATAGGCGCACCTACCATCAAAAGTGAATCATAAGACAGTGAATGGTACTGATAAAGTGAATAAGGGAAAATGTACTTCATGCTCCCCAGCCAGCTTTGTGCAGTACTTAAGTAAACGCTAAATGTAGTCTGTTCCTTAATCAATGCGCCTGTCGGATTGCTCAGACTCTCCAAAGCAACATCTACATTGTTATCAGGAAACTCCAGATTCATAGAAATCCAGTTCCAACCCGGATGTATGTAAATGCGTCTTAGAATGTTGCCATTGGTGTGTAATGTTTGTGGATTCAATGCGCTGCCGATTAAATCATCTGCCACAAAAGGAAATTCTTCGATGGCCTTGGCAAACAACCGGCAAGCTGAGGCATCCCAGATCTGGAATGTGACATTTTCATCTGTGGCTTCATTGCTGTAAACGGTGAGATAGGCTACATAATTGTTGAATGCTGGATTGTGTCGTATTTTGGCAATACCCCTTAATTCTCCATCTACATAGGCACCTACAATATCTTCCTTATCGGTCGACAAGTCTCCTTCGATGTCAAGGTTTACAACCATGTTCATAGAGTAACTGAAATCTGAGGGATCAAAGCCGGAAGGATTTAAAACCCAGTTCGGTGGACGGCATATTACTCTTGTATTCATGATTAATATTTCATCACCACCCATAAAAAATGGGTTTAAGCCGGTCTCAGTGTGCAAAATGATGGAATCAATGTAGTTTCCAATGGCAACATTGTCATCCACTGTAAATCGGATCTCTTCTTCTTCATTGGCAACCAATGTTCCCCTATCAGGCGTAACATGAATGTATGCAGGTGCCGTGATGTTGAAGGGGACCGGATATCCACCCCGGTTGTGTATCTTAGCCACCATAGTTCCTTCTTCATCCACAAATTTTACAAGCTCCAGACTGTCTTCAAGCCATGCCAGTTCATTTCTATCCACATAAAATTCCCACTCTTCCTCAAAATTTTTATTGCCTACTAAGTCTTCAATATTGTGAAGCTCTGCACGCAATATTTTGTTTTCAAAATATTCATTATCGAAAGTTGGATCCAAAACGATCTTGTTGTCGTGGCAGGTAATTTTCACATCGATTAAAGTATTGTTATAATACAACCCTACGTTGTTGGCATTGTTAATATCTGCCTGGATCAATTTGTTACAATTGATGGCCTGATTGAATGTAAAAGAAATCTCATCTCCCACATGATAAACACCGTCAGAAGGTTGAGGCACTCCAAGCAATCTTGGTGGTTGTCTGTCAATTTTACCCTTTATTACTTGCGAGTAACCGGGTCTGTTGGCTGCATCACCTGAACATTCTGTCAATGCCCTGATTTCATACTCTCCATCTGCCAATCCCGTTGTATTCCAAAAGAAATGATGAAATCTATTTCCAATTACCGGTGGTTTTGGAGCTGGAAGGTTATCATATTCTGCCCAGTTACCATTGTACACTTCATGATCTGTACCACTCTCTGTTTGTATGTTGATCCATGCACCGTCACCATTTGATGGCCTGTATTGTACCCGTATCAACTTAAATTCAGTAGCAGTGGTATCATATCCAGATACTGTAATCTGCCTTACATCATCGTCACCGGTTGTAAGCGGGTTGGGGAAAACAACCCAATTTTGTTCAGGTACATTGATGGCTACCTCGCTACAGGGTTTAATAAAGTGAGCGTATAATGCAATAGGGTCATAAAAGGCAGGATCATCATTCTGACAAAGCGACGACAATGCAACGACCAGGCTATCGTAATCATATTCAATGGGTCCTTTCTCTATAGTAAGTGTTACCGGTATAGATTCACCATAAGGGATGGTATATTCCAAGCCTTGCGACAGGGATACACCATTGCAAAATACTTTGGCCCCATAGGGATTGGTAGCATTGTCCATGGTTAACAGCGCAGTCACCTCTTCATTGGTTTCACTGGCATTGCCTAAAAGCAAGTGATAGACCGCCGGCTCGTTGGCTGGTACATCCACACGCACCGGTCCATCAGGTCCAATCTCCATGTTCATCCCTTCTCTTTTAGCAGTATTGGGTTCCCATGGACAACTTGACTGACCTACCTTGGTTCTGAAAATGGGAGTATTGTAAAACGAATCCATCCCTATTTCTACAGAGAACGCATCCAACGGATCATCATCGTGAAGCGCATATCCTACCGTAATCCCTTTGGCACTGTTGGTCTCGCTGGATTTGCCGTCAGTACCCTCATTAATAACATGGATGATGGTACCACCCCCAAGTCCGTTGATAGAAAATAATACATGGATGTCCTGATTGTTTACATAACTTTTCAACTCATCAACTGTCTTTGTTTCACTGGTGTCACTGGTGATGGCATTTTCATAGGTAATGCCACCATCAAAAGAAATATTGCGTAAGGTAGCTGCCCTGCTTTTTGTTTCTTCGTTGTTTGCAATGATCTGATTCCACCTGGCAATGGATGTGTTGTATTTAGCCACTTCATCCATATCCTGATTGGCTATGCTCAGATCCCGCAACTTTATTAAGCCCGGAATGATATTCTTGACAATGTTGTTTTTAGAATAAATAAATTGCGTTGCATATGACCCTGGCACCACAAGCACCGTTTGTGTAGCAGCTCCCACACAATTGGCAGTATCAAAGCTGATCACATCTACATTGCCATAATCAACGTTCAGAGCTCCTCCTACAAAAATATCACCATCACCACCGATAAAATTTTCATCATCGCTGGTGGAAATTACTTCACTGAATGAAGTGCAAATTTCTACAGCATTGGATGAAGATTTTGTTATGGTCTGCGTGCCAACAAACTCACCTCCCAGATCCGATTCGAAGGTAAGGATTACGGGGCCCGCTACAATGTCCTGATCCGGCCCCAGGTCTATTACCCCGGTAGCTCCATTTCCATTTGCCTTTTCTGAAAACAGGGTGACATTGGTGCAGACATTGGTGTTTTTCTCAATGTATGCATAACTGGCGTCTCCCGGTGGATCTCTTAGTACAATGCTGGGCGTTTCAGGCGTAATGGTGGTGAAGGTATTGGCCTTTGCTTTATAACCTAAAACCAATACCTGAGCCGTAAACTCACTTTCATTGCTAGACTCACTTCTTGCCAGAATGGTGATTGTTTTAAGATAGGGAGGTGAAGGGTTGGGCTCCCCCACTTCAAAAGAGTAACTCAATTTTTTATTACTCATCTTGTGCATGGCGGTATCAAGTGTCATTTCATTGACACCATTTACAATTTTAAAGTTGGCAGTGTCGAGATAACACACGCCTTCTTCCAAAGGTATTGTTGGATATTGCTCTTTGACTTTTATAACCAATTGTTGCGTATTGCCTTTTTCCCAAACGATCAGTGGACAATCATTTGAGAATGGTTCTAAGCCACTGATTACTTCTACCTGAGGCTCGGCATAGTACCTAAAATCAAAGACCGTATCGCGATCTACTAAATTGGCAGTTTTACCACCCTGCACCTGAAACGCTGTTTTTATTTCAGGATCAGAATGTTCGATTACTGAAACGATCATACGTTCTACCGGTGGTAAATTGTCAAAGGTATATTCACCATCTGTAGTTAATATTTCCATGGTTCTTTGCAGGCAGTTGTCAGGGGTAGATACTTTAACAATGCACACCGTACCTTGTGGAGTACCCGGATTTTGAATGATGGATTTATTGCATTGTTCATCACCTCCTACAACCTTGCCCGAAATTTTTCTGGACTCAACATTGTAAAATACAATTCCCGCTATGGGATTTACCACATTGATAACTTCGTAAACCGGTGGAAAAAACACATGATCTGAATATTTGGGTGTAAGCGTGCCGGAAAATCCGGGATCCAAATCTATTACAAACTTTCCGATGGAATCTGTGTAAACGGGAGGGCTGAAAGACACGCCGTTAACTAGAATCTCAACATTCTTCTGAAAACAGTCTGTGTTGTTGAACCTCACATAACCTGATACTGGTATGGTGGATTTATCAATAAAATCGATCCTATCTACCGAAGTAACACTTGGGTTAAGGGTCACCTGTCGGGTTCTTGGCGAAAATTCATGGGGTGTAGTTTGTTGCATAGGCGCAAACGAGGTCCACTCTGTACCATACAAATCACCCGGCAAAAGTTGCAAAGAACCAATGTTGTTCACTTTATTGCCGCTGCCTTCGTCTAATTGAAAATACACAGACAATGCCTGGTCCGGAAACGTTCTTCCAGCCTGAAAATGCGTTTGAATTTGGGTGCTTGTCTGTACATTGTTGTACACAGCTATTTCATCTATGAAGCCACTGAACCAATTTTGTGCCCCCCCATTTGAAGCTCCCAAAATCCACTTGTAGTTGGCATCACCGATATTTGACAAACTCAAATTACCACTGGCAGCCGACACGCCATCAATATACAAGCTTACATTGCTTCCATTGAAGGTAACGGCCAAATGATGGTACCCTTTTGAAACGTTATTGGCCTGAATGCTGCCCTGATCTGTACTCACAATAAGATTGCGCTGATTACCGGTAGTAGCCACAGATATTTTAAATTCATCAGTACCGAATTTTTTAGACACCAAGGTCTGCATGGTAGGATTGTTGGAACAATTAAACCACAACTCAAGGGTGGCAGTGTTGTTTAAGCTCCATGCAGGCAAAGCGGCATACGACTGATCTTGTATGTTAAATTCCAAAGCCCTCTTACTATAAAAATCTTTGGATGGTTTGGCAATAAATGTTTGGCCTGTGCCATAGCTTACCCCCTCAATTCGATAATAGCCTTCTTCATTGGTCATGGCAGCAGTGCTCACAGAAGGTCTGATGGCACTGAAATCTACACCACAAAAATACATTACATCCCTGCTCATAATATCATAGGATTTCACGCCCAACTGCTCATCAAATTTCCAATAATGAGAAAGGGCTTCTTCGTCAAAAGAAGCGGTTACGTTCATTGATTTTTGAATGTCCACTTCCTTGACTACCTTATGATAGATCCTTAATTCGTCCAGGTAACCATTCCAACCACCTCCCACAAGGGTTCTTGCTCCAAGATTTAGACTGGTGGGCACTATGGAGACCGGTATTACCTTTTGGTCCTGCAGATCTCCATCCAGGTAAATTCCGGTCAAATTATCTCTTGCGTGGTGTGTTACCGCAATATGGTGCCATTCATTCATGGTAGCATTCGGGAAGGCAGCAGTAAGCGATGACCCGGCAGCATTAAATGTAATGCCGTTGCCCTGACTGCTTTCCAAAGCTACGAATGACAAGTTATTTTCCAGGTCAAATACCCCTTTGCCTCCTGTTGCTGCATTTGTCTTGATCCAAAATGAAATGGTCCAATCAAAGTTGCCATTTGGCAAAAAGGGGTGTGATGCATTATAAAGTGAACTTGCACCATCCATAGGGCCAAAAGCTGCTGAAAACCCTTGTTGAGGGTTCAGACTAACTATAGCATCAATCACAGGGTTTCCATTTGGTGTTTCTACCAAACCTGTTACTACACCATTGGGCACCATAAAGCCCACAGCACTACCGGTGTAACCTTCTCCAAAATCATTGAGCCCTGTGACGGTGTAGGTATAGGGTCTCCCTGCAATGACATTGAAATCATTGAAATTTCTGACCTTAGGGCCAACACTTGCAATGAATATACTATCCCTGTATATATTAAAGCCACCGGTGCTGGACCCACCCAGAGGATTGGCGTCCCATTTTACTTCTATGCGATCAAGGTACTCGCCCTGACTGGCAATAACAGCCGGTGCCTGAGGAGCAAGCAAAAACTGTGCATAAAAACCATAGTCAACGGTGTATTTTGTATTATTGGCCTGCCCCACTACAGGTTCTCCCAATATAATACTCGATATCTTTTTTGAGTTAACCGCATTGGTGGTAGACCCATAGTTGAAGTTGATGGTTCCACCTCTTACAATTACCGCACCCGGAGTAGGTACGCAATCATCCTGAGCATTTGCGATATTGATCGTTAACAGACAGACCAATAGACTGAAAATACCTTTTAAATAAGTATTATTCATTTTTATGTTTTTTAAATAATAAAAATTGTCAGTTATACATCCATAAGTGAGCATATCAATGTTGCTGTATCACTGATGAAAATGCACATCAAATGTTATTTCTGACCGTCGATATTGGCTGATGAACCTGCATTGTTTCGATTGTCCGACAACAACGCCTCTATTTTACCCATTCTTTCTTCAAGGGCTGCAGTTGTTGTTTTCAGAGATTTATTTTCCTCTTCCAATGAAATTAATCTTTTATATAATTCCTGGGTCGCAGATATGTTCAACATGGACAAAGCATCGTAATCAACACCCAGAAAATCATCCACGTATTTTCCATATACAAAAATTTTGGTAAGTTCTTTATCTGATGAAATTACAAATGTTTTATCGTCAACAATTTCCAGTACTTCTACATCCGTTAATTTAGCTTCCTTAGATAAAACATCAACATGGTCTCCGGTTTTTAAACCATGCTCTTTTCCCATGGTAATTACAATTTTATCCTGGCTGAATTTCGAAACCACGGGTTGGGCAAATATATCCGGAAGAACGTTTCTGGAAGAAGTTACTGCCTGTGGAAATATTTCTTGTATTTCTTGTGCTATTACTTTTTTGTATTTATTTCTGTCCTGAACGCGATCTTTCATTACATAGTCGGTTATCTTAATCTTATTCAGCAACATCAGATCCTCAGATGAATTACTTAGGCCAACTATGTCTTTTATTCTTTTATCAGAAACGGTTAAATTGTTACAAGACCAAAGTCCTTTTCTCGAAACAATAGAGCCATCACTGATGATGCCTATGTGTGTTAGAGCAGGACCATTGTTTGGATCTCCCAAAAGAAGAGGGTTGTTGGCATTGTTGTTTATCCAATGCATACCACCTTCATTATAGAAACTCAAACCAGTATAATCATAGGATGAGCCGGCAAAGGGGCCAAAGTCACCGTTTTGCCATGTTACATGCAAAGGAGCAAGAGGATTTGAGGTATTCACACCCATTCGACCATTTCTAATGATACCTACAGCCCCATTGTTTGACATTATTTCCAAAGTACCGTCGCTGCTGGACCTTAATCCAGTATCACTATCCCCCACACTTACCCATCTTGTTACTCCACCAGGATTTGTACCATCAGAAGCATGAAGATTGCCATCATTGCCCAAATAAATATCTCCACCCTGGGTATTGATATTGCCATTGGCATACATATCAAGATTGCCATACACTGCGTGTCTGCCGGAAGTGATGGTACCAAACACATCGGTTCTGAATTTTTGACCACCATTGACAAATAATTCAGTTCCATTGCTGCCATGAGAATGCAATTGATTCAAACCACTATCATACAATAACATTCTTCCAGTTCCATTATCGGCGAAGTTCAATCTATCTGTTTCACGCAAAATGCCGTGATTGGTTCCACCTATGGTGAATTCCCACTCACTGTTGTTGTCCGGCAAGTGAAGTCTACCATTGATTTGCGCTTTTCCGGAAACGATAAAAGTGCCATCGGATAGGAAAGAAGCTGATTGTCCATTGGCCGCCAATGAACTTACAGACACTGCGTAAGGAGCTGCAGTCAGTTCGGTTCTGGGAGCCAGTTCCTGTCCCCCCGCCACGGTAATGCCAAGGTAAAGCGTATTTCCAAAATTCGATGGATTCAGTGCCATAACAGAGCCTAGTTTATGGCTGTAAATACCACCTACCACAGTTACAACAGTTGTTTCTTCCCATAAAGCTGTGCCACCTACTTGCTCGGTGTACAATCTGAAAGTAACCCCTACATCACCATCGGGTATCGCTTTGCCGGAAATGTCTTTGAGCGTACTTTGTATAGAAATTTTGGGTCCCTGGGCATTCATACTTATTGCAAATAAACATGCAGTGAATACCAGTGCTAATGTTATTGATTTAAACATGTAAAGAAGTTTTTTTTGTTTGAAATGATGCTCACTCCATTTTCCGGCAAATCAAATCCTCCTTATATAAAAAGAACCGAATTGCCCAATGCAATGGATTTGTCGCAAAATTGGTTTGAATTCCCGCGAAGGAGGTGGACTATTGTTCACAAATGGTGGACTATTGTTCCAAATCAGAAATAAATTGCCCAAATCCTGTTTGAAAACTGCTTTTACCCTTACATTTACCAACAAGATGGAATATTTAATATAAGATCAATTGAATTGAAGCAGTTCATAAGATATACTTGTATACTTATCTGTTGCATGCCACTGCTGGCAAATGCACAAGCCGTTCAATTGCCCCGGCCCATCCTAAAAGATTTAAGCAGGCTGGATGAGCATTATGAAAAAATGTCCGCCTGGTTTTGCAGCATACCACAGTTCAATTTGGATAGTTCATTTTACTATTTAAACCAATGGGAACAACATACACTCAAACATAGCCCTACGGATTATGCAAAACTTAGCAGAATCAATCTGGAATGGGCAAAAATTTATAAAAATTTCCAATACTTCAACAAAGCAAAATCCAAAGTGCTTATTGCCCAAAAATATTTTGATAAAATAAAAGATCAAAAAAAAGAAGTGTTGTTGGGGGCAGAACTGTATTATGTGCTTAGCATAGCTTTACTAAAATCCGGGGAAGAAAAAAAAGCACTTTTCTATTTCCTAAAACAGGACTCCTTATTGCTTAATAGAAAAGACGAAATATCAAAAGCACTCTTTTTGTATCACAAAGCCGACTTTAACTTTGGTTATGCTCAAGGTGATAAAGATCTGGCAGTAAAACTATTCAACGAATGCATGCCTTTGCTGAAAAAACAAGGGAAATTCGTTGCAGTTGCCAGAAACTATATGATTTTATCAAGTGTTTTGAAATCCGAAAACAGACTTGCAGAATGCCAGGCCATGAGAGATTCTCTTCAGAAATATGCTGAAATTGCCGGAAACCCTTATCTGCTCACTTACAATCCTATTGAAGATGCCTATGTTCAAATTGTAGATAGTCAATATACAGATGCAAAAAAAA
>ERZ724512.166-NODE-166-length-27069-cov-5.766899_pt1 | contig 27069 bp, 24 predicted proteins | sample MGYA00376045_ERZ724512 | MGnify/ENA primary metagenome ERZ724512 (study PRJEB28724, sample SAMN07190883) | activated sludge metagenome | isolation source: activated sludge of sewage treatment plant in Hong Hong | place: Hong Kong | collected 2016-03-17 ... | reverse complement strand
TCGCTATCCTTGAACAGAGCCTCCAGCAAGAGCCGCTCGAAGGACGGTAAGGCCGCCCATTCCTGCCGTGGCTTTGTCCGCTGAAACGCATAATCCATGCTCGACCAGAGCCCGAACAGATGTTCGGCCTTGCGCTCGCTGATTCGCACATAGCCGCGCACGGCCAGGTCCACTACGGTGGCGGTGATATCGCGGGTGTCCGGACTTTCATCCACCAGTGTCCCGGCTTCTGCCGGTGTCAGCTGGTCCGGTGGTTCGTACATGACGGCAATCGGCCGGAGTCGCGGATCTTTTCCCCTGGTGGACCAGAGGCGATACATCACGAGGAACGCGAGTAGAGGGATGCCCAAGGGCCAATTGCTGACGAGCGTCATGCGGGTCTGCTCCACCACGGTGGGGGCGGCCACGAGGCCCTTGTCCCACCCGACGACGGCGGTGAGTCCTTCCCGAAAGCCGAGGGGGCGTGTCATCCGCATCTCGATCCCCGAACCGAGGATCGTCACGGTCGCTGCCTGTTCGCGCGCGCCATAGGCTCCGGTGAAGGCCTGGGCACGGACGCCGGTCGCCTGCGGAGGAAGGAGGATGCGTACGGAAGCCTGCTCGATGGGGACATCCCACTCGTCGCCGGTGACGTTCCAATACAGCTCGTCATGGTCCTCGAAAAATTTCAGGCCGTTCCGGACAAGGTATTTCAGCACGAAGGTGCGGGTGGCATCTGCGGCGCCGGGAATCCAGATCCGGAGGTTCCGGTAATGCCGCTCCCGGCTGCTTTCGAATTTGAGCGGGGTGCCCTGCTCGTCCGTCACGGAGATGCGATCCAGAAACAGAGTGTAGTTGAACCCTTGCGGAGTACGATATTCCACGGGAATCAGCCGCTCGATACCGTTCCAGGCGCCTTCGAAGCGCGGGCTGACGGTTTCCGTCACGAGCAACTCGCCGCCGGACAACACTTGCAGCTCCACATCGAAACGACTCAGCACAAAGGAACGCGCATCAGCCGGCAGGAGGCTCACGGATTCAATGAGGCACAGGAAGATCAGGCTGGAGAGAACGTGGACGAAATGTGGACGTCGTCGGGGTTTCACGATCGGATCGCCGGCACGATCCACGCTAGAACTGCACCCGTGGCGGCTCACGCTGGGTGGTTTCGGTTAACTCGAAAAACTGGCGGCCGGCAAAGTTGAACCAGCCGGCAATGAAATTGGTCGGAACCTCCTGCCTCTTCGCATTGTAATCGCGGACGACGGCGTTGTAATAGCGCCTGGCATTCTGCAGCGCGTCTTCCACCTGGTTCAGACTGCCCTGGAGTTGATTGAAAGCCTCGACGGCGCGCAGTTGCGGGTACGCTTCAGCCAGGGCAAACAGCGACTTCAGCGATTGGCTCAACTGATTCTCGGCGACGGCCTTGGCTTCCGGGCCTTGGGCCGACATGGCCTTCGCCCGGGCAGTGATCACGGCTTCGAGCGCGCCCTTTTCGTGCGCCGCGTAAGCCTTCACGGTTTCGACAAGGTTGGGGATGAGGTCGTAGCGGCGCTTGAGCTGGACATCGATATCAGCCCAGGCGCTTTCGGCCGCGGCTCGGAGGCGGACCAGCGAGTTGTACATCCCGATGACGACCAGCACGAGCGCAACCAGCACGGCGAGGATGATCCAACCCATCGGCGTCTCCTTGCGGATTTGGGTGAAGGTACGTATGGAACTTCAGGGATGATACCGTGACCCCTGCAATCTGTAAAGGATCGCGCGGCCTTCCTGCAGGGGGGCATCGCGGCTTGGATAGGCTCAGATCCGGTGCCAGGCAATCCCGTGACGGTTGCGTGACTTTCCACGCCTCTGCGGGTATCCTCCACGGCACCGGATGGCACTCGAACGACTATCACGTACTCTTGCGCAGTTCACTCACAAAGATTTGAGGAGGGTTCGTATGGTGCATCGTAACGGACGAATCGGCTTGGGCCTGGTGGTCCTGCTGTGGTGTGTCTTGGCTGGAGGGACTCTCGCGGTTCCGTTGACCGGGGCTGAGGAGCCGACGATTGAGTTCAATAGTCCGGACGTGTTGCGTCAGATTCTGGAACAGCAGGTCGGCAAACGGGTGAAGGTCAGGTTGCTCTCGGGTCAGGATGTGGACGGCAAGGTGGCCAAAGTCGGCACGCAGGCGGTAGCCCTGACCGAACTATCCGGGATGGAGTTCTTCGATGCGACCATCCGGCTGGATCAGGTGGCGGCGGTGATTGTGCGGCGCGGCAAGTAGTCGCCCATCACATGGTCGATTACTAATTCTGCCATCTAGGCTAAGGAAACGATGCCTGTCCCCATCCTACGCAGAACCGTCGACCTCTCCGGCTTTCCAGACCTCGTCGTCATCTATCTCGGCATGCGGGTCAACCGCTGGACAGGGCTGAAGACCTTATTCGGGTTCGGTCCTCAAATCGCCGCATCAGTCGACGCTCAGCCGGAGGGACTGTTGCTTCATGAATCACTGCTCTGGTCGCTGATGCCGCCGCACGTTGGAATGCGGCAATATTGGCGCGACTTCGATGCGCTGGAACGCTGGGCTCGTTCCGATCCCCATCGGCAGTGGTGGCAGCAGTTTCTGCGTGATACCGGCGGAACAGGATTCTGGCATGAGGCCTATTTCATGCGCGGCGGGATGGAGGCGGTCTACAACGACATCCTGCAGGACATCGGGTTCCTGCGGTTCGCACCGATTCAGCCGGCGAAGGGGGCGCAGTTTACCGCCAGAAGTCGAGCCGGACGAACCGGTGAATCGGCGTTACCACCGGCGGTGTTGGAAGAGGACCTGGATCGATGACAACTCAGGCGTCAGGAGGCTCGTCGGCCGTCCTCACGCGGGCTTTTCCGACAGGATAATCTTGACGGAAGTTTCGAGGGCAAATCGCCCGCGCCCACGCGGGACAAGTCGCACATCAGGGCATTTCTGCTCCAGCCGTTTCCGCAACAGAATCAATCTGGTTTCGAAGTTATCTTTCCATTCAGGCAGGCCCAGCCAGCTATCCATCCGCAGCTCGCGATTCGTGAACTCCACTCGGTGTTCATCCTGATGTTGTTTCAGGATCCGCCAGAGAATGCGTCCCGGCACGTTCTTGATGAGGTATTCCCCATCGACGAAGATGCAGTCATCAGCCTGGTAGAAGCAGAACGAGCGGTGCGAGAGCGGTGAGTGGACCGGCGGTGCCGCTGCGGCGGGGGCCTCGACTGCCACGGAGTCGTCCGCTTCCTGTGCCGACTGCTCGATCCCGGCGGCCAGATGGCCGGCCACAATGGCCATCACCGCCTCTTCGCGAATCAGGAGCGTGAGCGGCTCCAAGGATTCAGCGACCAACACGCCGAGGCAGCGGTGTCTGATGATCAGCGGGACCGCGATCTGTGTGGACGCATTGGAGAGGCCGGGGAGAGGAATTTCGCGGCACAGGGATTCTGGGCCGGAGAGCGCTTGGGCACGATCACGTACCGCACGGGCATAACGAAGGGTGTGGTCGAGGCCGGAAAGCCGCAGCGGCAGTTTCGCCGCCGCCACCATGCCGATGAGGCCTTCGCCGAAACCGACCTCGGAGCCGACCCCGTTCTCGTCATAGCCGCGGCTTGCAATGGTCTGGAGTGTGCGGCGTTTCTCATCCACGAGTAGCAGCATCGTGTGGTGCAGGCCGAAGAACTCATCCAGGCAGCGGAGTGCCGTCTCCAACAGTTCGCCGAGGCATTCCGCCCGGTTCAACTGTTCCGCGACCACTCTCAAGGCATGCAGGTTCGGATCGATGAACAGGGAGGGTGGTCGCTCGTCGTGCGCCGGGACAGGCCACGAGGTGAAGCCGTCCACCCGCTCGATATGACGCACGGCGTAAATGTCGGCGGCGCGCAGGCGGAAGACGTCCGACATGCCGGCATGGGAGGCGATGGCCTGCAGTTGCAGAGACATGGCTTGAAACAAAGGTCCCGAGGATTCCGATCGCTCATAGGTGAGCGAAAGCCGATAGGCCTGCATCGCGCGAGGGTCGAGGACCATCACGGAGGCGAAGGGATGCTCGGCGATGTTCTTGCGCGTCTTGTTGAAGAACTGAAACGAAATCGCGACGTGCTCGGGATCGACGTAATGCACCTGGCTGACATAGCTGATGTTAGGCGTGCCGTCTTTGGCGCAGGTCGCGATGGTGGCCGGGATGATGCCTTCGAAGCAGGGCCAGAGATCTTTGAGTGCCAGCGCGGCAGTGCCCATGCCTCACACCTGTTCGCCGGCGCCAGGGCCGGGAGTTTGGGCGAAGACGCCGGTGACCTGCATCTCGATTGCAACGGCGGGCTGCATGATGAGGGCGTCGGTCTGCTCGGCCGGCACGCCGACCGCAATGAGTTCGCCCAGAAACGCATGGCGCCACTGCTGTTGTCGCTCGTAATCCTGTGGAGTCGCCTGACGGATCTGCGTGACGCTACCCTTGAGCTGGCAGGTGACGTGGTCCGTGGGGCGTGAGCAGGTAATCGCCATGAGCCCGTTGTCACGGAGGTTGGCCAGCGTACGGGCCGATGCTGGTTCCGTGAGTAATAGCGTCACGGTCGTACGATTGGCTGCTACCCAGATGCCCCAGCCTCTGGTGCATTCCGGCATGAAATTCTTATCACGTGTGCCGACGTTGACGGAGACGCCGGTCTGCAGCAGATCGACGATGGCAGGAGGAATCATTGCAGGCGTAGTGGCATCACATTAGGAAAAATTTAGGGACACCATAGCATATTCTTAGGAAGGAAGTCGGCGCCTCCCGTGATACGTTCCCTCCCGACAGTGCTGGTGTTGGAACGCAGTCCACGATCAAGGAGGATGATCATGAAGAGCCATATACTTCTTTCACTGTGTCTGGCCGTGCTGGCCGCCACGCCTCTCACCGGACAGGCGCAGGCAGCGCAGCCGGGGAACGTCACGATCACCGCGACCGACTATGGCTTCAAAAGCCCGGAGCAGGTGCCGTCAGGCCTGACCGCCATCGAGGTGATCAACGAAGGCGCTGAAGTCCACCATGCGCAACTTGTCCGGTTGGCTCCGGGCAAGACGCCGGCCGACTTCGCCGCAGCAATGAAGGCCGATCCGGAGCATCCGCCGATCTGGGCCACTTTTGTCGGTGGCCCGAATGCCGTGGTTCCGGGGGATCGCGCGACTGCCGTGATGGACCTGCAACCGGGGCAACATCTGGCGCTCTGTCTTGTCCCGAACAAGGCCGGCGTGGCGCATGTGGCGATGGGCATGGCCAGGCCGTTCATGGTGACGGAGACCATCGGGACCCGCATCGCTGAGCCGAAGCCCGATGTGGTCATTACCGCCAGGGATTTTCAGTTTGTGTTGTCCAAGCCCATCACCGCCGGGTCGCACACCATTCAACTGCTCAACGAAGGCAGCCAGACTCACGAGGTCGTGCTGGTGAAGCTCGCGCCGGCTGCCACGGCGAAGGACTTCATCGCGGCGTTCGAACCTGGCGCTGTCGGCCCTCCGCCGGGGCGGCCGTTGGGGGGCATTGTAGGAATTGAACAGGGGAGCCGGGGTCTGTTCACGGCCATGTTCGATCCAGGGCCCTATGCCTTGATCTGCTTCTTCCCGGATAAGAAAACCGGCGCGCCGCATTTCGCGCAGGGGATGACCTGGGAATTTGATGTGCGCTGATGGTTCACGCACGAACGGGCGGGGCCGCCTCGCGGCAGTTGCATCGGAGGCCGGATGGCACCGTATACTATGCCCATGCATGACATGATGCCGAGCAGTGTTGAACCGATGATGGCCGATCGTGGTGCGGCGTTGCTGCAGGTGGCAGAGGTCATCGCTGCGCACCACGATTTGCCGTCGCTCTTCCAGGACCTGGCGCAATGCCTGCCTGTGGTGGCGCCATTCGATTTCGTCGGGCTGGTCCTGCACGATGCCGCCAAGCACGTGATGCAGGTGCATGTGCTGGAAACGGCGGAAGCGAAACGGGTGACGCGCCGTCTCGACGGGCTGGAGATTCCGATGAAGGACTCGGCCAGCGGATGGGTGTGGGAGCATCAACAACCGATTCTGATCCCGTCGCTGGCGGCCGAGTCGCGGTTTCAAGTCGGGATGGACGCCTTACGGGGAATCGGCGTCCAATCAGTCTGCTTCTTCCCGCTCACTACCGCGATGCGCCGGCTGGGCGCCATCGGTTTCGGCTGCCTGAAGCCCTTCGCTTTCGACGAAGGGACTGTCTCCTTTCTGAATCAGGTCGCCAAACTGGTGGCGGTCGCCGTGGACAATGTGCTGCATCACCAGGATCTCGCCCGCGACCGGGACCGATTGCGCCTGCTGCTCGAGGTGACCGAGTCGATCGCGTCGCATCATGATCAGAGTCTGTTGTTGGCCGACCTGGCTAAGCGGTTGCCCCAGGTGGTGCCATTCGATTTCATGAATGTCGTCCGCCACGACCCTTCGCGTGACGTGATGCGGCTGTGGCTCCTGGTCACGTCTGAGCAGTCCACCATCGAACCGGGATTGGAAACGCCCGTCGACGAATCACCGGGCGGCCTGGTGTGGAAGACACAAGAACCGTTGACGGTGGACGACGTCGAGCGGGAGCCACGGTTTCCCGCCTTGATGACCCTGTTTCGCGCGAACGGCGTGCGTTCGTTTTGTGTGGTGCCGCTCACCACTGCGCACCGGCGTCTGGGCGCGATGGGATTCGGAAGTTTGCGGCCCCGGGTCTATCTCGACAGCGAGATCGCCTTCATGAAACAGGTCGCGCAGCAAGTGGCGGTGGCGTTGGACAATGCGCTCAACTCGGAGAGCACGCTGGCCTATCAGTCGCAGTTGACCAGGGAACGCGATCGGCAACGGCTGTTGCTCGAGGTGAACAATGCCGTCGTCTCGCATCTGGATTTGGACCAGCTCTTCCCGGCGGTCAGCGCCTGCCTGCGCCGGGTGATTCAGCATGACGGGTCCAGCCTGTTGCTGTGCGATGAAGAAACCGGCCGGTGGCGCATCCATGTGCTGGATTTCGATCGAAACGAAAATTTCATTGAAGAGGGGCGTATCGAGGAGACCACGCAGTCGCCCTCCTGCCTGGCGATTACGACCGGTAAAGCGGCCTTGTTCAATGAGCGGGATCTGCTGGCCATGGGAGGCGCCTCACCCTGTGCGCAGGATTTGCTGGATCGCGGCATCAAGTCCTTTTGCTCCGTGCCGCTTCTCTCGCGCAATCGTTCGATCGGCGCGTTGAATGTCGGACGGCGGCGGGACGCGGGGTTCGATCCGGAGGACGTGCAGTTGCTTGGCCAGGTCGCGCAACAAATTGCCATCGCGGTTGAAAATGCCCTGGCTTTCCGTGAGATCGCCGCACTGAAAGACAAGTTGACCAAGGAAAAAGTCTATCTCGAAGAAGAAATCCAAACGGATTACAATTTCGAGGAAATCGTCGGGGAAAGCCGCGCGCTGAAGCGGGTGTTGAACCAGGTGCAGACCGTGGCGGCCACTGATTCCACGGTGTTGATTCTCGGTGAGACGGGGAGCGGAAAGGAATTGATTGCCCGCGCCCTCCACAATCTGAGCGCTCGCCGAGAACGGACCTTTGTGAAGCTGAATTGCGCCGCCATCCCAACCGGCCTGTTGGAAAGCGAACTCTTCGGGCACGAAAAGGGCGCCTTCACCGGAGCCATCGCCACGAAGATCGGGCGATTCGAATTGGCGGACCGGGGGACGATTTTTCTCGATGAAGTGGGGGAGATCCCGCTCGAATTGCAGGTCAAGCTGCTGCGCGTGCTGCAGGAGCAGGAATTCGAGCGGCTGGGTAGCACCAGGACGATGCGGGTCAATGTCCGGGTGATCGCCGCGACGAATCGCGACCTGAGTCACATGGTGGACGCACAACAGTTTCGCAGCGATTTGTATTACCGCTTGAAAGTCTTCCCGGTCACCGTACCGCCGCTTCGCGAACGAGTCGAAGATATTCCAGTGCTGGTGCGGCACTTCGTCCAGAAGTTTGCCTCGCGCATGAAAAAGCACATCGAAACGGTGCCGACCGATGCCATGCGGGCGCTGCAAGCCTATGGATGGCCAGGCAACGTGCGTGAACTGGAAAACTTCGTCGAACGGGCGGTCATCCTGTCATCCGGGTCGGAGCTGTTCGTGCCGACTGCGGAATTAAAACGTCCGGTGTCTCCGTCCAACGGGTCGGCCACGACGCTGGAGGATGCGGAGCGCGACCACATCATCAAAGCCCTGCGGGACACCCACTGGGTCATCGGGGGATCGTCCGGCGCGGCTGCCCGCTTGGGCATGAAGCGCACGACGCTCCAGTCCAAGATGCAGAAGCTCGGCATCGTCCGTCCCCAATAACCGAACCTCCGACTCGTCCCCTTTCTTCTGTCTGTGCCGATCAGTCGACATCTGCCGAGATGTCGGCAGTCACTCCTCGGCACCGGCACCTGTTTTGATCACCGTCTCACGGCTCCTTCGTTGGAATCGCCTTTCGCCGCAACGAATTCTCGTTCTCGGGCGCGGCTCCTCGGCCTGGAACAAATCCTGCTGTGAGCCTGACTGTATTGAGATCGGAAGAACCGGAAGGAGCGGCTGATGGAATCGGTGACTGAGTTGTTGGAGCAGCATGGAGCGTGGGTGTTGTTCGGTGGTGTGCTGGCCGAGCAACTCGGATTGCCGTTTCCGGCATTGCCGCTGCTCGTCGCGGCGGGCGTGTTGGTGGGGACCGGTCACCTCTCCTGGTCCGGGGCGTTGATCGCCGCGCTGTCGGCTACCCTCCTGGCGGATATCGTCTGGTTTCTTGCCGGGCGCTGGCGGGGCCGTCCGGTGCTGACGCTGTTGTGCCGGATCGCGCTGGAGCCGGACGCCTGCGTGCGGCGGACGGAAGACTTTTTCCGCAAGCATGGCGTGCAATCGCTGTTGGTCGCGAAGTTCATTCCCGGATTGAGCACGATCGCGCCGCCCTTAGCCGGAATTGTCGGCCTGGGACTTCCGGTGTTCCTGCTCTACGATGCGCTGGGTGCTGCAGTGTGGGCGGGGTCCGGGTTGGGGTTCGGCCTGCTCTTCACTGAGGAGGTGGAGTTGGCCCTGACCTATTCGGAACAGGCGGTACCGGCACTCCTGCTCGCAGCAGTGGTCCTGTTGCCCGCCTACATCGGCTGGAAGGCCTGGCATGTTCGCCGCCAACTTCAAGCCGTTCCGAGGATGACGGTGGCGGATCTGCTGGACAAGTTGGCAGCGCCGGATCCTCCCTTGCTCATCGATGTGCGGACGCGGCTTGCCGTTGAGGCAGAGCCCGGTCTTCCTAATGCCCTGCAGATGTCCCTTGAGGATTTGGCGCGGCGGCATGGGGAACTTCCCCGCTCCCGCGATCTGGTGCTCTATTGCGCTTGCCCGGCTGATGCCGCCAGCGCACAGGGAGTGATGCTGTTGCAACGGAAAGGCTTCACGCGGGTATGGCCGCTGGCCGGTGGGCTTCATGCGTGGCGGGCGATCGTGGACGGGCCTGAACCGGTGCCGATGATACAGGTGGAGAGACTGGCAGTCTGACGCGCAATACACTCACGTCGGCAGGGAGGCATCTGATGGAATTCACAATGCCCACGACGGAGCAGGCCCATTGGGGATTACGCGCCATGAAAACCGTGGCGCTGGCGGACGGTGTGGTCGATGAATCAGAGCGACATATGCTGGAAGCCGTACAGCGCGTGTTCGGCACACATCATGACGTGGACGGCCTCCAACCACTTGCGCCGGAGGAGTTGGCGGCAGGGTTGCCCGATCAGCAGATCCGCCGTCAACTCGTCAACGGCCTGATCGTGATGTCCTTGATCGATCAGGACATAAAGCCGGCAGAGGCGGAGCTCGTGGAGCGGTTTGCCTCGGCACTCCAGGTCACCCTGCCTGAGGTGACGAATCTCCGCCATGTTGTGAAGAAGGAACTATTCCACCTCCGCCTCGATTTGGTTCGCCGTTCGATGATCGCGCCGTTATTTCGGCAGATGCCGACGGGAAGGCAGTCAGAATTCGGCACGCGACCACATCCGGTGCTGCCCAGAAAGAAGTGGCGTGAATTATGGCAGGAGAATCGGTGGTACACGGCCATGATGGAGACGGGTTCGACAGGAACGCGATTTGCTGTGATCAGCCAGCGTTGCTTCTGTTGATCAAGTGAGTCTGTCGCCAGTTTCATCTGTCAATGGTCGGGAGGAATGGTCATGAATCGTCGTGGATGGATCGGATCGTCGTTGTTGATGCTGACGGTGATCGGAATCGGGGTCGGGTTGGCGGTGTGGAAATATGGCAGCATCCAGGATCAAGCTGCTGCCTCGACCAATCAGCCGGAACCGATGGAAGTCGTCACGCTCGCAGTGGCCCGGGCCGTTGACCATCACCAGACTGCGACCTCGATCGGGACCGTGTTGGCCCTCCGCTCCATTACCCTCCGCAATGAATTAGCCGGGACGGTCAGCCAGGTGCGGTTCACGCCGGGGCAGATTGTCGAAGCCGGCACGGTGCTGGTTGCCCTCGATGTGTCGGTGGAAGAAGCCGATCTTCGGGCACAGCAGGCCCAGGCGGTGTTGGCCCGTACTGTCCTCGATCGACGCCGGGCGCTGACACAGGATCTTGCTGCCGCGCAGGAAGAGGTTGATCGCGCCGGGGCGGATCTCGATGTCGTGCAGGCCCAAATCGCACGCACCAAAGCGTTAATTGCGCGCAAGACCATCCGCGCTCCGTTCCGTGCCCGGGTCGGCCTCGCCGACGTGCACCCCGGACAATATCTGAATGAAGGCACGCAGCTCACGACGCTACAAGGCATCGATGAAGCCGTGCATGTGGACTTTGCCGTGCCGCAGCATGTGGCGGCCGGATTGCGACACGGCGACCTGGTGGATGTGTATCCGGCGGGTGACACGTCTGTGCTTCAGGCCAAGATCGTGGCGTTGGATGCCCGCATCGATCCCGCGACACGCAATGCCATGGTGCGCGCAAGAATCGATCGGTCACCCTCGATGCCGACACCGGGCGCGGCCGTGCGGATCAAGGTGCGGGTCGGTGCGCCGCGCAGCGCGGTGGCGATTCCGGTGAATGCGGTGCGCAAGGGGCCGGGAGGCGATCAAGTATTCGTGATCAACCCTGACGGCCAAGGCAAACCCCGCGCGCAGGTGCGTCACGTGGAGAGTGGTGCGATGTCGGGTGATGACATCATTGTCTATGCCGGGTTGGCCGCCGGAGAACAGGTGGCGGCATCCGGTGCGTTTAAATTGCGTGATGGCGTGCTGGTGGTGGCGGCCGGTGGGCCGGTCGCCAAGTCCGACGCAACTCCTTCGCCGGAGCAACCGTAAATCAGAGAGGCATGACCATGCGTTCATTCACTGATGTCTTCATCAAGCACCCGGTCTTGGCCGTGGTGATCAATCTGGTCATCGTCCTCGTCGGTTGGCGCGCGCTGACGACGCTTCCGGTGCAGCAATATCCTAAGATCGAAAGTTCGTCGGTCATCATCACCACCGTCTATTACGGGGCCAGCGCCGAGACGGTGCGCGGCTTTCTGACCACGCCGATTGAACGGGTCGTGTCGGCCATCAGCGGCGTCGACTATCTGGAATCCACCAGCCGGGCGGGCATCAGCACCGTCACGGTGCACCTCAAGTTGAACCACAGCAGCACGGCGGCGCTGGCAGAAGTCACGGCACGCCTGCAACAGGTTCGCTCTGAGCTGCCGGCGGAGGCGGAACCACCAGCGGTGGAGGTGCAGCGGGCCGATCGTCCTTATGCCTCGTTTTATCTGAGCTTCACGTCACCGGAACGCACGGTGCCGGCCTTGACTGATTGGTTGCTGCGATCGCTCCAGCCGCAATTTGCCACCCTGACCGGTGTGCAGCGCGTGACGATCGAGGGCGGACGGCAGATCGCCATGCGGGTCTGGATCGATCCGGACCGTCTCGCCGCCTACAACTTGTCGCCCGGCGACGTGCAAGCGGCGTTGCGGCGCAACAACTACCTGGCGGCTGTCGGCCGGACGAAGGGCAACCTGGTGCAGATCAATTTGCTGGCGAATACGGATCTGCGCAGCACCGAAGAGTTCGAAGACCTCATCGTCACGGACCGCGGCGGAGCCATCGTGCGTTTGAGAGATGTGGCGCGAGTGGAGAACGGCGCTGAGGAAGCTGAAATGGTCGCCAAGTATAACCGCACGGAAGGGGTGTATCTCGGTATCTGGCCCCTGGTGGGTTCGAACGAAATCGAGGTGGCGCACCGGTTGCGGGAGGAAATGGACCGCATTCGCCCCACGCTGCCGAAGGATATCGATATGCAGTTGGTGTGGGACGGCACCATGTTCATGCGGAGCGCATTGGAGGAAATCACCAAGACACTCGGTGAAACGGTGCTGATCGTGGCCACGGTAGTGTTTCTCTTCATGGGTTCGGTGAGGACAGCGTTGGTGCCGCTGGTCGCCATGCCGGTGTCGTTGGTCGGCGCGGCGATCTTCATGTACGCATTCGGCTTCAGCCTGAACCTGTTGACGATCCTCGCCATCGTCTTGTCGGTCGGATTGGTCGTGGACGATGCGATCGTGGTCGTCGAAAACGTCGAGCGGCATGTGCGCGAGGGGAAATCCCGAATACAGGCGGCGCTGCTCGGTTCGCGTGAACTGGTCGGGCCCATCATCGCGATGACGATCACGCTGGCGGCGGTGTATGCCCCGATCGGCTTTCAAGGTGGTTTGACCGGGTCGCTGTTTTTGGAATTCGCGATGACGCTGGCCGCCGCCGTGGTGTTGTCCGGCGTGGTGGCCATCACACTCTCGCCGGTGATGAGCTCGTATTTTGTTCATCCTGAAGGCAAGGAAGGTCGGTTGACCAAGATGGTGAATCGGGTCTTCGACGCCACGCGCGCCGGCTATGGACGTCTGCTTGATGGGGCCTTGGAGATGCGCTGGGCGATTGTGGTCGTGGCCCTCTTGGTGATGGTCGCGGCCTGGCCGCTGTATCAGTTCTCCCGGCAGGAGCTGGCGCCGGTGGAAGATCAGAGTCACATCAGTCTGTTTCTGGAAGCCGCGCCGGATTCGACGGTGGCGGCCACGAATCGGGATTCTCTCAAAGTGATCGATGCGCTCCGAGCGTTTCCGGAGGCGCGCTTCACCTGGTCGCTCACGTCATCGTGGGGCGGGTTCGGTGGCTTGGTCGCAAAAGATTGGCGCGAGCGGTCTCGATCGACGGAGCTGATGTATGGCCAGGTCTATGGCGCGGTGTCGCAAATTCCCGGGTTGCGCGTCTTTCCGCGGCTCGATCCGCCCCTGCCGACGCCGGGGCAGTATGACGTGGAATTGATTCTGGAAAGTCAGTTGCCTGCCGAGCAGTTGATGGAAACAACGGCGGCCGTGCTCGGTGCCGGATGGCAGAGCGGAAAATTTCTGTATGTCGATACGGACCTCAAGCTCGATTTGCCCGAGGCGCGCGTGGTCATCGATCGTGAGCGGCTGGCCGACCTGGGGTTCGACCTGGCTCGTGTCGGCCAGGAACTGGGCACGCTGCTCGGTGGCGCCTACGTGAACCGCTTCAATTTCTATGACCGGAGCTACAAGGTCATTCCGCAGATCGGCGACAAGGATCGAGCCACGCTGGACCCGCTGCTGGACTTGAAGATCAAGACGCCCGGCGGGCAGCTGGTCCCGGTGTCGACCTTCACCCGCATCGAGACCAGCACGGCTCCGCGGACGCTGAATCGGTTTCAGCAGCGGAATGCGGTCCGCATCTTCGGCGGAGTGAAGCCGGGCGTGACGAAGGACGAAGCGTTGCGTGTGCTGGAAACGGCTGCCGCGGCCGCCGCCGGTTCTCGCGCGACCCTCGATTATGCGGGCGAATCGCGCCAGATCCGGCATGAGGGGTCGGCCCTCATCGTGACGCTGGGATTCGCCGTGGTGCTGATCTATCTGGTGCTGGCTGCTCAGTTCCAGAGTTTTCGTGATCCGTTGATCGTGCTGTTGGGCTCGGTGCCGTTGGCTATCTCCGGCGCGCTCGTCTTTAGTTTCCTGAACCTCACGACGATCAACATCTATTCGCAGGTCGGTTTGATCACGCTGGTGGGCCTCATTGCGAAGAACGGGATTCTGATCGTGGAATTCGCCAACACCTTGCAGGCGCGTGGCCTGTCGAAGACGGCGGCGTTGCGCGAGGCAGCCATGACGCGGTTGCGCCCCGTGTTGATGACCTCGGCGGCGACGGTGTTCGGCCATCTGCCGCTGGTGCTGGTGTCGGGGCCGGGCGCGGCGGCGCGGAACAGCATCGGTATGGTGCTGGTCACGGGCATGACGGTCGGCACGCTGTTTACGCTGTTCGTGGTGCCGGTGTTCTATTCGTTGATCGCCACTCGCCACCAACCGGCCGAGGAGTTGGACCCGGCCGAGGAACCGGGTCTGCAACTCGCGGGGGCAAAGGGGTGAATGGACTCATTATGTTGAAAATTACATCGGAGCAGACTGGAGATTCCGCCCGGCTGACCCTGGAGGGCAGTTTGAGCGGGCCCTGGGTGACCGAATTGGAGCGAACCTGGCAGACCGTGCGGCTGTCCGGCATATTTGCGCCCGTCGTAGAACTGGTCGGGATCACGTTCATCTCGGAAGACGGCAAGGCCCTCCTGGCCAGGATGTGGCGGGAAGGGGCGGCCTTGGTCGCCCATGGCTGCTGTACCAGGCACATTGTCGGTGAAATTACCGGAGCAGCCCCGGTGGCGGGCCCCGGCCAGTGCGACCCTGCATAGAATAGGTTCATCATGCGTATGATTGCGTGTGTCATCACTCTGCTCCTCGTGACCGGCTGTGCCGTCGGTCCTGACTATTCACGTCCAGACCTTCAGATGCCGACCGGGTTCCGGATGGCGGTTTCTGATCAGGAGACCCAGTCCTTCGCCAATCTGCCCTGGTGGGATCTGTTGCAGGACGAGGAACTACGCCGGCTCATTCGCATCGCGCTGGCGGAGAACAAGGATCTGCAGCGCGCGGTGGCATCCGTCGAAGAGTTCCAGTCTCGCCTGCTGATCTCGAAGATGGATTTCGCTCCGAAGGCCGATGTCACGGCCAATGCGCCGTCGTTCGGTCGCAAGGCCAACTTCCTGTTTCCGGGATTCCCCAATCCATTCAACTACTATCTCCAAGGCAATCTGTCCTGGGAACTGGACATTTGGGGACGGGTTCGGCGGTCGAATGAAGCCGCGAGGGGAGATCTGCTTGCCCGTGAAGAGGCCCGGCGCGCGGTGGTGCTGCAACTGGTGAGCGGGGTGGCGGAGGCCTACTTTGAATTGTTGCAGTTTGACATGCAGCTGGGTGTGGCGCAGCGCACCTTGAAGTCGTGGGAGGAATCGGTCCGGATTGCCGAGGCCCGATTGCGTCAGGGAATGATTTCACGTATCGACGCCGATCAGTTCGAAGCGGAACGGGCAAATGCGGCCGCTCGCGCGGCGGAATTGACCAGGCAGATGGTGCAGAAGGAGAACCAGCTCAGCATCCTGCTTGGGCGACCGCCGGGGCAGGTGGCGCGGGGCCGTTCTTTGACGGAGCAGGTGTTGCCGCCGGAGGTGCCAGCCGGTCTGCCGTCCGAATTGCTCCAGCGTCGGCCCGACCTGGTGCAGGCCGAACAGGAGTTGGCGGCGGCCACGGCGAGGATCGGGGTCGCCAAGGCGGATCGATTCCCGAAGCTCAGTATCACCGGCATCCTGGGCGTGGCGAGCCCGCAGTTCTCGCGGCTGATCGCCAACGAGACGGCATTCGGGGTGGTCGGCCCAGGCCTGGCAGGACCGTTGCTGAACGCCCAGATTCTGGGCTTTCAGCAGGACGCCGCCGAGGCTCAGAGCCGGGAAGTGCTGGCCCGGTATGAACAGGCGGTGCTGGTCGCGTTTCGCGAAGTAGAGGATGCGCTGGTGGCGGTGCGCACGTCGCGGGAACAACGGGACGCGCAGGCACAGCAGGTCGATGCCTTACGGTCGGCCTTGCGGCTGGCCAACCTTCGTTATAAGGGAGGGCTGGCCAATTATCTCGATGTGCTGGTCGCGCAACGCAATTTGTTCGAGGCGGAGCTGGCATTGACCGGTACTCACCGGCTGCAACTGGTCTCGGTGGTGCAGCTCTACAAGGCTCTCGGTGGGGGATGGTCGCCGCTGGATATGGCGCAACAGCAACCGGGGCAGGCTCCAGGAACGCGAGGGCACGCTCTCCCGGCCGCCGGCACCTCACCGGCCGGTCACGGATGATGGCGTCGCCGGCTCGCTCACCTTCTGCCAGAGTGCCACCTCTGCCTGATTAAGTCTGGTGGTCGTCGCTTTGTCGTAGCACTGCTCCGTCTGATTCTCCCTCTGTACGGTGACCGCGGGGCGGACCGCAGGAAATTCGCTTCCATATTTCAGCCGGTGTATACTCCATCCTCCCCTTTGCCTACCGAACTTTTCTTAGGTTCGACCAAGGAGTAGGCGTTTTCTGAGTCCAGATTGAGCACAGTCGACCAGGGGCTATGCCCTTGATGTGGAACGGCGAGTTGCGTGGTTCTGCAGAGGCGCCGTTTTCCACAACCACCAACCGGGTGCTACATGCCGGGATGTCTCGATAGAGGGGGCCATCGCACGGGTAATGGCACAGGCTCCCCAACGAGAGATGACACTCAGGAGGACGTACCCGCTATGCCGATGAAGCCCGTCATTCTGTTCGTGGATGCGAACAGCGTTCATGTGAACGCGTTACGTGAGGCCTTGCACGGCGAAGAGGCCGAACTATTGTGTGCCGCCTCGTCTGCCGAGGCAGCCGAAGTGCTGCTGACTCGTGAGGTGGTGCTCGTGGTGATGGCCGCGCGGCTGTTACAGACGGAGGGATTCAAATGTGTGGAAACGCTGCGTGGAATGGAACGTACGCGCCATGTGCCGCTGATCCTCATCACGGAAGCCGGTGAAGATGAACAGCTGACGATTCCCGGGGATGATGCGGAAATATTGGACTCCCTGCCTACGCCGATCGATCCGCATCAGTGGCGCAGAAAGTTCAGGATGTATCTCGAAGTCAGCCGGCAGCGGCAAGAATTGTCTCTGCAACGCATGGCTTTACGCACGGCTCTCGATGAGCAGCGAGGGATGCAAGCGCAGTTGCGGGATGAGGAGGAACGGTACCGGCTCGCATTAACCGCGACGCGGGATGCCGTCTGGGTGTGGAACATTCAAACCGACAGTCAGGTGTGGAATCAGGCTGGCGCTGATTTGTTCGGTTGGAGTGAGGTCGTCGAACAGCCACAACCTGCGCAATGGTGGGTAGACCGGGTTCATCCGGACGACCGTGAACGTGTGGGTGGTGCGTTTCACGAGGCCATCGGCACCCCGTCGGTGACGCATTGGGCAGACGAGTATCGCTTCCTGAAGCGAGACGGAACCTATGCGTGGGTCCTGGATCATGGGTATATCGTCCGCGACGTGCGCGGCTCGGCGAAGCGTGCGGTCGGCGCCATGCAGGATATTACCGAGCGTAAGCGGGCCCAGGAAATTGCGGCGCACTTCGCGGCTGTGGTTGGCTCGTCGTTCGATGCGATTGTCAGCAAGACGCCGGAAGGCGTGATCACGAGCTGGAACGCCGCGGCTGAACGGATGTTCGGGTACTCCGCATCGGAAATGATCGATCACACGGCGCACCGGCTCATTCCGGTCGAGCTCCATGCCGAGGAGAACGACATCCTCGCGCGCATTTCATGCGGGGAATCCATCCAGCACTACGAAACGGTCAGGCTGACGAAAGACGGCCGGCGGGTAGACCTTTCTTTGACGATTTCCCCCATCAGAGATTCCAAGGGGCAGATCATCGGATCCTCTCAGATCGCGCGGGACATCACGGAACAGAAACGCCAGCGTACCGCGCTCAAGGAAAGCGAAGAACTGTTTCGCGCCCTGGTCGACCAGATGTCGCAGCTGGCCTGGATGATGGACGACACCGGTAACGTCTACTGGTTCAATCAGCGATGGTATGACTATACGGGTATGACGATCGAGACGATGCACGGTGAGGCCTGGGACCAGGCCCACCATCCTGACCATCGTGCGCGCGTGCTCTCCAGCAGGCGCCGGTCTCTTGAGACAGGAGAGCCGTGGGAGGAGACCTGCCTGCTGCGCGGAAAGGATGGCCAATATCGGTGGTATCTCACCCGTGCCGTCCCGATTCGCGACGATCAAGGCCGCATCGTCCGGTGGTTCGGTACGAACACCGACATCACCGAACACAAACGAACCGAGGAGGACCTGCGAACGGCGGAGCAGGCTCTGCGCCAAAGCGACACGCGATTCCGTGAATTGGTGGAGCGGTCACCGTTCGGCATCTACGTCGTCGATGCAGAGTTCCGCATTGCGCATATGAACGAAGCCGGGCAAAAGGGCGCGTTCTGTAACGTACGGCCTGTCATCGGACGCGACTTCGGCGAGGCGATGCGCATTTTGTGGCCCGAGGCTGTGGCGGCTGACATTATCAAACAGTTCCGTCACACGTTGGAGACGGGCACCCCGTATCGTTCGCGCGACTTCATCAATCCGCGCGCCGACCTCCAGCAAACCGAAGGCTACGAATGGGAACTGCATCGGCTCACCCTGCCTGATGGCCGGCACGGAGTGATTTGCTACTACTATGATTCGACGAGACTCCGGATGGTGGAAGCCGCCTTGCGCGAGAGCGGGGAGCGGTTGCAGGCGGCTGCGGCCGACCTGGAGAAGCGGGTTGACGAACGAACGCGTGATCTCGTGCGGTCGCAGGCGGACCTCCGTGCGCTGGCGTCAGAATTGAACCTGACCGAGCAGCGTGAGCGCAAGCGCCTGGCCGGCGAGCTGCACGACCATCTGCAACAGATGCTGGTCTTCGGGAAATTACAGCTGGGGCGCGGGATGATGCAAACCGGAGTGGATCCGGAGTGCATGGAGGTGATCCGCGACGTCTACGGCATGCTCTCCGAGGCGTTGACCTACACCCATACGCTGGTCGCAGAATTGTGTCCGCCGGTATTACGCGAGCATGGACTGTTAGCAGGGTTGCGGTGGCTGGCCGACTATATGAAGCGGTATGGCATGAAGGTGACGGTGAAACTGCCGGACGAGGAAGATTTGGCGCTCCCGGAAGACTGCACGATCTTGCTGTTTCAATCCGTTCGTGAATTATTGATGAACGCGCATAAGTATGCCGGGACAGGGCTGGCGGAAGTGGCGCTCGTGCATGGACAGGGCGCGCTCATGATTCACGTGCGGGATCGAGGAAAAGGTTTTGATAGTGCTGCGGCCACCTCCGCAGATCTGGCGGTCGGCGGCAGCTCATCAAAGTTCGGACTGTTCAGTATCAAAGAACGCATGCGGACATTGGGCGGAAGTTTTGCGATCGCCTCCGCGCCCGGTCAGGGGACCACGGCGACACTGAGGCTGCCGCTGACATCTCGGGCGGCGGAGGCGGAGCGCGTGGGCGATGAGAAGGAGGTTCCCGCTGGTACGCCGGCCGTACAACCGAACCCGATGGGGACGAGACCCATTCGCGTCTTGCTCGTTGATGACCATGTCATGATTCGACAGGGGTTGCGGGCCGTATTGGAAGGATACTCGGACATCGAGCTGATCGGGGAAGCGGGAAACGGCGAGGAGGCTGTTGCGCTAGTCGATCGGCTTGAGCCGTCGGTCGTTGTGATGGATATCAACATGCCGAAGATGAATGGCATCGAAGCCTCCGGACGGATTACTATGCGGCACCCCGCCGTCGCCGTCATCGGACTCTCTGTCAATGCGAGCGCGGACAACCAGTCTGCCATGTTAAAGGCCGGCGCTCGCCAGCTGCTGACGAAGGAAGCGGCTGCAGAACAGTTGTATGGCGCGATCAAAAGCGCCGTCGGAATATCCGCCTGAGTCTTCTCCTTGCTGCGTCGCATGGCGTCTGCCATCTGTCATCGTACGCTCGACCGAAAAAACCTCTGCATGTCGCGAAGGACCGGCGTCCTGCGAAGGTTCAGCCATGTCAGGGCCGCGGCCAGGTCTCTATGTCCGGCTCCCGGGTAGATCTGTGTTTCCACGCGGCCGCCTTTTTCCTTGATGCGCTGCTCCAGCCGTTCGAGATTAGCGACCTTTACCGCGCGGTCTGCATCGCCGTATAACAGCAACATCGGCGGTTGCCGGCCGTCAATGAACGTCGTCACCTGCATGTTCGGATAGTTGCTCGGAGGGCCGAACATGTCTTCCAGATCCGGCTCATCCGGAGTAAAGGCGTAGGGCCCCGCAAGCCCGGCAAAGTCACGAATCACCCGTGACCGGTCCTTGCCCTCATTGGCCAGATATCCGGCATCCGCCGTGAGCAAGGCGCCGATGTGGGCTCCCGAAGAATGTCCCGCAACATGGATTCGCTCCGGGTTTCCGTGGTATTCGGCAATGTGGTCGTACACCCAGGCCAGCGCTTTCGCGCCATCCTCGACAAACTCCGGAAAGCGGACCCGGGGATATTTGCGATAGTCGGGGACCACCACGATAAAATTCTGTTCTGTAAACGCCGCCCCGACGAATCGATAATTGTGCTTCTCTCCCTCCGTCCATCGTCCGCCATAGAAAAATACGATCACATCCAACGGTTGATGCCCGGCGCTGGCAGGAACATAGATGTCTAATGTGCACGCAGGCTCTGGGGAGTAGGCCACGTCCTGCACCACCGTCATCTCATGAAAGCGAGTGGGAAGATTGACGGCCGTGAAGGCGGCTTGCGAGCAGCCGGATGCGGCCAGAGACAAGCTCAGCATCATTATGGGAAACAGGAGATTCTTCATGCCGTGCCTTGCGACCTCATACGCCCCAGGGGCGGGCGGAGAAGGCCCCGCCTGCGCCTCGGCCTAAGGGGCGATGTGACTGGCCGTCCGGTACTCATACCACAACGAAGATGTCCAAGTTCATGTCCACGCAACTTCCGGGAGCGTATGGCCTTGACATACCGCACCCTCCGTGGCAGGAACGATGCCTCGCACAGCGCCAACCATCGTTGCACGGGTCGTGCATCCGCTGTAGTGTGAGATGTATGAACCTGTCCTAATGAGGAGGCTCCCATGGGACGCCAGGCGAGGGCGCTATGACGAAACTCCTGCGTATCACGACCAAACAGTTGAAGGAGATAGTGGATGTGACCGAGTTGCTCCAGGCAACCATTCGTAACGCCAACATGAAGGAAGGGCTGTGCTCGGTCTTCGTGACCCACACGACCGCGGCTGTGACGACGGGCGAAATCGGGGAGGGGACCGAACAGGATTTTCTCCAGATCGTCGAAGAAGTCATCCCGCGCATTCAGTTCCGGCATGCTCACGATCCGTCTCATGCCTGGTCGCACATGGCTGCGTCGATGTTGGGTCCCTCCTTGACCATCCCGGTATCAGGGGGGACACTCGTACTCGGCACGTGGCAATCGGTGATGTTGGTGGAACTTGATGGCCCGCGTGATCGGAACGTGCACGTCTCCCTGATGTCATTCTGACAGACGTCTGAAAGATGCGAGGCGGCCGCTCATGAGCCGCGCTGGTTCAGAGGGAGGCGAGATGGCAGAGATCCCGGCCGGCGGTGTGATCGCCGATTTTCTTGCGGAGGACCACCGGCGGCTCGATGCCTTGCTGCAGGCGACCGATGCGCACCCCGGCCGGATCGACCGCGAGGCCTACGATCAGTTCCGTGCGGGTCTGCTGAGGCATATCGGCATGGAGGAAAAACGCGCCGTCAGCGTGAAAGTGGCGGGCAACCTGCATTGCAACGATGGCGAGGCGGGGAGCCCTTACCGGTGGCTGCGAGGCTGCGGCTCGACCATGGCGCGCTGGCCACGTTGCTCATGCCCACCCCGACCGCTCAGATCCTGGCGACGATTCGACGGATCTTGTCGGAGCATAATCGAATCGAAGAAGGTCCTGATGGATTGTATGCCCTCTGTGGTCAGTTGCCGGATACAGAAGCGACACGACTGTGGGACGCATTGCGCGCTGCGCCGACGGTGAGCGTCATGCGGCATTCGGATAGTCCCGCGGTCATGAAAACCTTGGCGGGCGCCCTTGCCAGGGCCGGGTATCGTCTCGAGGCGCTCGCTCCGCGTGAGGAGGGAGAATCTCGATGACCGTGCCGAAGGGACCGTCACGATGATGATCCGTCATCCGCGACGGCTTCCACTGCTTGCGCTCGGCATGGTGGCCTTGCTGACGGGGCTCTGGGCCGGTGTCGCGCGTCTCGGGTGGGATGTGCCTCTGCCGCGATCCGGGTTTTCCTCATTGCATGGTCCGTTGATGGTGTCCGGCTTTCTTGGAACGCTCATCAGTCTGGAGCGAGCCGTGGCGCTCGGCCGATCCTGGGCCTATGCAGCGCCATTACTCACCGGTCTTGGCGCCCTGGTCTTGATCGCAGGCGGTCCGCTGGTGATTGCCCAGCTCTTGCTGCTGGGTGGCAGTGCGGGGCTGGTGGCGATTTTTGCAGCCATCATCAGGCGGCATCCGGCCTTGTACACGTTCACGATGGGAGGCGGGGCAATCGTCTGGGCTGTCGGTAATCTGTTGTGGGTTCTCGGTTGGCCCGTCTTTCTGGTCGTCTTCTGGTGGGCCGCCTTCCTCGTGGTGACCATTGCGGGTGAGCGTCTGGAATTGGCCCGTTTGCAGCAGGTGACGCGCCGCGCGCAGACGGCGTTCTTGCTGTTCCTCGGGGTGTTAGGTGCAGGGCTGTTGCTTCTGGGATGGTGGTTCGACGGCGCGGTGCGTCTCTTCGGTGCCGGGTTGGCCGCTCTGGCCCTATGGCTGGGCCTCAATGACATTGCCAGACGAACGGTCCACCAAACAGGGCTGACACGCTTCATCGCCATCTGCCTGCTCAGTGGCTATGCGTGGCTTGGCGTGAGCGGCCTGGCGGCGATGGTCTATGGCGGTGTTCCCGTGGGGCCGCAGTACGATGCCATGCTGCACGCATTCTTTCTGGGGTTCGTGTTTGCGATGATCTTCGCCCACGCGCCGATCATCTTTCCGGCGGTGCTCGGTGCGCGGATGACGTATCGACCGGTGTTTTACGCGCATGTGTTGTTGTTGCAAGCGACACTGATGGTGCGACTGGTTGGTGACGCAGCGGGGTGGGGGGCGGGACGGCAGATCGGCGGGCTCCTGAATGCGGTGACGTTGGTGCTGTTCCTTGCGAATACCGTTACGGCCCTTGGCAGTTTGCCGGATCGGCCGGTCGTCACGAGTCGCGCCGGGTCCTGATGTTGATCATAGTGAAGACGTCCTCGTAGCACGCACAAGGGAGTGTTGGATGACCAGAGAGAAACAGGGGGCGCAGTCAGATCCCCGGGTGATGGAGGCCTTGCGTCAGGTGGTGGATCCTGAGTTGGGGATCAACATCGTCGATTTGGGATTGGTCTATGGCAGCGAAGTGCGCGAAGGCCAGGTCCATGTCACGATGACGATGACGACGCCGGCTTGCCCGATGGAAGAGCTGCTGATGGAGATGGTGCATTCGGCAATCTTGCGCGAGCTGTCCGAGGCACGTTCCGTGGAGGTTGATCTGGTATGGGATCCGCCGTGGAAGCCGGACATGATGAGTCCGGCGGCGAAAGCCCAACTCGGCCGGACGTGAGGGTGAGCCCATGAGTGCGGGAGGCGGCAAGGTCTACCCGCTCGAGAAGGATTGTGACCGTGACCGAAAACCAGTCTCAGCAGGTGCGCGCACTGGTGGATGAGGTCTACCGCACCCAGTCCCGCCAGGTCCTCGCCACCTTGATTCGCTTGCTCGGAGATTTCGATGCGGCCGAAGAGGCGTTGCATGAAGCCTTTGCCGTCGCAGTGGAACAATGGGCGCGTGAAGGGGTGCCGGCCAATCCTCGCGCCTGGCTCGTCTCGACGGGGCGCTTCAAGGCGATCGACGGCATGCGGCGGCGGGCCAGATTCGATGCGTCGCTGCCTGACCTTGCCCACCATCTGGAACTCACCGCTGACCCTGTCATAGATGAGGGGGAGGATTCGGTTGAGGATGACCGGTTACGATTAATCTTTACCTGCTGCCATCCCGCCCTGTCGCCGGAAGCCCAGGTCTCCATGACGCTCCGGGAGGTCTGTGGCCTCACGACCGATGAGATTGCCCGCGCGTTCCTGACGAAGCCCACCACGATTGCGCAACGCATTGTGCGCGCCAAAGGCAAGATCCGCGACGCCCGTATCCCCTATGAGGTGCCGTCGGAGACTGATTTTCCGGACCGTTTGGATGCGGTGCTGAGAGTCGTCTACCTCGTGTTCAACGAGGGCTACAGTGCGTCGTCCGGGGATTCGCTGACCAGGCATGATTTATCCGGTGAAGCGATACGCCTTGGGCGGGTGCTGGTCGGGCTGCTTCCGGAAGCCGAGGTGTTGGGACTCCTGGCGGTGATGCTTCTGCAAGACTCCCGTCGCGCCGCACGGACGTCGCCGACCGGAGATTTGATTCTCCTCGAACAACAGGACCGCTCGCTGTGGAATCGAGACCAGATCGCCGAAGGCATGGCCCTGGTCGAACGGGCGCTGGCGACCCGCCGGGTCGGTCCCTATACGATTCAGGCGGCCATCGCCGCCGTGCATGCGGAAGCGCCGGAGGCTGCGCTGACCGACTGGGCGCAGATCGTAGGCCTGTATGACGTGTTGTTGCAGGCCGAGGCGTCACCGGTAGTGGAACTGAACCGGGCGGTGGCTGTGGCGATGCGTGACGGTCCGTCGGCGGGTCTTGCGCTGGTCGATGCCATTCTCTCGCGTGGCGATCTTACCAATTATCATCTGGCGCATTCCGCGCGGGCGGACCTCTGCCGGCGACTTGGACGAAACACGGACGCCGCAGCTTCATATGAACGGGCGCTGGCACTCACGCAGCAGGAACCGGAGCGGCGGTTTCTGGAGGGGCGATTGCGGGAACTTGGTTGAGGCGACTGGTGTCGACCGCCCTCTGTGTTCTTTAAGTGGTTGATATCGCGACAGCTTCATGGCTGCGTCGAAGGATGTCGATTTTCCCCGCCCTCGACGACTATCTCATGACAGGAGCCATTCATAAGGGAGGATGCCATGGCGAAGCGTACCCCGACGCGCAAGACGACGAAGAAAGCTGATTGTCCGGCCAGTTTGGTGTGGTTCGATATTCCTGCCGACGACCTGGCGCGAGCCAAGAAGTTCTACAGTGCACTGTTCGGGTGGAAGATCAGCCGGTTCCCCGCGATGCCGGACTATTGGCATATTGATACCGGCGGCGAGAAGGCGACGCTGGATGGCGGGCTGCTCCCGCGCCAGGCGCCGCGTCAGCCGATTACCGCCTATGTCTCCGTTCCGTCCGTTGAGAAGGCCGCTGCCAAAGTGCAGAAACTCGGGGGGACGGTCTGCAAATCCAAAACGCCTGTGCCGGGCATGGGCTATTTTGTGATCTGTCAGGACACGGAGAGCAACACATTTGCCTTGTGGGAGATGAATCCTCAGGCGACCTAGACTGAGGGGCACGCGGCATGATCCGCGAACGTTGAATCATACGAGGAATAGATCATGAAATATCTCTGTCTGGTGTATGTCGAAGAAAAGATCCTGCATGCGCTGCCGAGTGCTCAGCGCCAGACCCTTTCGGACGAATCCATGTCCTATTGCGACCGGTTACAGAAGCTTGGTCAGCTGGTGACGGCGTCCCCGCTCCATCCGGTCGAAACGGCTACCACGGTGAGGGTTCGCGATGGCAAGACGTCGACGATCGACGGACCGTTTGCCGAGACCAAAGAACAACTCGGCGGCTTCCTCCTGCTCGATGTGCCGGATCTGAACGATGCGATCCGTATTGCTTCGCAGTTTCCTGCCGCTCGCATCGGGAGTGTGGAGGTTCGTCCCATGAAGGAACAGGGTTGCGCGTGACCGGTATCGATAGGGTGTGGTCCCCCTCATGCAGTCACGACATCACCTCGCGCCGCAGGCCGGTGCGAATCGAGGAAGGAGCAGCATATGAGCAGGGTGCGAGTGCTTGTGGGAACGAGGAAAGGGGCGTTCATTCTGACATCGGATGGCACCCGGAAGCAGTGGGACGTAACAGGTCCGCATTTCGGCGGGTGGGAACTGTATCACCTCAAGGGATCATCCGCTGATCCCAACCGCCTATATCCGTCGCAAACCAGCAGTTGGTTCGGGCAGGTCATTCAGCGGTCGGATGACGGCGGCAAGACCTGGAATCCTCCCGGCACGAAGCCTGAGGATCTGATGGGCGCAGACGGTATGCCGAATGGCGCGAGCAATATGTTTGTCTATGATCAGTCGGCGGAGACCGGGAAGCCCCTCACGACGCATCAACACTACGACGGCACGCAACGTCCCTGGGAGTTCAAGCGAGTCTGGCACCTGGAACCGTCCCTGACTGATCCGGATACGGTGTATGCCGGGGTCGAGGATGCGGCGCTCTTTCGTTCGACGGATGGCGGACGGACCTGGCAGGAGCTTGCCGGTCTGCGTGATGCCAAGGGCAAGCTGTGGCAGCCGGGCGCCGGCGGGATGTGTTTGCATACGATCGTGCAGGACCCGGCGAACCCGCAACGGATGCACATTGCCATCAGCGCCGCCGGCGTGTTCCGGACCGACGATGGCGGCAAGAGCTGGCGGCCGACCAATCGCGGACTGAAGTCGCAGTTTGAATTGCCGGATCCCGATGCGGAGGTCGGCCACTGTGTGCATTGCATCACCATGCATCCCTCACGTCCGAATGTCTTGTTCATGCAGAAACATTGGGATGTGATGCGCAGCGACGACGGCGGAGAGTCCTGGCACGAAATCAGCGGGAACCTGCCCACGGACTTCGGCTTTCCGATCGCGGTGCACGCGCATGAACCAAATACCGTGTACGTCGTGCCGATCAAGAGCGACTCCGAGCATTACCCCCCAGAGGGCAAGCTGCGGGTCTATCGTAGCCGCAGCGGCGGCAATGAATGGGAGCCTCTCACCAAGGGGCTGCCGCAGCAGAATTGTTACGTGAACATCTTGCGCGATGCGATGTCCGTCGATTCGCTCGATCCCTGCGGCCTCTACTTCGGGACGACCGGGGGCCAGGTGTACGCCTCGGCGGACGGCGGG
>ERZ724512.165-NODE-165-length-27110-cov-13.743670_pt1 | contig 27110 bp, 29 predicted proteins | sample MGYA00376045_ERZ724512 | MGnify/ENA primary metagenome ERZ724512 (study PRJEB28724, sample SAMN07190883) | activated sludge metagenome | isolation source: activated sludge of sewage treatment plant in Hong Hong | place: Hong Kong | collected 2016-03-17 ... | reverse complement strand
TTCGTGACCCACGACCAGGAGGAGGCCATGGAGGTCGCCGACGAGATCGTGGTGATCAACGAGGGTCGCGTCGAGCAGGTCGGCACCCCCGACCAGCTCTACGACGAGCCGGCCAACCCGTTCGTCATGGGGTTCCTCGGCGAGACCACGGTCCTCAACGGCGTCACCCTGCGCCCGCACGACGTGCACGTCTCGCGCACGCCGCAGCTGGCCGGCGCGTCCGAGGGGAGCGTCTCGCGCCTGCTGCGCGTGGGCTTCGAGGTGCGCGTCACCGTCCTGACCGACGACGGCGAGGAGGTGCACGTGGTCCTCACCCGGACCCACGCGCGCCAGCTCCAGCTCGAGGAGGGCTCGCGGGTCTTCGTCACCCCGGCGACCGGGGCGATCACGACGCCCAGCATGGCGGCCGTCGCCGGCTGAGGAATCGGTGGTCGAGCTTGTCGAGACCCCGTGACCGTGTAGGCGGAGGCGTCTGTGGCCACTGCCCTGCATCGGCTCACTGGGTCTCGACACGCGCGGTCGCGACCTCGTTCCTCGGTCGCGCGCGCTGCTCGACCACCATCGATCCGATCCGATCCGATCCGCTGCCGCGTCTCGGATCAGCGGTAGTTGGTGAACTGCACCGCGAAGTCGTAGTCCTGTGCCTTGACCAGGGCGATCACGGCCTGGAGGTCGTCGCGCTTCTTGGACGAGACGCGCAGCTCGTCGCCCTGGATCTGGGCCTTGACGCCCTTGGGGCCCTCGTCGCGGATGAGCTTGGACACCTTCTTGGCGTCCTCGGAGGAGATGCCCTCCTTGAGCGCGATCGCGATCTTGCTCTGCTGCCCGGACTGACGGGGCTCGGAGGCGTCCAGCACCTTCAGGCTCACGTCGCGCTTGACGAGCTTGGTCTTGAAGACGTCGAGGACGGCCGTGGCCCGGTCGTCTGCCGACGCCGAGATCTCGATGGCGTGCTCGCCCTGCCACTCGATCGTCGCGCCGGTGCCCTTGAAGTCGAAGCGGGTGGCGATCTCGCGCGCCGTCTGTCCCAGCGCGTTGTCGACCTCCTGGCGGTCGATCTTGCTGACGATGTCGAACGACGAGTCGGCCATCTTCACTCCTCTGGTCTGGTTTTCGTCTGCCACGCGGGCTGCGCTATTCTTTCGCCTTGTTGTCGCCGGGCCAAACGGCCGCGGCGCGACTCCCCGGCAGGTTGCCCGAGCGGCCAATGGGAGCGGACTGTAAATCCGTCGGCTTTGCCTTCGAAGGTTCGAATCCTTCACCTGCCACGTGGATGAGGGTCCCGCACCGTGAACGGTGCGGGACCCTCTGCATTGCGTGACGGTGATCGTGTTCCGTCCGCTCCGGAGGCGCCGCCATGGTGACACTCCCAACGCCCATGCTGGCGGCCGAGACCCGGCGCTATCGGTCGTTGTGCAGCCAGCGGCGGGTCAACTGCGCTCGGCAGCACCAGCCATCACCGGCAGGAACTCGTCCAGAGCGGCCACGACGAGGTCGGGCTGTTCGAGCGTCGGCATGTGCGGAGTTCCCGGCATCTCGGCATAGCGAGCGCCGGGGATGTCGCGTGCGATCCGCGACATGACCTCCGGCGTGGTCGAGGCATCGAGCTCGCCCGCCAACACGAACGTGGGAGGAGCAAAGCCCGCGAACTTGCCTTCGACGTCGATGGTGGAGAACGCCCGCCACGCCGCGGCGGCGTGTCCGGGGTCGCCACGGAGAACGCAGTCGCGGGCGTAGCGCACGCCCCAGTCGTTGACGGCGAGCGCGTTGGAGGTGAACCACCGCACCAGCGACGGCGCGATCTGGGCGGCCATGCCGTCCTGCTCGATCGACCGGGCCCGGCCCTCGAACGCCTCGAACGCGACGTTGGTCGTGGCCATCAGGGTCAGGGACTCGAACCGCTCGGGCGCGAGTGTCGCCGCGGTCTGAGCGACCCCGCCGCCGTAGGAGAGACCCACGACGTGCGCGCGGTCGAGCGCGAGGGAATCCATTACCTCGAACAGGTCGGCGGCCAGGTCGCTCATGCTGGACGGGTGGGGGGCCTCGGTGGCCGAGCCATGGCCCCGTAGGTCGTAGGCGTACACCGTGCGCCCTTCTGCCAGTCGGGTGATCACCGGCTCCCACATCCGCCAGTCCAGCCCGAGCGCGTGGACGAGCACGACCGGCGGGCCGGCGACCCCGGCCTGCGCCACCGTGGTGGTGTGGTCGCGAAGCGGCACCTGGCGCAACGCGGGCGGGGCCTGCGTGTGCGCGTCGGCCAGGACCCGGTCGATCACGGTGAGCGCGTTGAGTGCCCGGGGGTGCCCGGCGTAGACCGAGACATGCACCGGGATGGCCCGCAGCTCCGTCGGGGTGACGCCGTGGCGGAGCGCTGCGGCGACGTGGGCGGCGAGCTGCCGTTCGGTGTCGCCCAGCGCGACCAGGACGGCCACCGTGGCGAGCTCACGCTGCGCCATGCTGAGTTCGGACCCGGCCAGGGGTCCGGCAAAGGGGCCGCCGACCAGCCAGTCGTACATCTGGGGCGAGGCGGCCCGCACGGCCGCCAGGGCCTGTTCGGGACGACGGCCCATCAACCGGCTGAAGTGGTCGGCGCCCCGAGAACGCGCGACCACGACATCGCCGGTGGGGCTGCCGGGGTGTCGTGGTCCGGTTCCGCCGCTCTCCGGCTGAGTCTGTTCGGGAGTGTCGGTGTGCTTCATTCGTTGTTCCTTCCGTGAGTCGAGATCCCCCGCTCCGGTTGTCGGATATAAGATTCCTGATCAAAAGGGGGTATGTGATGACGAGCGAGCAGTTCGGGCTGGGCGCCGGCGGGCTGGGCCGCGTGCCGCGGTCGGCGATGAGTGCAGCGGTGGCCGACCACATTCGGCGGCTGATCTTCAACGGTGCGCTCAAGGCGGGTCAGCGGGTGCCGCAGGACGACTTGGCGGCCGACCTGGGGGTCAGCAGGCTCCCGGTCCGCGAGGCGCTCATCGCCTTGGAGACCGACGGGCTGGTCACCTCTGAGCCGCACCGGGGCACCTACGTGCAGCCGATCAGTCGCAGCGACATCGAGGACCACTACGACATCTACGGGATGATCCAGGGCATGGCGGCCGCCCGCGCGCTGGACTCGGTCTCCGAGGACGACGTCACCCAGATGCGCGCGTGGCACGAGCAGATGCGCAGCGCGGACGACCCGCAGCAGACGATCCGCCTCAACTGGGAGTTCCACGCCTTGTTGACCCGGATCGGGGGCAGCATGCGCATCAAGTCGATCCTGCGGCAGATGTCGCACAACCTCCCCCGCGAGCTGTACGAGCTGCAGACTGCCAGCCCCGAGGCCAACAACGGACACGCGAAGATCCTGGACGCGCTCATCGCCGGCGACGCCGAGGCCCTTGACGCCGCGAACCGGGAGCACATGCGGGTGGAGGGCGCCTACGTGCTGACGATTCTGGAGAAGCGCAACGTCCTCTCGGACTGAGCGATGGGCCACCGACTGCCCGGTCACCGCCTCGCCTCCCGGGTGAGGAGCAGCCGACCATCGGTGACGAGCAGCAGCGCGGCTGCGGTGACCGTGGTGAGGACGGCGGCGACGTTCAGCATGGCGTGTCCGGGCCCGACCACGCCGACGTAGGAGTAGCTAGCGTCGAAAGACGCGTGGAAGACGGCGGCCACGACGACGCTGCCCGCGGCGGCGTTGACCAGGCCGGTGATCAGGACGCTGGTGGCGACGATGAGGATCAGGAACGGCATCACGGGCAGTCCTCGGTCGTGCTCGGCCGGGTTGGCCACCAGCGGCAGGTGCCACGCGGCCCAGACGGCGCCGATGATCAGCGAGGCGCCCGCGGGCCCGAGCCGGTCCTGGACGCGAGGCAGGAGTGCCCCGCGCCAGGCGGCCTCCTCGGTGAGCAGGAACAGGCCGGTGCCGTAGCCGAGGTAGATCAGCGCCGCCGGCAGCGACATCAGCCGCCCCACCGGCACGTCGCCGCCGGTGCCCGACACCAGCGCAGCGCTGCCGACAGCGATCACCACAGGCAGGCCGAGCGCGACCAGGTAGATCCAGGTGGGCGCTCGCCACCGGAGCAGCCGGTCGCCGAGGTCTCGCAATCCAGACCGCCCGCCGACACTGAGGACTGTCAGCGCCAGTGCTGGGCTGATGCTCCACAACGCGAGTCCTTGAGGCAGGTGCCACCCGATCAGGCCATGGTCCTGGGCGATCCGGGAGAGCCAGATCGTCCACGGGCCGGCGAAGACCGCGAGGACCAGATACGCCAGCTGCGGCCACCCCTGGTCCTCGGGCCGACCGGGCGCCGCGACCAACTGAGAGTCCGCGACCGAACCCGGGCCCGGACTCATCGCACGACCTCGGCGGCGGGTACCGCGCGGTGGTGCCACACCGTGACCGCCGCGGCGGTGGTCGCGTACCGAGTCACCACCATCGCCAGGGCCATCAGGACGAAGGCGGCCGTCCAGGCGTCGGCGCCAGTGATGTGGTGGCGCATCGAGAACCGGCCGATGGTCATGGCGCCGCTGTGCGACGCCCACTCGGCGAACGCGACGCGCCCCGCGATGACCGCGATCCACAAGGCCGCGAAGGCGATACCGGCGGTCACCGCGAGCGTGTCTGCGCGGCGGTGCACCCGGGTCAATCCGGCAGCCACGACACCGAGGACCGCCCCGGTGCCGGCGCCGACCAAGACAAGGACGTCATCGTCACCGGCTGTCGGGATGTGGCGTAGGTAGAGCACGGCCACGGTGGCGACGAGGAGCGCGGGCACCGCGAAGAACGCGGGTGTGAGCGCCTTCGTGCCGACGTTGCGGCCGAGCACCCAGGCGAGCAGGGCGAGGTTCAAGACCCACTGCGTGGTGGACATGACAGTTCCTTTGAGCGAGATGGTTTGCGGGACGGGCTGGTGTGGGGTCCGCGACCGGGCCGGTGGGTCCGAGGCGGGTTCATCGCGACTCGGCTTCCTCGTCGCGGGGGGTCATCGGGCGCACTGTGTCGGCGGTGTCCCAGTCAGCGAGGAGCTGGCGGGCCGACCGGACGGTGGCGGCGTCGACCATGGCGCCGTCTGGGCCGCGGTAGACCCCCGAGCCCTCGAGTGCTGCCCGGTCGAAGGCGTGGACCGCGACCCGAGCGGCCTCCACCTCCTCGGCGGAGGGCCGGAAGACCTCGGTGGCGGCCTCGACCTGCGCCGGGGTGATGCAGGCTCGGGCACCGAAGCCCATGCGCCGAAACGCCTGGGAGCTCTTCTGGAAGCCGTCCACGTCGGCGGCGCGGATCTCGACCGGCGCGACCGGTCTGTCGAGCTGGAACGCCGCGCTGCACGTGACCACCGCTGCCCTGATCGGGTCGAGCAGCCGATCCTCGTGCGGTGCGGCGCGCAGATCAGCGGAGAGGTCCGCCTCGCCCAGCTGGAGCACCGAGACCCGACCGAGGGCAGCGAGGGCCGGCAGAGCGAAGAGGGCTTTGGCGGATTCGATGACGAGGCCGACGCGCACGGTCACCGGCAGCTCCGCGGTGAGGGTGGCGATCTCGGCGGGGTCGTCGGCCTTCGCGAACCAGACTCCGTCGATGTGGCGGCAGTCGCCCAGCGCGTCGACGTCGAGACGGCCCTCCGCTCCGGCGTTGACCCGGACCCAGACGTGCTGCGCGTGCGGATGTTCCAGGGTGGCGCGCAGGTTCTGCCTGGCCTCCGGCCTGCGGTCGGGGGCGACGGAGTCCTCGAGGTCGAAGATGAGTGAGCCTGAGACGCGGCTGAGCGCCTTGTCGATCAGGGCCGGCTGGTCGGCGGGGACGTAGAGATGAGTGATGCGGTGGCCGGTCACGCAGCGTCCGGGATCAGGCACGGGACGCCTCCTTCGCCGTGATGCGGGAGGTGGCCAGGGGGGTCGGGTCACCGTGGCGACTGACCGTGACCTCCTCGGACGACCTGGCGACGACCAGGTGTTGCCCTCCGAACGCGGGCCGGCGCAAGCGGTACTCGAACGACCCGAGGAACGGCGTCTCGTCGGTGCGCCGCCCGAGCTCCAGCATCAGCAGCGCCAGCAGCGGCCCGTGCACCACGAGACCGGGGAACCCCTCGACACCCATGGCGTAGGGCAGGTCGTAGTGGATGCGGTGGGCGTTGTGGGTGAGCGCGCTGAAGAGGAACAGCTGCATCGGGTCCGGGCGGAAGTCCAGCCGCCCGCGGGCGCGGTCCAGCCGGACGGCGCGACCCGGTGCCACAACAGCGCCGGCGCCGCCGGTAGTCGCTGGGGCGGTCGCGGCCACAGCGGCACCGGACCCGGGGGAGGGAGGTGTGGTCCGGTAGACGTGGTCCTGCTCTTCCTCCAACGCGACGGCGCCGTCGGCGCCGAGGTAGCGGTGCCGCACTGTCACGAACACGAGCTCGCCGGTGCGGCCGGTCTTGACATCGACGTCGGTCACCTCTGATCGCCGGGTCACGGCCTCGCCGAAGGTGATGTCGCGCAGCACCTGCACCCGGCCGCCGGCGAACATGCGCGCCCGCGGTGACAGCGGCGGGTAGAACGGCGCCTCCACCGGATGTCCGTCCGGCCCCAGGTTGGACTGCGGCCACGCCTCGAGGAAGTAGAACCACAGCCACAGCGGCGGAAGCGACGTCTGGTCACCCAGGTCGGCGTCCAACAGCGCCGCGAACCGCTCCGCCGGTTCGCGGTCGATGCGTGCCGGGGTCTCCGTGGCCGGCGGCGTCCAGGCGGCGAGCCGCTCGGCCAACCCGTCCAATTCGGATCGCGTGGGGCTATTGCTTTCCTGGGCCATGTTGATAATGTATCAAAGATCAAAGGAGAGTCCAGATGCGAGCAGTCGTCGTCACCACCGTGGGCGGACCCGAGGTCCTGGAGCTGGTGACCGTGCCCGATCCCGTTCCGCAGGGTGCCGAGTGCCTGGTGCAGGTGTTGGCGTGCGGGGTGTGCTCGCACGACGTGGCCACCCGCCGGGGCACGCTCAAGCGCGGGATCGAGTTGCCGGTCATCTGCGGCCACGAGATCGCGGGCGAGATCGTCGAGGTCGGGCCCGCCGTGTCCGCCCGCCAGCCGGGGGAGGTGGTGGTCTCCACCCAGCGGCGCCGCGTGTGCGGCTCCTGCCGCTGGTGCCGCACCGGCCGGGAGACGCTGTGCCCGTCGCTGGAGTTCCTCGGGGACGTCGGCCTCAACGGTGGCTACGCCGAGCTCGTCCTCGTCGAGGAGGACAACCTCGTGCCCATCCCGGCGAACCTGAGCCCGGGGGAGGCCTGCATCGTCGCGTGCACGGTGGGCAGTGAGCTCAACGCCATCCGCGACGTCGCGCGGGTCCGGGCCGGTGAGACGGTGCTGGTCACCGGTGCCGGTGGCGGTCTGGGCGTCCACGGCATCCAGGTCGCCGCGGCCTGCGGCGCACGGGTGCTTGCCACCACGACCACCCCCAGCAAGGTCGCCCTGCTGGAGAAGCTGGGTGCGGAGGTCCTCCTGGTCGACCCGGGCGCAGACTTCGCCCCCCGGATCCTCGACCACACCAACGGCCACGGCGTCGACGTCGCGATCGACAACGTCGGCACGCCGGTCTTCCACTCGGTGCGTAGGAGCCTGGCTCGGGCCGGGCGGTGGGTGCTCGTGGGTCAGCTCACCGGCGACTTCGTGAGCCTGAATCCGGCCCAGCTGTTCCTGCGCGGCATCGACCTTCTCTCGGCTATCAGCACCACTCGACAACAGGCCGTCGACGCCCTCGAGCTGGTCAGCCGCGGGCTCGTGGTGCCGGTGATCGAGGAGGTTCGGCCTCTCGAGGAGGCCAGCGACGCCCACCGGCTCGTCGAGTCAGGTGCCGTCACCGGCCGTCTCGTCCTCACCCCCTGAGCCGCCCACGTCTCAGACGTCCCCCACTTCCAGCCCCCGAGAACAGCAGGAGCACAGCATGGTCACCATCCCTGAGGACGAGCTCGAGATGCTCGCCGTCGTCCGTGACTTCGTCGACCACGAGGTCCGGCCGGTGGTCAACGGGCTGGAGCACGCCAACGAGTACCCCGAGAAGCTCATCGAGCAGATGAAGAACTTGGGCATCTTCGGGCTCGCGATCCCCGAGGAGTACGACGGCACACCGGTGAGCATGCCCTGCTACACCTTGATCACCGGAGAGCTCGCCCGCGGCTGGATGTCGCTGGCCGGGGCGATGGGCGGTCACACGGTGGTCGCCAAGCTCATCTCGACGTTCGGCACCGACGCCCAGAAGGCCCATTACCTGCCCCGCATGGCGACCGGGGAGCTGCGCGCGACGATGGCGCTCACCGAGCCCGGCGGCGGATCGGACCTGCAGGCCATGACCACGACCGCGCGGGCGACCGAGGACGGCTACGTCGTCAACGGCACCAAGACCTGGATCACCAACTCCCGCCGCTCCGGCCTCATCGCCCTGCTGTGCAAGACCGACCCGCAGGCCCAGCCCCGGCACGCCGGGGTCTCCATCCTCCTGGTCGAGCACGGCCCCGGGCTGGTGGTCAGCAAGGACCTGCCCAAGCTCGGCTACAAAGGAGTCGAGAGCTGTGAGCTGGCCTTCGACGACTACCGCGCCCCGCACACCGCGCTGCTCGGGGGCGTCGAGGGCCGCGGGTTCGCGCAGATGATGAAGGGTCTGGAAACCGGGCGGCTGCAGGTGGCCTCCCGAGCGGTCGGCGTGGCCCAGGCCGCGCTGGACGACTCCATCCGCTACGCCACCGAACGGGAGTCGTTCGGCAAACCGATCTGGCGGCACCAATCGGTGGGCAACTACCTGGCCGACATGGCCACCAAGCTCACCGCGGCCAAGCAGCTGGTCCTCTACGCCGCCGAGCGCTACGAGGCCGGCGAGCGCGTCGACATGGAGGCCGGCATGGCGAAGCTCTTCGCCTCCGAGACCGCCATGGAGGTCGCCCTCAACGCCGTACGCATCCATGGCGGCTACGGCTATTCCACCGAGTTCGACGTCGAGCGCTACTTCCGCGACGCCCCCCTGATGATCGTCGGCGAGGGAACCAATGAGATCCAGCGCAACGTCATCGCCGGCCAGCTGATCGCCCGCGCCGGTCTGGCCTGAGGCCAGCCTCTCCCATCCGAAAGGACCGCACCATGTCCGACTCGCCCGCGGCCCCCGCGGTGACAGACGCCCGCCGACCCTTCCGGTCCGATGTGGTCACCGTCGAGCCGTTCGCCCTGCTCGGCACCCGCTGTGCCGAGGAGCACATCACGTTCCCGGCCCGCGACCTGTGCCCGACCTGCCACCGCACCGACGTCAGCACCGTCGCGCTCGCCGGGACCGGCACCCTGCACACCTTCTCCGAGGTTCACCAGGCCCCACCTGGCGTCGAGGTGCCCTACCTGCTCGGCTGGGTCGATCTTGTCGAGGGCTGTCGAGTGCTGGCCCGCATCGCGGGCGGCGACCACCAGCCCCGGATCGGGGATCCGGTCCGGTGCCGCCCCACCACCTTCACAGCGCCCGATGCGACGACCGGCGTGGGATTCGAGTTCGAGGTGATCCGCGATGCCCACCGGTGACACATCAGCCCTCGCTGCTCGCCAGGAGGCCCCGATGACCCTTCCTCCCGCACACGTCGCCGGAGCCGGGATGATCCGGTTCGGCAAGTACCCGGTCGACGTGACCCTCGAACGGCTCGCGGTCGGTGCCGCCCGAGCCGCGATCAGCGACGCCGGCGCCGAGCTGCGCCACATCGACGCGCTCTATGTGGGCCACGTGTTCGGCGGCCCCGTCGCCGGACAGCGCATCGCCGTCCAGCTCGGCCTCGACGGGCTACCGGTCTCCAACCACGAGAACTACTGCGCCTCCGGTGCCACTGCGATCCGGGAGGCCTGGGTGGCGCTCGCCGCCGGTCTGCACGACGTCGTGCTCGTCATCGGCGTGGAGAAGATGACCGACCGCGTCGCCGGGGGAGTGCGCCCCGACCCCAGCGACCTCGACGCCGCCGTCGGCCTGGTCATGGCCGCCGGGCACGCCATGAGCGCCCGGCGGTACATGCACGACCACGGGGTTACCCGCGAGGCGATCGCCGCCGTTGCGGTGAAGAACCATGCCCACTCCGTCCACAACCCCTTCGCCCAGTACCAGCGGCCCGTCAGGCTGGAGGAGGTCCTGGCGGCACGCACCATCGCCGACCCGCTCGGCCTGCTCGACTGCAGCCCGATCTCCGACGGCGCCGCAGCGCTGGTCATGTGCACCCCGGCCGGCCTCAGACGACTCGGGCTGAGCGGCGCGACGCCCAGGATCCTGGGCTGTGGCCTGGTCAGCGGCGGTGTCCAGGACGGCTCACGCCCGTTGAATGACGAGGACGTCTCCCGCCGCGCGGGCGAAGCAGCCTGGCAGCTGACCGGGATCGGGCCCAGCGACGTCGACATCGTCGAGATGCACGACTGCTTCACCATCGCCGAGATCGTCCGGCTCGAAGGGCTCGGCCTGGTGCCGGTCGGTGAAGGCGCCCACTGGACCGAGCAGGGGCACACCGCCCTCGGCGGCAAGCTGCCCGTCAACGCCAGCGGCGGATTGCTCTCCCGCGGGCATCCGGTCGGCGCGACCGGCGTCGCCCAGGCCTGCGAGCTCACCTGGCAGCTGCGCGGCACCGCCGGCGGCCGGCAGGTCGAGGGCGCCCACACCGGGCTGGCCTACTGCAAGGGCGGCACCGTCAGCGGCACCGACGGCGGCTCCGTGACCACCCTGGTGATGCAGTCATGACCGCCGGGCGACCCACCGTGGCCGATCCGACCGCAGGGCGAGGACCCTCCGTCGTCGGGACCGGGACCATGGCCCTCGACCTCGCGCGAATGTTTGGTGGCCACCCCATCGCCGACCCCACGGCGCTGCCACCCGCTCGGAAGCACTACGTGCTCGTCCCGCCCGCGCCCGAATCGCTGAGCCTCACCGCAGCCGGCGACGACGCGCTGGTCACCGAGCTCGGCGACGCCCTGCGCAACTGCGTCTACGCGCTCCAGCGCCTCGCCTCCCTCATCGACTCGGTCGTGGCGCCACACGTCGCCGATGCCGACCCCGACTACGACGGCCCCATCCAGGACGAAGCTGGGCAAGACAGCGGGAGCATCACGATCGTCCTGCCCGCCGCAGCCACGCTCGGCGAGGCTGGCTACTCAGTGACCAGCGCCTTCTGTGGAGGCGTCCTCAGCCTGGCCCGGACCCTGGCCATCGAGCTCAGACGCCAGCACATCCGCGTCAACACGTTGATGGTCGACCAGCACCTGCCTGGCGTCGTGGCCTCCGTCGCGACGCAGGTGACCGCTCTCATGTCCATGCCCGGGGTGACCGGCCAGGAGATCTATCTCGCCGACGGCCTCGACTGCGGAAGGATCCGACCGTGAGCGCACCCGTTGCCCCCGTTGCCATCGTCACCGGCGCCGGAGGGGCCATCGGGGCCGCTATCGCCACCCGATTGGCCGAGGCCGGTCATCTGGTGGTGGCCGCGGACCTGGACCAGGTCGGTGCCGCCGCTACCCGAGCCGGCATCACCACCGGCGGCGGCCGAGCGGACGCCTGCCGGCTCGATGTCGGCGACCAGGCCTCGCGTGCCGAACTGGTCGCCGGCGTGCTGGACCGTCACGGTCGCATCGACGTCCTCGTCAACTGCGCCGGCATCCTTCGCGACGCGCGGATCGGAGACCTGACCGAACAGACACTGCTTCCGACCTTGGCGGTGAACCTGATCGGCCCGCTCTCGCTGGCCCGCCAGGTCATCGACCCGATGACGTCCGAGGGTGGCGGCAGCATCATCAACATCGCCTCGCGCGCCTGGCTCGGGATCTTCGGGTCGGCGTCGTACTCGATGACCAAGGGGGCGCTGGTCGGCGTGACCCGTTCCCTGGCCCTCGAGCTCGGTCCTGTCGGTATCCGGGTCAACGCGATCGCCCCCGGCTACGTGCAGACCCCCATGTCGGCCAGCCTCCCGCCGCAGGTGGTGCGTCGATCCGTCAACGCCACGCCGTTGCGCCGGGCAGGAAACCCCGACGACGTGGCGCGTCTGGCCACCGAACTAGCCCACCCGCAGTCGTTCGTCACCGGACAGGTCATCGCGGTGTGCGGCGGGCGCACTATTGGACAGCCTGGAATGGCAGAAGGGACCGCATCATGACCGACTCGTCCTTCGACCTCGAGATGACGACGGCCCTCGGCATGCCCGGTGCGCGGACCGCCAGCGCGTTGATACGCGAGCTTGCGCACACCGATCCCGACCGGGTCGCCGAGACCTTCGAGGGTCGGCACCGCACCTTCGCCGAGCTCGACGCCGACGTGACCACCTGGGCGAAGGCGCTGATGGCGGCTGGTGTGCAGCGCGGCGAGGCTGTGTCCATCCTGGCCGGCAACCACCCCAACTTCGTGACCCTCGCCTTCGCGGCGGCACGCGTCGGTGCGTTCCTCGCCCCCCTCAACACCTGGCACACCGCACCGGAGCTGCAGTACACCGTCGGGCACGCCCCGTCGGTGCTGCTGTTCACGATCGACACACTGCGCAAGCAGGACTTCCGCGCCGCCTGGAGCCAGGTCCTCCCCGAACTCGCCGCACGCCCCGCCCAACCCGACGAACGCCTGCGCGCGGCACAGCTGCCCGCACTACTGGACGTCGTCTCCCTCGACGGCGGGCTGCCCGGCGCCACCTCGCTGCACGGGTTCCTGACAGCCGGCGCCTCGGTCACCGACGAGGACCTCGCCGCCCGCGAGGCACTCAACCGGCCCGAGGACCTGATGTACCTGCTGTTCACCTCCGGAAGCACCTCGAAGCCGAAGGCCGTCCAACTCCACCAGGGCCACCTCATCGAGAACGCCTGGTGGATCGGGGAGCGCCAGGGCATCACCGGTGAGGACCGCGCGTGGATCGCAACCCCCCTCTTCTACGGGGTCTCGGCCATGCAGGGCCTGTTCGGGGCGCTGACCCACAGCGCCCGCATCGTGCTCCAGGAGGCCTTCGACCCCACGGAGGCGGTCAGGCTGCTCGAGGAGCAGCAGTGCACGGTCTACTACGGCTTTGGCAACCTCACCCGCAAGCTCCTGGCTGTTCCCGGCTTCGACAAGTCCCGCATCGCGTTGCGCAAGGGCATGATCGGCTTCTCCGTCGAGGACCGCCGGCTCGCGCTCGACGAACTCGGCGTCACTGACGGCTGCAGCGTCTACGGGATGACCGAGACCTACGGGCTCTTCGCACTGACCCGCCATGACGACCCTCGCGAGATCGTGCTGACCAGCCAGGGCTTCGCGTTGCCCGGCAACGAGCCGCGCATCGTCGACCCGGCCACCGGGCTCCCGCTGCCTCCGGGGCAGGTCGGTGACCTGCAGCTGCGCGGCCGCATCACCAGCGGCTACTTCGACGACGACGAGCGCACCCGCGCGTCCTTTACGCACGACGGGTTCTTCCGCACCGGCGACCAAGCGTGTGTCGATGACACCGGCCGGCTCGTCTACCACTCCCGCGCCGTGGACACCATGAAGCCCGGCGGCATCAACGTGGCCCCCCAGGAGGTCGAGGCACTCCTCGACGAGGTGCCGGGCATCGCCCAGGCCCACGTGTGCGCGATCCCCGACCCGGCCGACGGCGAACGGGTGGTGGCCTTCATCGAGGCTGACCCCGCCGTCACCACCCCGGACTTCATCGTCGACCACCTGCGTGGCCGTGCCGCGTCCTACAAGATCCCGCGCCACTTCATCTACCGCCGCGACGCCGACCTTCCGAAGCTGCCCTCAGGCAAGATCCCGCGCCCGATGCTCGTGCACGAAGCCCAGGTCGAGCTCGCCCCCGCGCAAGACGAGACGGCATCGGCATGAGCAGCACCACCGAAGCACACGTGGCCCTGCCCGAGTCCGCGACGGTGCTGGCCTCAGGGATCGGGTTCACCGAAGGACCCATGGTCCTCGACGACCGGTACCTGCTGGTCGCCAGCGTCTCGCGCGGCACCGCGGTCCGCCTACCCCTCGACAGCTCCCAGCCCAGCGTCGAGTTCGAGACCGGGGGCGGGCCAAACGGCCTCGCGCTCGGCCCGGACGGCCTGGTGTTGGTCGCCCAGAACGGCGGCACCGCCATGCCGTCCCGCTCCACGGTGCCAGCCCGCCCCTCCATCCAGACCCACCAGTACGGCGTCCTCGGGACCTTCGCGGCACCCGAACTCAACTACCCCAGCGACTGTGTGTGGGGACCTGACGACACCCTGTGGTTCACCGATCCCGCCGACCACAACATCCTCGGCCCGGCCGCCCCGGGCGCCGTGCGCACCTTCAACCCCCGGACAGGAGCGTTCCGCACCGCCGGCGACCGCTACCAGTTCCCCAACGGGATCGCCTTCGGCGAAGACCCCTCGCTGGTGTACCTCGCCCAGACCGCGGCCGGGGTGGTCACCCGGCACCGACTCGTCGACGGGCGGTTGGAACCCGACAGCTGGACCGCCAGACCCTCTCACGGCCGCCCCGACGGCATCGCCCTGGACAGCCGGGGCTGGCTCTGGGTGGCCGGTGCCACCGGCGACGACCTCACGGCCTTCGACACCAGTGGCCGGCAGGTCGAGCGCCTCGTGCTCGGCCACGGTGTCCTGGTGACCAGCCTGTGCTTCGCCGGACCGGGCCTGAACACGCTCGTGGTGACCATCGCCAAGGGGGGCACCGTGATCGCGCTCCCCGCGCTCCACCCGGGACTGCCGCTGCCCATCTGGCGCTGATGCTTCCAGCCCGACCCCGACCCACCAGGCGGTAGCCCGTATCGCCGGTGCGAGGCATGGTCGTGGCTTCGGGACCGCGGTGGGCTGGCAAGCACACCCCTGTGCCGGTTACCCGCGGCCTGACCTCGGTACGACCGTGCCCCGGGCCGTCGGCAGTCCCTCGGCAGGACCACCGCGCTCTTCGGCAAAGAAGTGGCACGGGTCACTTTCGCCCCTTGCCTCCGGCTTCACTTCGCACTACCTTCAGATAACTGATCTTTGATACAAGATCAGATCATGCCGCCAGAGGACATGGGAAGGCCCGGTCCGCACCTAGGAGAAGAACCCATGAACGACCCGTCCATCCTCACCAGCGCGATGGCGTTCATCGTCGTCGCTGCGCTCGCCGCCGTGCTGGCCGTCGCCACCATCGCCTATCTGGCCGTCGAGGCCTGTGGAACAGCGCGTCCGTCGCGACCTGCCGCTCGTCGCGCAGGCCGGCGGGCTCCTGCCTCCCTCACACTTCAGCTGGACGGACAGGAGTGACCCGATGGTGACCACACCCGCCGCGCGTGCGGCTCGCACCCGGATGCCGCGCAGCATCCTGGCTGCCACTGTCATCGGCAACTTCACCGAGTGGTTCGACTTCGCCGTTTACGGCTCTGTCGCCGTCACCCTCGGCGCGGCGTTCTTCCCCTCGCACGACCCCGCGGTCTCGCTGCTGTCCTCCCTCGGTGTGTTCGGGATCGCGTTCTTCTTCCGACCCATCGGCGGCGCCATCCTGGGCACGATCGGTGACCGCTACGGACGCCGGACCGCGCTGGCGATCGCGGTCACCGGCATCAGCCTGGCCACCACCTGCATCGGTCTCCTGCCCTCGTACGCCGCCATCGGGGTCTGGGCGCCGATCCTGCTGGTCCTCCTGCGCGGCATCCAGGGCCTCTCCGCCGGTGGGGAGTGGACCAGCGCCTCGGCCTTCCTCGCCGAGTACGCACCCACCAACCGACGCGCGACCTGGGTCAGCCTGGTGTCGGTGTCTGCCGCGCTGGCGATCATCTGCGGCAACCTCCTGGTGCTCGGCCTGGAGGACCTGTTCGGTAGCGAGGCCATGCAGAGCTGGGGCTGGCGGGTGCCGTTCCTGCTCGCCGCACCGCTGGGGGTGGTCGGGCTCTACATGCGCCTCAAGCTCAACGAGACCCCGGTGTACCGGGAGATGGCCAAGACCGAGGCCCAGCACAGCACCCCGCTCGTGAGCGCCTTCAAGACCCAGAAGGCCAACATGGTCCTGGCGTTCTTCTGCTCCAGCATCATGGGCGTCGGCCTGTACTACTTCGCCACCTACTTCGTGAACGCGCTGTCGCTGGCCGGAGCGTTGACCCGGCCCACCATCCTCACCGTCAGCGCCGTCGCCCTGCTCATCTACGCCATCCTCTGCCCGATCGCGGGCTGGATCTCCGACAACATCGGACGCCGGCCGGTCTACCTGGCCGGCTGCGTCGGACACCTGGTCCTGGCAGTGCCGATCTTCAAGCTCGTCACCTCCGGGAACACCAGTGCCGCCCTGCTGGGCCTGGCCATCTTCGCCATCCCGCAGGCCGCGCTGAACGTGATGGGCTCGATCACCCTCGTCGAGCTCTTCCCGCCCCACAACCGCTCGACCGGAGCCGCCATCGGCTACGGGCTCGGCGTCGGCCCGATCGCCGGCAGCGCCCCCCTGATCGCGACCGCCCTGGTCCAGCACACCGGGAACCCGATGGTGGCCGCCTACTACCTGATGGGGATCGCCCTGGTCGTCACCCTCGTCCTCGTCGCCCGACTGCCCGAGACGTTCACCCGGTCGCTGTTCGCGACCACCCCCGCCCCCGTGAGCGTCGCCGTGGAAGGCGACGAGCCCGCGACCGACCAGGCGGCGATGGCGTGACCACCGCTCTTCATGGTCTGAGGGTGCTGGAGTTCGCCGGCCTCGGGGCGGGCCCGTTCGCCGCCTCGCTGCTGGAGGAGGCCGGCGCCGAGGTGATCCGCATCGACCGTCCCCCGGCCAGCCCGCAGACCGACCGGGCGACGCTCACCCTCGACCTCAAGGACCCTGCAGACCGTGAAGTGGCGCTCCGGCTGGCCGGACGCGCCGACGTACTCATCGAGGGCTTCCGGCCAGGAGTGATGGAGCGACTCGGGCTCGGGCCCGAGGTGCTCCACCCCCGCAACCCCGGCCTCGTGTACGGACGAATGACCGGCTGGGGACAGGACGGGCCGCGCGCCCACGAAGCCGGCCACGACATCAACTACCTCGCGGCCAACGGCGTCCTCGGCTCCATCGCCAGACGCGGCGAACGCCCGGTCCCGCCGCTGAACCTGGTCGGCGACTACGGCGGCGGTGGTCTCCTGCTCGCCTTCGGCCTGCTCCTGGCCGTGATCGAACGGCAGCGATCCGGACAGGGTCAGGTCGTCGACGCCGCGATGGTGGACGGATCGAGCCTGCTGATGACCGGGGTCTGGAAGCGACGCGCCGCAGGACGCTGGCGCGCCGAGCCCGGCACCAACGACATCGACACCGGCTCCCCGTTCTACGACGTCTACGAAGCGCGCGACGGCCGGTACCTCGCCGTGGGCAGCATCGAGTCCCAGTTCTACGCACGTCTTCTCGAGACGCTCGAGCTCGACTCCGAGATGGCGAGCCGGCAGTGGGACCGGTCCACGTGGGTCGCCGACAAGGAGGCCATCGCCGCCCGCTTCGCCGAGCGCGACCAGGCCGAGTGGGCGAAGGCATTCGAGGACGTCGACGCTTGCGTCACTCCGGTGAACACGCTGGGCGAGGTCACCACCGATCCGCACATCCGCGCACGCTCGGGGCTGATCGAGGTCGACGGGAACCTGCGCCCAGCCCCGGCGCCCCGGCTGAGCCGCACCCCGCTGCTCGCCCAGCCGGCCCGCCCTGCGCTCGACCGCGACCAGGCAGAGGCCTTGTGGAGCCTCGACCGATGAACCAGAACCTGCCCAACTCGTCAGATCCGCACCCGCAGGGCACCGAATTCAGCCGCCGGCCCACCGATGAGCACGTCTCCCCAGGCGTCTTCGTGGTGGTGCTGACCTACACCTCACCTCTGACACAGGTCGACGACCTTCTCGACGCACACCGGTCCTGGCTGGACCGGCAGTACGCCGAGGGGCGGTTCCTGGCCTCCGGCCCGCAAGTGCCCCGCACGGGAGGTCTCATCCTCGCTCGAGCCGAGTCGCGCGAGGCGGTGCTCGCAGTCCTCGGCACCGACCCGTTCGCCTGCGCCGGTGTCGCCTCCTACGAGGTCGTGGAGTTCGCCCCCACCCGGGGACCGCTGGCCGCTGCGCTACGAGGTGGCGCGTGAACCGTCGGCGCCCGTGGCTGGCACTCGTGCCCCAGTCGGACCTGGATCACGCCACGCCGGGCCTCGGGCTCACGGTGCAGGCAGGACGCCGGCTCGGGGTCGCGATGCTCGAGGACACCGTCACTGCCCTGAGCCGGGTCGAGCGGATATGCGCGGTCGCTGTCGTGTGGGAGCACCCCGCGGACCTGGAGGAGATACGTGGCCTTCCCCGAGTGATGCACCTGGTGGCCCGGTACCGAGGCGTGGACCAGGCTGTGGCCGACGCGGAGCAGCAGCTCCGCGGCTGGATCCGCCGCAGCGGCCGAATCGTCGTCGCAGGCAACCTCCCGGCCGGCGACCGGGGCACACTCGACCGGCTCCTGGACCACGCAGCCACGAGCCCCCGCTGCGTCCTTCCCGACCCGCACGGCCGCGGCATCACAGTCATGACAGCCGGCGCCGGGACCGCGCTGCACTACAGCTTCGACCGCAACGCCGTCCAGGGGTTCCACGCCCACGGCACACGTGTGCTGCCGTCCAGCGGGTTCCCGACGCTCGCGCGCGACGTCCACACCCTGGCCGACCTCCGCGAGGCGATGCGCCTGGGAGTCGGGCCGGCCACCCTGGCGGTTGCCCGCGACCTGTACCTCGCTCCCGAACACACCGCCCCGCGCGGCCACCACCGCGTCGGGCCCCGGCACGCTGCCGTCCCGACCTGACCGCGACGAATGGACGGCGAGACGGTGGCGACGATCGAGGTCGGCGACCTGGCGCTCGTGTGTGCTGACAGGCGGGAACACCCAGAGGCGCCGTTCACCTTCTATCCCACGCACACCCACACTTCGAGAAGAGAGTTCCCTGTGCCACACCTCGAGGCGATCACCATCCACGGCCAACGACCCGCCGAGCTCGCGCGCTTCTGGTCCGACCTGCTCGACCTTCCCATCGACCCCTCCGACGCAGCCGCGATCGAGGAGGGCACGCTCGGCGCGAGCGAGGCGGTCCTGCTCGGGCGCCGCGACTCCCTCCACGTGTGGGTGAGCCCGGCCGACGAGCTGGCGCCGCCGGGCGGACGGGTCCACCTCGACGTTGCTCTCGACGGGCCCCAGGACCTGGAGCGCCTGGCTGCGCTCGGTGCCGAGCCGCGGTGGGCCGATCCGGCCGGCCGCTGGAGGGTCTACGCCGACCCCGAGGGCAACCTCTTCTGCGCGGTGACCCCCTGGGACCGCAAGCCCACGTCCCCCTGACCAGGCACTTCCACTCGGACACCCCTGCCCAGCCAGCGCCTTCGCAGCAAGACCGCAGCAAGGCCGTCACCATCAACCACGAGGAGCGGTCATGCAGCTCATGCAGTACGAGATCACCCTGCCCGCCGACTACGACATGGGCATCATTCGCCACCGGGTCGCCACCCGCGGATCGAAGACGGACGAGTTCCCGGACCTGGGTCTGAAGGCGTACCTCGTTCGAGAACGAGGCAGTCACGGTTCACCGGTCAACCAGTACGCCCCGTTCTACTCGTGGGTTGGACCGGGCGGCATGAACCAGTTCCTCTTCGGCTCGCCCCTCGAGGGAATCCGCGCCGACTTCGGACGTCCGATCGTGCGGACCTGGCAAACCGTCGGCGTCTTCAACGGCCCCGTACCCTCCCGGCTGCCGATCGCCGCCACGCGTGACGTCGCTGCCGTCGATCCAGGGGAGGCACTCGATGGGGTTGTGAGCCGGCTGCTCGACCAGGCGATTGCCCTCGCCGACCACCCTGACCTCAACGCCGTCGCTGTCGGGATCGACCCGTTCACCTGGCAGCAGGTGCACTTCGCCCTCTGGAACGGCGAACCGCCGCACGAGGAGCCGGGCGACCGGTACGACGTCCTGCATCTCTCGCAGCCGAAGCGGGGGAGCCTCCCGGAGGGCAGGGCGTGGTGAGTGCATGCGACCGCGTCGCCGGCGAAGGGGCACCGTCCACAGCCGGCTCCCCTGACCCGACAAGCGCGATCGCAGCCTGCTCGCCTCATTCACTCCTCCGCGAGTACCTAGCCGCGCGGGGGCTCGCCATGCCGGCCGGGGCGAGCGTCCGCAAGGTCGTCGAGGAAGCCCATGAGCTCGCCGCAGAGTGCGACCGCGCCACTCCCGACCCGGCCAAGGTCATGCACGAGCTGGCCGACGTCGTCTTCGCAGCGACGGTGGTCGCGGAGCACCACGGGTTCACCGTCGAGGAAGCCATGCGGTCGAAGATCGAGTTCGACACAGGGCGCGAGCGGAGTCGTTCCTGAAGCGGTCGGAGGTCCGACCTGTGGGCTACCAGGGAACGCCGTCGAGCCGGACCCGCAGCCACCGAAGGCAGGCGTCGGCCTGGGCGAGCTGGAACCGTCGGATGGTCGGCATCTCCGGCCGAGCGGGCTGACGGCCCTGCCAGGAGAAGTAGCCGGCCAGACCGGCCACGGTCGCCGTCACCGCGTCCGGATCAGCGGCAGCGAGCACGGGGGTGCGGTTCAGCAGTGCTTCGGGGTCGTGCTCGCCGAAGACGGCCGCGTTGAGCACCAGGGTGAGGCTGTCGACCCATGGCGCCCCGAGCGAGGCCCATGGCCAGTCCACCACGACGACCCTGTCGTCGGCGAGCAGCAGGTTGTCGGCGCGGACGTCACTGTGCACCAGCGCAACACCGTCTATCGCCTCGAGGCTGTCGCGGCCGAGGGCGGCCAGTTCGGGCAGCCGCTCGGTCGCCCATCGGTCGAGGTCGTTCGGCACGTCGGCGGCGAGAGTGTCCCAACGAGTGAAGTCACCGGCGACTGCCTCGACGAGGCGCGGCAGGTCAGGCAGCGGTGATGGCGAGAGCCGCACGGCCATCTCGCCGAGCGCGACGAGGCAGCGGGTCAGGTCCTCGACCCTCCACGGCATCCGCGGAGAGTGACCATCGACATCGGCGAAGGCGAGCGCAACCCAGTCGCCGTCGTCGTACCCGCAGAGCAGCCGTGGGGAGAAGCCCGCATCGGGCAGGGCTCCGGTCACCGCGAGCTCGCGGCGGTGGATCGGTGGTGAGTCCGGGTTCACCTCCATGCCCACAGCCTTGACGAAGGCGCGTCGGCCGTCGGCGAGCACCACGCGGTCAGCGCTGCCTGGCGAGAACCCACCCGGCTGGCTCTGCGCCGAGACCACGGTTGACCCGAGCTGGTCCTCGATGCCGGTGCGAACGACGGCTGGGACCTGGTGCCACTGCACGCGAGAGCCACCCACCGCCGCGGGCGGCGAGCTGACGACAGAAGGGTCGGGCGCCGTGGTCATGTGGCCAGCGTGGAGGACTCGTGCGCGTCGGACAAGCGGCAAGGACGGCGCGGGTTCCGGTGGACGCGCTGTCGTAGGTCAGGCCAGCAGGTGTTTGTTGGCGACGGTGAAGTCCAGGAAGCTGCGGGCCGGCGGCGACGGAAGTTCTCGCTGCGCTCATCTCGCGGGTCTCGAGCGCGATGCGGGGCGCGAACCCGGCCTCGGCGCAGGCTTGGAGGATCTGGTCGCGGACAGCGGAGCCTGGTCGGTGCAGGACGAAGGGTTCCTCGGCTAGCTCGCTGAGGCGAACGTGCCTGCGTTGAGCCAGGCTGTGGGTGCTCGCGACCGCGAGGTCGTAGGGCCCGGTGATGAGTGCTTCACAGTCGAGCCCCGACATGTTGACGTGGACCCGTTGGACGGCCATCGCCAGGTCGGGGGTTCCGGTGCCTACCGTCTCGAGCATGCCGTCGGAGACGATCTCGTTGATTGCGACGTCCACGGACGGGTAGGCGCTCCTGAAGGCTGTCAACAGTCGGGGAGCCGAACCTCCATCGACTGCCACGGGCCCAACCTCACCCGTCCGGTGGCCTGGCCGACGTAGCTGCGGACCTCGTCGACTGCGACCTCGACCTCCACGGGGGTCGAGCAGCGTCGGGGGTGCTCGTGAATGAGTCCAGTTCTTCTGCACTCCTCGTCCGGATGACGGCCGACGTTGTCGAGCGCGAGCTGGTCGGCGGTCCTCGTGCGACCCTGCATCCCGTCGAGGACGCTGCTCCGTGCCTCCTGTCTGCCCATACGACGCGAGCTCGGATATCGCGGCCGGGTCCGAATGCCGGGCGAGGGTGGTGGCGCCCTGGTCGGCCGGCGGCTCGGAGTGTCCGAACCGTGGGCGTCGTCGTGTCTCACAGATTTGCGTTGGTCGATCTCGTTGGGGGGACGTCAGTCGTGGATCTCAGGTGCATTCTGGTGGCCGGTGGTGCTCGCGTCCGGTCCGTCGGCCGACTGCGCGTCGGCGACGGACACCACCAGCCCACCGAGCATGAACGCGATCAGTGCGACCGCGAGCGTCGAGGTGGCGAGGTCGGGGACGAAGCGACGCCAGCCGGTCGTCGCGGGGGAACTGCCGTGGTACTCGTGGGTGAGGGCGTGGCCCTTCCCGCGTTGCAGCAGGTGGCGGTTGACCGGGTAGGCGGCGGCGAAGGCCGCAGCGAGCGAGATCATCATGCCGACCCAGAAGACGACGTTGACCAGGCCGGCGTCCATCGCGCCCGGGATCACCGCCATCACCGCGTTGTCGACCACCTCCATCGTGGCGATCGACAAGGTGTCGGCTGCGACGACGACGCTGAGCGTCGCGCCGAGGGTCAGGCCGGCGCGCAGCAGCGGCAGCGACGACAGCGTGAATCCGAAGAAGAACGCCAGCGCGATGGAGAGCGCGATCGTCCAGCCGTTGGCGAGTCCGACCGCGGTCCCGATCATCAGGCCGGCGATCTCGCCGACCGCGCAGCCGGTGAGGCAGTGCAACGTCGCCGACAGCGCCATCGCGTTGATGCCGCCCATGGCGTGGCCGGTGTGGCTCTGGTGCTCGTCGTGCTGGTGCTCGTCGTGCTGGTGCTGCTCCGTCGGTGTCATGTCCGTCCTCCACGGGTACCGGTCCGTCGTGTCGGTCACCTGACGAACATATACCCCAGGGGGGTATATTCCGATCACCGGGTGAGGCGCTCCAACGTGGCGCGCAGGGGCGGCCAGCGATCGCGGCCGCGGCGCGTCGCGGCGTACGCGCGCAGGTGGACGCGGGGGTCCGCGAGCGGTCGCACCTCGACGCCGTCGGTCGGGATGCGTGCCCGGGGGAGCAGGGCGACGCCCTGGCCGGCGGTGACGAGGTCGTCGACCAACTCCAGGGAGTCGATGTGATGCACCACTCGCGGGGTGAACCCCGCCATCGACGCCAACGTGCGCAGGACCTCCTCGTCGGCGGTGTGACGGGAGTTCACGATCCAGTCGCGGTCCGCGAAGTCGCCGATCGAGGTGCCCGGGACACCCGCCGGTACGCCGAGGCCCCACTCGGCCTCCCAGAGCAGCGTGACGTCGAGGTCGCCCGGCCACGCGGCCGGCGCCAGGTCGTAGTCGTAGGTCAGGGCGAGGTCCACGTCGTCGCGAGCCAGGAGGTCGAGGATCTCGAGCGGCTCGTGCTCGTGCACGCGCACCTCGATGCCCGGGTGGGTCCGAGCCAGCTGGTCGATCGCCGGCAGCAGCGAGCGGCGGATCGCGGTGGCGAAGCCGGCGACACGCAGCACCCCCACCGGCTCCGCTGTCGGGTCCAGGTCACGGCGCGCGGCCTCGACGTCCGCGAGGATGGTGACGGCGTGGTCGGCCAGGCGGCGCCCCGCCGGGGTGAGGCGCACGCGCCGCCCGTCCCTCTCGACCAGGTCGGTGCCGACGTCGCGGGCGAGCGCGGCGATCCCCTGGGAGACGCTCGACGTGGTGGTGCCGAGCTCGGCGGCGACCTCGTGCATCGACCCCAGTCGGGAGAGCTCGAGGAGCAGGCGCAGGCGGCGTACGTCCATGGGTCAATTGTGTCGATCTGGTGAACGATATGTCCATCATTCTCACGTGGACGCGAACAGACGAGTTGCGGTCCACTGGACGCATGCTCGCTCCCACGTCTCGCGCCGGCGCCTCCATGGCGGTCGCGTCCATGCTCTGCGTCCAGCTCGGGCTGGCCGCCTCGGTCGGCATGATCGACCGGGTGGGCGCCGAGGGTGCGGCCTGGCTGCGGCTGTCGTGGGCGGCGCTGCTGCTCCTGGTCCTGGTCCGACCGCGCCCCTCGGCCTTCACGCGCGCGTCGCTGCGCGCCGGCGCTCTCCTCGGCGTGGTCACCGCCGGCATGACGCTCACCTTCATGGCCGCCGTGACCCGACTGCCGCTCGGCACCGCCAGCGCGCTGGAGTTCCTCGGCCCGCTCGGGGTGGCCGTGGTCCGCACCCGCGGGGTGGGGCGGGCCTGGGCGCTCGTCGCGGCGGTCGGGGTGCTGTGCCTGACCCAGCCGTGGGCGGGGTCGGCCGACCCGGTCGGCGTGGCGTTCGCCCTGGTCGCGGCCGGCTGCTGGGCGGCGTACGTCCTGCTCACGCAGGCGGTCGGCGACGCGGTCGAGGGCATCGCCGGACTCGCGATCTCCATCCCCGTCGCCGCCCTCGTCGCAACCGCCGTTGCCGGCCCCGGCGTGGTCGGGCGGCTCACCCCCGAGGTGCTGCTCGCCGGGCTGGGTCTCGCGGTCCTGCTGCCGCTGGTGCCCTTCACCCTCGAGCTGCTCGCACTGCGGCGGCTCAGTGCAGGTGCTTTCGGGACCCTGATGGCCCTCGAGCCAGGGTTCGCCCTGGTGATCGGGTTCGTCGCCCTGCAGCAGGTCCCGGGCCCGGTCGCCGTCCTCGGCGTCGGTCTGGTGGTCGCCGCCGGGCTCGGGGCTGAGCGCAGCGGCGCCCGGGTCGCTCCTGCCCCGGGCGGGTCCGCCGACGTGACGCTGATGATCCCCGACGACGTACGGCGATCGCCCGACCTCCTGCGGGCCGGGTGTGGTTCCTCCTAGGGTCGGGACATGTCGCTGAGGTCGCGCAGGTGGGTCGGGCGCACCGGGCCAGCCGCGCTGGTGCTCGTCACGGCGGCCTACACCGCGCTCTGGCTCGTCGCCCGCCCGGCAGGAGAGGCGACCGGCTCCTACCTCGGACAGCTCGCGGGCGCCGACGCGGTGCTCCTGATGTCCCTGGGCATGGTCCTCATCACGACGCTGCCCTGGGTGGACACCTACTTCGACGGCATCGACAAGGCCGCGATCTGGCACCGCCGGGTCGCCATCACCGGGCTCGTCCTCCTGCTGCCGCACATCCTGCTCTCCCACGGCGGCGGCGGACCGTCCTGGGCCGGTCCCGTCGGAGTCGTCGGCACCGTCGGCCTGGTGACGCTCGCGGTCTGGGCGATCCTCCCGCGCTGGCGCTCGGTCGTCCCGGGTCCGGGCCGGCGGCTCATCGCCGCGCTCCACGAGACCGCGCCCGCGAGGCTGGTCTCGAAGCTCCTCAGCGACTACGAGATCTGGCGGCAGGTGCACCGGTTGACGGGTCTCTTCCTCGCGGTCGCCGCCCTGCACGGCCTGGTCGACGCGACTCCGTTCGGCGACTCGGTGATCCTGCGTTGGACCTACCTGGCCGTCAGCGTGACGGGCGTGGGCTTCTACCTCTACCGCGAGCTCCTCGCGCGCCGCGGGCACGGGCTGCGCGACTACCAGGTCAGCGAGGTGCGCGACGTCGGGGACGCGATGACCGAGATCGTTCTGACCCCGCTCGGTCGGCCGTTCGAGTACGAGCCCGGTCAGTTCGCGATGCTCCACCTGGAGGCCAAGGACGGCTGGCACCGGCACCCGTTCACCCTGGCCAGCAGCCCGAACGAGCCGCACGTCCGCGTGACCGTGAAGGCGCTGGGCGACTACACGACCTCGCTGCAGAAGACCGTGAAGGTCGGGATGCCGGCCGTCCTGAGCGGGCCGCACGGCCGCTTCACGCACGCCCATGCCACCGGTCACCAGCTGTGGATCGCGGGCGGGGTCGGCATCACGCCGTTCCTGAGCTGGCTGCGGTCGCTCGACACCCATCCGCCTGCCGGCCGGGTCGACGTGTTCCACGCGGTCCGCGACGACGCGCCGTACGCCGAGGAGATCCGCGACCTGGTCGCCGACCGACCCGACGTCGGCTTCGACCTCGTCCCGTCGGGCGCCGGACGGCGCCTCAGCGCCGACTACGTGCTGGAGTCGTCCGGCGCCGACCCGGGCGACGCGACCGTCTTCATGTGCGGACCGGAGCCGCTGCTGCGCGCCCTCGACACCGGGTTCCGGGCCGCGGGCGTCCCCGCCGGTCGCATCTACCGCGAGTACTTCGACTGGCGCTGAGGGCCGGGACGACGAAGTCCGCGGTGGGACGACGAAACTTCGTCGTCCCGGGTCGGAATCCGTCGGCCGGCCGACGAAACTCGCGGCGCGGCTACCTCTCGTGCTGGTGCCGGGCCACCCAGACGGCGGCGACCACCAGCAGCCCGCCGACCACGATCAGGGTGAGGGACGCCGAGAGCCGCCCGGGGAACCACTCGACGACCGCGCGGGGGGCCGACTCCAGCAGCCCGAGCGCGGACACCGCCAGGAGCGACAGGCTCCGGTCCACCAGGGCCAGGGCCAGCAGCGCCACCGCGGTGGCCAACCCCAGCAGGATGCCGCTCTGCTCGGGCATCGTCATCGCACCGAACACGGCGGCGACCCCGCCGAACGCCAGGCCTGTGGCCCGGGGCGCCAGGCGGCCGGTCCACGCCACCGCGGTCCACGCCACGGCGACCAGCCACACCGTCAGACCTGGTACGGCGTCGGCGTCGGTGACCTGCAGCGCGACGCCGGTCGCGGAGAGCACCAGGGGCACCAGGAGCGCGAGCTGCTGCAACCAGGTGCGTCGTACCCACCACAGGGCGAGGGCGACCAGTGCCGTCGGCGGGAAGATCACGACCAGCGCCTCCTCGTCGTGGCGGTCCAGCACGTCGGTGGTCAGGACCGCCATGAACGCGCCGGTCGCCGCGACCGCGAGCGCCCAGAGCAGGGTCCGCAGCCGTCCGGCCGCCTCCCCGAACCGATCGGGCACGGCGAGCCCGCCGGCGACGAGTGCGACCGCGCTGGCGCCGGTCAGGAGCAGTCGCACGGCGACGGGGATGTCTTGCCAGTAGAGGCCGACGAGGATGCCGGCGCCGGTCAGCATGATGATGCCGCCGAGGTAGCCGAGCGCCTCGACCACCAGGGAGCTCCCGGTCGGTCCGGCCGTGGAGCGGAGCTCCCTC
>ERZ724512.164-NODE-164-length-27179-cov-7.781079_pt1 | contig 27179 bp, 26 predicted proteins | sample MGYA00376045_ERZ724512 | MGnify/ENA primary metagenome ERZ724512 (study PRJEB28724, sample SAMN07190883) | activated sludge metagenome | isolation source: activated sludge of sewage treatment plant in Hong Hong | place: Hong Kong | collected 2016-03-17 ... | reverse complement strand
GACATCTCGATGTCGCGTTCCAGCGTCGGCTGGGGCATCCCGCTGCCGTGGGATGAGAAGCAGGTTGTCTACGTCTGGTTCGACGCGCTGCTGAACTACATCACGGCGATCGGCTACGGCCAGGACGAGGCCAAGTTCGACGGCATCTGGCCGGCGAACGTGCACTTGGTGGGCAAGGACATCCTCCGCTTCCACGCGGTGTACTGGCCGGCGATGCTGATGGCCGCCGGTCTGCCCCTGCCCGAGAAGGTGTTCGCGCACGGCTGGCTGCTGGTGGGCGGGGAGAAGATGAGCAAGAGCAAGCTCACCGGGATCTCTCCGCAACAGATCACCGACGACTTCGGCACCGACGCCTTCCGCTACTACTTCCTGCGCGCGATCCAGTTCGGCCAGGACGGCTCGTTCTCCTGGGAGGACATGGCCGCCCGCTACACCGCGGAGTTGGCCAACGGGCTGGGCAACCTTGCCAGCCGCGCGACGGCAATGGTGGGCAAGTACCGCGAAGGCGTGCTGCCCGAGCCGGGGGAGTACACCAACGCCGACCTCGCGCTGCAGGAACTGCTGGTCGCTTGTGCCGAAGAGGCCGACGCCGCGATGCTGCGGCTGGACTTCAGCGGCGGCATCCTGCGGGTCAAGGAGTTCGTCGACGCCGTCAACGTGTACGTCACCGAGCAGGCGCCGTGGGTGCTTGCCAAGGAGCCGGGCGACGCGAAGCGGCTGGACACCGTGCTCTACACGATCTGCGAGTCGCTGCGGGCCATTGCAGTGCTGTATCACGCGGTCATGCCGGCGACCTGCGAGGCGCTATGGCAGCAACTCGGGGCACCGGAACCGCTGGATGGGCAGAACGTGACCACGGTTGCGTCGTGGGGTCAGCTGGCGCCGGGCTCGACGGTCACCAAGGGCGAGGCGCTGTTCCCGCGGCTGGAGACTGCGTGAGGCTGCCGGAGGGCTACCCGGCGCTGCCGGAGCCTTTGCCCTATCCGGTAATCGACAGTCACTGTCACCTGGACATCGGGTCGCAAGGGCGGACCGGCGAGCCCGGAGTCGAGGTGGAGCTTGCGCTGAGCGCGGCCGAGGCGGTGGGTATCGACGAGGTCATCCAGGTCGGCGTCGACCTGCCGAGTTCCCAGGAGTCCGTGCGGCTGGCCGCCGAGTGGTTCCAGGTCCGCGCGGCCGTCGCGCTTCATCCCAACGAGGCGCCGGTCGTACCGGACCTCGCCGCAGCCATGCAGGAGATCGCCGACCTGGCCGCCGACGATCGGGTGGTCGCGGTGGGCGAGACCGGCATGGACTTCTTCCGGACCGAACCCGAGGGACGCGCGGCGCAGGAGCAGTCGTTCCGCGCGCACATCGCGCTGGCCAAGGCGCTGGACAAGACGCTGGTGATTCACGACCGGGACGCGCACGCCGACATCTTGCGCGTGATGGACGACGAAGGCGCGCCACAGCGGGTGGTGATGCACTGCTTCAGCGGCGACGCCGACTTCGCCCGGGCCGTGACCGAGCGCGGCTGGTACTGCTCGTTCGCCGGTGTTGTGACGTTCAAGAACGCCGCTGATCTGCGGGAGGCATTGGCCGTCGTGCCGCGGGAGCGGATCCTGGTGGAGACCGATGCGCCGTTCCTGGCGCCAGTTCCACACCGCGGAAAGCCGAACGGCTCCTACCTGATCCCGCACACGATGCGCTTCATGGCCGAAACGCTCAGCGCCGACCTGGGCCAGTTGTGCCAGGACGTGCGCGCCAACACGGTCGCGGCGTTCGTCCTCTGATGGCCACGCTCGGGCCGGCCCAGGTGCGGGCGCTGGCCGCCGAACTGGGTCTCACGCCGACCAAGCGGCTCGGGCAGAACTTCGTCATCGATCCCAACACTGTCCGCAAGATTGCCGCGGGGGTGACCGCCGGTGATCTCGTGCTGGAGGTGGGTCCAGGTCTGGGTTCCCTGACGCTGGCGCTTCTGGAAACCGGTGCCCGCGTGCAGGCTGTCGAGATCGATCGCCGGTTGGCTGACCAGCTTCCGCGCACAGTGGCCGAGTTCGATCCGGAAGCTGCCACCCGCTTGCAGGTCCGGTGCGAGGACGCTGTCGCGATGCAGCCCGCAGATCATCCGACCCGCTTCGTCGCGAACCTGCCCTACAACACGGCGGTGCCGATCCTGCTGAATGTGCTGGAGCGGTGGCCGACCATCGAATCCGGGCTGGTCATGGTGCAGCAGGAGGTCGCCGAGCGGCTGACTGCCCAGCCGGGTTCGCGCGTCTACGGGGTGCCGACGGCGAAAGTGAACTGGTGGGCGACGACCCGCAACGCCGGCAAGGTGGGCGCCGACGTCTTCTGGCCGGCGCCGAATGTGCAGTCCGGGCTCGTGGCTTTCCAGCGGCACGAGGTGGCGCGGCCGGAGTTGCGGGAGGCGACGTTCGCAGCTGTTGACGCCGCATTCGCACAGCGGCGCAAGATGCTGCGCAGCGCCCTGCGTGCGTGGGCGGCACCGCTGGATGCCGTGCTCGTGCTCGAACGGGCCGGGCTGGCGCCGACCGCGCGCGGCGAATCCTTGACGGTCGAGCAGTTCCAGGCGCTCGCCAGCGCGAAGTCGGCCATGCTCCGCCCATAGCCTGAGATGGTGCCCCCTGCAGGAACGGCGATGGTCGTCTCGCCGGCGAAGATCAACCTGCACTTGTCCGTTGGGCCCGTCCGGCCCGACGGTTACCACGAACTCGTGACCGTCTTCCAGGCGCTGGATCTGCAGGACGAGATGTTCGTCCAGCGCGCCGACGACCTGTCGCTGGAGACCGACGCCCGGTACATTCCCACAGGTCCGGAGAACCTCGCGCTGCGAGCGGCCGCGTTGCTGCAGGAGCGCTTCGACGTGCGATGGGGTGCGCAGATCAGCCTGAGCAAGAACATTCCGGTCGCAGGCGGCATGGCTGGCGGCTCCACGGACGCCGCTGCGGCTTTGCTGGCCTGCAACTCGATCTGGGGCAGCCCCGCCAGCCACGGCGAGTTGTTGGAGCTCGCCGCCGAGCTCGGTTCGGACGTGCCGTTCTGCCTGCAGGGCGGCACCGCACTGGGATCGTCTCGCGGCGAGGTGCTCACACCTGTGCTCACCAGCGGATCGCTTACCTGGGTGGTGGCGGCTTCCTTCGGTGAGTTGAGCACGCCGAAGGTCTACAAGCGGTTCGACAAGATGGCCGGTGACGGTGTCCCCGCTCCCGTCATGCCCAAGGACTTGCTGCTGGCGTTGCGCTCGGGTGACGTGGAGTCCATCGGCGCCTGCTTGCACAACGATCTGCAGCGCCCGGCGATCTCGCTGATGCCCGAGCTCGACATGTTGCTCGAGGCTGGCCGGGACTTTGGAGCGCTGGGGGCAATGGTTTCCGGCAGCGGGCCGACGACGGTCTTCCTGGCGCACAATCACGAACACGGCCTGGAACTCGCGGTGATGCTGACGACCACGGGTTTGTGTCGGGAGACCAAGGTGGCCAGCGGTCCCGCGCACGGCGCGCGGATCGTGACCGAATAGCCCCGCGATACCCTGACACCTGGCGATCCCCGTTGGTGTAATCGGCAACACAACTGGTTTTGGTCCAGTCGTTCCAGGTTCGAGTCCTGGGCGGGGAGCTTCCGGGGTTTCGGTGTCTCACGTGCCATCTAACGTCGAGTTAGGCACCGAAATCATCTAGAAGGCCAGCGCTTGCCGCAGGACCGAAGCGAACGCCGCTCCCTCGTGGCGCAAATGCCAGGTCGTCACCCGCAGCGACATGCCAGCCCGAACCACGGCCAAGTCGTTGTGCCGAGTGATGTCGGCGAAGTACTGCGCCGGGTCCAGGTGATGCAGCCCCTCAATCTCCAATCGCAGCGACTCCCCGGATGCGGTTCTGAACTCGACATCCAGAGCGCGCAGCCGGCCGGCAGCATCGCGCACCCGAGTCTGCCGGATCGGAACGGGCAGGTCGAAGCGCTGGCACCATCTCCCGAAGTCCAGTTCGTTGAGGCTCTGTACGCCGTCGGCATACTCTTTCGCCGCCTCCACGATCAGCGCCCGTCTTCGCAGCTTCGGCATCGCGTCAACGCTGCTGAGCAAGTGTCGGACTGAGGTGAGCCGCTGCTGCAGAGAAGAGATGACGACGAACAGCGCGGCGCGGTCGGTATCCGCCCAGGCAGCTGCATGGACGGTGGCGACGTGCGGTGAGGTTCGGGCTGGGGTTGCTGCAGGGCCGCTGATCTCGCGGACTGTGCGATGCAGTCGCAGCCACTCGGGCGGGCGCTTCGGTTGCACGGCGTGTGGGATGAGCACGTCGTAAGGGGATTTCAGTTCCTGGTTCCACCCATGCAGAACGAGGGCATTGCGGCCGCACAGCCTTGCGCCCGGTCCGCCGTGGAGGACGGCCGCCCAGAGCAGTTGCTGGCGTGAAGCAGCATTCGGTGAGGCGAGGTACACCTGCCAGGACAGGGCCCGCCATTCACCAATCTCGGCTGCTCGCCGCACGCTGCGCCGTTGTGCGCCAGGGAGCTGCCGCAGGGCGATGACGTTGTCCTGCGCGACCAGCAGTTGGCGCATCAGCGGGGTGAGGCGGGAAGGCACCGCATCATCGTCGGTGGCTCACGTGTCAGCCGGGGTTCGGTGGAAGACATCTGTGGATGGTTTCGGTGTCTCACGTGCCATCTAACGTCGAGTTAGGCACCGAAACCAGCGAAACTCGGGGCACCCGGCGGGCGTACTCTTGAGCGGTGCTTCCACTGATCTCCCGATTCCTGCGGCCGTACCGGTCCGCGCTGGTGATCGTGGCCGTTCTCACGACGTTGCAAGTGATCGCGAACCTCTACCTGCCCTTCCTTAACGCCGACATCATCAACAACGGGGTGGTGACCGGCGACATCGGCTACATCGTGCGCACGGGCGCCATCATGCTCGGGCTGTCGGCCGGACTGGCACTGATCTCGATCGTCGCGGTGTACTTCGCTGCCCGCACGTCGATGGCGTTCGGCCGGGATGTCCGGGGCGGGCTGTTCCGCAGCGTCGAGCGGTTCAGCCTGCGCGAGGTCAATGAGTTCGGCGCACCGTCACTGATCACGCGTACCACCAATGACGTGCAGCAGGTGCAGATGCTCGTGCTGATGGGTCTGACCATGATGATCGCCGCGCCGCTCACAGCAATCGGCGGCGTGATTATGGCGCTGCGCACGGACATGAAACTCTCGATGCTGCTGCTGGTTGTGATCCCGGTCATGGCGTTGGTGGTCGGCGTCTTGCTGTGGCAGGCCGTACCTCTGTTCCGGGTCATGCAGGTGAAGATCGACAAGATCAATGCGGTGCTGCGCGAGAACCTCACCGGCATTCGCGTGATCCGTGCGTTCGTCCGCACCGAGCACGAGCAGGACCGGTTCGCCGACGCCAACGCCGATCTGACGGACACGGCCCTGCGCGTGACGCGGTTGTTCGCGATCACGATGCCCGCGCTGATGCTGATCATGAACCTGTCGAGCGTGGCGATCATCTGGTTCGGCGGCCACTTCGTCGACGACGGTTCGATGCAGATCGGCGACCTCACGGCATTCCTGAGCTACATCATGCAGATCCTGTTCAGCGTGATGATGGCCGTCATGCTCATGGTGATGGTGCCCCGGGCCGCGGCATCGGCCGAACGCATCGCAGCTGTGCTGGACACCGAACCGAAGGTCATCGACCCGGTGTCGCCCGATCTGCCGCCCCACCGCCGCGGCGTCGTGGAGTTCCGGGACGTGGAGTTCCGCTACCCGGGTGCCGAGGATCCAGTGTTGTCCGACGTCAATCTCACCATGCGACCCGGGGAGGTCACCGCGATCGTCGGCTCGACCGGTGCCGGCAAGACGACGTTGATCAACCTCATCCCGCGGTTGTACGACGTGACCTCCGGGTCTGTACGCGTGGACGGCGTCGACGTGCGCGACTACGCGCAGGAAGACCTCTGGACCTACCTCGGGCTGGTCCCGCAGAAGGCGTTCCTGTTCAGCGGCACGGTTGGGTCGAATGTGCGATTCGGCAACCCCGATGCCAGCGACGACCAGGTGTGGGACGCACTCGGCATCGCGCAGGCCGGTTTCGTGCAGGAGATGCCCGAGCAACTCGAAGCCCCCATCGACCAGGGCGGGACGAACGTCTCGGGCGGTCAGCGGCAGCGGCTGAGCATCGCCCGGGCACTGATTCGAGGCTGCCCCATCTACATCTTCGACGACTCGTTCTCGGCGCTGGACTACACGACCGACGCCAGGCTGCGCGCGGCCCTGGCCCGGCGCACCCACGACGCCACCGTGATCATCGTCGCGCAGCGGGTCAGCACGATCCGCAACGCCGACCAGATCGTGGTGCTGATGGCGGACGGGTGGTCGGGGTCGGCACGCACGAGGAGCTGATGGACACCTGCGAGACCTACCAGGAGATCGTGTACTCCCAGCTGACGGCGGCGGAAGCGGCGGGGTGATCTCATGGCGATGAACCGACCCGGCCCCCGGCCCGGCGGGCCTATGGGCGGGGGCCCTGGCGGGCTCGGCATGCAACTGCCGGCCGAGAAGGCCAAGAACTTCAAGGCCACGTTCAACCGGTTGCTGCACCGCCTGCGCCCAGAGCGCATAGTCATCGCGGTCGTCCTGGGCCTGGCAGTAGTGAGCGTGTTCTTCGCCGTCCTCGGACCGTGGCTGCTCGGACAGGCGACCAACGTCATCTTCGCGGGCGTCGTCGGCAAGCAACTCCCGGCCGGTATCAGCCAGCAGCAGGCGATCGAGGGCCTGCGCGCCCGCGGTGAGAACCAGCTCGCCGACATGTTGTCAGCCGTGACACTGACCGACGGCGTGGACTTCACGAAGCTCGGCCGCATCATCGCGTTGGTGATCGTCGTGTACTTCGTGAGTTCAGTGTTCTCCTGGGGTCAGAACTACCTGATGGCCGGCGTCACTCAGCGCACGATGTACCGGTTGCGCGAGGACGTGGACGTCAAGCTGGGCCGGTTGCCGCTGAAGTACTTCGACTCCCACCCGCGCGGCGATCTGCTCAGCCGGGTGACCAACGACATCGACAACATCGCAACCACGATGCAGCAGACCATGACCCAGGCGATCACCAGCATCATGACGGTGATCGGCGTGCTGGGCATGATGATCTGGATCTCGCCGCTGCTGGCGCTGGTGTCCCTGCTGACCGTCCCGCTGTCGTTCTTTGTCACGCTGTTCATCGCCAAGCGCTCGCAGGGCCAGTTCGTCGGGCAGTGGAAGTGGACCGGGAAGGTCAACGGCCACATCGAGGAGATGTTCACCGGCCACGAACTGGTCAAGGTCTTCGGCCATCGGGGCCGCGCGATCGAGGAGTTCGACGACGCCAACGAGCGGATGTACGCGGCCAGTTTCCGCGCGCAGTTCATCTCCGGCATCATCCAGCCCGCGATGATGTTCATCGCGAACCTCAACTACGTCGCGATCGCCGTGATCGGTGGCATCCGGGTGGCCAGCGGCACGATGAGCCTGGGCGACGTGCAAGCGTTCATCCAATACTCCCGGCAGTTCACGATGCCGATCACGCAACTGGCGTCGATCACCAACCTGCTGCAGTCCGGGATCGCCTCGGCCGAGCGGGTCTTCGAGTTGCTGGACGCGCAGGAGCAGACGGTGGACGAGGGCACCTCCGGGACGAAGCGGCCGCAGGGCCACGTCGAGTTCCGCAACGTCAGCTTCCGCTATAGCGAGGACAAGCCGCTGATCGAGGGCCTGGACCTGGAGGTCGACCCGGGTGAAGCCGTGGCCATCGTGGGCCCGACCGGCGCCGGCAAGACGACGCTGGTCAACCTGCTGATGCGGTTCTACGACGTCGATTCCGGGGCGATTCTGCTGGACGGGGTGTCCACCATGGATATGCAGCGCGACGATGTCCGTCGCTGCTTCGGAATGGTGCTGCAGGACACCTGGCTGTTCGCGGGCACGATCCGCGACAACATTGGCTACGGCCTGCCCGGCGCCACGGAGGAGCAGATCCTCGACGCCGCCCGGGCCGCCCGAGTCGACCACTTCGTACGGACGATGCCGGACGGCTACGACACGCTGCTGGACGACGAGGCGTCTAACCTGTCCGCGGGTGAGAAGCAGTTGTTGACGATCGCCCGCGCGTTCCTGGCCAACCGGCCGATCCTGATCCTCGACGAGGCAACGAGTTCGGTCGACACCCGCACGGAAGTCCTGATCCAGCAGGCCATGGCGCAACTGCGGCAGGGCCGGACGTCGTTCGTGATCGCCCACCGGCTCAGCACGATCCGCGACGCGGACATGATCCTGGTCATGGACGAGGGAAGCATCGTGGAGAAGGGCACGCACGAGGAGTTGATGGCGGCCCAGGGCTTCTACTACGACCTCTACCAGTCGCAGTTCCTCGCCAGCGCCGACGAGAACGCCGATGTGCCGGTCAGTTAGGCGGGATCCGGGAAACCGCAATCGGTGAGCGTTCTGGGCATCGGTGAGCATGCCGGGGGCCCAAACCCCGCCCGCGGCGCTAACGGATGCCCGGAATGCTCACGCATCGGAGGCGACCGAGGCGAGGGCGGCGTGGACCAATTCGAGTTGGTCCTGCAACTCGGTGGTCGCATCGCGGATCTGCGGCAGAACTGCGCCATCCTCCGGAATGGCATCCAGGCGTCGCTGGGCGGCCTCGATCTTAGGTAGGGCGGCGCGCGCATCGGGAGCCGCGACGTCGATCGGATCCGCTTGCAGGCCGCCCGGTGCCACCAGCGCGCTGGCCAACAGGAGGTCCATGTCGTCGACCAGCGGCTCAAGACCGGTCATGGCGTCGGCGAAGGCGCCCGTGAGTTCTCGGGCGGCTTCGGGGGAATCACCTACCACCGGGATCGCGATGAGCAGCGACCACAGTGGCCCGTCCAAGCGCTCGGTGGCGGCTTGGGCGGACGCGGTGGCGTTCTCCACCGACAGTTGCGCATGTCCTGGCGAGACGGTCGCGATATCCCGCGCGCTCATCAACTCCGAGCGGGCGGACTGCAGATCGCGATAGGCGAGGTACCCCGTGAGCGCGTAATAGGCGCCGAGGAAGATCACCGTGAGGACGATGAACCAGGCCAGCATGCGGGGCCACACTCGCCGTCGGTCCTCCTGCATGCCCCAGCCTGACACGTTGTTCGTTGTCGGAGGTCCGTCGTAGCGTGTGCCCATGACTGCACACATGAGCCCGTACCTGTCCTTCCGCGGCGATGCCGCCGCCGCGTTCGCGTTCTACCAGTCGGTGTTCGGTGGCGAGTTGAGTTCGAACACGTTCGGCGAATTCGGCGCGCCGGACGCACCCGCGGACCAGATCATGCACGCGGCCTTGGAGGTCGCCGGCTTCACGCTGATGGGCTCGGATGTCCCGCCTGGCATGGACTACGCGGACGGAGCCCGCATCCGGGTGATCCTGCACGGTGACGACGAGGACACCCTGCGGCGCTGGTGGAACGGGCTGGCCGAGGGCGCCGACGTCGAGGTCGAGCTGGCCAAGCAGATGTGGGGCGACACCTACGGTGCATTGACCGACCGGTTCGGCATCGGCTGGCAGGTCAACATCACGACTGGAGACGCACCGACGGTCTAGTCTGGCGGGCATGACCGAACCCGCCGCCACGACCGAGGTCGAAGCTCTCGCAGAACCGGAACGCAACGTCAGGCCGCTGTTCCTGGCTGGGCTCGCCCTGGCCAACGTCGGGATCATGATTGCTTTTTTCGCGCCGCTGCAGAACCTCCTGCCTCGGATGTCCGAGCAGATTTCCGGTGCCTCCGGCAAGGAGACCGCGCTGGCGATCGTCACCGGTGTCGGAGTGATCGGCTCGGTCATCGGCAATCCGTTGGCCGGTGCGCTGTCCGATCGCACGACCTCCCGCTGGGGCCGGCGCCGGCCGTGGCTGCTCGGTGGTGCGCTTTTGGGATTCGTCGGGTTGGTGATGCTTCCGCAGATGTCCACCATCGCCACACTGACGATCGCGTGGCTGGCCGTGCAGTTCGCCGTGAACGCGTCCTACGCGGCACTTACGGCTACGATCCCTGACCAGGTTCCGGTGCGGCAACGGGGCGTGGCTTCCGGTCTGGTCGGATTGGCGCAGGCGCTCGGGCCGGTGCTGGGTGTAGGCCTGGTCACGTTCGTCGTGGTGTCACTGGTGGGCGGTTCGTATCTGACGGCGGTGCTGTTCGTGCTATGCGTCGTGCCGTTCCTCTTCATCCTGAAAGACCCGCAACTGCCCCAGGACCGCAAGCCGGCGAACTCGGCGCTTTCGTCAAGAGCTTCTGGGTCTCGCCCCGTGCACACCCGGACTTCGGGTGGGCCTGGCGGGGCGCGCTTCCTGGTCTCGCTGAGTGTGGCCATGGCGACGTTGTACCTGTTGTTCTTCCTGACCGACCACCTGCTGTTCGACGAGGAGACCGCCGGGCAACGGCAGACAGTGCTGCTGGCTCTGTATGCCGGCGGCACGATGCTCACGGCGGTCATCGGCGGGTACATCTCCGACCGCTCGGGCAAGCGCAAGATCTTCGTCATCGTGTCGACGGTCATCATGGCGATGTCCGGAGTGATCCTGGCCTTCGTCCCCAAGGGACAGGAAGGCTGGGGCATCACGATGATCGCGGCGCTGATTCTCGGGATTGGGTACGGCTGGTATCTGGCGGTCGACCAGGCCCTGATCACCCAAGTGCTGCCGACAGCCGGCGACCGGGCCAAGGACCTGGGCGTCATCAACATCGCCAATTCCATGCCGCAGGTGCTGGCGCCCGTGCTGGCCGCGCCGCTGGTGACCGTACTCGGCGGCTACACCTCGCTATTCCTGGCGACGGCGGTCATCACGTTGCTCGGCGCGGTCGCGGTAGTGCCGATCAAATCGGTGCCGTAAGCCAGGACCCGGGAATCGCAATCGGTGAGCATGTCGGGCATCGGTTAGTCTCCCGGGCGCCCAAAACCCGCCCGTGGTGCTCACGGATGCCTGGAACGCTCACCGATTGCCTGGGATCAGACCTCCAGTAGGACCTTGCCCACATGCGCGGAGTCGGCCAGCGCCTTGTGTGCTTCCGCGGCCTGAGCCAGCGGCAGAACCCGGTCGATCACCGGCCGGATGGCGCCGCTCGCGTACAGCGGCCAGACATTCGCCACGACTTCCGCGCAGATCGCCGCCTTCTCAGGCGCCGGTCGTGACCGCAGCGCGGTAGCCGTCACACTGGCGCTCTTGCCGAGCAGCAGGCCAAGGTTGAGATCGGCCGTGACCCCGCCCTGCAGGCCGATCACCACCAGCCGGCCGCGCCGGGCCAAGGCCCGGACGTTCGCGTCGAGGTACTTCGCCCCCATCACGTCGAGAATGACGTCCACCGGTTGCGGGAGCGCCTCGACGAAATCCTGCTCCCGGTAGTTGATGAGCACTTCGGCTCCCAGTTCGGCACATCGGGCGAGCTTCTCCGAGCTGCCCGCGGTGACCGCCACGTGGGCCCCGATCGCGCGCGCCCACTGGATGGCGAACGTGCCGATGCCCGATCCGCCGCCGTGGATCAGTAACCACTCGCTGGGGCGCAGACCCGCCACCATGGCGAGGTTGGAGTAGACGGTGCAGGCGACCTCCGGGATGCCCGCTGCATTCACCAGTTCGACGCCCGGCGGCGCTGGCATCACCTGCCCGCGTGGGACGGCCACCTGCTCGGCGTAACCCCCGCCACTGAGCAAGGCACATACCGGCTGGCCGTCCGCGTGGCCGGAGACCTCCAACCCGAGGATCTCGCTGGCTCCGGGCGGAGGGGGGTAGAACCCTTGTCGCTGCAGCAGATCGGCGCGATTCACCCCGGCTGCTGCGACCTGCACCAGGACCTCGTCGTCGGCAGGCAGCGGCGGCGGCACCTCTGCAACAGTCATGACGTCCGGTCCGCCCGGCTGTGACACCACGATTGCTTTCACATTGGCGACTGTATGTGCCGATGTACTTCTGCACCCCCTGCCTGCGGGTTCGAGTGTCGTGCCCGGGTGCGGAGGTCAGGCAGCAGTAGCGTTGGCGCACGGGTGAAGGGAGAGATCATGTCCGAGGAGAACGGCGGTACATTCGGTCCGCCAGGAGGGATGCCTCCGCAAGGGCCGCCTTTTCCTTCGCAGCCCGTGCAGCCACAGCCACCACAGTCCCAACCTCAGCCACCCCAGCCCCGACCCGGTCCCTCCGGTGGACTGCCACCGGGGGGCTTCGCGCCGCCGCAAGGTCCTCCGCCTGGCCAGCGACCGCCGGGAATGCCGCCGCAGGGACCCTACGCGCAGCAAGGCCCGCCGCCAGGCATGCCCCAGCAGCCGGTAACCGAGGAGGAGCCGGCGGCCAAGGGGAAGTCGGCGATGCCCTGGATGCTCGCGACCGTGGTTGCCGCGGCGCTGGCCATCGGGGCCGCGGCATGGGGCTTCACGCAGAAGAGCGACGCCCAGAACGCCGCTCAAACCAGTCAAGCGGACATCGCCTCACTGCAAGCCCAGATCGACGAGGGCAAGAAGCAGGACGAGGCCCTGCAGCAGCAATTGGACGCCGCCAAGGCCCAGTACCAGAAGGTCGAGGAGCGCTACCAGACCAAGAAGAAGGACCTGCAGAACCAGACCGCACAACTCGACGATCTGGAGAAGCAGTACAACCAGGCTCGTCAGGACGCACAGGCCAAGGCAGCCACCGCCAAGGACCAGCTGCAGGCCGCCCAGTCCAAGGCCGAACTCGCCACAAAGTGCGCGCAAGTGATCGCCAGCGGCATGCGCGTGATCTACGACGCCGACGATCCCTCGCAAGTCATGGATGACGTCGTCAAGGAGATGGAGAAGGCATCCGCCAGTTGTGACGGAGTCGTCAGCACCGGCTGATTGTGCGGGCAGCCAGGTCCTCGCGGACAATGGGGACATGACTGTCTACGACTTCAAGGTGTCCGCACGCGACGGTTCGCTCGTTGACCTCGCGGATTACCGCGGCCAGGTGCTGATCATCGTGAACACCGCCAGCAAGTGCGGATTGACCCCGCAGTTCGACGATCTCGAGCGCCTGTACCAGGACTACAAGGATCAGGGCCTGACGATCCTCGGCTTCCCTTGCGGCCAGTTCGCCAACCAGGAACCCGGCACTGCTGACGAGGCCGAGGAGTTCTGTCGGCTGAACTACGGTGTGACCTTCCCGATCATGGACAAGATCGACGTCAACGGCTCGGACGCCGACCCGCTGTTCGTCTGGCTGACCGAGCAAGCGCCCGGCTTCATGGGTTCCAAGGCCATCAAGTGGAACTTCACGAAGTTCCTGATCGGCCGCGACGGTGAGATCATCAAGCGATTCAGCCCCAAGGACAGTCCGACCAAAATGGTCGCCGACATCGAGGCGGTGCTGGGGGCATGACCGGCAGGGGTTAGCGTCTGCGCCGGACTCTCACAACTGCGGGCACTAGCCTCAGCCACATGCGCGTGGTGGTGTGCCCGGACAAGTTCGCCGGCACGCTCACCGCGATCGAAGCCGCTGCGGCGATCCGGGCGGGCTGGCTGCGGGCCCGCCCCCATGACGAGGTCCGCTGCCTGCCGCTGGCTGACGGCGGCCCCGGTTTCGTCGAGGTCTTGCATGCCAACCTCGGCGGCGTTCTGCACGAGGTCCGCGTGCAGGATCCGCTCGGCCGGCCGATAGCGGCGCATTGGCTGGAGGTTGCGGGCACTGCCTACGTGGAAGCCGCCCAGGCCAACGGGCTGGCGGTGTTGGAGCCGCAGGAGCGGGATCCGTGGGTGACCAGTTCCTACGGTGTCGGCGAGCTCATCGCCGATGCCATGCGCTTCCCGGTCGTCGTCGGGCTCGGAGGATCGGCGACCAATGACGGCGGCCGGGGTGCGGTCGAAGCGCTCGCCCGCCAAGTGCCCGGACTGCTCATCGCCACGGATGTCGACTGCCCGTTGCTCGGTCCCACCGGTGCGACCTACGGCTTCGCCCGGCAGAAGGGCGCTCGGGAGCAGGATCTGCCGGCTCTGGAGCAGCGGATGGCGGACTGGGCGGCTCAGGATCCGGTCCTGGCAGCGGCTCCGGGCGCAGGCGCGGCCGGGGGTCTGGGCTTCGGCCTCATGCTGCTCGGCGGCCGTCGTGTGAGCGGGATTGACCTGGTCGCAGAGGCGGTGGGCCTGCGCGAAGCCTGCGCCGCTGCGGACCTGGTCATCACCGGCGAGGGCAAGGTGGATTGGCAGTCGCTGCACGGCAAGGTGCTCAGCGGGGTGCGCGAGGTTTCGCGGGAACTCGTCGTCCTGGCAGGTCAGGTGGCGACCGACGAAGTGCCCGCCTACTCCCTGCTGGACTTCGCCGGGGACCGGGCATTCAGTGACCCGACAGGATCCCTGGCTGACCTGGCGAGGGAGGTGGGTAGCGCATGGCGTTGACCTGGATCGCTGCTGCGCTGTTGGTGCTCCTGGTGCTGGACCGGCTGTTGCTGGCGGCCGAACGGGCCGGCTGGTTGTACTACCGCAAGCGCAAGCCGACCAGCGGTAGCGCGAGCGCGGCTGCGTTCGGAGCAGTCACCGAGTTCCTGGAACCGGGCCGCACAGTGGTGGTGGAGGAGATCAACCGGCAGCGGGTGACCCGCCGGACCGCCGAATCGTCAGATCCCGCGGAGTCCGCGCCAGAGCAGGACGACGCCGACGCCGAGCGCGACCGCGCCCATGACCTGCATCTGATGCCCCATGATGACGTCGTAGATGCGCCGCAACCCTCCGACGGCGGCAGGCCCGCCCAGCAGTACGGCCGCCGGCGGCACAAGGACGGGCAGCAAGATGCAGACGAATAGGAACAGGACCACCGCCGCCTTGCCTACGACCGCCACCGCGGAATTCGTCACCTCGTGCAAAGCGGGCACGACGACCAGCAACGAGGAGAAGTCGGTCACGCTCATGTAGGCGGAGATCCCGAGGAACACCCAGGGATTGGCGTGCTCTGCGTAACCGGTCACCTTGCGTTCCATGGCGGCGTCGGCGTGTGGATGCGGACGCAGCATCCAGATCCCGATGGGCACGAGAACCGCACCGCTGGCCACAGCCACGAGGTAGTGCCAGCGGTCATGCTGCCCGCTGCCCGCGTCGGGTAGCTGACTGAATCCCGTCAACACCAGGGCGAAGTAGGCGAGGAACACGCCCGCGGCCCCGATCGCCACGGCAGTGGCCCGAGGCCGCCAGCGCGGACCTGACACCACGAGGACCTGCAGCGCGAAGAGCGTGGGGGTAATGGCCGCCGCGAGCGCCAACGGCATGACGGCTACCAGAAGTCCTCCCACGAGGGCTGACAGTATCCTGGCGCGACCGGGCAGGGTTGGAATTGCGCTCAGGCGGGAATCAGTTGCAGTCTGTCTCCATGCGTCCGCCACGCCAGCCGGTCGGCCCTGGGCAGGAGTCCGTCTGGGACTACCCGCGGCCGCCGGCGATCGAGCCCAGTGACGAGCTCGTGCGCGTGGTGCATGCCGGGCAGGTGATCGCCGAAAGCAAGCGGGCATTCCGGGTGCTGGAGACTGCGCACGCGCCGGCGTACTACATTCCGGCTCAGGACGTGGACTGGAGCCATCTGCTCGAAGTGCCCTACCGGACGGTCTGCGAGTACAAGGGTGCTGCCAGCTACGCAGATCTGCTCCTGCCCACTGCCGCACCGGTACGGCAGGCGTGCTGGTGGTATGCGCGTCCCACACCCGACTACGACCTGCTCACCAACGCGGTCTGCTTCTACCCGCAACGTCTGGATCTCTGCGAGGTGGCGGGGGAGGCCGTCACCCCACTGGCCAGCCCGTTCTATGGCGACTGGCCGACATCACGAATCGTCGGGCCGTACAAGGGGGCGCCCGGTACCGAGTGGTGGTGAATTGAGCCATCAGCCACGCGCCTGCTCGATTGCACCGTTTGAAAAACTCTGCACCCATCCGAACGGTGCACGATTGTTCAAACGGTGCACTCCGCGGGCATTGGACTCGAACCGCGCCGCGCTGCTTCACGCGCCGGCTGCCTGACATGGTGATCACGTGGAACCGAAGCGGGCACCCGTCGTGCTGGCCACCCTCATCCTGGTCGCGGCCGTTGCGAACCTGAACCTCGCCGTCGCGAACGTGGCCCTACCCTCGATCGGCGATGCGTTCGACGCCAGCCAGACGTCACTGAACATGATCGCCGTGGGCTTCTCCCTGGGGTTGGCCGCATCCGTGCTCTACCTGGGGGCCGTGGGCGACCGCTACGGCCGCAAACTCTTGTTGCTCGTCGGGACGGGGCTATCGATTCCGGCCGCGTTACTCGCGGCCTTCGCGTGGACCGAGAGTGTGCTGATCCTGGCGCGGGTCTTCGGCGGGATCTGCGCGGGGATGGCGTACCCGACGACGCTGGCACTGATCACCGCCCTGTGGCCGGATGGGCCCAAACGCACGGCGGCCATCGCCAAATGGTCCGCGCTGGGCAGTGGCGCCATGGTGCTCGCGCCCCTGGTCGCGGGCTGGCTGCTGGAGAACTTCTGGTGGGGGTCGGTCTTCCTGATCACAGTGCCGCTGGCGGCGATCGCCTGGCTGCTCGCATCGCGACTGATCCCAGCGCATGTCAACGAGACCACCGAACCGGTCGACAACCTCGGCGGCGTGCTGTCCGTGGTCCTGATCGCGGGACTGGTGCTCGCGATCAACTTCGCGCCTACGCCCGGTGGCCTTCCGCTGGCCGCAGCCTTCGGTGCCCTGACCCTGGTGACGGCACTGCTCTTCGTGCGCCGGCAGCAGCGGGCGAGCAACCCGCTGTACGACCTCACCATCGCCTCCCGGCGGCTGTTCTGGGTCGCGGCCGTAGCCGGCATCATTGTGTTCGGGACGCTGATGGGCACCATGTACATCGGCCAGCAGTTCCTGCAGAACGTGCTGCACTACACCACGCTGGCCGCAGGTGCCGCTGTGCTCCCCAGCAGCGTCGCAATGGTGCTCGTGGCAGGGCTTTCGGCGCGGTTGGTGGTGCGGTCGGGATCGCGGAGCACGTTACTCATCGGCTTCGCCTGCATCGCCGCAGGTTTCGTCGCCATGCTTCTGCTGTGGGGTGAACAGACCGGGTACTGGGCGATCGCGCTGGCCTACGTGCTGATCGGTCTGGGCGTGGGCTTCGCCGGGACGCCGGCCTCCCACTCGCTGACCGCGTCGGTTCCCGTGCACCGGGCCGGTATGGCCAGTGGAACCGCGGATCTGCAGCGCGACCTCGGCGGCGCGGTCATGCAGTCCGTGCTGGGTGTGCTGCTCACAGTGGGGTACGCCTCTGCCATGGGCGCGGCCATCGCCGGCGCGCCCAATGCCAACCAAATCAACGACACCGTGCAGACGCAGTTGGAGAAGTCGTTCGCAGGTGCCGAGTCCGTGGCCAGGCAGTACCCGCAATACAGCGATGCGATCCAGTCCGCGGCGCGTGCGGCCTTCCTGCACGGTGCCAACTGGGCCTACGCGGCGGGGATCCTGGCGATGGTCGTGGGCGCGCTCGTGACGTGGTTCTGGTATCCGGGCAAGGCGGGCGAGGCGGCCGATCTGGCTGAGTATGCGAGGGCTGATGAGCAAACCCCGGCGGCAGCCAGTCGGTGAGTTGTCGGTTCGTTCAGTCGTCGCCATCCGTGAGCACTGCAGGGCATCGGTGAGCATGCGAGGCGCCAAAACGCCGCCCGCGGTGCTAACGGATGCCCGAAATGCTCACGGATCGGCCGTCCCGGGGCCCAAAGACTGACCGATCCGGGCTGGCGCAAATTGCTCAAGATTCGGCAAGAAACCTCAAGATCATCGCTGAATCGGCCGTAATTGACCTTGTGGAATGGACCATCACCGCGGGCTCCGTCGCACTGCTCGTCGCGGCGGCGAGCATGCTGGCCACGCTCGCGATGGTGTGGCCGCGGCGTGCGGCCGTGGGTGGCGGGCCACTCACCGGTCTGTTGCTCGCGATGCTCGTGTGGACGGTGCTCACCGGCTTGGAACAGGCAGCCGTTGACGTCGACACCAAGGTCACGCTGAGCGCTTTCAGCTACTTCGGTTCCGTTGCCGTCCCGGTCTTCTTCTTCTTGTTCTGCGTGGAGTACACACAAAGCGACTCGTGGTTGCCGCGGCCGCGCTGGCTGTTGTGGATCATCCCGGCGCTCAGTGTGCTGGCAGCGTTCACCAACGGTTGGCACCACCAGCTGTGGACCGGCTTCGAACCTGAGCCCGACAATGCGCTGCTCTACCTGCACGGTCCTGCGTTCTGGGTGATGATCGCCTACGCCTATGTGCTGATCGTGGCGGCTGTCGTCGTCGTGATTCTGGCCATCGGTCGTCACGACCGCGGCTATCGCGGCCAGTTCTGGACGGTCCTGTGGTCGGCCAGCCTGCCGGTGCTCGGATCGCTGGCTTATGTGCTCGGGCTCAGTCCCATCCCGGGGATGGATCCGACCCCGATCCTGTTCGCCATCGCATCGATCGGGTTGGCGTGGAGCCTGTTGCAACAGGGTCTGCTAGTGGTCGTCCCGATCGCGCAGGCCACGGTCCTGCAGAATCTGCAGGACGCCGTGCTGGTGCTCGACGCGGAAGGCCGGATCGCCTTGGTGAACGAGACGTTCACACAGTGGTTCGTGTTGCCCGGACCGGTAGTGGGACAGCCTGCCGCGGAAATGCTGGCGGACTGGCCCGATCTCATGGACGCGATCGAGGGCGACGACGCCGAGCCGCAGGTGAAGATCCTGCGCCCGCATCGACGCTTCCTGGACATCAGCCGCGGGCAGGTCCGCGACGAACGAGGGCGGTTGCGCGGCCAGGTACTGGTCCTGCGCGACGTCACTGCACTGCGCATGTCGGAGCGGCAGTTGCGCGAGGCAAACATCAGGCTGACCACCCAGCTGCAGACGATCCAGACACTGCAGGAAGGGCTGCGTGAGCAGGCGCTGCGCGACGCGCTCACGGGCCTGTTCAACCGCCGCTACATGGAGGAGACGCTGGGTCGTGAGCTGGAGCGGGCGCGCCGGGACGGAGAGCCGTTGAGCCTGGTGATGATCGACCTGGACCACTTCAAGGCACTCAACGACGAGCACGGACATGCCGCGGGCGACCGGGTGCTGCGCTGGTTCGGGGACCTCATCCGCACCAAGGTACGCCCGGGCGACGTTGCCTGCCGTTACGGCGGTGAGGAGTTCCTCCTCATCATGCCGGCGGCGTCGCAGGAGGTCGCCCGCAAGCGCGCCGAGGAGATCCGGGTCGCCTTCGCGCGGCTGATTCCCATCGCCTCGGACCACCAGTACGTCAACGTCACGCTGTCAGCCGGCGTAGCCAGTTATCCGCAAGACGCCGACACCCCGAGCGAGCTGCGGCGTAAGGCCGACGTCGCGCTTTATCAAGCCAAAGCCGCCGGGCGAGACCAAGTCGTGGCCTACGCCAGTGTCACCAAGTCGAGTTAGGGTCCGGCGGGCCCCAGAAGAACATGTCGAAGCGGTCGGCGCCGGCCGCGACGGCTTCCGCATACAGGAAACTGCCGTCGTACAGCGGCGTGTTCAGAATGATGCCGTCCAAGCCGTCCGGGACCAACTCGTGCAACTCGTGCAGGTCGTCCAGCCGGACGACGCCGCCGTCTGCCATCACGGCGCTGTCGGTCTGCTCGCAGAACTCGCGTAGCAGGTGCCGGTCGCCGTGCCGCCAGTGCTGGTGAGTCACCTGATCGCGCACTACGTACCGCGTGCAGCCGGCCTCGTCCAGAGTCGGGCGCACGTCGAACACGTCGGCGGCCCGGATGTCGAGTGCTGCCGCCAGCAGGTCGCCGTGCGTGCCCAGCGCGTTGTGCACCCAGGTGAGATCGCTGGGGTCGACCACGATCCGGCTGGGTTTGGCAGTCAGCGCGGCCTGCAGGGATGCCGCACTCGCGGTCCCTGCGTCCAGTTGCACGTGAGCGCCTGTGGCCCGGGCCAGGGCCGGGAAGTTGCTGGTGTCGCCGCCTCTGGCATCACTGTCCACGACGTGCACCCACGCCGCTCCCTGCTCCACGAACGCCGCGATCACCTCGTCGGGTGCGCCGTACTCCGGCTGCGACCCGGGACTCAACGGAAATTGTGCGCGACCCTGTGCGATCGTCACCTGCGGGAGCAGCGCCAGCGGATACAGACCCATGGGCCCAGCCTAGGGTCAGTCCGCAGCGGGTCGCCGCCGGGACGCCTTCAGCGATGACCGCTTGCGCTTGGCGTCCAACCGGCGGGTGACCGAGGCGCCGGTCGGCTTGGTCCGGCGTCGGCGCTTGGGCGGGCCGGCCAGAGCGGAAGCCACTTTGCGGGCCAGCCGGTGCCGGGCGGCCTGCCGGTTCTGCAACTGCGAGCGGTGCTCGGCGGCGACCACCACGAACTCCTGCCGCAGCCGTGCCTTCGCCACGCCCGTGACGACCGACGACGTGCGGGGATCCCAGCGCAACTCGACCCGGGAGTCGCTGGTGTTCACCGACTGCCCGCCCGGCCCACCGGAGCGGCTGAAGTGCCAATGCAACTCCCGCGCCGGGATCGTGAACGTGTCCGTGACCTCAAGGTCGGACGTGGGGTCAGCCATCGGCCAGCACCCACTCGTCGACGGTGATGTCATGTGGTTCCGCGGCCACGTCGGGCAGCACCTCACCCGACCACAACAGCGCGATGGTTCGGGCGTGCGGGTGCTGCGGAACGAAGCGGTCGTAATAGCCGCCACCCTGACCGAGCCGCCTTCCCGCCGGGTCGACCGCTAGCGCGGGGACCACGATGACGTCTGGGTCGGGCTGCACCCGCGGCGCTTCGCAGGGACCAACCCCCGGCAGACCCCATGCCCGCCACGGCGCGCTGTCCGCCGCCAGGACCCATTCCAGCGCGGCGCCGGCGACGGGCAGGTAGACCTCGTCGCCGCGTTCGAGCAATGCCTCGATGAGCGCAGTCGTCGGCGGCTCTGCGGGCAGCGCCACGTAGCAGCAGACCCGACTGCCTGCCGGAATCCGGGCGAGCACCCGCTGGGCGAAGTCGGGGGTTGCTACGCGCCCGGAACGGGCCGCCCGGATCGTGCGCCGCAGGTCGGCTTTCATCCGAACAGACCGTCCAGATGCGCGTCCACGCCGGCCGTGGTGTCGACTGTGGCGATGTCTGCGGCATCGCCGGTCTCGGGCCGGACGACCGTGAGTTCGTCCATCGTCGCCCGCACTGTGGGGGTGAGGAAGCGGGAAGGCTGTGCCCACGAGTGCCGGTCCCCGGACGGCCGGTGGTGGTAGCGCACCGGGACGTAGACGTCGGCCTGCTGGCGCGCGCGGGTCATCGCAACGTAGAACAGTCGCCGTTCCTCTTCAAGGCCGTTGCGGTCGGACAGCGCCATGTCCGAGGGGATGTTCCCATCGGCGGCATGCAGGACGTGCACGACGTCCCATTCCAGACCCTTGGCCGAATGCATGGTGCTGATGACTAGCCAGTCCTCGTCGATCGCAGGGACACCTGCCAGATCGCCGGTCGACCGCGGGGGTTCCAAGGCATGCTCCGCGGCGACGTCGGACAGCCGGGGCAGGCTCGCTGCAGCGGCGACGAGCACGTCGAGGTCGGCGAGCCGCTGGTCGCTGTCGTCGTAGGTAGCTGCGATCAGTGGAGCCATGGCCGCACGCAGCGGTTCGGCCTCCCGGGTGCCGAGCGCCCGGGCCAGGGCCTCCGCACGGTCATGCGCGATTGTGGGGAGTACGTCGAGTGCCAGCGGCCAGCGCAGCATGACCTCCGCGTCCTCGCCTTCGTCGAGCAGACCCAGTGCGGTCACCGCCCGTTTCGCCTTGGCCGGACCCACCCCGGGCAGCAGTTGCAGCACGCGGAACCAGGCGACCTCGTCCCGCGGATTGTCGGCGATCCGGAACGCGGCCAGCAGGTCCTTCACGTGGGCTGCCTCCAGGTACCGCAGTCCGCCGTACTTGTGGAATGGGATGCCGCGCCGGCCAAGTTCGATCTCGAGGCGGTCGCTGTGGTGGGCTGCCCGCACGAGCACGGCTTGTTCCTGCAAGGCGATGCCCTCTTCGCGCAGGGCCAGCACCTGATCGCAGACCAGCGTGCTCTGATGCTCCTCGTCGGCGCAGCGGATCAACCGCGGGGAGGTTGCCGGCTGCGGATCGGCAGCCCGCAGCCGCGTGGAGAAGCCCGCGGGCGCGTCATCGGCCAAGGCGTTGGCCGTGTCCAGCAGCGCCTGCGTCGAGCGGTAGTTCGTACTCAGGTGCAGAGTCGTGGCACCGGGGAAGTCTTGGTCGAAGTCAAGGATGTGCCGAGGGTCGGAGGCGCGGAAGGAGTAGATGGCCTGTGCGTCATCGCCGACCACCGTGAGCCGGGGATCGGTACGGCGCAGTGACTGCAGGATCTTCACCTGCAGGACATTGACGTCCTGGTACTCGTCCACCAGCACGTGGTCGTACATCCTGGCCAGCGAGGCACCGACCAGATCGTCGCGTAAGGCCTGGCGCCAGTGAAGCAGCAGATCGTCGAAGTCGAGCAAGCCCAGCCGTCGCTTGCGCGCGATGTAGGCCTTGCAGACCGCCCCGATCGGCTCGGCCTGATCGCTGGCCCATGGAGCCATGGCCACGACCACTTCCGCGATCGGAGTGCCAGTGTCCACTGCGCGGGAGTACAGGTCGAGCAGCGTGGACTTGCGTGGGAAACGGCGGCTTTTGGGCAGGTCCTTGACCGTTTCGTCACGCACGACATCCATGACGTCGGCGGCGTCGGCCGGGTCCAGCACGCTGAACCCTTCGGGCAGACCTAGCCGCGCGGCGTGCTGGCGCAGGGTGCGATGGGCCGTCGAGTGGAACGTTCCGCCTGATACCCGGCCGCTGCGGATGCCCGCCCTGCTCAGCCGCGCCTGACTGCGGTCGAGCATCTGCCGGGCGGCCCGCCGGGTGAACGTCAGCAGCAGGACCCGCTCGGCAGGGGTTCCGTCGGCCACCAGTCGGGCCACGCGGGCCGACAGTGCGGTGGTCTTACCCGTACCCGCTCCGGCCAGCACCCGCAGTGCCGCGCCATCGAAGCTCGCGACTGCCCGCTGCTCGTCGTTCAGCCCTGCCAGCAGTTCATACACGCGTTCGATACTAGCGGTGCCGGACGGCCGCGCTGTCGTGTTGTTGCCACTCCGCTCGGCGTGTCGCGACGCCTTCGCGACAGCGCGGCAACTTCGCGACACAACGCGGGCATTCGGCAAGCGAAAGCGGTCCGGTCGCAATAGGTTCGCAACACAACCGTTAAGGAGTGGGCATGTCGAAGAAGATCTCGCGCGTGGACGATTACGACGCCAGTGCGGACGCCATTTGGGAAATGCTGAGCAGCCGCGAGTACGTCGATGGGAAGTACCAGGCGCTCGGCGACATCTCCACCGAGGTCAAGACCTTCGAGGCCACCGGGGACTCCATCACGCTGCAGGTGAACCGCATCGTCCCGGCGGACTTGCCCGACTTCGCCAAGAAGGTGCTGGGCGACACCAACCGGATCGTGCAGAACGAGAAGTGGACGCCCTCCGGTGACGGCTATGTCTGTGACCTCAAGATTGAGTTCCCCGGAAAGCCGATGCACATCACCGGCCGCCTCGAGGTGAAACCCGCCGGAGAGGCGAATGCCGGCTGGCACGTGGACATGGACGTGAAGGCCAGCGTGCCGCTCGTCGGAGGGAAGCTCGAGAGCGTCGTCGTCAAGGAAACGCTGGCCAGTCTGGACAAGGAATACGCGTTCAACCAGGAGTGGCTGGTCGCGCACTGACCCGGGGTTCCTACCCTGGAACGCGTGCGCGCTTTACTGCTGGAGAACATCCACCCCGATGGGGCTGCGGCCCTGACCAAAGCCGGCTATCAGGTCGAGGCGCTGGACCGGGCCCTGTCCGGTGCCGAACTGCAGGAAGCGCTATCGGGGGTGCATCTGCTCGGAGTTCGCTCCAAGACGCACGTCAGCGCTGAACACCTCGAGCAGGCCGACACGCTGCTCGCCGTCGGCGCCTTCTGCATAGGCACCGATCAGGTCGCGCTGCAGGCCGCCGCCGAGCGCGGGATCGCGGTGTTTAATGCGCCCTACTCCAACACCCGCAGCGTGGTGGAACTCGCGCTCGGCGAGATCATCGCCCTCACCCGTGGCCTGACCGAGAAGAACCGGCTGATGCACGACGGAGTGTGGGACAAGTCGGCGGCCGGGGCGCATGAACTGCGGGGCCGCAATCTGGGAATCGTCGGCTACGGCAACATCGGGGCGCAGCTCTCGGTGCTCGCCGAAGCCCTTGGCATGACCGTTTACTTCTACGACACCGTCGACAAGCTGGCCCTGGGTAATGCCCGCCGGTGCGCCACGCTGGACGAGCTGCTCGCTGTGGCTGACATCGTGACGCTGCACGTGGACGGCCGGCCGGGCAATGCCGGATTGTTCGGTGCCAAACAGTTCGCGGCCATGAAGTCCGGGGCGGTTTTCCTGAATCTCTCTCGTGGTTTCGTCATCGACACGGCGGCGCTGCGGGACCGGCTGCTGAGCGGGCATCTGGCCGGAGCCGCGGTCGACGTCTTCCCGGTCGAGCCCAGTGGCCGTGGGGAGGAGTTCCGCAACGAGTTGCGGGATGTTCCCAATGTCATCCTCACCCCGCACATTGGCGGTTCCACGCAGGAGGCCCAGCAGGACATCGGGCAGTTTGTCGCCGGAAAACTGGTGGACTTCGTCGCCGATGGCAACACCGTACTGAGCGTCAACCTGCCGTCGCTGAGCCTGCCGGAGCACCCCGGCACCCACCGGTTGGCCCATCTGCACCACAACGTGCCCGGTGTGCTGGCCGCCATCAACAGTGTGCTGGCCGAGCACGGGGTCAACGTTGAAGGCCAGTTGCTGGGCACCCGCGGTGAGGTCGGTTATGCGCTCACCGACATCGGCGTGGATTACGCCGACGACGTGGTGGACGAGCTGCGGGCGCTGCCGGAGACGGTGCGGCTGCGGGTGCTGTACTGATTGCTTATCGGCGCGCCCCAAACGGCGGTGTCTTCCACGCAAGTCGGCCGACGACTACCCCAGCGACGGTCCACCGTTGAGCGCGCTGATCCCGCTGGCGACCAGCAACGCCCCGACTCCGATCGCGGCGATCACCGCCGTGCGGGCGCCGTTGCGATCCAGCCATCCGGTCACCGAGTCGGCGAGCAGCTGCCGGCGTTCCGGCGCGACCATTGCGTAAGCGGCGACGACAGCGATTTGCAGGACCAATGCGGCCACGGCGTAGACCAGCACTGCGATGACAACCTCCACAGCCGGCAGGTTCTTGGCCCCGATGTTCACCATGGCGACGATGAACACCACGTCCAGCAGGCTCTGCACGACCACCAGTGCCGCTCCGAAGCCGAACAGAGTCACGCCGGGCAGGTCCAGTCGCCTGCGCAATCGGCCCGACACCTCGACCTCCCCGCCCCGGCGCCACAGGTAGAGGCCGAATGCTGCGAACAGCACGCCGCACACGATTTCGATGCCCGGTTCTAGCCACGGGTAGTCGTCGGTGAGATGCAGCATCACCCGACCAGCTCCTACCGCGAACAGCACGCCGAGTGCCGTGATGCCGAGCGCCGACCCGAGCAGGAACCACATTGAGCGCCGGATGCCGTTGCGCTGGGTCAGCAGCATCGGCATTACGGCGATCCCCACCGGGTCCACGGCGGCTAAGCCGAGCAGCGCCAAGGAGACCACGAGACTGAGCACGCGTCCCAGTCTGGCAAAGTGAAGGCCATGCAATCGGCAGTCGCAGCGGGTTCACGCGGCACTGTCGACGTCGCGCTACACATCCTCACCCAAGGCGGCAATGCGGTCGACGCCGCAGTCGCAGCCGGTTTGGCCATGCCAGTCACCGAACCGGGACTCGGCAGCCTTGGTGGTGGCGGTTTCATGATGGTGCGCCAACCCGATGGTGAAACGAGACTCCTGGACTTCTTCGCTGCCGTCCCTTCCCGGCGCGGCGAGCAGATGACCGTGGTCACCGTCGAGTTCCCCGGCGCCCGCCAGGACTTCGAGGTCGGCGCCGGCAGTGTGGCCGTGCCCGGTGTGCTGGCCGGTCTGGTCCACGCGCACACCACCTTCGGCCGGCTGCCCTGGTCCCGGATCGTGGACGCGGCCCTGGCAGGCATTCGGGATGGCTGCGTGCTGACCGCCAAACAGGAGGAGTTGCTGGGCCTGGTCGACGCGGTGCTGCGGCTGACGCCGGAGTCCGCTGCGGTATTTGCGCCGGGCGGGCGGCAGTTGCGCGAGGGTGACCTGTTGGTCAACGAGGACTACGTGGCGTTTCTGGAAGGTATGCGGGATGCGCCGGGACAGCTGCCGGCGGTCGGTCCCCTGGTAGCCGAGGACCTGGCGGCCTATCGGGTCTTCGAGCGCGAGCCGCTGCGGGTGGCGCTGCCTGGCGCGACGGTGGTGACGAACCCGCCACCATCGCTGGGCGGCTCGATCATCGCGTATGCGCTCGCGGAGCTGGCGCACGTCGACCACCCCACCGCTGCTGATCTGCTCGCTGCATTGCGCGATGCCACCGAACACAACAAGGCCACCCCGCCGGTGTCCGTGCGCGGTACCACCCACATCAGCGTCACCGACGGCCGGCAAGTGGTGGCGATGACCGTGTCGAACGGGTCCAACTCCGGGGTGATGCTGCCCGGCACGGGCGTGCAATTGAACAACATGATGGGCGAAAGCGATCTGCATCCCGACGGCCACACGGTCGTGCCGGGCGAGCGCATCCGCTCGATGATGGCGCCGAGTCTGGTGGAGCGCGGCGGGGTCGTGACGGCACTGGGCAGCGGTGGTAGTGAGCGCATCCGCAGCGCGCTCGTGCGGGTGATTTCCGCGCTCATTCGGGACACCGGCCTGCAGCAGGCGATCGACTCACCTCGGGTGCACCTGGACAACGAGGGTGTGGTGCAGGTCGAACCCGGGTTCCCGCGCGAGCAGGTGGAGCAACTCCCGTTGCCGTTGTCCCAATGGCACGCACGGGACTTCTACTTCGGCGGAGTGCACGCGGTCACCACCGCGGGCGAGGCTGCCGCTGATGCCCGGCGTGGGGGGCACACGGGCCGGGCGTGACATGCGGCCCTGCGCCGTAGGGACGGTGTCTATCAACCGGCTCGACCGGCCTTCCGGCACAGCGGTTAGACCTTCACCCATCCGTTAGAGGGCAAAACGGACATTTCGACTAACGGATGTTCCAAGGTCTAACCGATG
>ERZ724512.163-NODE-163-length-27290-cov-15.095208_pt1 | contig 27290 bp, 26 predicted proteins | sample MGYA00376045_ERZ724512 | MGnify/ENA primary metagenome ERZ724512 (study PRJEB28724, sample SAMN07190883) | activated sludge metagenome | isolation source: activated sludge of sewage treatment plant in Hong Hong | place: Hong Kong | collected 2016-03-17 ... | reverse complement strand
GAGTGGTGTTGACCGCAAGCTGTGGTCCCTGTGTAGGGTTGGTATAGACCCCTGGAGGAAGGTAGCGGCTAAAATCTACGGCCATCAGTTAATTCCCTTCTTGCACAGCATATTTGGGTCTTGTATAGTCACATCATGACTAGCACCAACTGGATATACATCCCCGGCTTTAGCAATTACCGGATCAATGTCTTCGGTGAAATTTTGTCTCTTGCCAGGAAGGGCACCCCAGAAAGAATTCTCAAGCCTGCTATCAACAGCAAGGGATACCCGTGCGTCGTCCTCTATGCAGACGATGGGCGAAAGAAAAACTTCAGGGTTCACAACATCGTAGCTATGGTTTTTCATGGTCCGCGCCCCAATGGGATGGTGACCAGACACATCGACGGGAACCAACTCAACAATGTCCCCGAAAACATCACCTACGGAACGATTCCCGAAAATAACCTCGACCTTGTCACTCATGGTGTTCATGCCGAATCCCGCAGAACGCATTGCGACAGTGGTCATGAGTTCACTCCCGAAAACACCATGACCAGAAGAGCCAAAGGGAAGACCTATAGGAAATGCAAAGAGTGCCACCGCATCTACGTCGCCCGATACCGGGCCAGACGCAAGGCAGGACTGACCCCAGGAGCGGGATGAGTCAACGGCCACTTGGGTTCTCCTTCACAGAACTCGTAAGGGCTTCTCTCTCTTTATGTTTGGTGAAGTCCATGTTCACAGTCTCCTAGTGGAGACAGCTTGATATCCAGTGGTGGCAGGCGAGGGCCGCTGCATGTGCTGATTGTCTGAAATGTAATGACCACCAACAGGTTCCGTACCCGGCTGACCTCGCCACTGAGTCGGATCGTATTCCACATCCTGCGCGATCTTTTCGGCCTGAACGTCGATCCGATGCAGGGTGTACCAGCCGTCATTGGTGAACTGGATGTTGAACTGGCCCACTAGATCAAAGCTATAAGTGTCCTCGTAGATCAGCATGTCCTGCTGCCACGCAAGCATTCCCATCTGTGCTCCCTGACCGCCAAGGCCCAGTGTGTCGGTGTTGACAGTCAGTGAGACATAAGGACTTTGATCGAGGTAGGACAGGAAGCTGCGGAACTGCTTAGTGTCTTTCTTCGGATTGGTCAGCACCCGATCTGTTGTGCGCGAAAATGCGAACATGGTGATCAGGGCATCCGAAATCCGGTCTCGCTCTTTGTTACTCAGGGCGACGATGGTCAGTGTCACTCGACCGTTGAACATCCACTCTTGGATCGGAGTCCAGTTTTCTTCGGCATCTTTGACCCAGACCTCATGCCCCAGACCAGCGCGGGTGAGGCTGGTGACAGAGAACTGCACCCAGATGCCGGGATAGCTTTCCTCTTCCATCGGATACTCGATATCGATGTGAACCCTAGAGCTTCCGCCATCGATGGAAAGCCCTGTGTTAGTGATGGATTCGCGCAAAGCTGTAGTGACCGTGCGCTTAACGGCCTCGATGAGACCGCCCTCAGATCCAGGGACTGGCTCGTTGAGGATCGTCCCGGCAAAGGGAGCATTGGGATCTGCGAAAGGCTCTGGGCCATACTGTGTTTCGTCAGCCATCATTGTCCTTGGATAAGAGTGGCGCGAAGCTGTTGCTGAATTTTAGGTTTGGCCTCGTTGATCGCCTGCTGAATGGCATTCTCTAGAAAGTTTTTAGGCTTGAGTCCAGGGTGCCGCCACTTCTGTTCACGGTAGACGCGCACACCACCAGGCAATGTCACCCATCCCGGCTCACCCACACCCCGGCCATAGCGGAAATGTGTTTGTCCGCTTGCCTTGTCGTGCATGCCGACAACCCGGCCCTCGACCCAGGTCATCAGGAAGGGCTTGAAGCCACGGGACTGGGCGAGGATGTACTTCTGGGTGGTGTGGATGCCAACCTTGCCATCCCCGTTCATGGGCTGGACAGCGTTGATTGACTTCTCGCTCCAGCCCATAGACTGGATGCTCTCGCGAGCCAACTGAGCAGCACGCTGCGAAATCGAGTCAGCGAGATTGGCAGGGAGTGGGAGCCTCATCTACATCAACTCCGCAGTGCCGACTTGTGGTGTGGCGAAACCGATTCGGACAGTGGTGCTGTTGGGATACGACACGTCAGCATCAACCTGCTCACCACCGACCACCACCGTGACGACAGGGAAATGATCGAAGCTGTGCGTGATGAGCCATTCGGCAGACGGCCCGTTTTGAATATGGGTGAGAACCTGGCTTCCTGCCAGTCCAGTGCTGGGATAGAAGACCACCTTGGTATCCGGTTGGAAGACAGGAACATTCGGGCCGACTGTCGCGCTCAGTTCTCTGGTGTCGGGGAACTCCACGTTGACCACGGGGAACTGGCAGATAATTGAATTCTTCTGTAGCTCAGAGACATTCGCACGCTGGCCGATAACATCCCATGTCCACTGACCGAACCTGTTCCCGGTACGGATCGAGTTTCGGACGATGCCCTGGCCGATGGCGTAGTAGCCCTCGATCTCTAGTGGCCGGTGATCGGAAGTCCATTTACGAACGCGGACAACGTAATCCCGCTCCATGAACAGGGGAAAGGCTTCGCACTGCATCTCGCGAGCATCCGGCACCCACACACCCCGCTCGCGGATCGCCTCGACCTTGCTGGTGTCTGCGAACATGGCCCACATGCGCGTGGCATACTTGATGCCGCCTTTGAATGTAGTGCCGTAGCAGTAGTTACACTGCGGATCAGGCTGTTTATAGGTATCGTCAAAACATATGGGGCAGCGTTGCTGGATCTTCTCGTCGGCGTTGACGTGATACATGGAAAGAGCTATGCATTCTTCCCCGTGACTCTGAAGAGAATCGCGAACTGAGTTGCGTGCCAACTGAACTGAGTATGACTCCACCAACTTAATTGCCATACCGGCCCTCCCTCAACCCTTGGCTGATGGTGCGTCGGTATGGATTGTCTTGCCCGTTAACTATTTCTTCATAGCACGCATCTGAAACCTCTTGTAGGTCAAGATAATTGCGGTGACGCAAGATGTTTTTAGCGGTGCGGCAAGACAAGCAGGTTCGCTGGCCCAACTTCTCTAGCCGATACCCAACTAGATTCGGGAGGACAAGAGGATGTCCGCGTGGGCAGTTCTTTCGCTTTGTCTTCGGGTGAAGCCCATTGCGGACCTGATCAAAGTTGTTTTCAGACGGCGTGCCATAGTAGAGATTTTCTAGAGAGTTGTTGTCGGGGTTATCATCTCGATGTAGTACATACATCCCTTCGGGGCGTGGCCCAATAAAAGTTTTAGCCAACAGGGAGTGGAAGGTGTCGGTATGATATCCATCTTCACGGTAGAGGCTATAGCCAACATACCTGCTTCCAGACGTACCACCTATCCGCTGGGGAGATAGGAGCCTTCCTGTTCGTAATGATCGAACACCAACCTCAGAAATTTCGTATCTGTCTTCGTATCCTGGTACGGGAAGCCATGTTTCACTCATGGCTTTATCATAGTTCTCAACGAGCTTGATACTCATAGGCTCACTTGCCGATCATGCCGAAGCCGATAGCATAAGCAGCCGGATAAAATCTAAAACTTCTCACCTGACTGCTGTACATCGACTTGATGAACAGACCAGAGTTGGGACCATAGAGGCCACCCGACACCAGGATCGATCCCCGGCCCAGTTGCAGCATCGAGCGTTTCGCCAGCTTGATCATGCGCTCGTAGTTAGGCTCTTCAAGCTGGAGGATCGTCTGCCACCGCTGCATGTAGTCGCGCCGGTCAGTGTAGGTGACGTTCATGCTCTGAAACATCGGGATTTCGGTGTAGCTGCGGATGAGATGCCGCACCACTTCTAGATAGGTGCCGATCACCACCAAGCCCTGAAGTTGTTCTGGCACAGTCTGACTCCCTACACCAACGCCATAGTTAGTGATCGGGAATCCCAGCAGGTTGATCCTGGTTAGGGCGACAGCCTGAAGCTGAGCGATCCTCTCGTAGTCGAAATGCGTTTGAAACGGCTCAACGAGATACGGTCCACCCTCAGTGGAATCAAAGAGATCTCCAAACATCCACGAAACCTGTTCCACCACAAACTTTTCCGACTCATGGAGTTGGTCGTAGAAGGGCATGGGGTTGAGGATCTGGAGATGATCGGTGAACGTAAACTCTGTTCCGCCAACAGAATACGTCCAGAGGGCTGTCATCACTCCACGGTTCTGAGTGTTTTCCGGCCCGATGTCGTAGTAGTAGTGGCCGACATCCTCACGCTGGATCTGGCTGGAATTCACGTCGATGATCAGGGCACCACGGGGATCGTCCGTAGACGGGAACTCCGCCAAAACATCGAGGAACCAAACCTTCAACGAGATCGAATCAGCGTCTGCGTCAACGGATTTGGAGCCATCGTAAATGTTGATCGAGACATAGCCTCGACCACCCTGACCGACAAGTCTGCGAACCAGGGCTTCGTCCCTGATCTTGGGGGAGAAAACACTGATACCGCTAGGACTTACGGCCATTGAATCATCCCCAAGTTCTGACGGTTTCGTCGCCCGTTATGTTGGCACCAGGCCGTTCGCCTGGAGGAATCAATTCGACGTTCTGTAGCGGGATTTCTAGAATCCCGTTAGTGGCAACCTTTTCCGGCTCACTCGACAGGATGTGATCCATGAAAGCCTGACCTGCCGGGTTGCGTGTGCCAGGGTTGATTCGGGCATTGGGATGATCGAGGTTCATGTAGCGGAGGAGAGCCGTTGCGACCTTACGCCGCTGATACTTTGGGGTCACATGAACCTCGCGGAACATGATGGTGTCCGGACCCATGAAGAAGTAGCCCATTGCCCCGGCGAACTCTTTGGTCTCACGGTCGTAGGCCGTGTATGTCCCACCCGGCGGCTTCTCCGTAGGAGTGTGAACAATCCTTGCCCACGAACTGATTTCGACCTTGTGCTGATCCTCTAGCTCTTCCATTCTCACCTCCTACGTCACTGCTATAATCGTCGGATGGATGAACTTCATGAAATCCCAGGCTTCCCTGGCTATCTCATCAACGAGAGTGGGACGAGAGTGATCGGACCTGGACGGTGGGGTGCTGGCCGCGACCTCTCTATTCACATGAGTACGGAGAGACATGGAAGCAAATATCTTCAAGTCAGGACTAGGTTTGGCAACAAGATGATCCACCATCTCATGGCCTTGACCTTTATCGGCCCTCGTCCAGAAGGCAAGGCGGGAGCCAGAATTCGTCATCTCGACTGCAACCCGCTTAATAATCATTTTTCCAACCTGGCCTATGGAACTCCAGAAGAAGATGCAGCGGACTCCATTGCTAACGGAAGCCACATCAGCCTTCGGCACAGAGCCAAAACGCATTGTCCGCAGGGGCACGAATACACGCCAGAAAACACCTACACCACCAAGGCAGGCAGGCGAAACTGTCGAGCATGCAACCGGAGACGTGCGCGAGAGTATCAGCGACACAAGTCCTCCTCTCCGGTCATTTGATTTTCTCTAAAACTATGCACTATGAAATGTCATGAAGAAGCGGCTGAACTGGGTCACGTAATCTGGTGCGATAGCAGTCTTTTTATAGGCCGTCCACTGACTACCCGCACCGTTGTGGGCTGCGGCCACACCGATCTTGTCACCAGCAGCAAGTCTCAAAAAGCAAGTGACATCAACGGTTTGGGCAAATCCTGCAGTGTACTGAGCACCACGCACAAACTCCCAGTGACTGTGAACTGTGGGCTGATCGTTGACCACGATAATGGTTCCTGCGTGGTCACCATAGAGATGAGGACTCCAGGCAATCGAGGCATGAACGTGATACACCCCAGGCTCTGTGACCTGAACAAATGTGGGGTTATTCGGATCGAAGAATCCAAAGTTGTCTTCACCGACCACGCCCCACTCGATCATCGAGCCGGTTTGTAGAATCTCTTGTGGCGCACCACAACCCAAACCAACTCGCGGAACGTCACCTACCGGAAGTAGTTGCCAGATAGGCGATTCGGAGTACCGGACGGCATCAGAGATCGTGACCGAAGCGATCTCGTTGGGGATGGACTGAATCCACGGGTAGTACGGCCAGCCGAACCAGACCACGGCAGGGTGACCGGCCTGCATGCCGATTCCCCAACCCTTGTGCCCGGTGTTGACTCGATTGGTCTCATCGACAATAGAGCCGACATACTCGACGCCCATGTAGCACTCAAACCTGTTGCCTACCAGGCGATATTGCCACAGCTTGTTAGGAGTGTTGGTCTGAGCAGAGAAGTATCCCAGTAGCTGCTCGCCAGTCGGACCACTGGTGGTGTGAAGCAGCATGATGGTTCCGCTGCTTCCCTTCCACCACGTCATGGCTACGCGAACGTAGGTCTGTCCATCGTCGGACATCCGGAAGTACACATCATTGGCCGCAGGCATCGTCCCTGCAGCCTCTGCGTAGTTCTGGACAACATCGTTGGTCTCCATGATGATGACTTGGTCATCAGTCAGAGTGTGCATGTCGGAGGGGCGAATTCGACGTGCAATACAGCGGTTGGGCCAGCCAGTCGATGCGAACCAGGCAGTGGAGCCACCCGTGGTTCCCATGCGACCACGGTCAGGATAGCCATCATGCCGGTCCACACCGTAAGGAAATTCGTACCACTGCTCCCAGAATTCACCCAGGTCGTACTGCCTGCCCTCACGCTGGTTGAACTGATCTGTGGAGTAAAGTCCTTCTATAGCAGTCTTTTCGCCCTTGAACTGCGCCCACACCCGCATCCGCATGGTGTCGGTTTCCCAGATTGTCTTGCCGGGGAACGGTTCTGGGCGCGTTGTTGAAGTACAGATTTCATAGGGCTTGTTGGTGATGAAGTCTGATCGGTAATCGTGCTTGTGGTTACCGGCTGCTGCCTGGTTGGCATCAAGACCAATCGTATGGTGAAGAGCCGTAGTAGCGGTATCAGTGTCTGCTGATTCGTGAGTGTTGGCCTGCGCCAGCTTGTTTCCATGTTCTACAGATCCATCACCGGAGTGATCGTGATCCTTGAACGAGGCGTTCTCTTGGACGGCCTCGACAGCCTTGCCCAGATCATGGTGGTGCTGAACGTGATTCCTAGTATTGCCACCACCACCGGCCTCAGAGAGCGGTGTCGATTCGGGAAGTGATGGCTCGCTGAAAGAATCGAAACCACCGGGATAGACGATTCCCATGCGACCTTCCCTATATAATCGTCATCAACCCCACGGGTGTGGTCAGCCAGCGATCACCCGTGGGGTTCATCTTTGGAACTAGTCTTCTTCGCGGTAAATGCTTGCGCTGTCGTAGAAGTCACGCATGCCGTCACGCTGACGAGTCCGGTCATCGAGAGCCGGATTGTCGCTCAGCACCGTGCCGACTGCATGGGCAGCAGCATCACCGGCAGTGGTGGCAGCAACGCCGGTAGCCGGGGGAGACACCAGACTGTCAAAGACAGCACCATGACCTGGCTCACCAGCAGTGAACTGCTTGTTCTGGAAGGCCAGCGTCCACACCAAGGGATCAGCCATGACTTACTCCGTTCCGATTGAAGGGCTAGGGGTGGGATACTCGTAGTTGCCTTCGGCCACATCCTGCGCGAACTGCAGGGCTGCGGCTTCAGCGGCGACACCGGACGCAGGCGGATTAGCCATTGCGTCAAGAACACCCGCAGCACCACCGTTGATGCCAACCTCGTTGGGAGACAAGGTCGTATCGAACTGGCGAGTCTGATAGGTGGCCGTGAACAGCAGCGGATCAGGCCCAGGAACCGGAACAGGAGCGGACATGATTACTCTCCCTTACTTCTGAATTGTGGTGGGACGAGAGAACTTCCACTCCTCGACACCCTGGTCATTGGTGGTGAGAGTGGCCGGATACTGGTGAGAGAGATCCACATGCGTCGGGCACAGCGGATGAACACCGGACTTGATGTCCTTGACGCTCTGGAAGATCATGGCACCGCAGTGCAGGCAGGTCTTCTCCACCAGATCGCGGTTCGACCCGTTCTCCTGAACAGCATCCAAAACGCCTGCAGCACGCAGCTTTTCGGCCTCGATGTCCTTCTGGATCTGAAGCTCGATCCGCTCCTGCATGTTCTCGTCGGTGGAAACTCGCACGTCACCACGCAGAATCATCTTGCGGAAACCGGCAATCGACAGAGCCAGCTTCGGCATCTCATCGATGCAGCCGCTCTGGCCCTTCGGCTCCAGATGGAAGCGGACATCGTCACGCCCGAACTTCTGGTTCACGCTGATGTAGTTGAGAGTCATGTTCTCAACCCACAGCGGACCATCGTAGTTGCGAAGCTCCGCGATAGACATCTTCTTCGGAGCATCAGTGGCAGTACTCAAAATTCCTCCTGGGGTTTTAGTCCCTGCATCTATTCTGCAAGGAAAGACCAACAGCTACAGGGTAATTCAGATTCGGCATCATGGCTCCCCAGTCAGGGGAACATATAGTCCCCAGCAGGGACTGACTGCAGAGGTAGACGTAAATCCGAACGTCGGATTGGCCGCGCCGGGGAACCCATCACCCACGTTGTTGTTAGCAGTCACCCACGTCGGATTGGGGGAGAATCCCGTGTAGTCTCCACCACTCCATCCATCCCCCAGCTTCATGAAAGCGTTGACCACCGTTACGTTGTTGCCGCCGCTCACAGAGAAGCTTTGGCTTCCAGTGACTGCTCCGGTCCCGTATGACGTGACCTTGTCATAGGTGAACGATGCTCCTGAACAAGCACCATAATTATTCGTGGAACTGATTGCGACACGGCACGTTTGGAGTCCGGTAGGTGGATTGAGCAGGACATACAGAATAAACGTCCCGTAGTTGAAACCGCTGAAGTTATAGGTGGTAGAAGCAACTGAGGTTGCCGCTACGCCACCAACATGGGCTGACGTTGCATACAGACCCCAATACCAGGAGCCAGTCCACGGGATGACAACAGCCTTGGTCTGAGGCTCGATGTTGTGCTCCCATGTGTACTCAATACCACTACCGCCAAAGCCAGCATGGGACATGAACTTTGGAGCTTTCCTCGCAGGCTTGGTATTGACGATGATGCTCACAGCGTGGCCGACCCCTTGATATCAGCAGTCAGACCAGTACCGGGAGCTGTTCCTACAGCAGTGATATAGGCAGTGAGAATGTCTCCAGCACTGAAAGTCCATGTGCCCGTTGAGGTTCCACCTGTCACCTGATTGGCAGCAGAGATAGTAGTCGATGAGCCACTGACCTGAACCCCGTTCTTTCTCAGTTCTACAACGAGATCACCAGAAGCATCAGCGGTGTTGACCCTGAAGGTCACGCTCGTCAGCGTGCAATCGCGCTGCAGCTTGATCCCCATTGGGAAATCTCCATAGCTGGAAGCTACTCTGGGCGTGGTGGCTCCGAAGGAAGTAAGGGAGAGATCGTAGGCCACCGTGATCGCCGCAATGGCTGCAGTGTTGGTGTTGACCTGGGTGGTGATCGTGTTGAGATCGGCAGCCAAGAACGAATCAATATTGTGCCAATCGTTTTTCAGCGTCATCGATCCTCCTACTCTTTAGAGATAGAACACGAAGAAATTAGAGCTAATGGGCGCGGAGCCACCATCTGCCAGGACCGAAACCGGCACTACCAGAACAGCTTCCATCTTGATGTTCCACAGCGTCTCGTCGGTGGTGGAGAACATGACCTGCTGAAGGGCTTCAGCGTACTGGTCCCTGATGCCTTCGGCTGTGAGGGACAAGCTCTCAGTGAGGAGCAGGGCATCGAGCAGAGCTTCCAGCAGAACTTCTGTCGAAGTTTCGGCGGAGACATCGAGAAAAACGCTGACCAGGAATCCCTGGTTGAGCAGGGCCGGGATCTCCGCAGTCGCCACCAGTGTTGCTTCGGCCAAAGAGTCCCAGTTCACGGCACTTTCGGTGAAGTCTTGAACATCGAGATTCGCTTCGACATACTGATCTCTGGTGGCCTCAAGCGGAAGATCAGTCGAAATATCAAGTGCTGCAGCGGCATACGAAATGCGCGTCATCTCGACAAGAGGTGTGGCCGTCACCGCGAGATCGGCATCTCCATAGAGATTGATGGTGAACAGGACGTAGAGGCCAGCCGTCGTCACCAGCAGAACATCGAATTGCTCTGTCTGGAACATGTATTGATCGCGTGTAGCCGTAATGCTCAGGGGAGCATTGACATTCGCATTACGAGTGCTGGTGATGTCTCTGGTGGCTGTCGCTGCCAGAGAAGCCTGGAACTTCGCGGCCCACTTCACCACGTCGGTGATCGTGGCGGTGACCGGGAGCGGAGCATCGAGGTACTGACCACGCTTGCCGGTGGAGGTTAGGGATGCCGTGATCTCTTTCGGCGCATCGATCAGGAAATCGACATTAGCCGCCGAAGACACCACTGCCGTAACGGACAGCGACGAGTCAGCCGGATGGCTTGTAGAAGAGATGATTTCGGCAGAGGCAATTACAGCAAGGGCTGCATCGATGGACAGACTTCTCGTAGCCGCTGCTGTCGGCGTGGCCGTGATCGCCAACGTGAAGAGGTCAGCATGAGCCGCCCACCTCAGTGTTGCCGTAGATGAAGTGGTGACGGCAAGAGCAGCACTGACTCCGACGTTGCGAACGATGGTGCCGTCGAGTGAGACGGTAAAGACCGACGTGATGAAGAAGCCCTTGACCAGGAAGAGATCAGCAGTCGGGCTGCCCAGCAGGATCGGCAAGATGTAGGGGAACGTCTCACCAGCCCAGGTGGTGAGATCGGCATCGAGGAAGAGATTCTTGGTCATCTCTGCCGTCATCGATGCATTGACCGACAGTGAGGTGTTGAGCGGCTGGTTCTTCGTGATGTCTGCAGTCGGAGCGGCAGTGATAGCCAAAGGCGTTGCGCCCGTGGCTGCTTCGGTTTCAGAAGCGGTGATCGTAAAGGTGGCCGCAGTGGTAATGGCATTGAGTCTCTGGCCCTGCCAGAAAGCACTGGTGACCGTATCAGTCAGAGCAAGAGCAGCATCTACAATGGCATTACGGGTAGCTGTATCCGACAGCGTAGAGGTAGCCGACAGGGATGTGTCGGCATGTGCAGCCCAGTTGATCACGTCGGTCTGGGTAGCCGTGATGGCCTGAGATGCGGAGTCTACGTTGGCATTTCGCAGAGCAATGTCAGTGATCGTGGCGGTGACAGCTAGAGAAGCATTGACGATGGCATTGCGGGTAGCAGTGGAATCTGCTGTCGCAGTGACACTTTGGCTTCCTGTAAAAAGCTGATTGGTTTTGTCACCGCTAATCGCAGATGCTGTTCCTGCAAGAGAAGAATCTACGATGGCGTTGCGAGTCCCGGTGCTGGTCAGCGTAGCCGTGATCGTCAGAGAGGTATCGGTCCAGGCCGGGAAGAAGTATCCGGTATCCGTTACCGTCGCCGTAGTAGCCAGCGACGAAGTGGCGAATTGATTCCTGGTGTCGGTGGCATCGGCGGTAGCCGTAACTACTTGTGCTGCATCGACATTCGCGACACGGCTGGCCGCTTGAGTTTCGGTGACAGTGACCGCGAGAGAAGAATCAACGTCATAGTGCTGCCCACTGATGACAGTGATATCAGCAGTAAGAGTGGCCGTAGCAGCCAGAGAAGCCTTGATGGGTACAGCAGGGAGCAGAACAAGAGCAACACTTCCAGAGCCAGAGGCACTGCTGTCAGTGACACCGAAACCGGCAGTGACACCACCGCCGTCACCCATTGCCATCGAGACGGCAATGCCCGACTGGTAGTTGTATATCCACCGCTGGTTGGGATAGAAGTTGCTCAGTGCTCCGGTATAAGCCTGGAACCCACCGACCAGCATCTGACCAGCACCTGTCGAAAGTGCTTGGTATTTAGTGGTTGTACCTGGCCCGGTTGCGGTGGTAAAGGATGTATATCCGGCGACGTTCTTATAGGAAACGGAGTTCATGGCGTTGTAGCCATTAGTGCCAGTGATAGTGATGGTCTGATTGCCCGTAGGTGGATTCATGCAGACGAGCATGGCCGCGTAGTATTGGTTGGTTCCATCAGAACCCTCATACCCGCTGCCCAAGTACGTCATTGAGGTGCTGCCGACAGTTCCAGAGAATGTCGGGCTGGCACCACCGTCATGCCCGATCACTACCACTACGCAGTTCGCGTCGGAAGCAATGGTGTGGGACCAAGAATGAACTGTGTTCAGGCTAGCGGCACCAGCACCTGTTGAGTCATAGACAACGGCATTGACCGAAGCACTGGCGGTAGTGGTGGCCGTAACACCCAGAGACGTATTCGCTTGTCGGGCAACGCCAATGGGGAGAATCTGCGCTCCGGTGGCATAACCGCAATGGTTAACGGCACTGAAGGTGGTGGTCCCACTGGGGTCCATCCAGTCACCGATGACGGTAGGCAGACCATCATTGCCGGTTGCTACAGCAGAATCCCACAGAAGACTAGCAGCAGGGGTATAGCCAGTGTAGTTCTGTCCACCACCTGTCGGCCAACCGCCGAACATGTTGAGCATCAACTGATCTGTCAGGCCAGCGACACTTGGGTTGCCACCGGAGTTGGTGACGCTGCCGATACCACCAGCATTGGCAATGGCTATGGAGGTGCCCGAAACAGTACCGGCACCACCGCTGGTAATCGTCCGCGTTCCCGGCGTGGGATTCCACAAGGCATACCACGTCAGGTGGCTGTAGTTGTAGAGAGCGACGTAGCCGTAATTCCACACCGCTACTTGAGTCATAGCCACGCCGTCGCAGTAGGCTGCTGGTGGCCCTGAGTTATAGGTGGCGTTATTGATCGCTACCAGAAGGAGATTCGCTCTTGCGCCGACAGTGTGGGTGAAGCTCAGGGAAGTGCCAATCCCACCAGCACCTATAGAATCCACATAGGGAGCATTGACTGATGGCCGTGCTGGCGTATTGGTAACTGTGACAGCAAGATTCGCGTCGGCCACATGATCGGTCAGTGGCTTGATCGGCAGAGCCGCTAGCCCGTAGCCGCCGTAGCTGGCGAGCAGACTGGAGACACTGAAGGTGGCCGACGATCCTGTGGCATAGCCGAACATGGACGGCTCGCTGGTGGTGGTGAGCCTGTTGTTCAGGAGGTTCTGGTTGTATCCGGTGAATGCAGCCTGACCATTAACCCAGCCGTGAATGACGTTGAGAATAAAGTCATTTGCGCCGCCGCCGGATACGTTGAGTGCAGCATTGGCCGTCGAAAAAAGACTACCAATGGCTTTAGAGTTGGAGAACGTGCAGGACAAGCAACTGAGGTATGCACCAGAGCCGCCACCGCTATAGGTCAGAGTCTGCGTGCCTGTTGGGGGATTGATGTAGTACCAGAACTCCACCACCCCAGTCCAGCCGCTGGCGTTATAGGCCGGTGCGCCAAGTCTGGTCATGGCCTGACCGTTAACGGTCATGCTGACATACCATGCCTGCGAGAGCCAGCCAGCAGCAACGATCAGGATGGTGGCATCAGATTCAATAGTGTGGTTCCACGTCAGTGAACCAACCAGGCCACTACTCTCACAAGGAACTGTCGAAAGTAGTTCTACTGTCTTGACTTTGGCGGCAGTGGCCGGTGCAGGACTCAGCACCATGCCGACACTGCCCGATACCGTGTTGGTGGCAGTGACCGTCGAGGTGAAGGTTACGTCGCCTGCTGAAGTCGAGTCCTGCACAACGAGGTTGCAGTACTTCGCAGACCCCATACCTTGATATCGCTGGGTGCCACCGGACGAGGACACGAACGTGTCTACGCCGCCGCACCATTGGGACATGGCATTGACGGTGATGCTCTTATCTGCGTTGGTGATGGTCTGGCTAGCGGTAAGAGCAGCAGCAGCGTAGGAGCCGGATAGCTTGATGTTTCCGACATTGAGGTAGGAGACTGAGGTGGCTGATGCGTAGGTGGCCGAACCAAAGGTCACCACAATGGATTTGGTGCCAGCCGTAACTGCAGGTCTGCGGAAGACATAGAGCGTGCCGTTGGCGGGATCGTTGTTCAGGCTGATGCCCGTCACGTAGGTCATGGCGACACCGTCATGAGTGACGGTGATATTGCTGCCTCCACGCATGACGAACACGAACACGTCGGCACCGGCTGCTGCAGTGTGATCCCAGGTCAGACTGGTGACAGTGGTTGCTCCGCTATTGGCTCCGACACCCGCAGCATCGAAGGTGACAGTGGCCTGCTCCATCCCCGGCACAGTGATGGTCTGAGCCACGTCGGCAAGAACAGACGAATAGTTAATGTCCTCAACAGGAGTCGCAGTTGCCGACAGGGATGCATTGAGAAAAGTACTGACGGTTGCTTCAGCAGTCAGGTTTACCGTGGCATCGAGATTGACATCAGAGCTAAAGATTCCCTCAACGTCTCGCGGATAGGGCTGCTGGCGACGAAGATTCCTGCTCTGCCGCAAGGCCATTGGGCCGACTTTGCGGCCCACCGGCATCACGGTGGTGCGCGTATTCGGCCAGTCCGGTCTCAGGTTCAGCCCGTCGAAAATGGCTGGGAGAGGATCGGTTTCGACACCGTCATAGCCACAACTGAGGTAGACCATGACACTACCGGCGGCGAATGATGATGCTGCTTTCGTCGCAAGCTGTATCCAGGTCGATGCATCCGGCGAGGTGTCCCAGTATAGAGTTCCGTTGCCGGTGGCCCGAATTCGCAGGAATCGGTGAGATGCCTTGTTGTAGGCTCGCGTGCTCGTATATCCCGAAGCAGTATCGTCGGTGATCAACTGGCCGTTCGCGACCATGAACCGAACGAGATGGCCGCAGCAACTCATCACCGCGAAGATGGTGTCGGTGGTTCCGTTCCCGGCAGCCTGAGTCTGCTGAAGATCGATGTAGACCGACGATTCGTTGAGGTCGAAACTTTGAACCGACATGATCGTGGAATAGGTTGAGGCACAAGGTAATACCAAATCGCCGTTATCGAAAGATGGCGATCCCGAAACGATTGTCCAGACAGCCGGATCAAGAACATCGAAAGACTCAGTGAACCTGGAGATCTTGGTCTGTGGCGAAACAGTAGGACGTGGCCCTGCCCGTGGCCGTTGCCGGATGACCTGACGCAGAGCCATAGGGCCGGTCTTGCGGCTGACCGGCTTGATCGGCATGTAGACCGGGTTGGATGCGGCAAGGTTCAGGTTGTCGAAAAGCCTAGTAGTGTTATAGACAGGCAGCTTGAGCTTGCGCTGGGCATGACGAAGTGCCTGCGGCCCAGTGTTGATTCTCTGGACTGGTAGCCGCTGCGCCATCGTCGGCTACCTCCTATGCTTCTCCAAAGTTATTGCAGCAGGTAATCGACTAGTCCCTTAGCCATGTCGATGTCATCCAACAACAAACCCAATGCACGATTGCATTTGGTGCAAAGCAGGCCACGCACCTCTCCGGTATCGTGATCGTGATCCACCTGAAGCGATCCGAATCGATGATCCGGCACCTTCAGCGGAAACTGTTGAGAGCAAGCAGAATTCGCGCACTTTCCGCCCTGCTGAAACCACAGAGATTCGTACTGCTCCCAGGTGATCTTTATCCCTCGTCGCTTCCAGTCTGCTATGCGCTTTGCTTTGTAGAACTGTTCTGGATGACTCTTCGACCAGTTGTTCCCGCTGTTGCAGTCGGGATGATCCTTCATCCACTGCACCATGTAGCAAGAGTGGCACAGACCCTTGCCCTTGTGCTTTCGGTCTGGATGACAATCCGCCATGCGGACTGGACGTGACTTGCGATATCCTGCAGCGATTTTCGCCTTGTGCTCGTCGGTGAGTGGCTTCCCTCGCCGTCCCTCCACTGAGGGTGGGTTGGCACGCACTCCTGCCGAAATCTTGGCACGTTGTTCTTCGGTCTTGGGCTGTCCTTTGGGCCACGGCATAAACCCTTACTATACCTTAGCTTTCAGTTCAATCCATACACCAGAAGCTGATGGATCGTCACGGAGTTAGAGGCCGACGATGCTGAGCAGGCAATATTAAAATTAATATAGTTAGTAATCGTAGTGTCAACTGTCGCAACGGTTCCCGGCGTTGCAGCACCACCCCAGGCCGGATAGATATACGGAGCAGCGACACCACCAGAGCGGAATTGTCCTGTACCGCGAACCGTCGAGTTAGTGCCAGCACCACCGATAGCCGTCAAAACCACGTCACCCTCAAGCTCCCAGTACTGGTTGCTTACACCGGAGCCGGTGGTGATCGCTGCCGTACCCAACAGGATCGCCGTGGTGGTGGAGCCAGCAGCACCCGCACGAATAGTAAAGGTATACGTGGGAGTTGCTGTGCTGCTTAGGATTCCGGCTGCCTTGATGCGGATGCCACGTCCGATCTGACCGGGCGTAGGAAGCCAGAAATCCGGCGGGAGGTGTGCCTGCACGCCCATACCTGCCACGTCATTGCACTGAACCTCTGTCGTCCAGGTGTTCTTCGCCGTGCTGGCCGCAGTGCTGGCATACAGAAGCTCTACGTTAGTCCCGGTTAGGAAAGACATTGTCTACCAATCTGTTTAGGCAGCGAGCGGGGCGAGGCTCAGGCCGCAGGTATTCAGAGTCAGCGTGTCGCCGTTAGCCACCGTCTTCGAAACACTAAGCTGCGCAGACCAATAGAAGGTTCCTGCGGTACTCGCGCTCCAAACACTAATGTACGCAATGGTTTCGCCAGTCGTCATGTTCCACGCAGTCGGCGCAGCGGTCAGGGCAATGGCTCCACCGGACGCAGCGTTGAAAGACGCGGATTGCCTTGTGGTAACGGCACTTACGTTGGCTGTGCCGCTGGCCCCAGGATCTCCAGTGTGTAGCTGAATCCAGGTAGCCGGAAGGGCGAAGCTGGTGTTGCGAATCCCGTTGAGCATGGCATTCGCCAGGTTCACGGTTGAAAGGCCGACAGTTATTGGGACCACCTCCAATTTTCAGGTACTCTAGCCAAATGGCTAGAAGTACTCACAACAGAAAAGACCTGACCGGACAGACATTCGGCAGGCTTACCGCGATTGAGAAGGCTCCGTCGCGACATCAATACGGCACCACTGTCGGCTACTGGCTGTGCCGCTGTGGGTGCGGAAACGAACTTGAAGTGCCGACCGGAAACTTGACCAGCAACAATACGAAATCGTGTGGGTGCCTCAATCATGATGCGAGACAAGGAAACACCCGTGCTCAGAGTCATGGAAAAGCCAGGACGAGCACCTGGAATTCCTGGTTTGCAATGAGAAGAAGAGCTAGAGAAGATCGGCCTCGCTATGGAGGGCGAGGGATCACTGTCGATCCCCGTTGGGAATCCTTTGAGAATTTCCTGGCTGACATGGGAGAGCGTCCTGCGGGTCACACCCTGGATCGCATCGACAACGATGGTCCCTATACTCCTGGCAACTGTCGCTGGTCTTCCCCTGTGGCCCAAGGGAATAACAGAGGAAACAACCGAATGATCACCCACGCTGGACGAACTCAAAGTATCGCTGAGTGGGCAAGAGAAGTGGGCCTCACTCGACAGACCCTTTTCTACCGGATGAATCACGGCTGGTCTGTCGAGGAAGCACTCACTACGCCCACTCTGCGGAGATGAGATCGGTCAGCCCTCCTTGGTGTTGGCCTGGGCCTCTTCGGCTTTGGCGGTATCTACTTCATCCAGATGAGCATTCTGCGGTGCTCGCACCACTGAAGCGGATGCTTCAGCGACAACCTGTCCAATGATATTCAAGGACTTGACCTTTCAGTTCTGTACTGCCAGCGAGAGCAGGAACCATGCATGTGCATGTGAAGAGTATCGAAATCCCAGGAAGGCCGTCTTCCCTCCATCGATCACCACTGTGCTTCCGGTCCCGAACGTAAAGAGTGTTCCCAGAGGCACATTCACTACTGCGCCCTCGATAGCGAAGATCTCAAACAATTCCATCTGGTGATCGACGGGATCGTTGGGGAGAAAGATGTTGTAATCGCTGTTGATCTCGACGTAGTGGCTGTTGACCGGGTAGAGGTCAGTCATGAAGCCGAAGGTCACTTCGTCATCTGGTCTCTGCGGATCGAGACCAAGCTGCCGCCGTGCCATGCGCCATCAACCTCCTTCATCTATTACGAAGGTTGTAGGGTGCTGTTACAGGGCAGAGAAACGAAAACCCCGGCGAGCACGGCAATGCTCAAGCCGGGGTCTTCTGGTAAAAAGTTTTTCTAGATTGGGTCTACCTGGGGCGAGATGCGGACCAGCTTCTCTTCCACGTTGATCACGCGGGGAGTCTCCAGATCCAACGGAGGATTCAGGCCGCTCTCGATGAATTCCTGCATCCCGTCAGAGCAAGGTGAGTCAACCCAAATCTGTTGCATCTGGCCGGTTTTCAGGTCAATCAAAGTGACGAGAAAAAGCTTCTTGATCATAGTTGGCTACCCTCCTTTCAGGATTCCACAGGTTTCCAACTGGTCACTATGCTACAGGTTCGTACTCTGGAGAACAATAGAATTGAGGTAAACACCACAAAGCCAGCTAGGTGTCGCGGGAACCTAGCTGGACAGTGTGGACTTGAGGTAGAGGTTACTCCACCGGAGGTTCGACCGGCGGCTCTTCCACCACCGGAACATCCACGGGCGGCTCGACCGGCTCATCGATAACCGGCGGCGGCACAACAGGATTCTTCACCTCATCGAGTGCAGCCTGCACAGCATCCGCGTCGGCCTGGGCCTGAGCAGCAAGCTGGCTTGCATCAGTAGCAGCATCGTCAGCCTGGAAAGCCGCCAGGGCATCCGCTGCCGACTGGGCTGCAGCCTGTGCATCAGCCAGTCCCGAAACTGCCGTTGCCAGTTGGCTTTTGAGATCAGCGACGTATGCCTTCCAGCCGTCGATTGCCTCTGCCAGAGTAGCCATGACACTTCCTATCTTTTCGGTGATTCGATCTTCTAGGTCGATTGCCCAGTCGGGCACTGTGGTGTTGTTATGGACTTGTTCAGCGAGTAACCACAACAGGAGATTCAGACGATACTCGTCATCCTCGTCATGGTGATGGCCCCAACCGTTCGACATACGGTCCTCTCCCTTCAGGGCTTCTACTTTTTCTGCCGGATACGAAGGGGGAATACAGGTTACGAGAGACTTAACCCCAAAACGATTCTAGCCTATCGCGATTCGTGTCGATGAACTTTTTGAGAAACGGCGTCTCATGTCGTCTTGCGAGGTGTGGCCCTCTTAGCCGGTGGCTTCTGGTGGGCGGCGATCAGTTGAGTGAGAACATCGTCTTGGGCCAGGAGATGATGCTGAATCTCCTTGGCTTCGTGGAGAATTGCGACAGCATTGGCATAGGTATTTTCGGCCCTCTTGTCGGCAGCCTTGGCCTGGATGTTCTGGCCGACGATGATGATGGGGAGCAGCACCAGTTGGAGGAAGCTAGAAGAAAGCCACACCACCACGAAGTAGGTTCCCTGCTTCAGGGCATCCGGCAGAGCGAAGAGAGCCAGGAAGGCGAAAAGGTATGCGGCCCACATACTTCCAACAGCCAGCGTGACCTTCAATCCCAGTCGGGCATTGAGCCTGACCCAGAAGCTATCGTGATCGAGACCGCGAAGCTGAGTAGTCTTCGGCGGCGCAGACTCTTTCAGTTCATGGGCGCGAGGATGACGAACGTACCTATAGATACTCATCTCTCACCCTCACCCTCTTCGCAAAGTGGCTGTCCAGCAACGGGTTGTACTGACCATCGTCGGCAGTGGGAAGCTCCCACCCGTGACCCAGGTCGTAGATGGCAAGCTCATCGTTGTCGAGAGCGGTATCGACAGCACCCCAAGCACGCGGATCATGTTGGGGCACATCGAGATAGAACTTTTGATTCTCTTGATTTGCCCAGCCACCAAGGTAGTTTTCGGGATGACCTTGGAAAAGATCTACGTTGTTCTCCTTGAACTTCGCGACATCCTCCGGAGACATCTCATCGAGGGGGATGATCTCTTCCCGGTCAGGATGTGTGGAGACCATGTAGCCGGAATGTGGGCCGTCACCGGGACGGTCATGGAAGGTGAATCCACCACCCCTGATCGCATCAGCGACAGACTGAACCCATACCGGATCATCGAGAAGTGCTGTGTTGGCAAAAAGGTGATGACGCTGGCCTGCAGGCTTCGGACCACCTTGGGTGTACATGGCCCAATCCATCAGTCCCTGAACATCATTCGTAGGCTGTTTGATCGGGACGAGCCTGTTCCCCCTGACAGTCGGTGCCCAAAGCTGGAAGCCACCCTCATCGGCAGGACGAATCTCAAAGCCGGTGGGATGAGAATAGCCACCACCATCTAGCTCTTCCCAGTCTTGGGGGACGTAGGTGTGGGTCCACTCCATAGCCAGATGCTGTGCCGCCTCAATAGCCCTATAGGCTTCTCGCAGAGCAGCCGGAATACGAAGTGGCCGATTGCGATTCGGACGATGCTCGATATCGGGAGCGGGACGGCGAGTATCGGGCCGGGGATACTGCCTCTTCATCCCGCCGTTCTCATGCTCCCACCACTCGTAAAGTGGTGTCTTCCACTTCAATTCAGTTTTTGGCTGCTTCTTCGGCTTGTTGGGATCTGGCGGAACATAGGTCTCGCCAGGATGATTCTGCTCCCACTTCTCGCCACGGTTACGAACCTTGGCAGCATCGAGATCAGCCTTGAACTTGACCCAGATGATGGCCTGAACCTGCTTGGGCAGCAACGGCTTCTGGCCCTCTGCCCTCCGCTTCTCGTTAATTCTTTTGGTGGTCTCATATGAGATCTTGTCGAAGATCTGATAGCCGACATCGGTTAGCTCAGGCTCGCCGGTCTCTGGGTTGTAGCGAATCTCTTTGGCACTGAGGCTGGGGGGAGCGGTGTACTCAGTCTGGACCCGGCCACTAGTGGGAGTAGTCGCGGCCTTGGAGAAGATGGTATCTACCGTTGAATCAACATCAGAATGAAGAGTCCAATCCTCTTCTCCTGTTTCAGGATTGATGGGCATTCTGTAGTAGCCCTCGTCATCGATCTCACTATCATCTCCGACGTTGTGATAGAACGAGTGAGTCTTCGGGCCTTTGAGGAACTGCGTGTAGTCCGATCCGGTAGGAGCCATCCAGATCTGCTTGGCCGTATCGATGTTCTCCCCGATCATGGGAAGACCGGCCTGGACGATGGCCTCTCGCGGATCGTATTCGGGCAGCGGGATCTCAGTTCCCTTCTGCCGCTGCTTCTTTGGGATCGAAACTCCGTTGGGGAATTCTTCTCCTTCGGGACGAGCCTGGTCGAGAAGATACCGCTCGACATCCTTCTGCCTCTTGGCCCGTGCCTTGTCGGTCTGAGGATTCCGCGCCCGATCTTGCTTCTTCCCATAGCTTTTCAGATACTCGCGCATCTGCTTCATCTGACGCAGCGGAGTCCAGTGCTTCAGACCGCCGATCCAGTCCTGACGAGTTTCGCTGCCCTGCTCCAGGTTTCCCCACACACCGTGGTGAGCATCGGCGTAAGACTCTAGCTCCTGATCATTCTGCGGGAGGTTCTCCGGAGAGTAGTACTCATCATCAGAGATCGGCGTGAGGCCAGAGTAGTGACGAGATGCCCAGACGGCTGGCCGGTTGGTCCGCATCCATTCGTCATGAGCCTTGGGGTGAATGACCGGCTGCTGCCACTCATGCTTCTGCGCCGGGTCGTAGTTATAGAGAAAGTGCTGAAGGGAGTTGAGGTTACTGCCCCACTCGTTGTGGGGACTCATGCCAGCACCGATAGCAACGGCCTTGGGGAAGTCTTGGATCGTGTTGTCCGAAGCATCCTGAATTGAGTTGTGCGCGTTGCGATACCACCACAAACCCTTCTGGAACTGCTCAGGGGTGGCAGAGTAGAAGTGATCCATCAGGTTGCTGATAAAGCCTTCAGTATCAATATCTTTCGCTACCTGAGACTCAGCCTCAATCAGCCAGGGAGACAACATCTCCCATTGCTCGCGAGCACTGAGAAAGCTTCGTCCCTGTCGCCGTCCAGTGACGGGCATGCCAGCGCCTCCACCAGCAGTGGGAGCAGGAGTTGGAGTGGCAGGAGTAGTCGCAGGGGTGGTGGCTGCAGGAGTAGAGGGAGCAGCAGAGGGAGGAGGGGGAAGGTGATAGACGTTGTCAAAGTCTTGTGCCCCAAGGGCATTCCCGCCGTACTGAACTCCACCACTGCCGCTTGACTCAACATTGGTTCCATCTGGAAGAGTACCGGCCATGTGACCACCAGTGCCCTCGCCACCGTTGGTGCCGATGTTGAAAGCACCTGGGAGATAGCCAGGTTTGAAGCCGAATGACTCAAAGTCACTGGCAGTGTTGAAGCTATCGGGCCGCTCGCCCATCGGCTTTCCGGTGTAGAGGCTGTAGTAATTCGCCATCAGACCAGAGCAGTCGTAGGAATTTCCATTCTCACCGTAATGTCCATAGGCGTAAGGCATTCCGTTAGTACGCTCACCGAAAGCCTTGGCGGCATCGTTGAGATCGCCATAAGAACTAGGGTCAATGGGCGGCAGAGAAGAAGTTGGCTTTTGGTTCTTTCCACCATGCCCACCACCAGATCCGCCGCTCCCACCACCGTCACCGTTAGTGCCAGTACCACCCGACGAGAACTGAGCCGGGTAGTACTCACCAGATCCGGTGTTGTACTTGTTGTGAATAGGTTCTGCGCCGGGGATGTGGTACATCGGCGGCTTGGTCCCGTCGCCGCCCCAGTTGTTCTGGGTGGGAGCGTTCTTTTTCTTTTCCTCGTCATCAGAGGTATCGGCCTCAATGATCCACGGCGACAGCATCTCTCGCTGCTCACGGGCCGTAAGAATTCTGCGACCAGACTTCTGGGGACTGACCGTGGGAGAGCTAGCAGTCGGGCCGGAAGTCACCGGAGTCGAAGGAGCAGGCATGTTCTGAACGATGCTGTTGACGTAATCAGACCTGGCCGGTTGGGCATTGCCCTGCCAGTCACTCTGAACTCCGTTCTGCCCCACCACATCTGCCATCCACGAAGCCTGATCTTGCGGAGATCCGCTGGCCGGAAACTCACCGGCCACTGACTGCCGGTCCTGAATCTGCTGAGCCAGAGCCTGAGCATGGTCATCGAGGGTGCTTCCAGCCTGACTATCGGTGAATCCCAAAGTCGGTGCGCCGGAAGGGTTATTGCCCTCTGCCGCCGAAAAGCCTTGAATCAGTGGGAACATGGCCGGATCAACACCGGCCTTCTGAAGAGCCTGAGTCAAGCTGGCACTGGGCGGTCCACCACTGGGACTCGTTGTCGAATGGGGACCGTAGCTCTGGCTACTACCTCCGCCGGAACCTCCACCACCAGAAGAGAATTGGGCCGGGTAGTAGGCTCCGCTACCACTGCTGTAAGGATCTGGTGCATAAGGGTTTTGGCTGATCACCGCACCAGGAGCATGCGGTTTGTTCTCATCGTCACCGGACCAGTTCTTCTCACTGGTCTCTGTAGTTGTCTTTGAATCATCTTCTCCGACAACAGGTTTCCGCTTGCGGTCGTCGTCCTCAACGGCCTCAATCATCCACGGGGACAACAGTTCTCGCTGCTCGCGAGCGGTTACGATGCGCCTGGTCATGCCATCCCCTCTCTACTTATTAGGCAAGCTCTGCGGGACTGTCACAGGGTCAACAAAGGCCCGCACCCCTTTTGGAGGTACGGGCCTTTGCTGTAGCCTTGGAAAGAATTGTAAAACAATTCCGAAGAATTGAATTAGCTCTTTCGCAGAACTATAATGCCCCTGGGGTTTAGGATCGCAAGTCCGACCAATTCGTCCATAACCCAGCCTTTGTGGAATTGTTCCACCATATTGTTCTCTTCGACATCAAGAGAATACATTACGGGGAATACGCCGAGAAATTCCGGAGAAGGAGTAAGATATGTAGTACCCTTCGGAATGATAATCGACTTTCCAATTTGGAATTCACCGAATTGGACAATCCGCTCACCGGCAACAACAGAATCTTTAAATGCCCAGCCGGTAGTATTGATTTCCCAGCGATAAAAATCCCGATATTCCTGCGGATTGCACAGCAAACGCGAGGAATCGAGCAGTCGCTGGTCAGTGAAAGTGACCGCCGTGTAGAGATCATCAGGCTGCAAAGTATCCCCTGCAACTGCGATTTCGTTGGGCAGAGCACCACTACCGGGCACCGACGAACGATCCACCAGCCGGTAAGCCTGAACTGCGGCCTCCAGCAAAGTGACAAGACGAGAATCCTCTTGTCGCATAATGGCTTGTTTCGTCATATCTTGCGTATATTCAACAATATTACTGCGAAGGTAATAAAGGTCTTCCTTTTTAATCTTCGGGAATGAAGCAATTCGGAAGAGTTGAACCTCAACACGCTTTCCTTCAAAAGGCGTAATCTTAACTTCGCCTTCGTCGCCATGCAGCATATATGCCTGACCCAAATCGTCAAGCACATCGTACTGAATGGGGACACCGGGAGTCAGAGTATCCTCAAGAAGAACATTTCGCAGAATGCCCTGATAGCGCAACTGCAATTGAATCGGACCAATCATGGATTGTCCGAGTCGGATCATTCCATTTTGCCGGTCATTCAGGATATGTGCCAGCTTGGCCTGCTTCTCGCGAGCACTGAGCTTGCGATTGCCCAGACGCTGCTTGGCCGACACAATGTCCTGCACGTACTCGTCAGACGAGCGCGAGAACCTTCCTAGCCCACTTCCGGTTGCAACAGGAAGAGACATGTTCCTACTCCTTCCTAGCTTCCGCCGATTGGGCTGGTCGGGCCGGGATCGAAACGATTCAGCCTGATCAGGATCTTGTCAGTGGACGGGACATCGAGAAGCTCCGCGATAGCGTTGCCTGCGTTGGCACCCGTAGGGGTCAGAAGACCGTGGTTGTTGCCGGTCAGAAGCCGACGACCACCGTCACTGATGTTGGCGGCAGTCCAGTTGGCCGTCGCATCGAAAGCCGGTGCGAGAACCTCAAAGACTGCCTGGGAATCGCCCACCCACACCGTGGTGAGATTCGTTCCGGTACTTGACGTTTCGTCAATTCCCAGAGACGGAGCGATAAACAGAGCCGACAAACCGAACGGCTTCTGGTTCCCAGCACCCGTGTACGGAGCGAAGATCTCGCCACTCTTCCGGTACATCACAGTACCCGGCAGAATGTCAAAGCTCTTGTCCCACGCGGGATCTAGGAAACCGCCATACGGAGTGCTCTGATGCTGTGCGTAAATCGGCCTGAGAGTACGCTTTTGGGCCGGATTCGCCAGAGTTGGACGGAACATTATTTTTCGCCTCCTTTCAGAAGGTCAGTGCTTAAAGGAACAGCGTGCAGTCGAACGAGGGATCGTTCGTTGCAGTGCGCGTGGTGCTTGCAACACGTCCCCTGCTGGACAGGCCAGCCGGGATTGCACTGCGAGTTACGGTCCCGCGTCGGTTTCCTGCGGTGACCTTACGTCGAGAGGCATTGGCCTGAATCACGTTCTCCAGCAGGCGAGTACGGTCAACCACCGTAGCGTGCCGCATCGTCTGGAAGGACGCGATCAGCTTCCACTTCTCGTCTTCGGGAGTCAGACCCGCCTTGATGTAGGCTTCGGCCAATCGAACCGCCGCAACCGCATCAGCCTTGCGAGCCTGACGCTCTCCCTCACCGGGTGCCCAAATCTGGCTTCCTGTATCCAGATCCGGCTCAGCGAGGTTGTCACCGGCATTGTTGCCAAAGTCCTGCAGATCAAACTGCGAAGCCTGGGCCTCTTCGTCGGTGACGTTACTGACAGGAGCCTCAACATCGATGCGGTCTTGCGGTGCTGCAACATCCAGCGATTCATCTGCATGACGACGCATCTTGGCCTCCTTCTCAACTTTTCTGGCTTCCCGCAACACGTTTCGCAGGGTGGGGAAAAGAATTTCCACCGGAGCACCCTGAGACTTGGCCCAGCGTGCCGCCTGACGGCGAAGGAAGTTGGGATTGTGCTGACGAGCCGTGCGGCCCGTGGTCTGGCGCAGCCAACTATCAAATGCCGCAAAGGCTTTCAAAGAAGCGTCACGCGGCTGGGTCTCCACCTTGTCGGGCTGAAGATCCTCAGTCGGAGACTGCAGATCCTGCTCGTCAGTACCCGACAGTTCCGGCGAGTAGCTATCGGCATCCGGCAGGCCACCATCAGCAGCCCACTTCCGGCGACGACCCTGCTTGGGAGTCAGCGGACCACCACCACCCGTGAAGTTCCCGGTCTCACCGAAGCCAGCGGCCTCACCGACACCGGGGTTGCCTAGAGCACCCTCATCCTGACCAGGAGCAGAAATCACTTCATGCTTGGGAGTCAGCGGACCACCACCACCCGTGAAGTTCCCGGTCTCACCGAAGCCAGCGGCCTCACCGACACCGGGGTTGCCTAGAGCACCCTCATCCTGACCAGGAGCAGAAATCACTTCAGCACGGCGGCGACGAGCATTGCGGAAAGCCTGGAGCTTCGCGGTGTCCCGCTTCAACTGCTCAGTGCCGTGCAAAACCCTTGCGACAAGGGTATTTTCAGTATTCTCAATGGTGCCGTCGCCGGGAACCGGAGCAGCCACAGGCTCCTCGCCGGGAGTCTGGGTGATGAAGATTTCCTCCTGCTCACCCTGATCATTCTCACCATACGGGCCACCATCGGTATAGCCACTGTCATCGGCAAAGTGCCGCATGCCACGGGAAGCAACCCTCCCGCGATCAGCCAGAGAGCCGCCCATTCCGTATCCTTTCCTTGTGTTCTGATGACGGCGACGAGCCATCATCTGTTGTGCTGCTGGATCTCCTTGCGGCGCACCCTGTTCCGGTGCTCCACCTCCGCCTTCAGCCTGAGCGACCTGAGCCACTACAGCCTGAATGACCTGGAAGACTGCCTGCAGTTCATCCGGTCCCAGACCGGCTTCCTGTCCCCATGCCTGGAGAGTGTCGGGACCAGGAGCAGCACCGGACTGATCACACCAGGCCAGATAGTCGGCCACTAGCTCCTGGGGATCACCGCCGCCACCCTGCGGGTCTTCAGGAGTCTCTTCGCCACCACCCGAATCACCTTCCGGCTCAGCCGATTCCGACTCTTCGTCTTCCGCGTAAAAGCGACGACTTCCCACTCTATTTCCCCATTCGTCGTAGTCAGGCTCGTAGTACGGGTCATACCCGCCACCCTGCCAATTGGAATTGGCTGGGCCAGGATAGGATTCAAAGTACGGATCAACATCTTCCGGAGACTCATGGTGATGACGAGGACGCCGCTTAGGCTTAGCCGTGCGATTACCCATAGCTGGAACCTCTCGTTCTAATCCCCTGCGCTGCAGGCGATCTGCCTTGCTAGTGTCCGGATCTTGAAGCT
>ERZ724512.162-NODE-162-length-27333-cov-12.768128_pt1 | contig 27333 bp, 20 predicted proteins | sample MGYA00376045_ERZ724512 | MGnify/ENA primary metagenome ERZ724512 (study PRJEB28724, sample SAMN07190883) | activated sludge metagenome | isolation source: activated sludge of sewage treatment plant in Hong Hong | place: Hong Kong | collected 2016-03-17 ... | reverse complement strand
CCCCAGGGGGTGCCGATCTCGTCCTGTCGGCGGTAGCGCTTGCCGATCGATCCGCCGGTGTCGTACTCGGTCTGGATCCCGGCCTTCCGCAGGGCGGAGTTGATCTCCCGGGCGGTCTCCGGCATGCCCTCCTTGTTGAAGAGCGGCATCACCGCGACCTTGACCGGGGCGAGGCGGGGATGGAGCTGAAGCACGGTGCGCTTGCGGCCCTCGACCTCTTCCTCTGTGTACGAGTCGACGAGGAAGGCGAGGGCGGCCCGGTCGGCGCCGGCGGCTGGTTCGATCACGTGCGGGATGTAACGCTCGCCTGACTGCTGGTCGAAATACTCGAGCTTCTCGCCCGAATGCTCCTGATGCTGGGTCAGGTCGAAGTTGCCGCGATTGGCGATGCCTTCAAGCTCCGACCAGCCGATCGGGAAGAGGTACTCGACGTCGGAGGTTCCGGACGAGTAGTGCGAGAGCTCGTCCGCCTCATGCGGGCGGATCATCAGGAAGTCGGGGCGGATGCCGAGCTCCAGGTACCAGTTGTGACGGATCTCGACCCACTTCTCCCACCACTCCTGGGCGTCGGCCGGCGGCACGAAGAACTCCATCTCCATCTGCTCGAACTCGCGGGTCCGGAAGATGAAGTTGCCGGGGGTGATCTCGTTGCGGAAGGACTTGCCGACCTGGGCGATCCCGAAAGGCGGCTTCTTGCGGGCGAAGTTGAGGACGTTCTTGAAGTTGATGAAGATGCCCTGCGCGGTCTCGGGCCGCAGGTACACCGCGTTGCCGTCGTCGGCGACGGGGCCCATGTGGGTTTCGAACATCAGGTTGAAGTTGCGGGGAGGGGAGAGCTCGCCACCGCATTCCGGGCAGACGATCGGGTCGTCGTAGTTACCGCCCTTTTCCACGTTGGCCTCGCGCAGGTGGTCTTCACGCCAGCGGCGCTTGCACTCGCCGAGGCACTGCACCAGCGGGTCGGTGAAGCCGGCCAGGTGCCCGGAGGCCTCCCAGACCTTGGGGTGCTGCAGGATCGCCGAGTCGAGGGCGACGATGTCATCGCGCTCGACCAGCATCGACTTCCACCATTCGTTCTTGACGTTGTTCTTGAGCAGAACTCCGTAATGGCCGTAGTCGTAGGTCGAACCGAGGCCGCCGTAGATCTCCGAAGAAGGGAAGACGAAACCGCGCCGCTTGGCCAGCGCAACGATCTCTTCCATGGTCACTTCGGTGTTCTTGTCGGTGGCGTAGTCGCTCATGTCCTAGAGGTTATGGACAATCGTCCCGCCAAGCCGGGACGGGTATCGGGACGGAAACGGAAGCGCGCTGCGATAATCAGCCGCGCTATGCCGATTTACGAATACCGCTGTGAAAACGGGCACCTCTTCGAGGTCATGCAGTCGATGAGCGAGGACGCCCTGACCGAATGCATCGAATGCGGCGCCCCCGTCCAGAAGGTGCTGCATTCACCGGCGATCCACTTCAAGGGTTCCGGTTTCCACAACACCGACTACGGCACCCGCAAGTCCAACAAGGCGAAGGCCGCAGCCGAATCAGCGAAGAAGGACAGCGGCTCGAGCTCCAGCTCGTCGGGCTCCTCCGACTCGGGATCTTCGAGTTCCGGCTCATCCGATTCCGGTTCCGGGTCTAGCTCGTCGAGCTCTTCGGACTCCGGTTCAAAAGCCTCGTCGGGTTCTTCAAACTCCGACTGAGCAAGGTCGGTTTTTCGGGTGTACCGTCGTGTACACTCGCTATATGGATCGGATTGGTATCAGGGAACTCCGCGCGGACTTGAGCAATCAGGTGAAGCGTGCTGCCGCCGGTGAAGCTGTGGTCGTCACGATCGATGGAGAGCCGAAAGCCCTTCTGACACCGTTCGTCGCGGAGTCTGGTGAGATGACTCTGGAAGAGCTGATCAGGACCGGTCGGGTAATTCCCGGACCGAGAGTCAACGAGCCCAGACCACCTCGACGGCAAGGGATCAAAGGAGGGCGTCCGACGAAGGATGTTCTGGACGAGATCCGCGAGGACAAGATCTGATGTTGTGCTTCGATTCGTCGGCTCTGGTCAAGTGCTACCAGGAGGAAGAGCATTCACCGTGGGTTCGCGAAATCATGGCGAGCGACCCTGATTGGTGTGGTTCCGCTCTGCTGGCGGCGGAAGGACCGATCGCGCTGTCTCGCTCCGTACCCGAAGCAGACGATTTGCAGGTCGCTGACGCCAGGATCAGCAGGGATCTGGGCTTCTTTTTTCTCGTGGCAGTCGACGCGGACTGCCTCGTTCGGGCAGTCGACATCGGTCGGGATTTCGGCTTGAGAACCCTGGACGCAATCCACCTGGCGGCGGCCAGAATCCTCCCGTCCGAATGCAGTTTCGTCACCTTCGACGACCGCCAGCGAGAAGCAGCCGAATACCTGGGCCTCAAGGTCCTCACCCCGCCGGTCTAGCCAGCGCGGCTACCGCGCTTCAGGGATCTGGCAGGTTCAGCGATTTCGGACGGTATGGCGGGGTCTGGCGTCGAATGCCCACTTTGTGCCGGTATGTGGCACAAAGTGGGCACTCGGTGACATCGGGCCGCCTCGCGGCGGGTTCTAGCCCTCGAGTTCGGCGGCGGCGCGCTGGCGCTCTGACTCGGGGATTTCGAGGCTGCCGCCCGGGCCGGGGCCGGAGGGAACCAGCACGTCGGGCTTTGAGGAGCCGGCGAAGACGGTGGAGAGGGCGAGCTGGGGGAGGGTGAAGAAGCCCATGTCGGAGACGAATGCCTTGGGGGCGGTCCAGCCGATGATCGGGCCCTTGATGAAGTTGTACGGCAGGCGGAGCGGATCGGTCAGCCGCTGCTTGATGCCGTTCATGACCAGCTGCTGGGCGGCGGCCCGGTCGAGGTCGTCGTAACCCTCGGTGTAGGCGCTTGGCTCCGAACCCGGGCAGGGGCTGGGCTTGCGGGTCCGGGCGTAGGCGAGGGCGGTCTCCCCGTCGAGCGTGTTGCTTCCCTGCTGAAGGTCGATCGACCAGCCTCCGTTGGCCTCGCCGCCGGAAATGTCGGCGCAAAGGCGGACCGGCACGTCAACCTTGACCCCGCCGATCGCGTCGATGAAGTCCTCAAAGCCGGTGAAGTTGAGGATCACCACGTGGTCGATCGTGATTCCCAGGAAATCCTCGACCGTCTGGATCTGGAGGGCGGCGCCGCCGAAGGCGTAGGCGCCGTTGATCTTCTGCGGATCCTGGCCGGGAATCGCCGCGTAGCTGTCGCGCGGGATGCTCAGCTTCTTGAACTTGCCGCCGCCGGCGCGGACCACCATCAGGGTGTCGGCCCGGGCGCCGGCGCAGCCGTCATGCGGTGCCGCGCCCTCGGCCTGCTGTTCGTAGCAGCGCTCCTCCTGGGCGGCCCCCGGTTCGAGCGTGTCCGGGGGGCGGGAATCGGTGCCGATGATCAGTACGTTCTGGGGACTGGTCAGGATCCAGGGGCTGCCGCCCAGGGCGGCCTTGGCGTCACCGTCGAGTTTCATCGACTGAAGCTGGGCCGAAACGGCGAAGGCGAGCACGCTCAGGCAGAACCAGCCGAGGCAGGCGAAGAGGATCCACTTGAGCCACCGCTTGCCGCCCTTGCTTCGGCCGGAACCTCCGCGCCCGAAGCGATCCTTGAGGCCGGAAGATCCGTACCGACCGCCACCCCGGCCGGAGCCGGAGCGCTGGACTTCGTAGGGTAGGTCCTGCTGGTCGGATCTGGCCGCCCTTTGACGGTCCGCCGCCTTCTTCTCCTTCTCGCTCAGGGATTCGAGATCAGGCTTGCGGAAGCGGGAAAAGAGGCCCCGGCGCGAGCGATAGACGTTGTAGTCGGGCCGGTCCGGATCGGGCTTGTTACCTGAGGAAGGCATGAAGAGTTAGAAATGGTGGCTGATGGCAGAAGTTGAATCGATCGGAGCTGACCTGGGTGGGACAAAGCTTGCCGTCGGCGTGGTCGATGGGCGGCCCGAAGCCCTGTGGCAGGAGGAGGTCCCCTCCAGAGGTTATTCGCAGGAGAGGGTCGTGAACCTGCTGGCGCAGCAGATCAACAAGGCCCATCAGGCCCGTCCGACCGCTTCCTCGGTCGGGGTCGGGATACCCGCGACGCTCGATCACGAGACCGGTCACGCCATCAGCACCGTCAACCTCGACCTCGAAGACCTGCCGATCCGCGAGATGCTGTCCCGCGAGACCCGGCTGCCGGTGGCGATCGACAACGACGGCAACCTGGCGATGCTGGCCGAAGCGCTCTACGGGGCCGCACGCGGGACCAGCAATGCCCTGCTGCTCACGATCGGCACCGGGATCGGCGGCGGGATCTGGCTGAACGGCGAGATCTACCGGGGATCGACCGGCGCCGGAGCGGAACTCGGCCATCTGGTGGTCGAAATCGACGGGCATCCCTGCCAGGGCAACTGCCCGAACCGCGGTTGCGTCGAGGCGATGGCCTCCGGCACGGCGATCGGCAGGCACGGTCGCGAAGCCGCCGAGCGGGAACCTGACTCGCTGCTTGGGCGGCGTCTCGCGGCCGGCGAGGAAATCGACGCCAGGGCAGTCAACGAGGCCGCAACCGCTGGTGACCAGGCGGCGATCGGCGCGATCGACCTGGCCGGCCATTACCTGGGCCAGGCCCTGGTCGGACTGTCGAACGTCTTTCAGCCCGAGGTGATCGTGCTGGGCGGAGGCGCGATCGCCTTCGGCGAACTGTTGATCGCCCCGGCCCGGCGGGAAGTCGAAAAGTTCGCCCTGAAACCGATGAACGAGACGAAGGTCGTGGCCGCCGAGCTCGGCCCGTCCGCCGGCATGATCGGCGCTGCCGCCTACGGTCGCATGGAAGCCGAGGCCGCCTGATGCCCGGCCGCCTCACCGTTTGCCCGACCCCGATCGGCAACATGGATGACGTCAGCAAGCGGGTCCGCGAGGCCCTGGTGATGGCTGACTATGTGGCCTGCGAGGACACGCGACGTACCGGCCGGCTGCTCGAACGGCTCGAGATCCGCCCCAAACCGCGCCTGGTTTCCAATCACGAGGGCAACGAGGCCTCACGGGCGGTGGAACTGGTCAAGCGGATGGAACGGGGTGACAAGATCGCCCTCGTCTCCGACGCCGGCATGCCCGCGGTCTCCGATCCCGGTTACCGGCTGATCCGGGCCTGCATCGACCGGGGCATCGAAGTCGAGGTGCTGCCCGGCCCTTCGGTGATCCCGGTCGCCCTGGTCGCCTCCGGTCTGCCGACCGACCGCTGGCGGTTCGAGGGATTTTTGCCGAAGCGGGCGGGCGAGATGGAACGGGTGCTGAATTCGGCCGAGACGGTGATCGCCTTCGAATCACCGCGACGCATCTCGAACTCGCTCCGGGCCCTCTCCCAGCTCGCCCCGGACCGCCAGGCCGCGGTCTGCCGCGAGATGACCAAGCTCCACGAGGAAGTCTCCCGCGGCACCCTGACCGAGCTGGCGATGCGGTTCCAGGGCGAGGTCAAGGGGGAGATCGTCCTGGTAATCGGTCCGGCAGCGGCGGCCGAGCACGGCCAGGACATCGCCTTCGCCGTGGAAGCGCTGAAGCGCCTGGTCAAGTCCGGGGCCAGGCCGAGGGCGGCCGCGACCGTGGTCGCCTCGCTGACCGGGACCCGGGCCAACGACCTCTACAAGGCCCTGACCGGCCGGGAACCGCGGCGTTGAGCGCCGTCGGGTCCAGGGTTGCCTACGCCACCTGCGAGGACAGGATTTCGGATTGGGAGGACGACCTGCTCTCGGCCGACCTGCTGACCGACCGGGGGGTGGAGGTCGAATTCGCGGTCTGGAATGACCCGGCGGTTGATTGGGAATCCTTCGACCTGACGGTAATCCGCTCGACCTGGGATTACACGGAGCGGCTGGAGGAATTCCTTGCCTGGTGCGAGTCGGTGGGGCCGGGGAAGCTCCGCAACGTGCCGGCGATGATCCTCTGGAACACCGACAAGCGCTACCTGGCCGAACTGGACGGGGCCGGGCTGCCGGTCCCGCCGACCGCGCTGGTCGCTCCCGGCTCGAACCCGCCGCCCTTCGGCGGCAAGGTGGTGATCAAGCCGGTTTCCGGAGCCGGCGCCCGGGACACCGGAGTCTTTGACGAAGCAAACGAGGAAGGTGGCCTCGCCCTCCTCGAGAAGCTCGCCCGACAGGACGAGATCGCGATGATCCAGCCCTACATTCCCTGGATCGACGAACGGGGAGAGACGGCGGTGCTGTTCTTCGGCGGCCGCTTCGCCTACGCCCTGAAGAAGCGCGCCTTCCTGCCGGAATCCGGGGTGGCACCGGTCCGGCCGGGGACGACCGTGGCGGAAGGGATGTTCGCCGAGGATCTGATGAGCCTCGCCGACGCGAGCGAAGCCGAGGTCGAACTGGGCGCGAAGGTCGTCGCCTGGCTGGCCCGGAGATTCGGCTCGGTACCGCTCTACGCCCGCATCGACATGGTCAGCTCGCCGCAGGGGGAGCCCGTCCTGATGGAGGTCGAGGTGACCGAGCCGAGCTTCTACCTGGGACTGACCACGGGACTCGAGACGCCCGGACCGGAACTGTTCGCGGCGGCGGTCGAAGCCGGCCTCGGCTGAGCCACGCGGACGAAACAAGTCCTATGCTGGATCTCCCGTGAGTTTCTACGTCACCACACCGATCTTCTACGGCAACGGCGAGCCCCATCTCGGCCACGCCTACTCGACCATGGCCGCCGACATCCTCGCCCGGCACATGCGCCAGCGGGGTGAAGAGGTGTTCTTCCTGACCGGAACCGACGAGCACGGCGAGCCGATCGCGCAGGCGGCCGAGAAGCAGGGCCTGACTCCGCAGGAGCTCGTCGACCGCAGCGCCCAGAGCTTCCGCGACATGGCCGCGAAGGTCGATGCGACCAATGACTTCTTCATCCGCACCACCGACCAGGGCCACATCGAGCGGGTCCAGGCGGTGGTTGACCGGGTCAAGGAGAACGGCTTCGTCTACGAGGGAACCTACGAGGGCTGGTACTGCCCACGCTGTGCCGACTTCAAGAACGAGAACGAGATCGGCCCCGGGGATACCTGCCTGATCCACGAAATCCCGCTCGACCGGGAAACCGAGCAGAACTGGTTCTTCAGGCTCTCGGCCTTCCAGGACGAACTCGAGAAGCTCTACGAAGAGAACCCGGGAATGATCCAGCCCGACTTCCGCCGCAACGAGGCGCTCGCCTTCATCCGCGGCGGTCTCAACGATGTCTCTCTTTCCCGCTCCCAGATCTCCTGGGGGGTGCCGCTGAGCTGGGATCCGGACCAGGTCATGTACGTCTGGTTCGACGCCCTGCTCAACTACTACACGGCCCTCGGCTACGCCCGCGAGGGAGAAGACCTGACCGGCCGCTTCTGGCCCGCCTCCTGGCACATCATCGCCAAGGACATCCTCAAGTTCCACACCGTTTACTGGCCGGCCTTCCTGATGGCTGCCGGGATCGAGGTGCCGCAGCGGATCTTCATCCACGGCTTCCTGCTGATGGGTGACAAGAAGATGTCGAAGTCGCTCGGCAACGTGCTCGATCCCTTCGAGGTGATCGAGAAGTTCGGGGCAGACGCCCTGCGCTTTTACTGCTTCCGCGAGGTCAGCTTCGGCCAGGACGGTTCGATCTCGACCGAGGGTTTCGAAACCCGCTACGAGTCAGAACTGGCCAACGACTTCGGCAACCTCGCCTCACGCACCCTCGCGATGATCAGTCGCTACCGCGACGGGGTCGTGCCGGAGGCGGGGCCTGACCCGTTGCTCCTGGCGGATTTCGAAGGCATCACCGACCGCGTTTCCGCCCTGCTGGACGATGCCCAGATCGGGCAGGCCCTGGAAGAGATCTGGGTTCTGGTGCGTCGCCTGAACCGCTACGTCGAGGAGGCGCAACCCTGGGTTCTCGCCAAGGACGAGGCCGACGCCGAAAGGCTCGACCAGGTTCTCTACAGCCTGGCCGAGGGGCTGCGGGTGCTCACCCTGCTGCTCCATCCCTACCTGCCGGCCTCCACCGACATCCTGCTCGAAGCCCTCGCCGAGCCCGACCAGGGCCTGGCCCCGTTTGGCAGCCGGCCCGGGGGCGTGAAGGTGGAAAAGATCGATCCCCTGTTTCCGAAACTCTGAGGAACTAGGATCGGGGCATGAGAAAAGCCAGGAGTCTTACAGCAGGAGTTGCCATCGCCGCAATCGGTCTGGGATTGATTGGCGCTTCAGTCGCACCGGCCTCTGCAGCCGCGCGCCCGCTCAGCGTCAGGTTCTTCACTCCGGACGGCAAGCAGCGCCTCGAGGTGAAGCGCAAGGTCGGAATCGGCGTCGGCTGCACCAAGAACTGTGCGGTGGTGGTCGACATGAAGCTGGTCATGCCCAACACCAAGCCGATCAAGGCCAGGGTGAAGGGCGGAATCAAGGCCTTCAGCGCCAAGTCGCCCTACATCGTGCTGAACAATCCCGCGCTCAGGTACCTGAAGCTGACCTACCCCCGGTCCCGGTTCTCGATCAAGGTCACGGCGACCGACATCTCGAACGGCAGGAAGACGGTCAAGCGCAGGGTCTACGGCTTCCGCGCGTAGCCGAACTTGATCGATTCGCATTCGCATGTCTCGCGCTGCCCCGATTCACCGGAGAAGGTGATCGGGGCGGCCCGCGAGACCGGGGTCGAAAGGATCCTCACGGTCGGTCTCGACGAGGCTTCCAACCGGGAGCAGATCGCCCTTTGCGAGCAGTTCGACGGGCTGTTCGCGGCGGTCGGAAGGCATCCGAACGACGCCGACGGCTTCGATGACACGGCGGCCGCCGACATCGAGCAGCTCGCCGCCCACCCGAAGGTGGTGGCAATCGGCGAGACCGGGCTCGACTTCTTCCGGGACACGGCCGAGCCCGACAGCCAGCGACTCGCTTTCATCAAGCAGGCCGACATCGCCGCCCGGCTCGACCTGCCGCTGGTCATACATTGCCGGGATCAGCAAGGCCGGGATGACGCGGTCTCCGAAATCTTCGCGACGCTCGAGGAGTTCCCGGACCTGACCGTGATCCTCCACTGTTTCTCCGCCCCGGACTGGGTCGAGCGGGCGGCCGAACGCGACTGGTACTGCTCGTTTGCCGGCAACGTCACCTACCCCGCCAACGAGGATCTGCGCACCGCCGCGGCCAGGGTCCCGGCCGACCGGATCATGGTCGAGACCGACGCGCCGTACCTGACGCCGCAGTCCCGGCGCCGGGACCGGAACCAGCCGGCCTTCGTGGTCGAGACCGCGGAACTGGTCGCCGGGCTGCGGGGAATCGACTACGCCGAACTGGACGAACTGGTCACCGCCAACGCAGCCCGCGTCTACGGATGGTGAAGCTCGGCCAGAACTTCCTGGCCGACCCGAACCTGCTCGACGCGATCGTCCGGGATGCCGGCCTCTCGCCCGAAGACGTGGTCCTGGAAGTAGGTGCGGGGGAGGGAGTGCTGACCGAGCGCCTGGCCGAAGTCGCTTCGCAGGTTCACGTGATCGAGCTCGACCGGGGCCTCGAGCCGGGGCTGTCCGGCGTGATCGGCAGGCCGAACGTGAACCTGGTCTGGGCCGACGCGGTGAAGTACGACCTGGCCGGACTCGACCCGGCCCCGACCCGGATGGTCGCCAACCTGCCCTACGCCGTGGCGACCCCGGTGATCCTCCGCAGCGCCTTCGAGCTGCCTTCGATCGAGAGCTGGAGCGTGATGGTCCAGAAGGAGATCGGCGACCGGCTGCGGGCCGGGCCGGGCAGCAAGACCTACGGAGCCCCTTCGGTCCTGATCCAGCTGACCGGCGAGGTGCGGCAGGTTCGCAAGGTGAGCCGGACCGTCTTCAAGCCCCAACCCCGGGTTGACTCGGCGATCATCCGGATCGACCGCACCTCTCCCGGCCCCGACGAGGCGACCCGGCGGCTGGTCCGGGCCGGCTTCGCCCACCGCCGCAAGGCGATGGCCCGTTCGGTCGACCTCGCCATCCCGGGCAGCCTCAGGGCGGTCCGGGACGGGCTCGAAGCGGCCGGGATCGACCCGGGCATCCGGGCAGAGGCGCTTTCGCCCGCCCAGTTCGCAAAGCTTTCCGGGATGATCGATCTCGCTGCCGATGACTGAACTTGATCTCCCCCTCGAACTGAACGCGCCGGCCAAGCTGAACCTCTGCCTTTACCTGGGGCCGAGGCGCAAGGACGGCCTGCATGAACTCACCTCGATCTTCGAGCCGCTGACCCTCAACGACACGATCCGGGTAACCGAAGGAGGCCCGGCGGCCCTGGTCGACCAGGTGATCTGCCCGGGCGTGCCGGGCGAGAACCTGGTCAGTCAGGTGATCAGGATGATGCGCTCCGAGGGCTGGGATCCCCCTCTGCTCAAGGTCGAGATCGAAAAGCGGATCCCGGTCCAGGCCGGGCTCGGCGGCGGCAGCGCCGATGCCGCGGCAATGCTCCGCCTCGGGGTTGGAGAGGTCGAGGACCTGGCCGGGCTCGCCCTGCTGCTCGGCGCCGATGTGCCTTCGCAGCTCAATCCGAAGCCCCTGCTGGTCGAGGGGGTCGGGCAGAAGCTGACCACCCTCCCGGCGCCGGCCGAACACTGGGTCGTTCTGCTGCCTTTCGAGCGAGGACTTTCGACCCGGGCGGTGTTCGATGAAGCCGACCGGATGAAGCTCGGCCGGAGCCAGGAAGAGATCGACGACATTTCCGGGCGCCTCTGGGCGGTTGCCACCAACGCGGTGTCCCCGCTCGCCTACCCGGCCCTGCTGATCAACGACCTCGAGCCGGCCGCGATTTCCCTCAAGCCGGAAATCGGGCTCGGCAAGGAGCGGCTGGAGGCGGCCGGGGCGGGATTCACCGGGATGACCGGCACCGGCCCCACCGTCTTCGGGCTTTTCCCCGACCGGGAATCGGCAGAGGCGGCGGCCGCCGCCGTTGGTCCGGAGGCGCTCGTCTGCCAGGGCGGCGTGGTCTGATTTCGCGCTCATGATCAAGGTCCCGGAGACGAAAAAGGGCAAACGGCTGACCCTCGCCGGCATCGCGGCGGCGGCCCTCGTCATCTTCATCCTCTACCGGGAGTTCTTTCCCGAGCTCGACCTCCAGCAGCTGCTGGACGACTTCGCGAACTTCCTCGGTGCCTGGACCTACCTCGTCGTCGGCCTGCTCGCCTTCCTTGAAACCGGCGCCTTCGTCGGCCTGATCGTCCCCGGAGAAACGGCGATGCTGATCGGCGGTGCGGTCGCCGGTCAGGGGGTGATCAACGTCTTCCTGCTGATCGCGATTGCCTGGCTGATGGCCTTCCTCGGTGATTCGACCAGCTTCTGGCTCGGCCACCGGCTTGGCCGCGAATTCATCCTCAAACACGGCCCGAAGTTCGGGATCTCGGCGGAACGCTACGAACAGGTCGAGGACTACTTCGAAAAGCATGGCGGCAAGACCGTCCTGATGGGCCGGTTCATCGGGCTGGTCCGGGCCCTTTCCCCGTTTGTGGCGGGCAGCTCCGGCATGCGGTACCGGGCCTTCGCGCCCTACAGCATCCTCGGCTCCGGCCTCCAGATCACCCTGCACATCCTGGCCGGCTATTTCTTCGCCCGCAGCATCGAAGCGGCGGCCGAGTACGTCGGGCTGGCGGCGCTCGTCATCGGCACGATGATCGTGGTCTCGGTCGCCTCCTATCTCGCCTGGAAATACCTGCGCGAACCGAATAACCGGGCCAGGGCGGTCGAGTGGATGGAAGGCCGCTGGTACAGCGCCTGGCTGGTGCGACTGGCCCGTCGCTACGAGACGCAGTTGCGCTGGATCCAGGACCGCTTCACGCCGGGCGGGACTTTCGGTCTCGAGGTGACGACGCTCTTCGCGATCATCGCCGTGGCCTCATTCGTGCTCTTCGCCTACGCCGGGATTCTGCTCGACGACGGTGGCCCGACCCCCGGCGACCTGCGGGCCTTCGATTTCAGGGACCTGATCGAGACCGGCTGGCTGACCTCCATCGCCAAGGTAGTCACGGTGCTCGGCTCCCAGGTGGTGCTGCTGCCCCTGATCACCGTGACCGCGGTGATACTGGCGGTCCGGCAGCACTGGTCGGAAGTGCTGGTGCTGGTCCTTTCCTCGATTGCGATCGCATTCGGAATCGACTGGATCAAGGACTGGGTCGCCCGGCCCCGCCCCGATGGCGGGATGATCGAGGTCGCCGGCTACGCCTACCCCTCCGGGCACGCCGCCCATTCGATCTTCTATGTCTGGCTCTCGGTCACCATCGCCGTCCGGCTCCGCCCCGACATGGCCCGCAAGGCTGCCCTGATCACCGGGGGCATTCTGCTGGCCGCGCTGGTCGGCCTGAGCCGGGTCTATCTCGGTGTCCACTACCTGAGCGACGTCTTCGGAGGCTGGGCTCTCGGGGCACTCTGCTTCTCGTTTTTCGCGGTCTGGGCCCTGCTTCTGGGCCAGTTGCGCAAAAATTAGGCCGATGGTGCTCGCCGTTTCAACCCAGATCTGGTATTTCGGCGCCGCCGGTCTCGTGAGTCTCGCCGCGTTCGTCGGCCTGATCCTGGTCCCGGCGGTGAGTTCGTACGGGCGCTGGCATGAGCGTTTCGCGGCCGGCTTCCTCTCCCTGCTGATCTTCGGGGGGCTGATCACGATCGGCGTCATCGCGGGACTGGCCTGGGTACTGATCTCGAACGGCATCGCGCCGCTCAACCCCTTCACGGGCGGGTGAGCCCCGCCCCGAAAGCCAAGTCTTCGGCGCCGGCGCGCCTGGCCAGTCCGGTCCTTGCGGGTCGTGGATTGCCGGGCCTGGCCCGGGCCGCGGCCGACGTGCTGGGAATGCCGGTGGCCTTTCTCGACCGTTCCGGGATCGTGCTGGCCGTGGCGGGAGCCACCCAGGCGCAGGAAGCAAAGCTGACTGCCAAGGAGAAGGGCGTCGCCACGATCGAACTGATCCTCGGTGACACCACGGTCGGTGAAGCCCGTTACCTCGGTGACGGAGTTGACGGCGACACGCTCGAAGTGATGTCGGCTCTGGCCGCCCTGGAAGTCGAGCGGGCCCGTTCCGACGAATGGGGCAACGAGGGCGCCGTGTCGGAATTCATCCGGGCCTTGCTGGACGGCTCGATGACCAACACCGATGACATCGTCGCCCGGGCCGGGGAGGTCGGATGCGACCTTTCCCGCGGCGGCGGAGTCCTGATGATCCGGGCTCACGCCGGCTCGGCCCAGGAAGGTGACTGGCGCTCCCGGGTGCTTGACATGGCCCTGCGCACGATCCGGGCGATCGCCTCCGGCGCGATCGCCGGCATGGGTGAATCCGAGGAAGGGGCCGTGGTCGGCATCCTGGTCCCGACCAACGAGGAAGACCGCCTGGTCAAGGTCGAGGACGCGCTCGACCGGGAACTTCCGCGCTCGCTCTCGGGCCTGACCGTGACCATTTCCCGCTCGCGCCTGGCCACCGGGCCGGATCAGATCGAGCGGGCCGCCCGGGAAGCCCAGCTCGCGCTCAACGTGGGCGAGGCCGAGGGCCGCTCCCCGATCGCCTTCGAGGACACGGGCGCCTACCGCCTGCTGCTCGGCACCAGCAACGAGGAACTGATGAGCTTCTATTCGGAGACGGTCGAGCCACTGGTCGCCTACGACGAGCAGTATGAAACCGACCTGGTCGCCACGGTCGAGGCCTATCTGGACAGCGATGCGAACGTTCCCGCCACCGCCAAGCAGATGTTCACCCACCGGCACACGATCCGCTACCGCCTCGAACGTATCCGCGACCTCTCCGGCCACGACGCCACCGCCACCGAAGGCCGGGAACGCCTCGGCCTCGGAATCAAGGCGATGCGCGTCCTCGGCATCGCCTCACCCCGGGGCCGCTCCAAAGAACGAACCTAGCCCGGGCAACGCACCCAGATCCGGTCTCGACCGGTTCCGGCCCTGATTCGGGCAGGTGTCGCAGGTTTGCAACCGGAGAGGTCGCAAACCTGTGGCACCGACCCAAGGTCGAGGCCGTGAACCCGGCCTGGAGGCAGCTCGGACTTCGGGAAGACTCCTCCGGCCGGTTGCGGCTAGTTGACTTTGCCGGTCCTCTTGACGGTGATCTTGCCGGCGGACTTGCCGTTGATCAGGACGGTGGCCTTGAGTGACTTGAGGCCCTTGATCCTGCGCTTGCCCTTCTTGCTGTCCTTGAACAGCTTGCGCGCCCTGGCGGTCAGGTTGAGCTTGACCGTTGCGGTCTTGCCGGGCCTGGCGGTCACCCCCGCCCTGGTGGCGAGCACTACGCCCTTGCCCCTGCCGGCGGCGCCCTTGAAGGAAAGCTTTGCCTTCGCGCAGGAGCCGGCCGCGGCCGGGCAACTGACTTTGGCGGTGAGCTGCCTGCCCTTGACCGTGGCAGCGGTCACCTTCAGCTTGCCCGGCTTGGCGTCGCGGTTGGCGATGTAGTCAGCCATGCTGATCGATCCGATCGAGCTGAACCCGGTCGCCAGCTCGTAGCCGTCGGGCAGGACCTTCGGGGACGGACTCTTGACCAGGCCGTTCAGCGAGCCGGGCTCTTCCCGCACCGGAACCCTGATGTCGACGTTCTTGATCGTCACGTCCTGCTGATCGTTCGACGGGCGGAAAGAGGAGAGCTGCGGCAACCCGGTGCTGCCGTCCCGAGGCAGCAGCTGGATCCGCATCTTCGTGCCCGGAGCGAAGTGGTACACGTTGGCGTTCAGCTGGATGACCTGGGTGCCCGAGCTCTCCGGTCGGTAGACGCCGCGGGCGATTAGTCGCTGGTTGCCGTCCGGGGTGATCTCAAGCAGCCGGCCGGCGATCTGCGACTCGCCACCGTTGGCCACCGAAACGTCGGCGATTATGGTCGCGGAACCGGCCAGCGTGTATCCCGCCCCGCTCGAAACAGGGAAGTCGTACTGGGCGATTCCCGGTTCCTCGGTTTCCTGCTGCTGGGTGCAGGCCGGGATCAGGGTCATGAAGTTGCTGGCCACGTTGTCGTCGCCACCGTCGGCGGCGATCACCCTCTTGGCCGGGTCGCTGAGCCGCATCTCACCGGGGGCGAAGTCGGCCCAGGTATCGGACGTGTAAGGCCCGCCGGAAGGCTCGCTGTACGGGCAGACCATGCTCATCGCGGTAACCCCGTCATCGGGTTTCGGGAGGGTGCCGTTGAGGTAGTAGTCGAACCACTTCTCCACGGTCGTGTAACCCAGCTCCATGTCAGCCGGGCGTCCCTGCTCGTTGGGCTCCTCCAGCGGGGCCCGGGGATGGCCGATGTCGGCGAACAGCAGACCGACAGTGGAGTTCGGGTACTCGCTCTTGGTCCGGTTGTAGAAACGGATCGACTCGCTGATCGGGAAGAGATCGTCGGTCAGCCCCTGGGCGATGATCATCGGTGACGGCTCGATGCTGTGATCGATGTAGTAGGCGGAGTGATGGGTGGTCATCTCATCCGTCATCGTCGTGGCGACCGCCGTATCGACCGGCTCGCCCGCGTTCATCATGACCTTCCAGCCGTTGATGTCCCAGAGCGGATCGAGGTCGGTGCCGTGCTCGCCGCTGAAGGAGTCGCCGGCCGAGGCGAGGCCGTTGGTGATCGCGGACTTCATGACTCCGAACGGTGCGTCGCCGCCAGGGCCGAGGTAGGGGTTGAAGCGGGTGTAGTCGTAGGTCCGGCCGTTCGGCACCAGGGAGTAGGCGAAGTCGCTCGGGGGCACGATCGGGGCGGCGACCGCGATCTCCATGTCCTTGCCCTCCGGGCTCTGCCACGGGATGAGAGAACCATCGGGGAGCATCACCCGGTTCCTCAGGGCGCCCAGCGAAATCGACTTGGCGCCGCCGTAGGAGGCTCCGGCCGTGCCGATCTTCTTCGGCTGGATCAAATCCTCGTCGGCGAGCAGGCCGGCGAAGTACTGCGCATCCCTGACCTCGTAGCGGGTGTCCATCAGATGGATGAAGCCCTTGTCACAGGCGTCAGGGGTGTCGTTGTTCAGGGCGATGATCGCGTTCGGCTTGCCGCAGGAGAACTTGAAGCCGCGCTCGGTCATCGAGAAGGCGGCGAAGCCCAGATCGGTGAACCGCTTGAGGTCGCCGTCGGCACCCTCCTTGCCGCCGCCGAAACCGTGGAAGTACATGGCCAGCGGGTAGGGACCGGGGCCGAAGGTGCTGGCGTCGGGCAGGACAACGGTGACGTCGATCGGGGTGCCGTCCCAGCTGGGGACGGTGTTGGCGACCGCGTTGTTGACGCCGGGCGTGGCGTTGGTGTCGCCGCCCGGACCCTGGCAGACGGTTCGACCGTCTCCAACGGTCGTGCAGGGGATCGTTCCATTGAAGATCGAGCTCGGCGGCGCGGCGAAGGCATTGGGCACGACGACGAGCATGAAAAGTGCAGCGAACGCTACGGCGAACTTACGCATTTGATCCCTGTTTCTCCCTATTGAAACGGTTGCCGCTCCCTGCGGCTTCCCTTGGACGACTCTCTCGGGCACGCGCCGGTTGGCACATCCCCTGGCTATTGAGATTACCACCCGTTCACGAAACCAACACGAAAAGGAGCCCGCCGTCGACGGACTCCCCAAGCGTCTCGTTGGGTCAGGACGGTACCGGGGGTACCTGAAAAGTGACTCCTTAATCAGAGCGCGAAGCGCTCGTTACTTTTCAGGTACCCCCGGTGTCGTCCGGAGACTCTCGTTTAGCTGACCTTGCCGGTCCGCTTGACGGTGATGAAGCCGGCGGACTTGCCGCCGATCAGCACCTGGCTGCGGAGCGACTTGAGTCCGCTGACCTTGACCTTCTTGACCTTCTTGCGGCCGTTCTTGCGGGTCACCTTGCGCTTCACGGTGTCCTTGAACAGCGCGCGGGCCTTTGCGGTCAGGTTGAACCTGACAGCCGTGGTCTTGCCGGCCGGGCCGGTGACGTTGCTCTTGGTCGCCAGTACGACGCCCTTGCCCTTGCCCTTCTTCGGGGCACCCTTGAAGGACACCTTGGCCCGGGCGCAGGAGTCGTTCGAGCCGGCGCAGAACACCTTCGCGGTCAGGGTCTTGCCCTTGACGGTGGCGCCGGTGATCTTGATCTTGCCGACCACCGGGTAGTTCCGCTCGCGGTACTGCTCGATGGTCTCTGAGCCGATGTCCTCGTTGCCGGGGGCGAGTTCAACACCCGGACGATTCGGCAGGACCCGCTTGGCGGGTGCCTTGACCAGACCGCTCAGCGACCCGGGCTGTTCCTTGACCGGGACCCTGAGTTCGAGATCCTCGACGGTGATCGCCGGCTCGTTGTTGGTCGGACGCCCGAAGTTGGACAGCAGTCCGGCGACCGGATCGGCGTTGCCGCCGTCGAAGGGCAGCAACTCGAGACGGAGCTTGTGGCCCTCGTCAACATGCCAGCCATTCGGGTTCAGCTGGAAGACCTGGAAACCGGTGTCGGGCAGGCGCCAGACTCCGCGGTTGACCAGTGTCTTGGTGGTGCCGTCGGCCGAGATGTCGACCAGGCGGGCCGCAACCTGCGGCGGCTCGTCACTGCTGTAGCTGTACCTGGCGATCACGGTCGGCGAGCCCATCACCGTGAAACCACCGGCCGGAGCGGCGGCGGTCTCATAGTTGGCGATGCCGGTCTCCGGGGTTCCCGACGCGGTGGCACAGGCCGTGCCGGAAGGTGCCGGGTTGAACGTGCCGCCGGCAGCCCGGTCGCCACCGGTCGGTTCGATCGTCTTGCTGCCGGTATCGGTCAGGACGATCTCGCCCGGCGACTGGTCGACCCAGTTGTCGGTCACGTAAGGACCGCCATCGGTCGCCCCGTTCGGGCAGACCTGGGTCCAGGTGGTCACGTTCGAGGCCGGCTGGGAGCCGGTTCCCTTCAGGTAGTAGTCGACCCAGGCGTCCTGGAGGGCCGCCCGGTCATTGACTGTCTCGGAGCCGTTCTGGCCTCTCATGTGGCCGAAGGAGCCGAAGAACAGGCCGATCGGCGAGTTCGGGTACTGGGCCCGGGTCCGGTTGTAGAAGCGGGTCGCCTCGTTGGCCGGGAACAGGTCGTCCGTGAAGCCCGAGCTGATCAGCAGCGGGGCCGGGGCCTGGCTGTGATCGATGTAGTACGAGGAGTGATGGGTGGTCACCTCGGTCAGCATCTGTTCGGCGGCGGGTTCGCCCTCGAAGGGCTCGCCCGCGTCCATGAAGGCCTTCCAGCCGGCCAGGTCCGCTTCCGGCTGCGTGCCGGGATCGGTGTAGTAGCCGGGGGCGCCAAGGCCGCTGATGTAGAGGCCATTCACGTAGGACTGCTTCATGATGCCGAACGGGCCGTAGTAGGAGGCGTCCTTGATGTAGTCGATGTTGCTGCCGTTGGGAACCAGGGAGTAGGCAAGGTCGGTCCACGGGATGTCCGGAATCGCAACCGCGATGCTCATCGGAGTGCCCTGCGGGCTGGTCCAGGCGGCGTAGGTGCCGTCCGGGAGCATGATGCGGTCCTTCAGCGCCGCCAGGGCCATCGACATGCCGCCGCCGTAGCTGCCGCCGGTCGCGGCGATCTTGTTCGGCTGGACCAGGTCCTCGTCGACCAGCATGCCGGCGAAGAGCTGCGCGTCGCGGACTTCGTAACGGGTGTCGTCGAGACGCACGAAGCCCTTGGTCACGCAATCGGCGTCATCGGCCTTCGAGGTGGCGGTACCGCAGGACTCATGGAAGCCGCGGTTGGTCTGGGAGAAGACTGCGTAGCCCTTGTCGAGCCAGTGCTGCATGCCCGTGAAGTTGATCTTGCCGCCACCGTAGCCGTGGAAGACGTAGACCAGCGGGTAGGGGCCGTCGCCAAACTGGGTGTGGTCGGGGAAGGCGACGTTGACGTCGATCGGAACCCCGTCGAAGGACTCGACGGCGCTGCGGATGTCGGCGTTCTGGTTGTACTGGCCGCTGCCGCACCAGGTCTGGCCTTCGTAGTCACCGACGCCCTGGGTTGTGCAGGCGACGGCGCCGTTGAAGACGGACGCGGGCGGTGCCGCCTGGGCGGCCGAAACTGCAAAGAGGCTGCCCAGCAAGGCGAGCAGCAATACAAGCTTACGCATGGTTCTCCGGTTCTCTCCTGTTTTCCCTGCCCCGGGCCAATCCCGAAGCGGAGTCACTCTATAGAACGCGTTGGTACGCGACAAGTTGCGAACGGCAGTACCGCCCGCGTTTACCGGACCCTGCCCGCTCTTCTCACCGTTGCGTAGCCCGACTGCCTGCCGTCGACCAGGATCGCGACGCGAAGCGACTTCAGTCCCTTGACTTTCCGCTTGCCTCGCTTGAGGTCGCGGAACAGTTTGCGTGCGGCGGCGGTCAGTTTCATGGTGACCTGTTTCGTCTTGCCGCCGGGGACCTTCACCTTGCTCGCGGACGCGACCTTCACGTTCCTGCCCCGGCCCTTCTTCGGCGCGCCCTTGATGGTCACGCTTTTGTTCGGGCAGGCATTGGTGTAGCTGGCCGGGCAGGTCAGGGCGATCTTCAGGGACTTGCCCCTGACCGACCCCTTCGAGCCGGCCCTGAGCGGGTTGTCAATCGCCAGGGCGCCGGTCGCCGCGTAGCCGGGAGCGAGCTTCACGCCCCGGCGGTCGGGCAGGACCTTCTTCGCCGGAGCCTTGACCAGCCCGCCGAGCGCGCCAGGGGTCTCGACGACCGGGATCCGCAGTTCCATGTCCCTGACCGTGATGTCACCCTGCCCGTCGGCAGGGCGGAAGGAGTTGATCAAAAAGGATCCGGCCGCTCCAGCGGCGTCCTTGGCCAGCAGCTCAAGTCGCAGGGCGTGGCCTTCCTCGACCTTCCAGGCATTGGGGTGGAGCTGAAAGACCTGGACACCGCTCGGCCAGGGGCGGAAGATCGTCCGCGCGACCAGGATCTTGGTGGTTCCGTCGGGGCTGAGGTCGACCAGGCGACCGGCGATCTCCGAGTTCGGGGAATCACCGAGGTCGATGTCGGCGATCACCGTCGGGGAGCCCTGCATCGTGTAACCGCCCGCCGGGGCCGGGGCGAGATCCCAGTTGGCCGATCCGGGTTCCTTGCTGCCGGACTCGGGGCCGCAGGGGTTCTGCCCGGCAGTGACACCGTTCCAGGCGCCGGCGATCGCCGGGTCCCCTCCGGCGGCGCCGATCGTCTGCACGGCCGCATCCTTGAGCCGGATCTCGCCGGGCGAAAGAGAAGCCCAGTCGGAGGCCGTGTAGGGCCCGCCGCCATCACCGCCGTTGGGGCAGGTCTGGGTGTAGGAGATGACCTCCGACGCCGGCCTGGTTCCGGTGCCGCCGAGGTAGTAGTCGGTCCACTGGTCCTCTTTGGTCCGCAGCGCACTTGACACGTTCGCCTGGATCTGGCCGCGCGGGTGGCCGAGCGAACCGAGGAAGAGGGTGATCGGAAGGTCCGGGTACCGGGCCCGGGTCCGGTTGTAGAGCCGGAGTTCCTCGACCGCCGGAACCAGGTCGTCGTTGTAACCGGCGCTGATGAACATGGGGGCCGGGGCTTCGCTGCTGTCGATTCCGTAGGGCGAGTGGTACCTGGCGAGTTCGGCGATCGAGTTCCGGATCGAAGCCTTCCCGTCGTATGGCTCGCCCTTTTCAAAGTCGGCCAGCCAGCCCTGCAGGTCGGCGCCGGGATCGGTACCGATCGGGGCGGTGAAACCGGTTGCGGCAAGGCCCTGGGCCCAGCCTTCCTTGAGGATCCCGACCCGGCTCGCCCGGCCGTCCCTCGTCTTGTAGATGTAGCTCGAATCGGCGATGTAGTCGAGGTCGGAACCGCTCGGCGCGAGGATGTAGGGCAGATCGGTCGGGGGAACCTGGGCGACGGCGGCCTTGATGCTGATCGGGGTGCCGTCCGGGCTGGTCCAAGGGACCAGCGTCCCGTCCGGGTTCATCATCCGGTCCTTCAACGCGGCGAACGAGAGCGTGTGCCCGCCGCCGTACGAGACGCCCCAGGCAGCGAGGCCGTCCGGCTGCACCAGTCCCTCGTCAACCAGGTTGCCGATGAAGTTCTGGGTATCGCGGATCTCGAAGCGCTGATCGATCAGGTGGATGTAGCCCTTGGCGCAGCCCTCCGGGTCGGCGGCCTTCGAGTCGGCGCTCAGGCAGGACTCGTCGAAGCCGCGGGCGGTGATCGAGTAGGTCGCGTAACCCTTGTCGAGCCAGCGCTGCAGGGCCCTGAAGCTGAAGCGGTTTCCGCCGTATCCGTGGAAAGCCATCAGGGTGGGGTACGGGGGCGGGCCGAAAGTGCCGGGGTCGGGCATTGCGAAGTTGATGTCCAGCGGAACGCCGTCGGTGGTCTTCGCGGTGCTGCGGACCGATTCGATCGCGGGGGTGACGGTCGCGCTGGTGTTGTCGGAGGGGCGGATCGTGCCGCACCAGACCTGTCCCAGGGAGGTGCTGACGGCGCTGCCGCCTGAACCTTCATCGGTCACGACGCCACAGGGAATCTGCCCGTCCAGGATGTTCGCGGGCGCCGCCGCCTGCACGGGTCCGGTCACGCCAAAGAACACGAACACTGCAAGAACAACGGCTCTCCGCACCACTTCAACCCCTCCCGGTCGTACTCCCGGCCACTTGCCGAACCGCGGGGATCGTAGCGCTGATCAAAGATATATGCAAGCCGGCAGATTTCCGCGGGGGCCCTACCTGCGCTGGCGGGTGACCCTCGCTACCCGTCGCACCGTTCTCTTCGACATCCCGGCCGGTTTGACGGTGACCTTCACCGCCAGCTTCCGGCCCCTGGTCTGTTTCAGCACCTTCTGCCCGCGTTTGGTCAGGCGGGTCGAAACCAGCCGGTCTTCACCGGGTTTGACGACCACTCCCTTGATCCTGGCCAGTGTCCCGCGGGTCTTCCGCTTTGCGCCGGCCACGGTGATCCGCGCCTTCGGGCAGACGGTTGCTGTCTTCGGGCAACCGGCCTTGATCAGCACTCGCTTGCCCTTGATCTGAACCTTGCCGATCACAATCCGTTTCCTGATCGTCTTCGGGTGGTCGACCGGCGGCGGCTCGTAATCGTCGATCGGAACCTGGTCGTCGGTGTCGTAGCCGGGGGCAAGCTTCACGCCGGGCCGGTCGGGCAGGACCTTGGCGGCCGGCGCGCTGACCAGACCCCCGGCCGCGCCGGGCTGGTCGGCGACCGGAATCCGCAGGTCGAGGTCGGTGACGGTGGCATCGGTCTGGCCGTTCGAGGGGCGGCCGTAGTTCGCAACGAGGCCGGCCGGCACCGAGGCGTCCTTCGGCAGCAGTTCGAGTCGCAGCACGTGGCCCTCCTCGACCTTCCAGGCGTTGGCGTGGAGCTGGAAGACCTGGAAACCCTCACCCTGCGGGCGCCAGAGGCCACGGGCGACCAGCAGCTTGGTCGTCCCGTCGGGCGAGACGTCAACCAGCCGGGCCGCGATCTGCGAGTTGACGCCTTCCTGCTGGATCTTCGCGACCACGGTCGGAGCGCCGAGCACGGTGAAGCCGCCGGCCGGGGCCGGGTCGAGCTCGTAGCTGGCCGCCCCGGTTTCCTTGCCGCCGGGCGCGGTCGAGCAGGCCTGGCCGGTCGGGGCGGGATTGAAGACCCCGGCGGACGCGGGATCGCCGCCACCGGCGGAAACGGTCTGGGATTCCGGTGAGACCAACCGGATTTCGCCGGGGGAAATCGAAGCCCAGTCATCGGCGACATAGGGGTCACCGACCGGCGCGTTTGCCGGGCAGGTCTGGAGCAGGGCCCGTACGTTGGAGGCCGGTTCGGCGCCTTCGTCCTTGAGGTAGAAGTCGACCCACTGGTTCTCCACTTCCTGCTGGTAGGCGGTCGCATCGGACTTGCTCATGCCCCGCATGTGACCCGAGTTCGGTCCGAAGATCAGCCCGATCTTCGCGTTCGGGTACTGGGCCCGGGTCCGGTTGTAGAAGCGGGTCGCCTCGTCAACCGGGAAGAGGTCGTCGGTGAAGCCCGAGTAGATCAGGAGCGGGGCGGGCTGGATGCTGTGGTCGATGTAATACGAGGAGTGGTGAGCGGTGATCTCGTCGAGGATCGCCTGGGCCCCGGCCTGGCCGTCATACGGCTCGCCGGCGTCCAGCACGCTCTTCCAGCCGGTCAGGTCGGCGCCGGGATCCTCGCCGGCAGCCGCGTAGTTCCCGGTTCCCAGTCCGAGCGTGTAGAGCAGGTTGACCCAGGACTCCTTCATCACGCCGAAGCGCCCGTAATACGACGCGTCCTCGATGTAGTCGAGATTGTTCCCGTTCGGGACGAGCGAGTAGGCGAGGTCGGTCCAGGGAATGCTCGGGATCGCCACGGCCAGGCTCATGTCCGTCCCGGCCGGGCTCTTCCATTCGGTCAGGGCGCCGTCCGGCAGCATTACCCGGTTCTTCAGGGCCGCGAGGGCCATCGAGAGACCCCCGCCGTAGGAGCCGCCGGTGGTGGCGATCCGGGTCGGCGAGATCAGGCCGTCATCGACGAGCAGACCGGCCAGGTACTGGGCGTCGCGCACTTCGTAGCGGGTGTCGAGCAGGTGGATGTATCCGTTGTCGCAGGCGGTGCCGCCGGTCAGGCGGGCGGCCGCGCTGCCGCAGGATTCGTGGAATCCCCGGTCGGTCATCGAAAAGACCGCGTAGCCGCGGCTGAGCCAGCGCTGCATGTCGGTGAAACCGGACTTCATGCCGCCCCAGCCGTGGAAGATCATGACCACCGGGTAGTTGCCGTCCGGCCCGGTTCCCGGTTCGGGTGGCAGGGCGAAGTTGACGTCGATCGGCGTTCCATCCCAGGAATCAACGGTGCTGCCAAGCCCGGGCAGCGAAGTGTTCGAGCCACACCACCGCTGTCCGGCGTACTCGCTGCCGGGCAGCGGAGAGGGGATCGCCGGCTGGGTCGTGCAGGTGATCGCGCCGTCGAAGGCGTCGGTGACCGCGGCCTGGGCCTGAATGCCCTGGGCGAAGAAGGTGGTGACGGCTACCGCAACTGCGACTGCGAGCTTTCGCATCGATTCCTCCGGGTGATGTCCCTATTGCCTGAAAACGAGACTGACCCTGCACCCATAACCGCGTCCCGCGATTCCCAAACATAGAGGTACTCCAAACTCCGGGAGGAGGACTTGAACCTCCACTGCCGGTACCAAAAACCGGTGTGCTACCGATTACACCATCCCGGAATCGCGCCGGACTCTACCTCCGCTGGCGAGGATAGGCTTTGGCCATGGAATACAACGCAACACCGGAGAAGGAAGTCAAACGCGCATCCGGGATTTTCACCGGGGCCGGGATCCTGATGATCCTGGTCGGTTGTTTCGCGATCGTCGCGCCCCACATCGTCGGTCAGGCATTTGCGCTGCTGGTCGGGATCTCTTTCGTCATTGCGTCGGTGTTCATCTTCGTCTTGGCTTTCTCGGCCGAGGGAGCCGGAACCGTGATCGCGAGGATCGCCTGGGCCCTGGTCGCATTGATAGTCGGGTTGATAATCGTCACCCATACGGACCTGAGCGCAAAGGCCTTCACCGTGATCCTGATCGCCTACTTCCTCGCGGCCGGCGTCGTCCGGCTCGGAGCCGCTTTCGCCCAGCGGGGCGTGCCCGGGGCGGGCTGGCTTGGCTTGAACGGAGCACTTTCGCTCCTGATCGGCCTGATCTTCGTCGCCTCCTGGCCGAATTCGGCCGAGTGGGCGATCGGCCTCCTGATCGGCATCGACCTGATCTTCTCCGGCTGGACCCTGATCCTCCTCTCCCAGGAAGCCAAGTCCCAGGCCCTCGGCAGCTAACGCTCCCATCTGCATTGAAGTTATTCGCACATGGAACGAATAACTTCAACCCAGATCACCCCCAGATAATCGGGCGGGAAGAACCTCTAGCTGAGCCGGCCCAACCATCAATTCGTTTGATGGGCCGGCGGGTTTAACTTGGAGGCGGGGCGAGGCATGCCGACTCAAGTCGGCATGCCGAAGCTCGCCGACTTAGAATGTCCCTCGTGACCGGGGCCCCCGTAACAGCGCTGATCATGGCGGCCGGTCAGGGCACCCGCATGCGGTCTGCCCTGCCCAAGGTGCTTCATCCCGTCTGTGGCCGGCCGATGATCGCCTGGCCGGTGCTCGCCGCGCGCGAAGCCGGGGCCGACCGGGTGGCGGTGATCGTTTCCCCCGAGCGGGATCTTTCCCGGGCCCTGCCGGACGGGGTTGAAACGGTCGAACAGGTCGAATCGAACGGAACCGGCGGCGCGGTGAGGTCCGCCCTCGAGATCGTCCGTGAGTCCCCGCGGGTGCTGGTGCTCTCCGGCGACGTTCCCCTGATTTCGGCCGAGGTGATTACCGGGCTGCTCGCCTCCCAGGATGAAAGCGGAGCCTCCGCCACGGTGATGACCGCGATCCTCGACGACCCCGGCTCCTACGGCCGGATCGTCCGCGGTGGCGACGGCACGATCCGCAAGATCGTCGAAGCGAAGGCCGAGGGGGACGCTACCCGCGAGGAACTGGCGATCCGCGAGATCAACTCCGGGACCTATGTCTTCGACGGCGAATCGCTTGCTTCGGCCCTCGGTGAGCTCTCCAGCGACAACGCCCAGGGCGAGTACTACCTGACCGACGTGATCGCGGTGATGCGCTCCCGCGGGAAACTGGTCACGGCCCATGTCTCGAAGGATCCGGCGATCAACCTCGGGGTCAACAACCGGGCCGACCTGGCCGTGGTCGAGGCCGAGGCCCGTCAGCGGATCCTCCGCCGGCACATGCTTGACGGCGTAACGATCGTCGACCCCGCCACGACCTGGATCGATGCCGGGGTGACGATCGGGCAGGACTCCCGGATCGAGCCTGGCACCTCCCTGCGCGGCGCGACCGAGATCGCCGAAGAGGCAGTGATCGGCCCGCATTCGACGATCATCGATTCGGGGATCGGCAAGGGTTGCCAGGTGATTCAGTCCTATCTGAACCTCTGCGAACTGGCGGAGGGTTGCTCGGTCGGTCCCTTCGCCTACCTGCGCCCCGGGGCGAAGCTCGAGGACGGAGCCAAGGCAGGCACCTTCGTCGAGATCAAGAACTCGACGATCGGCAAGAACTCGAAGGTCCCGCATCTGTCCTACATCGGTGACACCGAGATCGGTGAAAACTCGAATCTCGGGGCCGGCACGATCACCGCCAACTACGACGGCGCCGAGAAGCACCGCACGAAGATCGGCTCCGACGTGAAGATCGGCGTCGACACGATGCTGGTGGCGCCGGTGGAAGTCGGCGATGGCGCGTACACTGGCGCCGGCGCGGTGATCCGCGACAACATTCCTCCCGGGGCCCTCTCGGTGAGCGAGAACGATCAGAGAAACGTTGATGATTACGCCGAGCGGCTCGCCGACCGCAAGGCAGAAGGGGAAAGCAGTCAGTGACCATTACCGAGAGTTCAGCCCAGACGACCATCCCGCACGACTATTCGAAGCGGGCGATGGTGTTTGGTGGCCGGAGCTCCCAGGACCTGGCCGCGAAGATCGCCGGCAAGCTTTCGCTTGCGGTCGGTGACGTCACCCTGAAGACCTTTTCCGACGGCGAGATCTACGGCCGCTACGAGGAATCGATTCGCGGCGCTGACGTCTTCCTTGTCCAGTCGACCTGCGCCAACGTCGAGACGGACATGACGCCGAACGACGCCCTGATGGAACTGATGATCATGGCCGACGCCGCCCAAGGCGCCTCCGCCCACCGGATCATCGCCGTCATGCCCTGGTTCGGGTACGCCCGCCAGGACAAGAAGTCGGCCCCCCGCGAGCCGATTACCTCCCGCGTGGTTGCTCGTTCACTCGAAGCCGTCGGTATCGACCGGGTCCTGACCATGGACCTTCACGCCGGCCAGATCCAGGGCTTCTTCACGGTCCCGGTCGACCACATGACCGCCCAGCCGATGCTGACCCAGTGGTTCGCCGACCAGTACGACCCTTCGGAGCTGGTGATCGTCTCCCCGGACGCCGGTCGCGCCAAGGCCGCCCGCAACTTCGCCCGCAAGGTCGGGACCGAGTGGGCGATCATGGAGAAGGAGCGGCCCAAGCAGCAGGTCGCCGAGATCGGCTACGTGGTCGGGGACGTGAAGGACAAGATCGCGATCATCTCCGACGACATGATCGACACCGCCGGCACGCTCTGCGCCGCCGCCCGCACCGTCCTCGACGAGGGCGCCAAGTCGGTGATCGCCTGCGCCACCCATGGCGTCTTCTCCGGCCCCGCCTTCGAGCGGCTGCCCTACGAGAAGTCGGGCCTCGAGAAGATCGTCGTCACCGACACGATCCCGCTCCGCCCGGGCGCCCCGGACAACATCCACGTCCTCAGCACCGCCGGAACCCTCGCCGACTCGATCCGCCGCATCTTCACCGACGACTCGGTAAGCGAGATCTTCGCCGGCGAAAACCAGCTGTTTTAGGGCTTAGCAGCAGTCGCGCAGGAATCGAGAAGGCAAAAGTGGCCATATAGCGCTCACTTTCGCC
>ERZ724512.160-NODE-160-length-27387-cov-5.134897_pt1 | contig 27387 bp, 33 predicted proteins | sample MGYA00376045_ERZ724512 | MGnify/ENA primary metagenome ERZ724512 (study PRJEB28724, sample SAMN07190883) | activated sludge metagenome | isolation source: activated sludge of sewage treatment plant in Hong Hong | place: Hong Kong | collected 2016-03-17 ... | reverse complement strand
AACCAGTGACCTCTTCGGTGTGAACGAAGCGCGCTACCACTGCGCCAATCGCCCCGACTTCGGACGAAGCCTAGCGCAAGCCAGATCTGCCCCGTCACCGGCCACTCACGACTAGGAAAAGAGCAAAGCGAACGATAGCTTTGTTACTAAGTAACAGCTAGACGACACGCCTGGACTAGACAATTAAGGCCTAGAAATAGACCAGAAGCGTTGTTTAAGTAGACCACTTATGGAATATATGGTTCAAATCGGGCATACCGGTTCTCGCAAAGGCAACAACAGTGCAAACTGACTACAACGTCACGGAGGGTGACTGCCAGTCTGGAGGGGCTGGCCCGAGGGGAAGAAGTAAGAAGGATCACAATCATGGCAACGATCAAAGACAACAAGGTCATCACTGAAACGGTCTCCCTGGAGTTCGTTGACCCGCAGGGCGAAGTCATCTCCTTGGAGGCTGACTTGGTCTATGACGTCGAAGATCCATATGCCATGACGATGGTGTTCAAGATCGGTGCCGATGACGAGGTCCTGTGGACCTTCGGTCGGGAGCTCTTCATCACCGGGCTCTATGAGCCCTCAGGTGATGGCGATGTGCGAGTCTGGCCTTGCCTTGACTCCACCGGTCGTGCAGTCGTAATCATCGAACTCAGCTCACCCGAGGGAGAGGTAATGGTGCAGGCCAACTCACGCGACGTGAGCCGGTTCGTCTCCACCATGACCGATTCTGTGCCTCGAGGAGCTGAGAGCGGCTACATCGATTTCGACCAAGAACTCGTCGCCCTGCTGGGATAGGCGCGGCACTCGTCAGGGATCGACATCCTCGCTCTCCCTTCTGATCCATACTTCTTGCAACTCCCGGGTGATCTGCCCGGGAGTTTGCAATTCCCGACCATCCAGCCAGGCGACTGGTTGGATGTCACGCGTGGTTGAGAGCAAGAAGACTTCCTCGGCCTCGCGGAGTCGTTCAATCGGCTCGTCGATCTCCACTACATCAGCCCATTCGACGAACAACCCCCTGGTCACGCCGGCCAGACAACCACTGGCGAGGGTCGGCGTACGCACCTCACCGTCAACCACATAGCCGACATTGCTGCCTGTCCCCTCACACAGATGTCCCTGCAGGTTGGCGAAGATGGCCTCATGGGCGCCAGCTTTCGCTGCCGCTGCCAGTGCCACGACGTTTTCGCCGTACGACGTGCTCTTCACCCCTGCGAGGGCTCCGCGCTCGTTGCGAGGCCAAGGCACGGTGATCGCCCGGGCAGCCCTTGGCGGTGGGCTGAGTTCCCCGACTACGACCGCCAAGGTCGGCGTCATCTGGTCGCGTCCAGACCCCATCGCCATTGGCCCAGCGGTGTATGTGATCCGCAGGCGCCCCAGCCTCGGCGCTTGTGCTGCGAGTACGGCGGCGACCCCCCGTCGTACTTCATCAAGATCAAGCTCTGGCAACCCCATCACCCGCGCCGACTCACTCATTCGCAGCAAGTGCCGGGTCAACGCGAATGGCCGACCATCAACAACTTTGACGGCCTCGAAGACGCCATCACCCACGGTGAATCCGTGATCTGTGACTGCGATCGCAGGCGCATCCGCCTGCTCCAGGAGAGCGCCATTGAGCCATGTCTGCATAGACACAACCTAGTGAGTCGACCCTGGAATTGGCCGTCGTCTTGGAATCGGCTATTGTTCTGCACGCGCCAGAATCACTTCGGTGTGAAGGTGCATGCGGACGTAGCTCAGTTGGTAGAGCGCAACCTTGCCAAGGTTGAGGTCGCGAGTTCGAGCCTCGTCGTCCGCTCGGAGTAGCCGGCCCTTAGTTCGATGGGTCTCCAGGGTGGGTTGGCCGAGAGGCGAGGCAACGGACTGCAAATCCGTCTACACGGGTTCAAATCCCGTACCCACCTCGAACAACTGGATAGGTTCAACACCCGGGCGATTGGCGCAGTGGTAGCGCGCTTCCCTGACACGGAAGAGGTCACTGGTTCAAACCCAGTATCGCCCACCGAGTGTAAATGGCCTCTGACCTGCAGAGATGCGAATCAGGGGCTATTTGCTTTTCGGCGGCGTGCACCCTGCGTGCCCTAGTGCTTCAAACTGCCTGCGCACTCCCCACGAGGCTGGTTTGATTGGTTGATGGCCAAGTACCTGCCTTACTCCCGACGCGAGCTTCGCGTTCGATTCGCGACCCGGGTGAAAAGGAATTCGCGGCCGCTCCTGATTCTCCTGTTGGGTGCAATCGGCCTCGTTGCGCTAACCAGCTATCTCCTCCTAGGAGTAGGCGACCCTGCACCTTGGTCGTGGTACTTGCTTGGCCTCATGCACGCAACCATCGTCGCGATCTACATCTATGCGCTGTGGTCCACATACATCGCCTTCGATCAAGAGGCAATCTTCCACTTGCGCGGCGCTTGGGGAGAAGAGAACACCCGCGACATACTCAAGCAAGCTAGGCGCAAGAAGCTCATATGGGGCTGGGTCGACAGCGTGAGTCTGCAGTTTGGCGACATCGATCACTTGGTCGTGACCCGGTCAGGTGGCCTGATCGCCATGGACTCCAAATGGAGGAACAATGCGGACGCTACCGGTCATGAGTTGATGGTTCAGTCGGCTCGGAAGACAAAACTACGCGCTGAAGGCGTGATGCAGAGTCTGCTCAAGCGAGAGCGGGGCGGTCATCGAGCCTCTGTAAATCCACTCGCTGTACGACCAGTCATAGTTGTCTGGGGCGCGCTGGCGCAAGATATCCCTGTTGGCGCCGCAGTTGCGGGCGTCAACTTCGTCGGAGGCCTCAACTTGATCGCTTGGTTGCGCGACCTAAATGGCGAACCCGTCTCTAGGGACGCGGCCCGCGACCTAATCACCCGCCTGGAGGCGTTCCGGGAAACTGCCTGGTCGGTGGCCACGAAGTGATGGGGCACTTGGGTTCGCCGTACATCTGTTGGAGGCGGTGGTGCTGACATTCCAATTGCGTAACCCAGGTCAGAGCCAATTTCCTCCAGCGTGGCGACGAATTGCATATGTCCTGCCTCAGAACAGAGGTCACCCGTTTATGCACCAGCCCCGATGGTCGAGGGCGCGAAGCCGCTGCGTAGTACGAATGACTTCCCATTGGAGCCAGCTCGATCGACGGCAGCATCAGCGCTCGGTCTTGGCGACTGACGCTTCAGTCGGACTTACGACGGCCCCTCTCGCGCACGGACTCAGATGCCTGCCTCGCGCCACGCGCCATTACTTGGCCGAGGGCCTTCGATCCGTCGATAACCCCATCCCGTGCATTGACTGCATGCCGCTTCACCTCGGCCCGGGTCTCGGCGAACTCGGGCCGGTGGACCAGACGGTCGAACTCAGGCAGGTCGGCGCGTGAAGCGTTGGCGAAGGACTCGAAGGCATCGAACGCCTTCGTCGATGCCTTCGCCAACTGCGGAATGGAGAAGACCCGGTGGATTTCGAGTGGGTCGACCTGCTTCGCCGCCTCGATTCGTGCAATGGCCGACTGGACCAGAGACGCGTCGAGCTCCCGCTGGGTCGCGAGCGAGTGCCTCGCATCGGCCAATGCCGACGGGACCTGTTCAGGAGCGGTGGTGCGTACCCGCTCAAGGCGCAGGTACTCCAACAGGTGGAGTGCCTGCTCGGCGACCAGGATCAGTCGGAGGCTCCCGGCTGCACCCTTGTTGTTCGTGATGCGCTTGATCGCGGCCTCCCGTTTGGGGAGTGAGTCCTCGGCGTCGATCTCGCTGGTCGTCTCGGTGACGTAGGCTCGGAGCGACTCCAGTGCGATCTCTAGGTCGCGCCGGGCTCCGGCCACTTGGTCCCAGTCGGCCTCAAGAAGTTGTCCTCGCTGACGGGTCGAGTCGACCACTCGTTGAAGGAATCGATAAGTCCCTACGACTTCGCCGACCTCGCGGGATCGGACCTTCTTCTGAATGTCGGAGACCTTCTCGTCCACGGCCTCGACTGCAGCTTGGACGTCTGCGATCGCCGATCGCAACGCGAGCGCAACTGCGGCCGTTTGCATCGCGAGGGCCTGTTCAGCGCCGAAAGAGACGCCTCGAACGAGAGGTCTCCAGCGAAGCGGCCAGCGTCTCCTCGGACGAAGCCACGCAACGCACCGCCGTCGGTGAACTGCTCGCCGTACTGGGCGAGCTTCGCTAAACCCTCGGGGGTCAGTCGGAAGAGTTCCTCCACAGGTGTCGCCATCGCGGCAACGCTGGCCGCTACTGCGCCGGCTTCTGCGAGTCGCGTAGCCGATCGACGGCGCGTAGCGTCATCCGGTCCAAGGAGATCCGTCAGGACGAGGTCGATCGAACTCGCCTCGCCAGTGACGTAGAGATCGCCGCCGTCGAGAAACAGCATCACCTCGGACGAGGTGCTCGAATCGGCGGTTTCCATGACATCAAGACTATGGCAGCCTTCGACGGGCACTACAGGGACACCTGAGCGAGTGAACCCCATTCGCCTCAGGAGTAATCGTGATCTATCTCGGTCTACCTACCAAGGTCGTGTCGCTGCTGTCGCAGGACATCACTATCGGCCCCAACTCCAACGGCCTGCCCGGAAACAGCCAGTTGAAGAGCATTGTCGGTGCGTCGATGACGGTCGGGCTGATCCTCGCCGTACTGGCGCTGATCGTGTCCGTGGTCGTGTGGGCGCTCGGCACGAACTCGTCCAACCCGCACCTCGCTGGCCGCGGGAAGACCGGCATCCTGATCGGCCTTGGTTCGGCGATCATCACCGGCGCCTCGGTAGCACTGGTCAACTTCTTCTGGAACGTCGGCCAGCCGGCCTAAGCCCGGCCCGAGCCTCAGAGGAGTACGGCGATGGGTGACGTCACCAGCAGCCAGCACACGAAAGGCTGCAACATCCTCTTCGGCGTCGCCCTCGCCCTTCTTGCTACCGCTATGGAGGTGGTCGACCAGTTGTGTATCGGCATCATCAATGCGGCCGTCGAAAACTCAACGTGCGCCCAAAGTGCGCCCTGATGTCAGCAGTCACTAACGGTCACAAACGACCGCAGGTTCGCCTGGTCAGTCAGTGGCGTGGGCGTAGCGGTCGGCGTAGTCGACGTAATCGTCGACCGTGCCAGGGAGCACCTCGACGTGGACGAACGTCTTGCCGTCCACCTCGAACAGATCGACGATTCGGCCCATCGCCAGAGCCTCACCATCAGCGACCACCAAGACCACGCCGGGCTTGATCAGGGAGGGGTCGCGAGCATCGCTCAGGCGGGTCCAGAGGTATCCAGTCTCGTCGACGCTGTGGAAGTCGACCTCCAAGTCGACGTCTACGAAATCCGTGTCTGCGGTCACGATGCTCACCTCCTGCGCCTCTGGGTCTTGGCCCACCTGGGATTGTCCAAGGCTTCTCCCATGATAGCCACCAGTTCGTCGATCAATTCGTTCTCCGGAACCTCCGAGCCATCCGGGGTCCGCAGCAGCAACGTCCAGTGCGGGTTGGCGAACGTCGGCAGCAGCACGAACCGCCCCGTCACCGCGCTCGCGGGAATCCGGAAGTACTTCTGGTAGGACTGAAGCTGACTCCCTAGGAGCGACCAGGCGTCAAGGTCACCCTGAGCTGCGAACAGTGAGATCCCCCTGGCAAGGCCGTCCTGGTAGGTGAAGAGGTCCTCCAACCGGTCGGCGTGGCGAAGGATTTTCTCCTTGGTGTCGGGGCCACCGCGCAGCAGCAACACGAGGTCGTCCGTGGACTCCCTCGCCCGGACGACCTCCTCAAGCTTCCTCTTCACGCGCGCTCCTGTCTTAGCTTCAATGCATAGACGCTAGTCCAGAACAAGGTGTGGCCGGGTGCACACCTGAGGGGAATGACACTCTCCATCCACTCCCCCGACGAGCTGATCGCGGTCATCCCGCACCTGCTCGGCTTCAAGCCCGAAGAGCGGATCGTGTTTCTGCCGATGGGCTCCGACGAGTCTGCTGCATAAACAGGTGCCACCCGATTGCATCACCGCAGGTCAGAGCCGGCACGCGTCAGCAAAGCGACGCATTCCACATGGTGCGTCATCGGGAAAAGGTCCATCCCTTGAGCTCGCTCCAGGAGATAGCCGTGCGTGTTGAAGTACGACGCATCCCGAGCAAACGCGGCAGGGTCACACGCCACCAGTACGACGATCCGCGGCCGGGCCGCGCAGACTAGGTCCACGACCTCACGCCCTGCACCCGAGCGGGGGGGATCGAGTACGACGACATCAGGTGCGGGCAGGCCCCTTGCCAGCACCGTGCGGGTCGAGCCGCAATGCACAGACACTTGAGGCAACCCGACTAGGTTGGCGCGAGCATGGCGACTGGCGGTGGCGTCTTGCTCAACGCTCACGACGAGTCCATCCAAGCCCACGGCATCGGCCATGAAGGCACTGAACAATCCCACTCCGGCATAGAGATCCCAGCAGGTCTCCCCCGGCTTGGGTTGGGCTCCTTCAATCACGGCAGCCACCAAGGCAGTCGGGGCGCCGCGATGGACCTGCCAGAAACCACGGCCATCCACCCGGAATTCGTGCTTGACATCGTCGTGCGTGACGGTCTCACGCACGGTGCCCTTGGTTGGTTCGCGGGCGTCGGAACGCGCAATCAAACAGTCGTCAATCTCCACGACCTGATGGGAGTGATATTGACGCAGGCCGCGTCCGCCATCGGGCAGCTCGACATATCGCATCCGGGTCCGCCAACGCAGGCCCGCCTCGTCACCGGGGATCGCAACGACCGGCACCCGGAGATCGATACCGGCAAGTCGCTGCAACTGCTCCTCGATCACCTGTTGTTTGAAGGCGCGTTGGGTCTCAAGCTCCACGTGTTGGAAGTCGCAGCCGCCGCAGCCTCCGGGCCCGGCGTACTTGCAGGGCGCGACGACCCGCTCTGGCGCTGCCCGCAAGATGGTGACCGCGTCGGCGAAAGCGTGCCGCTTGCGCGTCCGTGTGATCTTGGCCTTGACCAGCTCCCCCGGCAGCGCATGACGCACGAAGAGGACCTGACCTTCGTGCCTGGCCACGAAGTGCCCGCCGTGGGCGACCTTGCCGACTTCGACGTCGACCTCTTGACCGACACGAAGCCCTGATTCAGTGGTCAACGAAACCGGATCCGGCCACGGCGCTCATCACCGGGATGAAGACGTTCGAGTTGACGATCATCACGCAGCTTGGCTAGCTCATAGCCACGCAGTTGATAGGGCACCGAGATCACCATGACGCCCGGCAAAAAGAGCAGGCGAGTCTTCAGGCGCAGGGCGGTTTGGTTGTGCAAGAACTGCTCCCACCAACGCCCCACGACGTACTCCGGCACATACACCGCGACCACGCCTCTGGGGTTGGCTTCGCGGATCGCCCCAACATATTGCGTGACCGGGCGCACGATTTCGCGGTACGGCGAATACAACTGCTTGAGAGGCACGTCGATGTGGCGGGCGTCCCACTCGTCGACGAGGGCCTTCGAGTCACTGCCTGCAGTGTTGACGTAGACAGCTTCGAGCAGATTGGGTCGGGTCGCCTTGGCATAGGCCAAGGCACGCATGGTGGGTTTGTGAAGCTTGGAGACTAGGACGATCGCATGCACCCTGGTGGGCAGCACTTGATCGCTCTCCCCGATCTCCAGTTCGTGCTCAAAGCGGTCGTAGTGCTTCCGGATGCCCTTCATCACTAGGAAAGAAATCCCCATGGCCAAGATCGCGATCCACGCACCGGCCAAGAACTTGGTCAACAAGACCACCACGAAGACCACTGCGGTCATCGCGAGTCCGATCGTGTTGATGATCCGGGAGCGCATCATCTTGCGGCGCTCGGCGGGATCGGTCTCAGACTGTAGCTGTCTGGTCCAGTGCCTGATCATCCCAAGCTGACTCAGGTTGAATGACACGAAGACTCCGACGATATAGAGCTGGATCAGCCTGGTGGTCTCAGCGTTGAAGGCGATGATCAGCAGCATCGCAAAACCCGCCAGCATCAAGATGCCATTGCTGTAGGCCAACCGGTCGCCCCTGGAGCCGAGTTGTCGAGGCGCGAACCCGTCTCGGGCCAGGATCGACCCGAGCACCGGGAAGCCGTTGAACGCCGTGTTGGCCGCCAGCACCAAGATGATCCCGGTCATCGCGACGACGAAATAGAAGCCCGGCGGGAAGTCACTGAAGACTGCTCGGGCTATCTGCGCCACCACCGTGTGCTGGTCAAATCCCTTTGGCATCGGCGACCCATCAGGCTGGCGCAGTCGATCAATGTCGTGAGGGTCGACATATTTCAACCCCAACTCCCGCGCCAACAACACGATGCTCATCAACATCGTGACGGCGATCAGGGCAAGCAGCAGAAGTGTGGTGGCGGCATTCTTGCTCTTGGGCTTGCGGAAGGCAGGTACGCCGTTGGAGATCGCCTCCACACCCGTCAAGGCCGCACATCCCGAAGAAAAGGCCCGCGCCAACAAGAAGACCATCGCAAACTGACTGATCGCGCCTTCGTAGCCCGGCGCCGGCTCGATTTGCAGGTGCGCGCTCTCGACCTGAGGCAGGTCGCCCATCATCGACCGATAGACCGCATAGGCCGCCATCCCAAGGATGGCAATCATGAAGCCATAGGTCGGCAGGGCAAAGAAGGCCCCTGACTCGCGTACGCCGCGCAGGTTCATCGCCGCCAAGATCAGCACCAAAACGCAGGCCACGAGCGCTTCGTGTCCGGAAATGAAATTCAGCGCAGAGGCAGCATTTTGAACCCCGGATGAGATCGACACCGCGACGGTGAGCACATAGTCGACCAAAAGCGCCGAAGCGACGGTCACGCCTGCCGATTGCCCTAGGTTGACCGTGGCCACCTCATAGTCGCCACCGCCACTTGGGTAGGCGTGCACATTTTGCCGATAGGACGCCACCACAGTGAGCATCAATAGAGCAACAGCCAAACCGATCTTCCAGCTGAAGGCATAGGCACTCACACCCGCAACCGACAACATGATGAAGACTTCGTCTGGCGCATAGGCCACAGATGACAGCGCATCGCTGGCGAAAACTGGCAGCGCAATCCGCTTCGGCAAGAGCGTCTCGCCGAGCTGCGAACTACGCAATTTGCGTCCGACGAGGATCCGCTTGGAGATATTTCCTACTCCCACTTCACGAAGCGTATTGCACGTTGTGCAGATCCGAAGAAGTTCGTCTAGTAGCGTTTTTCACATGCATGTCGTGATCATGGGTTGTGGACGCGTTGGTTCGTCCCTTGCCAGAGCCCTCGAAGACCGCAATCACACCGTTAGCGTGATTGACACCAATCCCGATTCCTTCCGACGTTTGGGGCCGGCTTTCAATGGCACCAAGGTGACCGGCTTTGGCTTCGATCAAGCAGTGTTGAGTACGGCCGGTATCGAGCGAGCCGCTGCATTCGCAGCCGTGTCGAGCGGCGACAACTCCAATATCATCGCGGCCCGGGTGGCCCGGGAGACCTTCGGAGTTGACCAGGTCGTCGCCCGGATCTACGACCCAGGCCGAGCCGAGGTCTACCAACGCTTGGGGATCACCACCGTGGCCACGGTGAAGTGGACCGCCGACCAGGTGCTTCGCAAACTACTTCCGGCTGGGGCTGAACCAAGCTTCCGTGACCCCTCCGGCACGATTCGCATCGACGACGTAATTGTCCCTGAGCAGTGGATCGCGAAACGCTCAGTAATCTTCCAAGAACAGTCACGCTCGCGAATCGCTTGGATCGACCGGTTGGGAGAGGGAATGTTGCCCACCCGTGAGACGGTGCTGCAGGAAGGCGACGTGTTGCATCTGGTGATGCGTGAAGAAGAATCCGACCATGTCTTCAATGTGCTAAAGCACGGACCAGAGGAGGAATGATGCGCGTCGCCATCGCTGGGGCAGGTGCCGTAGGCCGATCCATCGCCCAAGAGCTCATCACCAACGGCCATCAGGTGCTTCTGATTGACAAATCTCCGAGCGCAATGAAGCCCGATCGGTTGCCGGAGGCCGATTGGTTGCTGGCTGACTCATGCGAGCTCTCCTCATTGGAGGAGGCTCGAGTCGACCAGTGTGATGTCGTGATCGCAGCAACTGGTGACGACAAGGCCAACTTGGTCACCTCGCTGCTTGCCAAGACCGAGTTCGGCGTACCCCGCACGGTTGGCCGGGTCAATCACCCCGACAACGAGTGGCTCTTCACCGAGGCCTGGGGGGTCGACGTCAACGTGTCCACACCCAGGATCATGTCTGCATTGGTGGAAGAAGCGGTCAGTGTGGGAGATCTTGTGCGGCTCTTCACCTTCCGGCAAGGGCAAGCCAATCTCGTGGAGATGACCCTGCCTGACGACTCCCCCTTCGTTGGCAAGCCTTCAGGCCTGATCCCATTCCCCCAAGACGTGTCGCTCGTGACGATCTTGCGGGACGGTCAGGTCTACACCCCTGATGGTGAGCAACCGATCGAGGCAGGAGATGAGTTGTTGTTCGTCTCAGCGCCTGAGTCTGAGGAGGCCTTGGAAAGACTGCTGGCGCCAAATCGGGTGCGCTGAATCAGCTTTCTTCAAGGGCGGCCGTGGTCTGCTCATCAGCAGGTGCACTATTGCGGCTCAACAACCAGACCATGCCCGCCAATGCAGCAATCTGCAGTGGCCAGCCCATGATCAGCTTGCTCATTGCGAGCGCGCCCACGGCTAGGTCCGGGTTGACCCAAGCATTGCGCCCGCTCAGATAGATCGGCGCCTGCACGGCCACCCGGAGCACGCACGGTGCAGCCAGGAGCCAAGTCAGGTGGCTGCACAGGACCACAATCTTGCGGTCTTCACGCCACTTGGTCGGCTCACCCGTGGCTGCCCCGATCATGAAGCCCACCACCGGCCACTTGACCACGATGCTGAAGATCATGGCCACTGCATAGACGGAGTTGTAGAGCAAGCCGGGCAAAAAATAGGCCAAGGCCTGGTCATTGTGGTCGCCTCCGCCACGGGCGGCTCGCCAGGCAAACAATGCTCCAATCGCGATCCCGAAAAAGGCATTCATCACAAACTGGATTGACGACCGCTGCACGAGTCGCACCAAGAGGAGCACCGATGCCGATGAGATCGCCACGATCAACGCCTGCTTCAGTTGATGGGTGGTCAAGAAGACAACAGTGAAGGCCAACGTCGGCAGTGCGGCTTCGACCATCCCCCTAGCTCCACCGAGTGCCTCAGAAAGGTGTTTGCGTACGACGTGCTCCACCGAGGTCGCCGTCACCGAGTCGTCAGGCAGTGGGGTCATGGACGGATCTCGTAGCGCGGGTTGTAGATCACGCCAAGCCCGTCTTGGCAGCCAAGTCGCCCAACCACCCGCATCGTGATGCCTGGGCTGATCCCGGTGATCCGGCGCCGCCCCAGCCAGATCAACACGACCGTGCCCGATCCGTCGTACAACTCCGCTTCGAGAGCAGGTACGCCGCCTCGCGGCCGCAGGGTCACCGCCCTGATCGTGCCCTGCAAGGTGACCTGCTCACGATTGACAGCTGCAGCAATGGTGATCAGGCCGGCAGTCTCACTGTCACGGAGAAGGTCTTGGGCCTCGGCGTGATCATGATTGGCCCATCTGTCGAGGGTGGCTCGGAGACGTCCAGGTCGATCACGCATGCAGACAGCCTAAAGGGACGAGCCTTAACCGCTGAGCATCGGCTGGGAGTCAGGGGGCAGAGTCAGCGGTAGCTCGGCACCAGGGGCCATCGCGCCCGCGCCACGGCTCACCACAATCGTGCGGATGTAGGCCTCCCAGTCTCGCGCCGCAGCATCGTCTGTGGCTGGTCGTCCCATGAAGGTCACGCGCAGCAACCAGCGCGGACCATCGATCCCGACCACTCGAGTGATCAAGTTCCCAGACACCCCATCTGGGTCGATTGCGGGCACCTCGCAGATGAGTTCGGTGCCGAAGGGGCCTTCACTCTGCTCGGCTCGGCCACCTGCTTGGCTGGCCGCCTCGGCGATCTGAGGCAATAGGTGTACCCAGCGTTCGCCATTGCGCGCCGCGGCGAAGGGACGCACTTCGACTGCCGCTTCATGACCAACCACCACAACCGCCAAGATCTGATTTGTTACCTCGTCGAGCTGCAGCCGCACCTCGGTTTCTTCAGTTGCGGTCAAGATCATGCTGCCGAGATTGATCAGACCGGCGGCGTTGGGGTCGAATCCGTCCAACTCGTCCAAGTCGAATGGGCCCTGAGTGTGGTCGCTCATTATTGGCTCCTATGCCTGAAAGCCACCGGTTGATCCGTAGCCCCCGGCCCCACGGGAGGTGTCGTCAAGCTCGTCAGCGAGGACGAAGTCGGCCGTGTGCACCCGTTGAATGACAAGTTGGGCAATGCGATCACCTCTGTTGACGGTGAAGGACCGCGTTCGGTCGGTGTTGATCAAACAGACCTTCACCTCGCCACGATATCCGGCATCGATCGTGCCGGGGGCGTTGACGATCGAAATGCCATGACGGGCAGCCAAACCGGAGCGTGGATGGACGAGCCCGACAAAGCCAGTCGGGAGCGCGATCGCGATCCCAGTGGAGACCAAGGTCCGCTCACCCGGCTCCAGCACCACGTCAACCGCTGAGCACAAGTCAGCGCCAGCATCGCCTGGATGGGCATAGCTCGGCAGCGGCAAGCCAGGATCTAGTTGCTTGACCAAGATGGTGCATTCACGCTCAATCGGACTCTCATTGCTCACGCTGGGCGACCCTACCGACCAGCACGGGTTGCTCAACTGGCACCCTTGGCTGCGTGCGATACCAGGAGCGACTACGAGTGCCCCTTCGTTGGTGGGTGCAAATCATCATGCTCTTGGCCACCCTCTGGCTGGCTTTCATCATCGCCACCCCACCATGGTTGGCTTGGACGGTCTCCGGCGTACTCCTAGCCTTTGCCTTCGGGATCCTGACTTGGATCGGAGCCGCCAAGGTGGCAGTCAATCACGGCATCGTCTATGCCGGCGCCGCTCAGATCTCAGCACGCCATCTCGGTGAACCCCATATCTTGGATCGCGACGCCACACGCAATGTCTTGGGTGTGGGCGCCGACGCCCGTGCCTATCTATTGACCCGGCCCTATCTGAAGCACGCCGTACGTGTGGAGATCCTTGACCAGGCCGACCCAACGCCGTACTGGGTGATCGGCACCCGAGCGCCTGAGTCACTCGCCAAGGCAATCGAGGAAGCTCGCCGAGAAGTGCTTGGCTAGGCTAGGACTCATGGCTAAGACGAAGCGCAACCCCAAAGTCACCCCCGCCGACACAGTCGGTTCGACTAACCAGTCCGACAAACAAAGCACACTGGTCTGGACGCTCGTCTCGTTGGTTGTGGCCACCTTCGGCGCTGCGGTCGCCCGTCGACTCGTCAACTCCATTTGGCGTACGGCGACGGGCAAGAAGCCGCCCACGAATCCCTCAAACCCTGAGGTTGATGTGCGTGAGGCCGTGCTTTGGGCGATTTTCAGCGGGACCGTCGTGACCCTGGCCAAGATCCTGCTCACTCGGCGAGCGGCTAACTACTACATCAAGTCAACGGGTCAATTGCCCCCAGGGCTAGCGAAAAAGAGCTGACGAATCCAGCTCTTTTTCGCTTTGGTCCTCACACGCAGTCGCGGCAGATCATCTTCTTTGGGTCGGCGAGCTGGCTGCGGTGATGCACCAAGAAGCAGCTCATGCAGGTGAACTCATCTTGCTGCTTGGGCTTGACCTCAACCGCAAGCTCCTCGTGTGAGAGGTCTGCTCCGGGCAGCTCGAAGCTTTCGGCGGCCTCGGTCTCGTCTTCGTCAACCTTGCCGGAGTTCTTGTCATGGCGACGAGCCTTGAGCTCTTCAAGGCTGTCTTCGTTTTGCTCTTCTTCTGTCTTGCGTGGTGCGTCGTAGTCAGTCGCCATCTCAGGTCCTTGCTGTTCCCTGCCGGGTGGTCCGCTTAAGCACAGCTGCTGACTGTGCCGCGGTGATTCTGCACCAAGAACCATTTTTTTGCACGTTCTTGGGCCGATAAGTGGCCAGAACCACTCTCAGACGATGAAGCCACACTGTCCCAACAGCTCTTGGAAGGCCTCGAAATAGCCTACGGGAGCTGCATGAGGCACTGGTTTGCCACGCGGTGATCTGCCGATCTCAAACCGTCCGCCAGCCGCCTCGACGATCACCTGCCCGGCGGCGTAGTCCCATGGCTGTGGCCCTTCTTCGACATATCCGTTGAGGGTGCCTTCTGCGACACCGCACAAGTCGAGAGCACATGAGCCGATCCTGCGGATGTCACGCACTCTGGGCAGCAAAGCAGCAACACAGGCTCCTTGTTGGGCGCGCAGCGCTGAGTCATAGCCAAACCCGGTGGCGATCAGAGCCAAGCCCGGTGATTGTGGCTCCCTGGCCCTGATCACTTGCCCGTCGCACCGCGCCTCACTGCCACTCCGAGCCGAATACATCGTGTTTGTGCTGGCGTTGATCACCACCCCGACCACGGCCTGCCCGGCCACTCGTACGCCGATCGACACGGCGTACGCCGGGATGCCGTAGGTGAAGTTGACGGTGCCGTCGATCGGATCAATCACCCACTCAACCCCAGAGGTGCCTTGGTGATCTTGACCTTCCTCACCGACAATGCTGTCGCCTGGCCTGGCTGTGTTGATCTGTTCGCGGATGAAGACTTCGACGGCCTTATCGGTGGCGGTCACCACGTCGGCTTCGCTGCTCTTTGATTCGGTCGCGACCGCCAAATGTGGCGGCGCCTGCTCAACTCTCACGGCTGCATCGCGTGCTATCGATTCAGCAATCGCCAGGAGCTGGGTCTCCAGGAGTTCATCGCTACTCATTGTGATGGCACCTCCACAGCCTCTCCCATAGCTGGTCGTGGTGATCGGGGGTTCGGACAACAACTAGGGCCACAAAGGTCAAGGGCTGGCTTCCCGAATGCAACCGCGCCGGTAACTTGGCGGCCCCGTTCTTTGGCAGCTCGCTCGATCAGCAAGTCCTTGAACATCGCTACGAAGGCCGGGTGGGTGCTTGCGGTTGCTGCTCTGGCAAAGCCCATCCCAAGCTCATCGGCAGTGGCCTTGGCCTCTGTGTCAAGGTCATAGATGACCTCCATGTGGTCGCTGATGAAGCCAAAAGGCACGAGCAGCACGGCCGACACGCCCTCCGCAGACAACTCCCGCATCCGGTCATTGACGTCTGGCTCCAGCCACCGACTGCCCGGCGCGCCACTTCGAGAGCAGAAGACGAGCTCATGCCGATGCGTACGCCCCAATGCCTGATCAAGTTGATTGACGATCGCACTCATCAGTTGCTGGTGTTGAGTCGAATATGCCTTCCCCTCAGGGCCGCTCGTGGCATCCATGGTCTCGGGGATGGAGTGGGTCACGAACAGGATCGTGGCCCCAGCAGGCAGTCCGCTCAGAGCAGCCAAGGCGCCCTCGGTGACGGCCTCGACATATCCGGGATGATTGAAATATGCCCGGGCCCGATCGAGCTGGGGGGCTCCCACAATCGATTCGGCGGCATCGTAGAGATTCTCGCGATACTGCCGACAACCGCTGTACGACGAAAATGCCGAGGTGGTGATCGCAAGTGCCCGCTCGATGCCGTCGTCACGCATTCGGGCCAGCGTGTCTGCGAGATAGGGGTCCCAGTTGCGACAACCCCAGTAGACCGGGATCGACACATCATGCGCCGCTAGGTCGCCCTTGATCTGAGCAACCAGTTGCCGGGTCTGCTCGTTGATCGGGCTTCCGCCGAATTTGTAGTAGTGCTCCCCCACCTCCGCCAGCCGCTCATCAGGGATGCCCTTGCCCTTGGTCACATTGCGCAGGAATGGCACGACATCGTCGATGCTTTCAGGGCCGCCAAAGGCGACGATCAAGATCGCGTCGTACGGCGTCACATCGGGCCGCTCGATCTCTCCGGATGGGCTCATGTGCCCATCGTAGAAGCCCTAGGATTGCGGTTGATGTTTGAGCCATATCGCAAAGTCTTCGCCTATCCGGGCGCTTGGCAATTCTCCGCAACCGGAGTGATCGCCCGGCTGCCAATCTCCATGATGACCTTGTCGATCGTGGTGATGGTCAGTGAGCTCAGCGGCTCCTACACCCGGGCCGGACAAGTGTCTGCTGCATATGTCGTCGGCAACGCTGGCTTCGCAATCATCCACGGCCGCTTGATCGACCACTTCGGCCAAAGGCTCGTGCTCCTGATCGACACGGTCGCCTTTGCCATGACCACGATCCTTTTGATGGTCGCGATCAACTCCCATTGGGCGCTGGGCCCAACCCTGCTTTTTGCCGTCCTGAGCGGCATGTCGATCCCGCAGATCGGCGCAATGATTCGCTCTCGGTGGAGCAATCTGGTCACCAACGAATCCGATCGTCACACCGCATTTTCGGTTGAGGCGGTGGTCGACGAGATGGTCTTTGTGATCGGGCCGGTTCTGGTCGCGGTCACCGCAACCGCGATCAATCCTGCGTCAGGTCTGGTCATCTCGGTGATCGCTGGCACGATCGGCACCCTGTTGTTGGCGGCCCAGCGTCGTACTGAGCCTCCGAAGGGCTCAGACCACGACGCCGGCGAGAAGCAGCAGCCGATGCACTGGGGTTCGCTGGCACCGATCGCCATTGGAGCCATCGCCTATGGCGCTCTCTTCGGAGCACTCGAGGTGGGCGCGGTGTCCTTCGCCGACCACGCCGGGCACAAAGCTGGCTCAGGGATTCTTCTGGCACTGTTTTCCTTCGGCAGCCTGCTCGCTGGCGTGGTGACGGGCGCAATCGTGGCTCAGTCCAGCCCATTCACGCGGAGTCGTCGCGGGATGTGGACCCTTGCCTGCGGCACTTTGGCACTGCCCTTTGTCACCAATCTGTGGGTGATGGGTTTGGTCTTGGTGTTCATCGGCCTGGCTCTGGCTCCCACCTTGATCGCATTGTTCTCTCTGGTCGAGGCCACCACCCCACAGCGTCGTCTCAACGAAGCACTCGGCGTGATCCAGACTGGAGTCAGCGGTGGCGTGGCTCCCGGCGCTTGGCTGGCGGGCCTTCTGGCCGATGACTTCGGCGGCAACGTGCCGTTCATGGTGTGCACTGTGTCTGCCTTCCTCGCCGCAAGTGCCAGCCTCTTCCTTCGCGACAAAGAGCGGTCTCGATAAGCTCCGCGCATGGCAGTGGAGATGACCAACTGGAACAACTGGTGCGGGCTGACTCAGGTAACCCCCAAAGAAGTCACCACCCCGACCTCGGCAAGCGAGCTCGCTGAGGAGATCACGAAAGCCGCATCATCGGGTCGGCGGCTCAAAATGCCCGGCACCGGGCATTCGTTCACCTCGATCGCGGCATCTGATGACATCTTGGTTCGCTCCCAAGGCCTGCAAGGCATCATTGGCGTCGATGCAGACAACCTCACCGTCACGGCTAGAGCTGGCACGCGCCTCAAAGACCTAAATAGCGGCCTTGAGCGACTCGGCTATTCGCTGCACAACATGGGGGATATCGCCGAGCAGACCATTGCCGGTGCCACCTCGACCGGCACCCACGGCACCGGGGGTGTCGCCGCTGGCCTGTCGGCACAGATCGCGGGCTTGGAGATCGTGACCGGCACCGGCGAGATCCTCCAGTGTGATGCGACCCAGAATGCCGACGTCTTCGACATCGCCCGGGTCGGGCTCGGGGCCTTGGGCATCTTGACTTCTTTGACCTTCAAGGTGGAGCCGCTCTTCACCTTGCAGGCCCACGAACAACCCATGTCATGGGATGAAGTGACCCAGAACTTCGACCAGTATGCCGACGAAAACAACCACTTCGAGTTCTACTACTGGCCCCACACCAACAGTTGCCAAGCCAAATTCAACAACCGCACCCTCGACGCACCCGAGCCGCTGAGCAAGGTGCGCAGCAAGATCGATGATGACTTGCTCAGCAACAACCTCTTCGGCGCCCTTGTGAAGGTGGGCAGTCTGGCTCCGCGAAGCATCCCTGCGATCAACAGGATCTGTGGCAAGGCTCTGTCCGAGCGCACCTACAGCGACGTGCCCTGGAAGGTCTTCACCTCCCCACGTCTGGTGCGCTTCCGCGAGATGGAATACGCCGTACCACGAGAGGTCGGCATCGAAGCCCTGACCGAGGCCAAGAAGTTGATCGATCGGTCTGGCTGGCGGATCGGCTTCCCGATTGAGGTCCGCCATGCCCCTGCCGACGACATCCCCTTGTCTTCAGCTGCTGGCCGCGACACCGTCTACTTGGCCTTCCATGTGCCTATGGACACCGATCATCGTGAGTATTTTGGCGGTGTCGAGGCGATCATGCGGGACTATGACGGCCGCCCGCACTGGGGCAAGTTGCACACGCGCACGGCTGCAGACCTGGCCCCCGCCTATCCGCGCTGGGATGACTTCTTGGCCATGCGAGAGCGACTCGACCCCCAGCGCGTCTTCACCAACGACTACCTGGAGACCGTGCTCGGGCAGTGATCTTGGCTGGACAATCGCTCGTGTGGCCACAACGATCTCGCCGCGCCTACCTGCGCACCCGCGCCACCTGAAGTAGTCTCAGGCAAAAGCAGATTCAAAGGAGCTCGCAGACAATGCAAGACCTCACCCCGGTGGGGCTGACCAAGGATGGCAAGAAGCTCATCTTGGTGAGTCAATCCGGAGAGGAGTTTGCCGTGATCCTCGACTCTGGTTTACGTGCCGCCATCCGTGGTGGCAACCACAGGTCCGCGCAGTTGGAGATGAAGATGGAAAGCATGCTCCGCCCTCGAGACATCCAAGCTCGCATCCGCGCTGGCGAGACCCCCGAAAAGGTCGCCACGGCTGCGCAGACCACGGTCGAGGCAATCATGCCCTTCGCCCAGCCCGTCCTCGACGAGCGAGCGCACGTGGCCCAGAGCGCGATGATCGCATCCGTACGCCGACGCGGCTCTGGCAACTCCACGGCCGCTGGCACCCTTCTCGACAATGCCCAGGTCTATCTCCAGACCCACGGCCTGCACGAGGAAGACGTCTCTTGGGATGCTTGGCGCCGCCCAGACGGCGTCTGGTTGTTGGTGGCCACATATTGTCTCGACGGCAACGACACCACTGCACAGTTCACTCACGATCTACGCGGTCGCTATGTGGTTGCTGAAAATGACGCGGCTCGCCTTCTGACGGGCGAGCTCCAGCCGGAAGGGCAGGTCAGTCAGGGGCTGGCGCCACCGGAGACGGCCCGACTGCGCCCGCTGAGCGCCGTACCTCCTGTCGAGGAGTTGCCGCTCGGAGCCGACACCCTCGATCTGGTGCGAGAGCCAGACCCTGTGCCAGAAGCCGACGAAGAGATCACCGAGCCACAGCCGGGGCTTCCGTTGACCCAAGAAGAGTCGCCCACTGCTGATCCGGTTGATCCAGAACCAACCGCCAAGCCCAAGAAGCGCCGCGGCAGAGCTTCGGTGCCGTCTTGGGACGAAATAATGTTTGGCGGCGGGCAACAGGAATAGCCCTTCCTTCCAGACAATCCACCGTGAAAGCCTGATTGAGTGCGCTATTTCATCACTGGAGCCACGGGCTTCATCGGACGACATCTGGTCGCTGAGCTGATCAAACGCGACGAGACCGAGATCTACGCTCTTCACCGCGAGAGCTCAGCGCAAGCGATGCAACTGCTCATTGAGTCGCTCAGCGCTGACCTCCCAGCCACCAGCAAGATCGTCCCCGTTGTCGGAGACCTCACCCTGCCCCGGCTCGGACTCCATCCAAACTGGATCTCAGAGCACGCAGGGTCCATCGACCACTTCTTCCATCTGGGCGCCCATCACGACCTGGCAGCCGGATCCGAGATCCTCCAAGCCACCAATGTTGCCGGCACCAAGACCGCGTTGGCAGTGGCTGAGCGCCTGCGGATACGAAATTTTCATCACATGTCCTCTATCGCCGTTGCCGGTGACTTCACCGGGGTCTTTGACGAGACCATGTTCGACGAGGGCCAAGCTCTCCCCAGCCTCTATCACGTGAGCAAGTACGACGCTGAGGCGTTGGTGCGCTCACACGAGAGCCTCAGGCGGCGGATCTATCGACCGTCCATAGTGGTCGGTCACTCCGAGACCGGGGTGATGGACAACAGCAATGGCCCCTATTACTTCTTCCCGGCCCTCAAGCGACTGCGCGACACCCTGCCGGAGTGGACGCCCTTGGTCGGACTCGACTTCGGCGACACCAACCTAGTGCCGGTCGACTATGTCGTACGGGCAATGGATCACCTGGCCCACAAGGATGCAGACGACTGCGAAGTATTCCACCTGGCCAGTCCACAACCCCAGCCCCTCGTCGAGGTGGCCAATGTCTTCGCCGACGCCGCACGCGCGCCGAAGTTCGCCGTACCCGTGGATCGACGAGTCGCCGCCCGCCTGCCGACTGGTGCATTGGGCAGTGGAATGCGCCCCACGGCTCTGCTCAACAAACTCCTCCGCCAGCCAGCAGCGAGCCTGGCATTGGGCCAGTCCATCGGACGCCTGGGCGTCCCAGCTCAGATCCTGACCAATGCCGTGCTCAGCCCAGTGATCGCAACCCGACACACTCAACGGGCCTTGACCGGGTCAGGTCTTGAGGTGCCATTGCTTTCTGACTACGCCGAGACACTCTGGACCTATTGGGAAGAGGTCCTCGACGATGCAGTGCGGCATGACAAACAGGCGCTGAGGGCCTTGCGCGGCAAGACGGTCATCATCACGGGCGCGTCTTCGGGGATTGGGTTTGCAACGGCCGCCCAGATCGCCAAGTGCGGAGCCAAGGTGGTGTTGATCGCCCGCAGCGCAGACAAACTCAAGGAGCTGCGCGACACCATCCGCCGCTCAGGTGGTGAGGCCGTCACTTATGTCTGCGATCTCAGCGATCTTGACGCGATTGATCAACTCATCCCCAGACTCCTCGATGATCTGCCGCAGATCGACTTCCTGGTCAACAATGCGGGTCGCTCGATCCGACGCTCGATCGAGCTCAGCGGTGACCGATTCCATGATTTCGAGCGCACGATGCAGCTCAACTATTTCGGCACCATCCGACTCGTGATGGGCCTCCTCCCCCGGATGCGGGCTCAAGGTGGTGGCCACGTCGTAAATGTTTCTTCGGTTGGTGTGCTGGCCAAGCCACCTCGGTTTTCGGCGTACATCGCCTCGAAGGCCGCACTCGATGCCTGGACCGATATCACTGCAAGCGAAGCGATCCGAGACAAGATCACCTTCACCACCATCCACATGCCTTTGGTGCGCACCCCGATGATCAGTCCGACCAAGGCCTACCGTGCCTTCAGCACGATCAGCCCCGGCCAAGCAGCTGCCAAGGTCATCCAAGGCTTGGTGCACCGCCCACGAGAAATCAACACCATGACCGGACAGGCGATGGCGCTGGTCCACCAGATGGTGCCGACTGGGTCTCTGCGATTGCTCAATCTCGCCTATCAGTCAATGCCAGAGCAGGGGATGCGGGCGAGCGATCATTCCGAGCGCACCCAGAAGATTGTGCGAGCCGTATATCAAAAGCTGCGTTGGTGAGAGGTGGTGTGCCATCCCCTGCAGGGTTGAGCGCCTTGATAGCTTCACCTTCAAGGCACCGATTGCTTGCGTATCGCAATGCCAGGGATGTGCCGCCCCAAATCAAGGAGCATTTCCGTGCCAGACTTCTGGTCATCCATCTGGGACACCGTCTGGTGGGCCCTGACACTCTTCGTCTTCATCGCTTACCTGTTGGCGTTGTTCAGCATCATCACCGACCTCTTTCGTGACCGCAAGCTCTCAGGGGTCGCCAAGGCGATCTGGTTGGTCTTCTTGATCTTCCTGCCCTTCCTGACTGCTCTGGCCTATCTGGTCTTCCGCGGTCCGGGCATGGCCGAGCGTTCCATTGGACAGCAGCGCGCCGCTCAGCAGGCAGCTGATGACTACATCCGCTCTGTTGCTGGCGGGCCTGCTGGCGAGATTGCCCAGGCCAAGTCGTTGCTCGACTCAGGTGCCATCAGCCAGAGCGAGTACGACGCTCTCAAGGCCAAGGCTTTGGCTCAGGGCAAGTGAGTCGGCGATGATGCGTATCCGAATCGCGGCTCTGCTCGGGGTTCTTGCGTTGACCTTGAGCGCATGTGGCGGGGCCAACACCAAGGCCGCTGATGCCAGCGGCGACTGGGGTGTTGACCAAAGAGGAGAACCAAATCTCCACTTGGCCAAAGATGGCAAGGTCTCCGGTTCTGATGGATGCAACCGGTTGATGTCGACCTGGAAGCAAGATGGCGATCAGGTGAAGTTCACCGTGGTTGCTGGCACGTTGATGGCCTGTGAGGGTGTCGACACTTGGCTCTCTGCCATGCAGGGCGCCACCATCGACGGTGACCTACTGATCATCAAGGGTCCCGATGGCAAGAAGATCGGCGAGTTGAAGCGCCGCGCCACTGACTAGCAGCACCAAGCGACAATGGTGGCGGAGCACCCTTCTAGACGCTCCGCCACCATTGTCATATCTGCGGTCACCTCAGCTGGGCAACTTGTCCACGCGCTCCTTGATCACTGGGGCCAACCGGACGCTGTCGACATCGGTCCAACCCGTTGGTGGCAGGATCTGCGCCCAGGCATAGACAGGTGCCTGACCAAACAAATGGCCCTGCCCAATCGGGACAGAGTTCGCCATCGCTTGGTCGGCGCCAACCTGCAGCATGGTCACGATCGGCAGCCAGGTCATGTACGGCGTGACATCGCGACCACGGTCTTCGGACAACCAGTCCGGTTTGTTGAAGGCCAAGGCAAAGTCCCACCAGGTGACGGGGTCATTGGGATGTTGCAGATAGCCGATTCGAGGCTGAGCCCACTCGTCGCTCGTGCCAGGCCAGTCTTTGCCGCCATCTGAGAATCGGACAGTCTGGCCTCCTTGGTAGATCGGGGCGATCTCCAAGGTGCCTTTGTCGCGCTCGTCTGTGAACTGCTGCCACAAGGTGTTGTTTGCAGTGGGTCCAACGAAGAGTGCACCCGATGTGCGCTCAGCCATGTCTTGAGCTCCTGAGAAGGCCGCCTCTCCCCCGAAGGACCCCAGGCTCTCACCGCTGACCACCAGTTTCGGGCGGGCATCCTCAGGGAGCTCCAGCCAGTGTGCATAGACGGCCTCGAAGAGCATCCGGCCAGCCTCTTGGGAGCGGTCACCGTCAGCCAAGAAGGACATCCAGCTTGGTAGGTAGGAATACTGCATACTGACCGTGGCGGTGTCTCCGCCCCACATGTACTCCAGGGCTTGGGCTTGGTTTTCGTTGACCCAGCCTCGACCGGTACCGGTGGCGACGTTGAGTACGGCCCGGTCAAAGCCGCCGATCTGCTCCAACTCAGTGACGGCAAGTTGAGCCTCCTGGCGCAGGTCGATCTCGCCATCAGTACCCACGCCCACATAGGCCCGGACTGGCTGCAAGCCAGGCTTGCCAGCGAAGGCCGTGATGTCATCGGCACTGGGGGCACTGTGGATGAACAAGCGACCTTGGCGACCCAGTTCCTTCCACTTCATCGATGAGTCAGGTCCGGCAGACAGGTTGGGGCTGGTTGGTGCTGGGAGGTCGGTGCTGAACTCCTGATTGATAGCCATGAAACTGGCATCCAAGCCCTCAACCACATTGTCGAAGACCACTCGGTTGAAGGTGCCATAGGTGACCAGGGTGACCAGTACCAGTGCCACGACTGCAGCCATCCTGGGAGGCATGATTCGGTTGATCAATCGACTGGTGCGGCGCCCGAAGGCACGCACCAACCTGATCAGGATCATCAGCAGGGCGAAAAGCACGACTGCCGTCAACAAGAGCAGCGGCACATAACTCCACGTCAAAGCCTCGTGCCCGATCGAGGAGCGCAACTTACGTTGCCAAAGCACATTGAAGATCAGCATCAACACGGTGCCGACGACGGCCAGACCCGCAAGGGATTGCCGGGCGATCCGGCGTTGACGATCAGTGAGCTTCACGCCAATTGAAGAAATCGCCCAGTCGAAGAGTGCCCCCAAGGCGTAGCCAATCAGCCCGGCAACGGCGCAGAGCAGCCCTTGAAACAAGCCTGGGCGAGGCAACAACGAAGGTGTCAAGGCCAACCATGCCCAAGTCAGCGCCCCGAATGCAGGTAGGAGCGGCAGCTTGTCTGGGCGCCATGGGCTGGGGGCTTTCATCGGTCACTCGCTCCTGCTTGTGTCGGACGCCAAGAAAAACTCGGTTTGCGCTTGTCAGCAAAGGCCGCAATGCCTTCATGCATGTCCGCAGCCGTGTCGATGATGTCATGCCAGCGTTCGTTGAGACTGTCTGACACCTGACCCGCATCGGCAATTTGCTCGACCATCTCTTTCGTGCCGACTTGAGTCAATAGCGAACGCTCCAGCAAGGTGGACACCAACCCTTCCAGGCGATTCTCGGCTGCATCAAGGGGCAAGAGTTCATTGATCAATCCCATTCGCAAGGCCTCATTGGCCTCGATGATGTCACCAGTAAAGAGCAGTTGTTTGGTGGCTGAAGGCCCGATCAGTCGGGTCACGCGCTCAAGCGCATAGGCCGGATAAATAATCCCTAAGCGCGCTGGGGTGATGCCATACTTCGACCCTTCTGCCGCAATCCGCAGGTCACAACAACTCGCCAGCTCAGCACCACCACCAATGCACGATCCGGTGATGAAAGCGATCGTCGGCATTGGGAAGGTCGCGAGTGACTGATCGGCGTATTGGTTGGCTTCGTGATATTCACGCAAGGACATCTCGGCGAGGCCATGGATATCAGCACCAGCACAGAAGTGATCCCCGACGCCACGCAAGATTAGGAGCCGTACATCTGTGTCTTCACGAAGACCGTTGACCCGATCGCCGATCGCCTGCCACATCTCGTTGGTGATCGCATTGCGTTTTGCGGGCCTATTGAGCCACAAGGTGGCTACGCCGTCTTGTTTGGTCACATAGACTGCGTCATTCTCAACTGAAGTATTCACGGGCAAATCCTACGGCCCGCCAGATGTTTGACTCAGGTGCGTCAGTACGGCGTGGTCGAGGCCACAGCCAAGGCCCGCCCCATGTCGAATGGCCAGGCCTGCATGAAGAGCCATGGTCGACCAAACCACAAGAGCGCGTCGGCATGTGCCGCACCTGTAGCTGTGGTCGGCTGCTGACCCAGAGTGATGCAGCGCGTCTGTCCTCGTGAGGTGCACACTTCGGCATTGTCGAAGACCCCACGTGGGTGCGCGGCGTAGTACTGCTTCCAAGTGAAGGGGGCGCCAGTGTCAGATGTGTCTACTACATAGTGCTTGCCTGGATAGCCACATCCAGCGAGCATCGCCGACACCTGCTCACCAAAAGCAAGATTTTGACCAACATCTGCATAGTGGGTGGCACCAAGTGCAAAGCCGCGGACATATTGGACTCCAGCTTGGATGAGCATCGAAGTGGCCTCGGGCACGGTAAGCCAGTCACCATCGCTGCCATCGAGATAGATGGCTGCATTTGGGTTTTGAGACAGTCGCTGGGCGGCATATCTGGCTAGCTGCATCTTCAGCGGCGGATTGGCGCCCTTGAAATTGACCGCAAGGTCAGGCTCCAAGACGATCAGCGCCTTCGTCTGGCCAAGGGCATTGGCCGCGGCATCGATCCAAGCTCGATAATTATTGACCTCGGCATCGGTCAACGGGATCTGACGAGCATCTTCCCCTCTGGGGAATAGCCCAAATAGGGCCAACTGAATCCGCTTGTTCGGGTCACCCTTTTGACTGTCGCGAATGTAGTCGCTGATCTGGCTTCCGATTTGCGCCGGGGTGATCTTGGGACCGATCCACATCACCTTGGGAGTGAGTGCGATCTTGCCAAGCAATACCTTGTTGGCACCTGTGGCCGCCTTGTAGTGAGAGTTGACCGGATCTTGAGGTCCATCGTAGATCGGCATTTCGTCTTGCACGATGGGATTGGTCGAGGTGGGTGAAGCAACCAATGGGCACCTTGCGGGGTCGATATTGTGCCGAGTCTGCCCTGAGCGACATCCCTTACCCTTCTTGCCCTTACGACAACCCTTGGCCTTCTTGGCCTTCTTAGCTTTCTTAGCTTTCTTGGCCTTCTTGGCCTTCTTGGACTGCTGGCGCTCGGCCTGCTTGGCATTGACAGAGTGCGCGCTGGCCTGCTGGATCGACTTGGTGCCGGTGACAGCATTTGCCCCCTGATTAAGCAAACACGAGGTGGCTACCAACAGCAGAGAGGCCATGATGATCATGGTGAGCCGAACGACTCGATTGATAAAGACCGGCATCCCATAACAATATCTGACAAATCCTCTTTAATGGTATAAACCACTCAGTCTGCAACCGGGGTCAGTCGCCCCAGAAGATTTTGTCTACCACGCCTCGGGCTTGACGGGCGGTTCGCAGATAGTCGTTGAGCATCTCATCAGTTGAGCCGGGCCCATAGCCCAAGATAGTCGCTACTGCAGCTCGCTCGCGGGCATCACGGGGCAACTGGTCACTGGGCTTACCGCGCACCTGCACTGTCGCGTTACGCGCCCGGCTCGCCAGCCGCCAAGCCTCACCGAGTTGAGCAGCATCTTCCGCATCGATCAGCTCCGCTTCGACCGCAGCAGCCAGCGCATCCAGGGTCTTGGTGGTCTGCAGCTTTGGGTATTGGCCGGCATATTGCATTTGGAGCAACTGGATGGTCCATTCGATGTCAGAAAGCCCGCCTCGACCAAGCTTGAAATGCGTGGCAGGGTCAGCTCCGCGTGGCAAACGCTCTTCGTCAACCCGCGCCTTGATCCGCCGTATCTCAGTGACTTCCTTTGCCTCCAGGCCCGAGTCTGGATATCGCAAAGGATCGATGAGCTGGCTGAACGCCGCCCGCAAACCAGGATCACCGATCAACGGATCTGCCCGCAGCAGCGCCTGCGCTTCCCAGACCTGTGACCACTTGGCGTAGTAGGCCGCATAGGAGGCCAGAGTGCGTACCATCGGCCCCTGCCGCCCTTCTGGGCGCAGCGAAGCATCAATTTCCAAGGCAGGATCACTACCAGGTACGGCGAGAAGCTGAGCAAGTCTGGTGGTGATCTCCTTGGCCATGGACGCTGCGACTTGTGGGTCACCGATCGGATCGTAGACATACATCAGGTCGGCATCAGAGCCATACCCAAGCTCATGCCCGCCGTAGCGGCCCATTGCCACCAGCGCCATGCGCGCTGGGAAGCCCACTCCGCGCTCAAGCTCGACTCCCCTGGTCACTGCGGCAAGCGCAGCATCAAGCGAGGCCGTAGTCAGGTCGGTCAAAGCACCTGCGATCACCGTGATGTCTTCAGACTCGCAAAGATCCACCACGCTGATCCGCAACAACTCTCGTCTCCTGATCGCTCGGATCGCAACCACGGCATCTTGGGCATCTTTCCTCCGTGCCGCAGTCGAGTGCATCTCGCGCGAGATCAACTCCCCAGACAGCGGAGCCAGACCTTCCTCGCCAAGCAAGGCGA
>ERZ724512.159-NODE-159-length-27428-cov-12.253352_pt1 | contig 27428 bp, 28 predicted proteins | sample MGYA00376045_ERZ724512 | MGnify/ENA primary metagenome ERZ724512 (study PRJEB28724, sample SAMN07190883) | activated sludge metagenome | isolation source: activated sludge of sewage treatment plant in Hong Hong | place: Hong Kong | collected 2016-03-17 ... | reverse complement strand
GCGCCGAGCGGCTCGTCGAGCAGCAGCACCCGCGGCCGGTTGACCAGCGCCCGGGCCAGCGCGACCCGCTGCCGCTGGCCGCCGGAGAGCTCGTTCGGCCGGGCTGACGCGCGGGAGGAAAGGTCGACCAGCTCGAGCGCCTCGGCGACCCGGGTCGTGATCTCCTCCTTCGGCACCTTCTTGCGCTTCAGGCCGAAGGCGACGTTGCCGTTGACGTCGAGGTGCTCGAAGAGCGCGTAGCTCTGGAAGACCATGTTGACGTTCCGCTGGTGGGGCGGCACGTTCTCGACCGGCTCGCCCTCGAGCAGGATCCGGCCCTCGCTCGGGACCTCGAAGCCGGCCAGCATCCGCAGGGTCGTGGTCTTGCCGCAGCCGGACGGGCCGAGCAGCGAAAAGAACTCGCCCTGGGCGATCGAGAGGTCGACCTGATCGACCGCGACGAAGTCACCGAAGCGCTTGGTCACCCCTTCGATCCTGATCGCCTCGCCGGCGCCCGCCGCCGGGCCGAGGCTGCCTTCTCCGTTCATCTCACTCCTCCGCTCCGGTCAGAACCTTGACCCCGCTCTCGCGGCGTCCGAACAGCCTCGGGATCAGCACCGCCAGGGCGACCGCGCTGATCGAGACGACCATCATCAAAGTGCCGACCGCGTTGATCGTCGGCGAGACCCCGAACCGGATCATCGACCAGATCCGCACCGGCAGCGGCTGGGCATCCTCGCCGGTGGTGAAGAAGCTGAGCACGAAATCGTCAAAGGAAAGCGCGAAGACGAGCAGCCCCGCGGCGACGATCGCCGGCCAGAGGGCCGGCACCAGCACCAGCCGTACCGATTCCCACTTGCTTGCCCCGAGGTCCTGGGCGGCGTCCTCGACCTCGACCCCGATCGTCGCCAGCCTCCCCCGGACCACGATCGTCACGTAGGAGATCGAGAAGGTGATGTGGGCGATCACGATGGTCCAGATCGAAAGGCCGATCCCGAGCTGGGAGAAGATCAGGAGCGCCGAGATGCCGGCCACGATCTCCGGGGTGATCAGCGGAACCAGCATCAGGATGTTGAAGCCCCTGGCGGTGCCGGAATGGGCCCGGACCAGGCCGATCGCGAGTGCGGTACCGACGATGGTCGAGATGACCATGGTCAGGACCGCGATCTGCACCGAGGTGACCAGCGAATCCATCAGGGTGGGGTCGTTGAAGAAGTCCGAGTACCAGCGGAGCGAGACCCCCTGCATCACCTGGAGCGACTTCGCGCTGTTGAACGAGAAGACGATCACGATGACGATCGGGATGAACAGGTAGAGGTAGACCAGCCCGGTGAAGACCCTCAGGAAGCGCGGCTTGTAAAACGGCGTGCTCAACGGCAGCCTTTGGTTTCGCTTGCGCTCACAGAACCTCCGCCTCGCCCTTGCTGGCGCGCCGCAGGTAGAAGACCATCCAGATCGCGAGGAAGGCCATCATGATCACGGTCAGGGCCGAGCCGAAGGGCCAGTTCGAGGCGGCGAAGAACTGGTCCTGGATCAGGTTGCCGACCATGTAGGTGTCCGGTCCGCCGAGCAGCTGGGCGGAGACGAAATCCCCGACCGCCGGCAGAAAGACCAGCACGCAGCCGGCCAAAATCCCGGCCTGGGTGGCGGGCAGGGTCACATGCAGGAAGGTCTGGAAGGGCGAGCCGTAAAGGTCCTTGCCGGCCTCGATCACGCTCGGGTCCATGCGTTCGATCGAGCCGTAGAGCGGCAGGATCATGAAGATGATGTAGCCGTAGACCAGTCCGCCGATCACCGCGAAGGGGGTGTTAATGAACTGGATCGGCTGCTGGCTGAGGCCCAGGTCGACCAGCAGGTTGTTGACCAGGCCCTGGTCGGAGAGCAGGGCGACCCAGGCGTAGGTCCGGACCAGGTAGTTGACGAAGAAGGGGATGACCAGGGCAGCCAGCAGCGCGTAGCGGTACCTGCCCCCGAAACGGGCGATGAAGTACGCGACCGGGTACCCGATCAGCAGGCAGAGGATTACCGTCGCCAGGGCGTAACCGACCGAGCGGAGCAGCACCGGCACGTAGGTCGCATCGAAGACGTCCCGGTAGTTGTCCAGCGAGAACCCGTAGACCCCGCGGCCGAAGTCGTCGACGTGGCCGAAGGAAAGGGCGAGCACGAGGCAGAGCGGGATCGCGAAGAGCAGGGCGATCCAGATCCCGCCGGGGAAGATGAACCAGTCCCAGAAGCGCTTGCTGGTCACCGGCTGCCCCTCACGCCTTGACCTCGGTCCAGATCCGGGTCCATTCCTGGCGGGCCTCGGGATTGTCGAGCCGGAACTCCATCGCCGAGTCGGAAAGCTGGTCGAGGTTGACGTCGATCGAGGGGTCGTCCTTGACCAGCTTGGCGAAGGCTTCGCGGCCGCCGGCGACCGGCATCGGGTAGCCGTTCCACATCACGTTTTTGTAGGCGTTGTCCGGCCGAAGGATCCAGTCCATGAAGACCATCGCCGTGCCGGGGCTCTTCGAGGTGATCGGGATGCACATCAGGTCCGAGCCGACCGGGACCCCTTCCCTGCAGGTTTCGTAGGCGAAGACCGAGGGGTCGTCAACCTGGTTTCTGGCGTTGACCACGTCCCCGTTCCAGGCCTGGGTCACGGCCGCCGACCCGGAAACCAGGTTCTGGACCGAGTTGGTTGAAAAGCCGCGCAGACCCTCCTTCTGGTCGAGCAGCGTGCCCTTCGAGGTTTCGAGCTGGTCGGACTTCTCGGTGTTCAGGTAGAAGCCGTTCAGCAGGTTGGCCTGGCCGATCCCCTCCTGGAAGTCGTCGAGCATGAAGATCCGGCCCAGGGCCTGCTCGTTTGAAAGGTCGTTCCAGGAGCCGGTCATCGTGTCGACCTCATCGGTGTTCCAGGCGATCCCGGTCGTGTAATACGTGTAGGGCACCGAAAACTCGGAGTTGGGGTCGTACCAGGGGTTGTCGAAGTAGGGCGTCAGCGTCGCCGCGCTCTTCAGCTTCGCGCGGTCGAAGGGCCGGATCAGTTGCTCGTTCCTGAGCCGCTGGACGTACTCGGTCGAGGGGAAGATCAGGTCGTAGGAGCCTCCCGCCCTGAGCTTGGTCACCATCGCCTCGAGGTTGTCGAAGTTGACCTCGTTCACGGCGACCCCGTACCTGTCGGAGAAGGACTTCTTGATCGAGGGGTCCATGTACTGGGCCCAGTTGAAGATCAGCAGGTCGCCGTCGATCTTCGGCTCGACCACGTCCCCGGCCGCCGACTTGTCGATCGGCCGCTCGACCGTGCAGCCGCTGACCCCCCAGGCGGCAGCAGCCAGCCCCGCCCCGGCCAGCAGCAGCTGGCGTCGGTTCAGCTCTAGTTCACTCACCGGCCCGCACCTTCCCGATGTCGGTGCGGGCGGCGATCATTCGGTCAGCGCCCTCGGCTCGATTCCGAGTTCCCTGGCGATTCGCGTCGCGGCCAGCACCCGGACCCTTTCGACGTCCATGTCCGGGTCTTCGATCAGGGCCCTGATTCCCAGCCCGTCCAGCAGGCCCATCGCAACGTCGGCGCTGGCCCCGGGATCGTCCGTAGAGAACTCCCCGCGCTCGACCCCGTAGTTGATGACTTCCAGCATCCATTCCCGGTAGCTGGCATAGAGCCGCTGGCCGAGCGGCCGGGATTCCTGGTCGCGGGCGGCGCGCAGCCAGAGCTCGACCCAGAGCAGCCACTCCTGATGTTGCCGCCCCTCGATCGGCAGGCATTCGTCGATCATCACCTTGAGCCGGCCGGTCGCGCTGGCCTGGGGGTCGACCGGCCTGCCGAACCGGTCCCGGGCGGCCAGCTCGTAGGAATGCATCAGCGCTTCCTCGAGCAGCTCCTCCCGGGTCGAGAAGTAGTGGTGGACCAGCGCGGTCGAGGCTCCGGCCCGCATCGCCACCCGGGCGATCCTTACATCATCGATGCCGTCCTCGGCGATCGAAGCGCAGGCCGCTTCGAGGATCCGGTCGCGGGCGTTCGGGGTCGGGCCGGCAGACTGGCCCGCTGACGCGTCGGCTGGAGCCCCGGTGGTCAACCTGCCCCGGCTCCGATCCGGATTCCGGCATCCCCCAGCACCGCCTCGGCAGCGTTTCTTCCGTTCAGGGCGATCACGCTTCCCGCCGGGTGGGTCGCGGCGCCGGACATGTAGAGCCCGGCCATCGGGGTTCGGGCCGAGAGCCGGCCCTCCCACATCTGGTCCGGGGTCACTTCGCCCTGGAAGATGTTGCCGCCGGTCAGGCCGACCCGCGATTCGATGTCGGGAGGCCCGAGTACCTCGTGGCTGGTCACGCATTCACCATAGTCGGGCGCGAAGCGGCTGATCAGGTCGATGAATTGCTGCGCCACCGACTCGCGGGCGGCGTCCCAGTCGCTGCCGGTGATGTCGTACGGCGCGTACTGCCCGAAGACGCTCATCAGGTGCTTGCCCTCCGGGGCCACGGTCGGGTCGTAACCGGTCTGGATGTAGATCTCGGCGAAGGCGACGGCCGGTTCACCCGCGGCACACTTCTCGAAGGCGGCCTGGGCCTCATCCATCGTCCCGCAGGCGTCGATCGTCGCCTGGGCCGGCCAGCTCTCGCCGGGGGCCGCCGCCCATTCCGGCAGCCGCGAGAGCGCCGCGTTGAACTTGACCACCGGGCTGCGGATCTTCCAGGCGTCGAGGCGACTCTTGAAGGTCGCATCGATGCCACCGCCAGCTTCGCCTTCGAGCATGCCGAGCGTGCGTTTCGGGTCGGCGTTCGAGATCACGTTGCGGGCCCGGATCAGGCTGCCGTCCTCGCAGACCACCCCTTCCCCGGGGAGGATCCCGGCCACCTCGACCCCGCAGGCGATCCGGGCGCCGGCTTCCAGCGCGGCGTCGGCGATCGCGAAGCTGACCATGCCCATGCCGCCTTCGACGTAACCCCAGACCGGCCCCTGGCCTTCGAGGTCGCCCTGGTAGTGCATCAGCTTGATCGAGGCGGTCCCCGGTTCGTATGGCCCGCCCCAGGTGCCGATCACACCCTGGCCGTAGAGCGCGGTCTTGAGCTTCTCGTCTCCGATGTATCTGTTCAGCACGTCGGCGATCGAGTCCTCGAAGACCAAATCGACCATTTCCTGGTCACCCAGGATCTCCTCGATTTGCGCCCGGGTCGGGGTGTCGCCGACCCAGGTGTCACGCTCCCCCTTGCGCAGCCTGATCCGGGTCTGGTCGAAGAGTTCCTCGTAGGCCCAGTAACCCTTCTGGTCGGCCTCGCTCACCCCGAGCGAATCCAGGTTCGCCCTCGTCTTTTCGTCGTCGAGGAACTGGCCGAAGGCGGTCCCGTCCTCGAAGGGAACCCAGAGGTTGGGGTCCGCGGTGAAGAACCTGAGGCCGCGCCGGCGCAGCTGAAGTTCGTCGATGACCAGGTTGTCGAGCAGGCCGACCACGTAGGCGCAGGGGCTGACCAGGTACCCCTCGCCGAACGGTTCTTCGAGGGTGCAGGCGCCACCGATCTGCTCGCGGCGTTCGAGTACCAGCACCTTCTGACCGGCCCGGGCGAGATAGGCGGCCGCGGTCAGGCCGTTGTGTCCGGCCCCGATCACCACCGCGTCCCAGTCCTTCGCCGCCAGGGCCGAGAGCGGCTCCGGCATCCCCAGCTTGCCCAGTTTCGCCGCGACCGGATTGGCGTTGACCGGATCACCGGTCGCCGCCAGCAGCCCGGACGGCACCTTTCCGTTCCCGGGGCTCGCCCCGTTCCCGCTCATGCCTTCACCTTTCCGTTCAGCGCTTCCATGTACTTGCCGGCAACCAGGTTGTCGAACTCATGGACCGTCCCTTCCTCGGCCGAGTAGCGGCCGGCCGTGTAACCGGTGGTGCCCACCCCCTTCTGGGTCAGCTCGCAGACGTACCAGTCCTGCCGGTTGGTCTGGTCCCAGAACTCGATCGCATCCGAGGGGTCGAAGTCAGCGGACCCGGCCGCGCGCCGCTCGAAGAACCATTCGCAGATCACCTCGGTCCGGCCGGGCGCGCGCGGGTAAAGGGTGTGCAGCATCACGTAATCGGGATGCATCGAGACCAGCGCGTTGGGAAAGAGCGCGAAGTAGAGGATGGTCTTGTCGTCTTCTTCGGTCAGTCCCTCGATTCGCGCCCGGTTGCCGGCGTGGCCACCGTCCTTGCCCATCGTCGCGGCGTCCTCGGCGGTGATGAACATCGAGCCCCCGCACCAGGAACCGGAACCCTGCATCTCTTCCCCGCTCATGTAATTCGAAAGCGCGTTCAGCTCGGGGTGGACTCCGGGGCAGTGGAGGCATTCGTTGTAGTTCTCGGCGATGCCCTTCCAGTTCGCGGCCACCTCGTAATCGATCCTCCCCCCGCTGACCAGTTCGGCGGTGCGGTAGCGGTCGAGGTGTTCGATCAGCTCGCCGACGTGGGCGTCCGGCTCCGGTGCCTCGCCGCCCAGGTCGACCAGGACCAGGCCGCCGATCGTCGCCATCCGGACCGGGATCAGGCCGTAACAGGACTTGTCGAAATCCTCGACCCCGTCCATGTGCGGGGCCGCGACCAGGGTTCCGTCCAGCGCGTAGGACCAGGCGTGGTACGGGCACTGGAGCCGGCGCTTGACCTGACCGTCTGCTTCCTCGATCACCCGGGCGCCGCGATGGCGGCAGACGTTGAGGAACGCGTGGGGCCGGCCGTCCTCACCGCCGATCACGACCACCGAGTCGGGCCCGACCTCGCGGCGGATGAACTTTCCCTGCTCGCTTACCTGGGAGACATGGCCGAGGCAGATCCAGCCGTCATGGAAGAGATGCTTTTGCTCCCACTCGAAGACGGCCTGATCGACGAAGGCGGCCGGCGGCAGCATCGACGCATGTTCCAGGGGACGTAGCGCCCGGGCCACGTCATCCGGACTCAGGGGGAGCCCGCCGGAGACGCTGCCCTTGACGCCGTTGCCGCTGCCCACCTTCATCTCGATCCTCCGGTTGTGCCGACGGGCTCGGGATGGGCCCGCCTGCAGCGATACTAGCGCCGGTTGACCTTGTAGTCAATCGCATGTACTCTGGAGACATTCCGCTTGACCAAACGAGATCGGCGAGGGAGTACATGAACGAAACCGTCACAAGCCCCGATCTGGAGGGCCTCGACGAAGCGGCGGTCGACCTCCGGCAAAGAGCCCGGAAATTCGTCGACGAGGTCCTGATCCCGCTCGAGCAGGAAGCGGAGCTTCTACACGGCCGGCTGCCCGACGAGGCGGTTCGGATGGTCAGGGAAAAGGCCCTCGCGGCCGGTCTCACCGGCGGCCTTCACAAGCCCGAACACGGCGGCCAGGGCTGGAGCAAGGTCGAGTGGTTCCTGGTCGAGGAGCAGCTTGGCCGTTCGACCAACGCGATCTCCTGGCACATCCCCAACGGTTACAACTTCTGGGATCTCGCTTCCGGCAAGCACGTCGAGAAGTGGCTGAAGCCGCTCCTGCGCGGCGAGACGCGCGACGCCTACGCGGTGACCGAACGGAACGCCGGCTCGGACCCCTCGGGGATCGAGACCAGGGCGGTCCGGACCGACGGCGGCTTCCGGATCAACGGAGAGAAGTGGTTCGTGACTTCGGGCGACGTGGCCGACGTGCTGGTCGTCATGGCCAACCTCGAAGAGGACGGAGAGCTCCTCCCCACTCTCTTCGTGGTCGAGAAATCGCTGGGCGGAGTCGAGACGATCGAGGACCCCGGCTTCACCCACTCCTATCCGGACGGCCACCCGACCATCCGCTTCGTTGACGTCGAGGTCGGCGAGGACGATGTGATCGGCGGGATCGGCGGCGGCGACGAGGTCCAGAAAGCCTGGTTCGCCGAGGAGAGGCTCGGCATCGCAGCTCGCGGGATCGGTTCGATGTGGCGGCTGCTCGAGGAGACCGTCGACTGGGCCGCGAACCGCGAGCAGGGCGGCTCCCGGATCCTCGACTACCAGGGGGTTTCGTTTCCCCTGGCGGACTCGGCTGCCGACGCCGCCGCGGGCCGCCTGCTCACCTTCGAGGTGGCGCGGATGATCGACGCCGGCGCCGACCCGAAGATCTGTCACAACAAGGCTTCGATGGCAAAGCTCTTCGTCTCCGAGGCGGCCTGGCGCTGCGCCGATCGCTGTGTCCAGATCTTCGGCGGTCGCGGCTACCGGCGCGACAACGTCGCCGAGCGGTTCCTGCGCGAACTCCGGGTCGACCGGATCTGGGAAGGAACCTCCGAGATCCAGCGCCTGATCATCGCCCGCGGCCTCGAAAAGCGCGGCGTCGAGGCCCTCATCCACTAGTGGGTCGGATTTCCCGCAGCCATGACGACAATCCGACCCACCCCGCTCCTGGCCCCTCGTTCGGTGGCGGTGGTCGGGGCGACCGAGCGGCCCGGCTCCTATGGCGACACGGTGGTCCGCAACCTGGATCAGGCCGGCTTCGCGGGCGAGGTCTTCTGCGTGAACCCGGGCCGCGAGAGCGTTCACGGCCACCCCTGCTTCCCTTCCCTCACCGACCTTCCCTCCCCGGCGGACGCCGTGGTCATCGCCGTGCCTGCGCCGGCGGTGACCGCGGCGGTTCGCGAAGCGATCGGGATCGGCTGCGGCGGCGCGGTCGTGGTCTCGGCCGGCTTCGGCGAGACGCCGTCCGGCAGGGAGCTGGAAGCGGAACTGGCCGAGGTCGCCCGGGCCGCCGGCTTCCCGGTCTGCGGGCCGAACGGCAACGGGGTGATCGGCTTTCACCACCGAGCCCCGCTCTGGGGTGATTCGGTCCCGGCCGGAATCGTGCCGGGCCCGGTGGCGATGATTTCGCAGTCCGGCAACGTCGCCGTGAACGCGATCGGCTCGCGCCGGGGGATCAATTTCCACACCATGGTCTCGACCGGCAACCAGGCCGTGCTCGACACCGGCGACTGGCTCGCGGCGATCGCCGGACTCGAAGGGGTCCGCGCAATCGCCCTCTTCCAGGAGACCGACGGCGACGGGGCGAAGCTGGCCGAGGCCCTCGCGACCTGCGCCGAACGCGGGATCGGTGTCGCCGTTCTCAAGGTCGGCACCTCAATCGCCGGCCAGGCCACGGCTGCCGCCCACACCGGCGCGATCGCCGGCGATCAGAAGGTCTTCCGCGCCCTGATCGAAGAAGCCGGAGCCGCCTGGGCCTCCGACCCCCACGAGCTGCTGGAGATCACCAGGGTCCTGGCCGAACCCCGCGCCCGGCCCCGCCGTTACGACCCCAAGCTCCACCGGGAAGAGATCCTGCCCGGCGGGACCATCCGCGACACCCTGGAGGAGTCCCTCACCTACCGGCCGGGCCTTGCCATCCTGACCTGCTCCGGCGGCGATTCGGGGATAGCGGCCGACCAGGCCGACCAGGCCGGGCTGCGGTTCGCCGAGCTTCTGCCCGAAACCGCTGGGAAGCTGGGGGATCTGCTGCCGGGGGCGGCCACGGTCGGCAATCCGCTCGACTACACCTCGCTCCTCTGGTTCGAGACCGACCGGTTGACCGAGATCGTCGAAACCGTCGGAAACTGCGAATCGGTCGAGCAGATGCTGGTCTTTCACGACCATCCGGCCGACCTGAGGCCCGAACATGAATCGGAATGGGTGGCGGTGCGCCGCGCCCTGGCCGAGGGTGTGCGCCGTTCCGGCTGCCCGGCCTTCTTCGCTTCCACCCTGCCCGACCTGGTCTCGGACGACGGCCGGCGGGAGCTGGCCGAAGAAGGAATCCCGGTGGCCGGCGGCATGCGGGCCGCGGTCGCAGCGGCCGCGGCCAGCCAGCGGCTTGGCCGGCTCGACCGGGCGAGGATCGTCGGGCAGCTCAGGGCAATCGCGACGGCGGCCCGCGTTCACGGGCAGGGCACCGGGCGCCCGAACCCCGCACCGGGCGGTTTATGGCTGGCCGAGCATCAGGCCAAGCAGGTACTGCGCCCGGCGGGGATTTCGGTGCCCGCCTTTCTCACTGCGACTTCCCCGGGCGCCTGCCTGGATGCGGCCGCGGGGCTTTCGTTCCCGCTGGTCCTGAAGCTTTCCGCCGGTTCGATCCGGCACAAGTCCGAGCTGGGGGCGGTCAGGGTCGGGATCGAAGACGAGGCGGCGCTGCTTCGCGAGGCCGAGGATCTGATGTCGATCGCCGGGCAGATCCATCTCGAGCAGGGCCTGACCGGAGAGCCCTCGAACGATCCGCCCGTCTACCTGGTCGAAGAGATGGCCGGCCCCGGAGTCGAGTTGATCGTCACTGCCCGTTCGGATGCCGTGGTGCCCTCGCTCACCGTGGGGCTTGGTGGGGTCTGGGCCGAGCAGCTGGCGGACAGCGTGGTGGTTCCGTTGCCGGCCTCGCCGGAGCAGGTGCGGGCCGCGCTCGGCCGGCTGCGGGCCTTCGAAGCGCTGCTCGGACGCCGCGGAACCCCCGTCACCGATCTGGACGCGCTGTCGGAGCTGGCCTCGGGCGTCGGGCAGTTGCTGCTCGACTACCGCGACGGGGAAGGCCGCCGCTTCGACCTGATCGAACTCAACCCGGTCGTTGCCCGTCCCGACGGCGCAATCGCCCTCGACGCCCTCGCCCACCTCGCCTGAGGCGTCGTCGCCTGGGGCGTTGTGTCGCCGGTCAGATCGGGCTGATCGAACTCTCGGCGGGAGCGATCGCGCCGGCCTGCTCGACCGTGATCTCCAGGCCCTCGCGGAGGATTCCGGCGATCTCCGTGAAGAGCTCCGGCTCGGCGACCAGGGGCGGGGCGATCTGGATGATCGGGTCGGCCCGGTCATCGAGGCGGCAGAGCAGGCCCCGGTGCCAGAGGGCTTCGGAGAGGACGTTCTTGAAGAGGTGTTCGGCCGCCTTGCCCTTGAAGGGCTCCTTGGTCTCGCGGTCCCGCACCACCTCGATCGCCCAGAAATGACCGGTGCCCCGGATCTGGCCGACGATCGGGATGTCAAGCAGCGACTTCAGCGCTTCCTCGGCGACCGGGGCGTTCGAGTTCACGTTCTCGAGCACGTTCTCCCGCTCGAGGATCTCCAGTGACTTCAGCGCCACCGCCGAGCCGACCGGATGGCCGCCGAAGGTGTAGCCGTTGTTGTAATCGGCGCGGCCGTCGAAGAAGGGTTCGGCAACCTTGTCGCTCATCAGCACCCCGCCCATCGAGAAATGGGCCCCGGTCAGCCCCTTGGCGAAGGTGACCAGATCCGGCACATAGCCGAACTTCTGGCCCCCGAACCAGGTGCCGATCCGGCCGTAGGCGCAGATCACCTCGTCCGAGCAGAGCAGGATGTCGTGTTCGTCGCAGATCTTCCTGAGGCCCTGCCAGTAGCCGTCCGGAGGCATCAGGCAGCCGCCGGCATTCTGGACCGGCTCGGCGATCATCATCGCGATCGTCGAGGGGTCCTCGAACTCGATCGTCGCCTCGACCTCGGCCAGCAGGGCGGCGCAGAACTCCGCTTCGGTCTCCCCTTCCGGCCGGTGATAGTTGCTGGTATTCCCGACGTGGACGGTGGGGATCCCGAGCGGGTCGAAGGGAGTCCGGCAGACCGGGATGCCGGTGAAGGAAAGGGCTCCCATGGTCACCCCGTGATAGGCGTTCCTGCGGGCAATCACCTTGCGGCGGCGCTCGTGGCCGTTGGCCTGCTGCCACTGGACCGCCATCTTCCAGGCCGCCTCGACCGACTCCGAGCCGCCCGAGGTGAAGTAGACCTTGTTCATCCCCTCCGGCGCGAGCGAGGCGATCTTCTCGGCCAGCTCGATCGAAGGCGGATGGGCGACCGTCCAGTTGGTCGCGTAGGGCAGCTTCTTCATCTGCTCGTGGGCGGCGGCGCCGATCTCGTCACCGTGGGAATGGCCGAGCGAGGCGCAGTAGAGGCCGGACAGCCCGTCGATGTAACGGCCACCCTGATCGTCGAACACGTGGACCCCCTCGCCCCGTTCGATGATCGTCATGCCCTCCTCCGACAGTGACTTCATGTCGGAGAAATGGAGCATCAGATGCTGTTTCGCCGCGGACTGCAGGGCACTGCTCTCTCCCGTCATGGCCCGGAGTGTATTCCCCGGGGCCGCCAGATCGAGGGTCTGCTTATCAGTTGATAATCAGTGTTGACCTTGTAGTCAATCGCACTTTGCGTTAAGGTCGCGCCATGGAGGCGAACACGACGACCACTGGCAGCGCCCCCGCGACTCCGGCCCCGGGCGGCGGAATTTCCTCGAGTTACGACGCGATCGTGGTCGGCGGCGGCCACAACGGCCTGACCACCGCGGCCTACCTCGCCCGGGCCGGCATGAAGACCCTGGTCCTCGAGCGACGGCCGATCCTCGGCGGGGCCTGCGTGACCGAAGAGGTCTGGCCCGGGGCCCGGGTTTCGCGCTGCTCCTATGTCGTCTCGATGCTGCAGTCCAGGGTCGTCTCCGACCTGCGCCTCAAGGAATTCGGCTACAGGGCCTACCCGCTCGACCCCGCCTACGCGGCGATGACCGAGGACGGCCCGATCTTCTTCTTCAACGAGGTCGAGCGGACGGTCGAATCGATCCGCCGCTTCTCCCCGAAGGACGCCGACAACTACGAAGCCTTCGAGGACCTGCTCGAACGGACGGCCGCCTTCCTTCGGCCGATGCTGCTCAGGGAACCGCCGGCGCTCGGCTCGAAATCGCCCGGTGACATCGCCTCGCTGATCCGGGAGGGCGCGCGGGTCGCGGGGATGAGCCGTCGTGACATCAACGACCTGATTCGGATCTTCACCATGTCGGTCGGCGACCTGCTCGACGACTGGTTCGAGCTTGACGCGCTGAAGGGATCGATCGCCTCGACCGGCGTGGTCGGGGTCTGGGCCGGGCCCCGCACCCCCGGCACCGCCTACAACCTCCTCCACCACGCGCTCGGCGAACTCGACGGCATGGGCGGCGTCTGGGGCCAGGTGGTCGGCGGCATGGGCGCGATCTCGAACGCGATCGCCCGCTCGGCCGAATCCCACGGCGCGACGATCCTGACCGACGCCGAGGTCGCCTCGATCGATGTCGAGTCCGGCCGGGCGATCGGCGTGACCCTCGCCAGCGGTGACAGCTACCGGGCCCCGGTCGTCGCCTCCGGTGCCCACCCGAAGACCACGATCCTCGACCTGGTCGGTGGCGAGCACTTCGAAGACGAGGTGCGGACCGACATGGAGCGCTACCGCACCCGCGGCGGCTCGGTCAAGGTCAACTACGTCCTGAACGAGGCGCCGCAGTACGAGAACGTGACCCCGGAAGAGCAGAAGATGCTGCTCGGGGCCGGGGTCAACATCTGCCCGTCGATCGACTACCTCGAGGCCGCCTGGCAGGACGCGCTTCAGGGCCGGCCCGCCGCCGCGCCCTACATCGAGGCCGAGTTCCCCTCCTCGATCGATGATTCGCTGACCGACGACGACCGGGTGATCATGACCATGTTCACCCAGTACGGACCGTCGGAGGAAGCCCAGTGGGCCGAAGGCGACCGCGAGCGCTACGGCGAGACCTGCGTTGACATGCTGACCCGGTTCGCCCCCAACTTCCGCGGCGCGATCGACCAGTACGAGGTGCTTGCCCCGCCGGACCTCGAGCGGATCTTCGGACTTCAGGGCGGCTCGATCTTCCAGGGCGAGCAGGGCATGAACCAGATGGCCTTAATGCGGCCGGTCCCGGATATGGCCCAGTACGCGACCCCGGTCGAGGGCCTCTACCTCTGCGGGGCCGGCACCCACCCCGGCGGCGGCGTCACCGCTGCTTCCGGCCACAACGCCGCCCAGCGGATCCTCAAGGACCGCCGCAGGGTCAGGTGGCCCTGGCGCCGGGCCGCTGCCTGACTACTCCTCGACGGTGATGTCGAGGTCGACCAGGTCGGCCAGGTTCGAGTTGAGTGCCTGGTCATCCCGGCTGGCGACCGCCGGGGCGAGCACCGAGCACTCGTAACCGAGCGAGATCCCCTCGACCAGGGTCGACCGCACGCAGCGGGAAAGGTCGACCCCGCAGCCGACCAGCTTGGAAACCCCGGCCTCGCGCAGCTTCAGGTCGAGGTCGGTGCGGAAGAAGGCCGAGTAGGAAGGAGTGACGACGCTGAGATCGTCGGGCCAGGGAGCGAGCCCGTCGACCAGTGCCGCGCCGCGGGTTCCCGCAACCGCGTACGGGTTCTTCAGGAACTGGGGCTTGCGGGCCGCCTCCACGTTCGAACCGTCATCCGAGTAGGCGCGGCAGACCCAGACGATCAGGTCGCCCTGCATCCTCATCCGCTCCGCCGCCGAGGCGACCTGCGGCACGATCTCGGTCGCGCCCGAGACCTGGCGGGGTGCTCCGGCCTCGACGAAGTCGTTCTGCATGTCGATCACCAGCAGGGCCGTCCTGGACCCTTCCGGCATCGGTGCCGCAGCCGAAACCTCAAGTGGCCCCGGAAGGCTCTGGGCGGCATACATGACTTGCGAACTTCCTCTCCCTAATCGAACATCATTGAACAGCGCGATCGGAGATTACCCAAAAAATCCCGCCCCGAAACGCAGAACGCCAAGTTTCTTCTAGTACGCGAATGGCTTTGGAAAGCCGAAACCTGGTCAGATCTTCAGATCCCGCTCCAGCAGCGCATTTCCCTGCTCCAGCTCCTGACGGGTTGCCTTGCTGACCGAGGCAACCCCGAGCTCGCGGTTTATGCGCGAATTGATCTGCTGGTAGGACTCCCCGGTCTTGCGGGACACGTCGGCGACCAGTTCCTTGCGTTCCTCACGCAGCCGCTCCCGCACCGCAAAGGCCGAATCGGACCTCGGGGCCAGGGTCTTCAACGGCTTCTTCGCCGCAGGAGCCGGGGCCAGCGTCTTCTCGGGTTTGGGACCGGAGTCGAAGGTATCGGTGGCAAACAGCTGCATCGTCGTCTGGGCGAGGATCGCGTCATCGAGCTCGGCGCCGCTTGAGCTGAGCGCCTGGAAGGCTTCCCCCGGCTCGGAGCGTTCGGGCAGTTCGTGGTCGAGTTCCTCAAGTTCGTCGGCCAGCTCCGGTCCGAGCTCGATCGCGTGGCGGCGCTCCTTTTCGATCTCGAAGGCGAGCTGCTTGAGCCGGCTGTCGGCGGGCAGGAGCAGATAGCTCATCTGCCTCCGGGGCGAGGGGGTCGTGCGGATGAAGCGGCCGACGACCTGGCGGAAGAAGAGCTCGGTCCGGGCGGCCGTCGCGTAGACACCGACCCGAAGCCGCGGGATGTCGACCCCCTCGGAGACCATCAGCACCGAGACCAGCCAGCGGTCATCGGACTCCGCGAAGGCCGCGATCCGGGCGCTCGCCCCGGGCTCGTCGCTCATCACGATCTCCGGTTGCTCGCCGGTGATGAATTCCAGCCGCCGGGCGATCGCCCGGGCGTGGTCCTGATCGGAGGCCACCACGAGACCGCCGGCGTCGGGGTGGCCGGCCGCCCGCACCTCACTCAGCCGTGAGTCGGCGTCGCGCAGCACCTCCCCCATCCATTCGCCGTCGGCGGCCAGCGCGGTGCGAAGCCGCCGGGCCGCTTCGGCGGCCGGCAGGACCAGGTCGAAGTCGGCATTCCAGACCCTGCCGTCACTCGACCATTCCATCTCGCCGTCATAGGGCAGGAAGGTGATCGGCCGGCAGACCCGGTCGACCAGCGCCTCCGGGTAGCCGTAGGTGAAGTCGGCGCTGCTCAGTCCGTCCTCGTCGTAGCTGACCCAGGGGATCGCCTCGTTGTCGGAGCGAAAGGGGGTGCCGGAGAGCAGCAGGCGAAAGGTCGCGTGGTCGAAGGCGCGGCGGGCGCTGATCCCCCAGCTGGCCTGATCACCCATGTGATGCGGTTCGTCGGCGATCACCAGGGTCGGCCGGCGGGCCGCGTCGGCGTGAACTCCCGGCCCGGCCGCCACCGTCTGGTAGGTCACGGTCACGCCGTGAAAGTCGGAGGTCTCGGGCCCGTCGGAGTTGGGCCGGTTCGGCTCGAGGTCGATTCCGTAGCGCGCCGCGTCGGCCGCCCACTGCCGGCAGATGTGAGTGGTCGGGGCGATCACCACCACCCGGCTGACCCGACCGCTCGCGAGCATCTCCCAGGCTACCCGCAGGCCGAAGGTCGTCTTGCCGGCGGCCGGGGTGGCCGAGGCGAGGAAGCTCCCGCCGGGATGGGCCGCCAGCTCCGCCAGGGCGAGCTTCTGCCAGCTCCGAAGGCCCCGCTCCTGCGGCCACGGGGGGAGGTTCCGGCCCGGTCCAGGGGTTGGTTCGGGCTGTGGCGCGGGCTGGGTCAAGGCAGCGCAACCTACCCTGCCCGACGGTCGGAACGCCGTCCGATCCACCCGTGATATGAGGGCCGATTTCACCCTGGCCTCAACCTGAATCAGGCACTTGCGAAGAGGCTGTCCGGTGGGCTAGTTTGGGCGAATGAGCACCGGCGCGAACATCATCAGTCCATCGGACCCCGGCTTCGCAGAAGCGAAATTCGCTTACGACCTTCATGACCAGAAGCCCGCCGCGATCTGCCTGCCGACGACGGTTGCGGAGGTTCAGCAGGCCGTTCGCTGGGCCCGGGACGAGGGCCTTAGGATCGCCAACCAGGCGACCGGTCACGTCGCCGTTGCCCTGCCCGACCTCGAGGACGCCCTGCTGCTCAAACCGCAGATCGACACCGAACCGGTCGTCGATCCGGCCGGCGGTTACTGCCGGGTCGGGGCCGGAACCAGGTGGCGGCAGGTGGTGGAAGCCGCCGCCGCTCACGGCATGGCGGCCATGCATGGCTCCTCGCCTACCGTAGGCGTGGTCGGCTACCACCTCGGCGGCGGCCTCAGTTTCTACAGCCGCGAGCACGGACTGGCCTGCAACAAGGTGCGGGCGATCGAGGTTGTCACCGCCGACGGGGAACTGGCCCGGATCGACCGCGAAAACGAACCCGACCTGTTCTGGGCGCTCCGCGGCGGGGGCGGGCTCTTCGCCACCGTGACCGCGATCGAATTCGACCTGCTTCCGGTCGGCGAGGTCTACGGCGGGGCGAGCTTCTGGCCGGTCGAAACGGCCGAGGCGGCGCTCTCGACCTGGCTCGACTGGACCCGGACCGCTCCCGAATCGGTGACCTCCACTTTCCGCATCATGAATCTGCCTCCCTTCGAAGTGGTGCCCGAACCGATTCGGGGAAAGCAACTGGTGGTGATCAACGGCGTCGCGCTCGACAAGGGTGACGGCGAGGCCCTGACCGCCCAGCTGGACGGCCTTGGTGATCCGGTCATGGCCCAGTGGGGCATGATGCCCGGCCCCGCCGTCGCCTCGCTTCACGGCGACCCCGAGGACCCGGTGCCGGCGATCGGCAATTCGACCATGCTCGACGGGGTCGGCGACGAACTGGTCGAGGCCTTCGTCGGGGCCGCCAGCGGGGAATCGGGCTGCACCCTGATCGCGGCGGAACTGCGCCAGCTCGGCGGCGCCCTGCGCCGGCCCGACCCTGACGGCGGCGTCGCCAGCATGATCGACGGCGAGTTCATCGCTTTCGGGGTCGGCCTCGCCCCCGAGCCGGGCATGAAGGCGAAGACCGAGGAGGACCTGACCCGCCTGATGGAGGCGGTCAAGCCCTGGGAGGGCGGCCGCCAGTACTACAACTTCGCGGTCGGCGGGGCGGCCTGCCAGGACTGTTTCCCCGAGGACGACATCGAGGCCCTCAAGGCGATCCGTCACGAATACGACCCCGAGAGCCTCTACCTGGCGCCGCTACCCCTCTGAGATGGCCCGGCCGGAAGGGGCCGCCCTCGGCCTCAGGGCTCGAGGGTCGCTTCGAGGGTGATCTCGGGCACCCCGGCCAGGGCCTTGGAGACCGGGCAGCCGGCCTTGGCCTTCCCGGCCGCCTCCTCGAAGGCAGCCTGATCGGCGCCGGGCACGCGGCCCACCGTGGAGAGCTCGATCCTGGTGATCGTCGGGCCCTCTTCGAGCATCCTGATCGTCACCTTGGCGTCGGTCTTGACCGATTCGACCGGTGTGCCCGCCTCCTCGAGGACCAGGGAAAGCGCCATCGAAAAGCAGGACGCGTGGGCACCGGCGATCAGCTGCTCCGGGTTGGCCCCGGGACCGTCCTCGAACCTTGATTTGAACGAGTACTCGCCTCCCAGCGAGTCGCCGGCGGTGAAGGTGCCGCTGCCCTCCCGGATCGTGCCCTGCCACTCTGCGCTTCCTCGTGCTGCCATTGGTCCTCCTCGACTGGTCGGTTGCCCCGGGTGTCCGACTGGTTCCCGGTAGAGGTTCAGACTAACCGGCGGCCGGGTCCGGCTCGACCGGTTTTCCGGAAGCGGGGTCATCCCCCACCTCGGCCAGCGCCGAAGGCCACCAGATCTTCGAACCGATGTCCAGGGTCAGGGCCGGGACCAGAATCGAACGGACCAGGAACGTGTCGAGCAGCACGCCGAAGGCGACGGTGAAGCCCATCTCGGCCAGGAAGACGAGCGGCAGCACGGCCAGCACCGAGAAGGTTCCGGCCAGCACGATGCCGGCCGAGGTAATCACCCCGCCGGTCACCGCGAGGCCCCGCAGCATGCCTTCCCTGGTGCCGTGGGTCGCGGTTTCCTCGCGCACCCGGGCCATCAGGAAGATGTTGTAATCGATCCCCAGCGCAACCAGGAACACGAAGACGTAGAGCGGCAGCGAGGGGTCGACCCCGGGGAATCCGAAGATGTAGTCGCTGACCAGGAAACCGATTCCCAGCGCCGCGAAGAAGCTGAGCACGACGGTTCCGATCAGCATCACCGGCGCCGCCAGCGCCCTGAGCAGGCCGACCAGGATCAGGAAGACGACCAGCAGCACGATCGGAACGATCAGCTTGACGTCATGCCGGTTGGCCTCGCGGATGTCGTGTTCGACCGCGGTCCCGCCGCCGACCAGGGTGGTGTCTCCCCCGGCCTCATGGGCGGCGTCGCGGATCGCGGGTATCAGGGCAAAGGCGGATTTCGAGTAGGGCTCGTCTTCGAGGATCACGTTCAGGACCACCCCTTGAGGGGTTCTGAATGCGACCTGGGAGCCGGCGACCCCGTCAACCTTGCGGACCGCGGCTTCGACTTCGTCGAGCTTCTTCGGATCACCGACCACGATCTCGGTCGGAACGTTGGAGCCGCCGGGGAAGGCTTTGGCGATCGATTCCTCACCCCGCACCGCTTCGACCTCGTCCACATAGCCGTTGGCCGAGGTCAGGTTGTCGTTGTAGCTGAACAGCCCCGCGCACATCACCAGCAGGACCAGAACCGCGGTGATCCAGACCGGCCTGGGCCGTTTCGCGATCCGGTCACCGAGCCGCCGCCACGGGCCGTGTTCCGCATCGGCGCCGCCGGTCCCGACCCGCGGCACCTTCGGCCAGAAGACGAAGCGGGGCGCGATCACCAGCATCGCCGGCAGGAGCGTCAGCATCGAGAGCATCGCCATCAGAATCCCCATCGCGCCGATCGGGCCCATCGACGCGGTCGAGTTGAGCTCGGCCAGCGAAAGGCAGAGCAGGGCGGCAACCACGGTCAGGCCGGAATAGACGATCGCCGGGCCGGCACTGGCCAGGGCGACCCGCATCGACTCGGTCCGGCTCTCCCGGTGTCTCAGTTCCTCGCGATATCGACTGATCAAAAGGAGCGCGTAATCGGTTCCGGCGCCCAGGACAAGGACCGAAAGGATCGAGGAAGACTGCCCGTTGACGGTCACCCCGAGTTCGGTCAGCCCGTAACCGACCGCCCGGGCCCCCATCTCCGCGAAGCCGACCGCGATCAGCGGCAGCCAGAGCAGGAACGGTGACCGGTAGATCAGGATCAGCAGGATGAAGACCAGGCCGAAGGCGGCCGCGAAAAGGGTCCCGTTGATTGATTCGAAGACCTTGATCGAATCGGAGGCGTATCCGGCCGGCCCGGTGATGTCGACCTGCAGCCCGTCGAAGCTGCCGCTGACCAGGTCGCGCGCGGCCTCGACCGGTTCGCGGATGTCTTCTCCCTCTCCGGTGGAAGTGATCGAGGAGGTGACGATGACCGCCGAGCCGTCCTTCGATCGCTGGGTGATGACGAACCTCTTGCTGACTCCCTCGACCTTCTCGTTGAGTTCATGAACATCGGCCTTGATCCGGGCCTTGTCGGCCGGGGTGAGGCCCCCTTCGCGCCGGTAGATGATCACCATCGGCGCTTCCTCCGAGCCGACCAGCTTCTTTTGCGCTTCCAGGGCTCGGGTGGCTTCCGCGTCACCGGGGAGATATGACACCGACTCGTTGTTTTCGGCGTCGGCGAACTTGCCGGGAATGTTCGTCCCGAAGACGACGAACATCGCGAGGAACCAGACAGCGACTGTTACCCACCGGGCCCGGGGCCCGGCCGGCAGGACGAGGAGAGACTTCATGCCAGAGACCCTAGCGACCGGCCCGAGGCAACCCGGCCGGGTTCACCGTAATATGCGCGGCATGGATCGGAAGCTTGGGGTTCTCATTGGCCTGATCGTTCTCATCGGCGCGCTCGTCGCCGTCATCCTGATCGGCCGCGGCAGCGGCGACTCGGGTGATTCGGCCGCTTCGGGCGAGATCCCGAGTGAAGTCACCGCCGGGGTTTCGGAGGATCTGAGCGAACGGCCGAAGCTGGCTGGCACCAGCGAGACGCCCCCCACCGCGCTGGTCAAGAAGGACATCGTGGTCGGTGACGGCGCCGAGGCGAAGGAAGGCGACACGGTCAAGGTCCAGTATGTCGGTGCGCTCTATGACAACGGCAAGGAATTCGACGCCTCCTGGGACCGCAACAAGGAAGCCTTCAGCTTCCAGCTCGGCGGCGGCCAGGTGATCAAGGGCTGGGATGAAGGTGTCGCGGGCATGAAGGTCGGCGGCCGGCGCGTGCTGGTCATTCCGCCCGATCTCGGCTACGGCCCCCAGGGCAGCCCTCCGACCATTCCGGGCAACTCGACCCTGGTCTTCGTGGTTGACCTCGAAGACGTCCAGGGCCAGTAACACCCGGCCTCAATCGGGGCTTCCCGGCTCAAAAGGTTTGAACCAATGGACGTAATCGACGAACTGGTCGAGAACAACCGGGAGTTCTCTTCAAGGGTTCCCGACCAGGACCTTGACGTAAAGCCGAGCCGGCAGTTGACGATCGTCACCTGCATGGATTCGCGAATCGACGTCTACCAGGCGCTCGGCCTCAAGGACGGCGAGGCCCACATCCTCAGGAACGCCGGCGGGGTGATCACCGATGACGTGATCCGGTCCCTCGCGATCTCCCAGCGCAGGCTGGAGACCAGGGCGATCATGCTGATCCACCACACCAACTGCGGCATGCAGACGATCACCGACGACGGCTTCAGGTCCGAGCTTCAGGAAGCGACCGGCACCGCACCCGCCTTCGCAATCGAATCGTTCACCGACGTCGAGGCCGATGTCGCGCAGTCGATCCGCCGGGTGCGCCGCTCGGAGTTCATCCCCCACCGCGACAACGTGCGTGGCTTCGTCTACAACGTGGAAGATCAGACCCTGACCGAAGTCACGGTCGAGGACTAGCCGGACACCGTGGGCATCGTCGTTTACGAGAAGCCGACCTGCACCACCTGCCGCAACCTCTTCAGGCTGCTGGAAGCCGAGGGCATTGATTTCGAGTCGGTTGAGTACCACGTAACCGGCCTGACCGAGGACGAGATTCGCGGCCTGCTGGGCAAGGCCGGCATCACCGCGGCCGAGGCGCTCCGCATGCGCGAGGAAGGTGCCCGCGAGCTGGCCGGCGAAGATGAAGACACCATCATCGCCGCGATGGCCGAACGGCCGGAGCTCCTCCAGCGCCCCTTCGTCGTCAACGGCGAAAAGGCTGTCCTCGCCCGCCCCGTTGAAAGGGCGCTCGAGGTCATCTGACCAGGACGATCAGTTGTCTTTGCCGGTTTCTCCCGGCCAGGCTCCTGTGTAGCGCCGGAACGCGACCCGGGCGCCGTGATCGGTCAGTCCCCGGACCAGGCTGAAGACCGCGCCCTCCAGCAGGAGCGCCAGGACCAGCTTCCCGAGGCTGAGTGTTTCCTCGTCCGGCGAGGGCGGATCTTCGTCGCTGAGCGAACTCCATCCCTGCTCGAAGATCTTGCGTGCAACGAGGCCGGCGATCAAACCGGCGATCAAACCCATCGGGCGGAAAAGTACGGTCATGGACTGACCGGTGCCCGTTCGGCCAGCATCGAAACACCGCCGTCGCGGCGCGGTTGGCCGGACCGGGAATCGGGTACTGCCGCCGTCATGGATCCCGAAACCGCCGGCATCACCGGCGCCCGGCGTTTCGTGCCCGAGGGCCGGCTGTCACTGGGCCGGTTGGCGAGCGCTGCCACAAATTGCCGGGGTTGCCCGCTCTGGCGCGGTGCGAGCCAGGTGGTGTTCGGAGAAGGCAGCCGGACCGCGGAGTTGATGCTGGTCGGCGAGCAGCCCGGTGACCGCGAGGACCGGGACGGCCGGCCGTTCGTCGGACCGGCCGGCCTCGAACTCAACCGGATCCTCGACGAGACCGGGATCGAGCGGAACCGGCTCTACGTGACCAACGCGGTCAAGCACTTCAAGTTCCACCGGGAAGGCAAGCGCCGGATCCACGACAAGCCCACCCGGAACGAGGTCAAGGCCTGCCGACCGTGGCTCGACCGGGAACTGGAGCTGGTGCAGCCCCGCGCCGTGGTTGCCCTTGGCGCCACCGCCGGCCGGGAACTGTTCGGCCCCGGTTTCAGGGTCACCCGCCACCATGGCCAGTTTCTCGAGAACGGCCCGGCGGAGATCTCGGTCGGCACGATTCATCCCTCGGCGATCATCAGGGCCCGGGACCCCGATCGTGAGGCCTATCGCGAGATGCTGACCGGCGATCTGTGCGCTGTGATCGAACGCCTTTCTTCCTGACCGGGGAGATGGCGGACCCGGTCCCGGTTTGATTTCGGGCCGTCGCGGTACCAGAGAAAGATGTCGGATCGCGAACTGGGCATCTACCTGAACGACCACCTGACCGGCGCCACCGGGGGTGTGGCTCTGGCGCGGCGAGCGGCCGCCAACGCCACCGACCAGGAGCGCAAGGCGATGTGGAAGTCGATCGCGCACGAGGTGGAGGAAGACCGCGTGACCCTGACCCATGTCCGTGACCTGATCGCGGTGAAACCGAACCGCGCCAAGTACGCCCTCGCCTGGACGGCCGAAAAACTCGGCCGGCTGAAGTTGAATGGCCGCCTGACCGGAAACTCCGAACTCGGCCAGATGCTGGAGCTTGAGGCGCTGGTGATCGGCGTGACCGGGAAGCTCTCGCTCTGGAAGGCCCTCGCCAGGCTGGAGGATCCCCGTCTGGAAGGAATCGACTTCGATCGCCTGGTCGAGCGGGCAGAAAGCCAGCGGCGCCGGCTCGAGCAATTCCGGATCAACCTGGTTCCGGCCGCGATCGGCAGGTAGCGATCGACGGGCGGAGGGACGGTCCAGCAGTATTGCCCGGCCAGTATCTTGTCGCCATGACCGGTCCCTGGCGTGATCTTGAGCAAAGGCTGGAATTCGAGAACGAGGCCGAGCGGCCTTTGCGCGAATCCGGCGAAGGTGAGTCCGAAGGCTTCGAGGAAGCCGAAGCGGAGCTGATCCACCAGTCCGAGGATCCGGACCTCGGTCGCGACCCCGAACTCGACGCGATTGTCGAAGCGGAGGACGCGGGCTCGGTCTATTCCGAAGCCGACGAGATCCTCAGTTCCGAGGAACCGGACTCCGACCACGACGGCTAGAAGCCGGCTCGACCCACCCCGTCTATTTCAGGAGCCGGGAGAGGCGACGGTCCTTGAGCGGCTCGCCGCCGGTCTGCTCCCGCGGGCAGTAGCAGAGCGTGTAGTCGCGGTAATGGACGGCGTGGATCAGCTCGCCGCAGCGCGAGCAGGCTTCACCCTCACGCCCGTGAACCTCGAGCGGCTTCGGCAGTTTGTCCGGTAGCGGCAGGGTGAGCCCGGATTCGTAGAAATCGATCGCCGCCTGGAAGCGGTCGTGAATCGCAGCAAGCAACCGTTCCGCTTCCTCCGGCTCAAGGTCGGCCGCCCGCTTGAACGGGGAGAGGCGGGCGCTCCAGAGGATTTCGTCAACCCAGGTGCGGCCGATCCCGGCGATCGTCCGCTGGTCGCGCAGCAGGGAGTAGAGCGGCCGGTCGGTGGTCGTGACCACCCCGACCGGAACCGGGTCCGGCCACGCTTCCGGCCCGAGTTTGGCGACATCCTCGTCGGTCTCGATCTCTTCGGCCGGCATCAGTTTCGCCCAGGCGCGTTGCCGGGTCCCGAACTCGCGCAGCCTCAGTTCGCGCTCTCCGCCCTGATCGGGTTCCAGCCGGATCAGGACCCGCGAGGTCCGGTCCTTCGGCCCGGCCCGTTTCCCGTGGAGCTGGAGAGTGCCGGCCGACATCAGGTGAATCAGCAGCGAGAGCCCGGAGGAGAAATCGATGACCAGCATCTTGCCGCGACGGCGGACGCCGTCAATGCGGTCCCCGGCCAGCCCGTCCAGGGGCGGCTTGAAGGACTTCATCACGTTCAGGCCCGGCGCCATCGCCGACTCCACCTTCGCCCCGGCAACCGCCTGGTCGAGCAGCCTTGCGGTGATCTCGACCTCGGGCAGCTCGGGCATCGGTCAGGTCGCCGCGTCTCCGTCGGGAGCCGGACCGCGCTCTGGAGCCGGAGGACTGCCGGCTATCGGGCGGGCGATGCCGCTGACGATCGGGCGGGCAACCGGCGGCATCGGGAACTTGTCCTGCTCGGCGGTGACCTCGACCTCGAACCCGTTCGCCTCCAGCATCGGCACCGTCCGGCGGTTGCAGTGGCAGCCGTCGGCGATCCTCATCCAGGTCTTTTCCATGCGGTCCTGGAGCGGACCGAGCCGGGGGCCCTCGGAGCGCACGTGCTCCATGAAGAGGAAGCGGCCGTCGGGCTTCAGCACCCGGCGGATCTCGGCCGCGGTCGCCTCCGGGTCGGCCACCGTGCACAGGACCAGGGTTTCGACCACCGTGTCGAAGGTGTCGTCCTCGAAGGGCAACATCTCGCCGGGCGCCCGCACGATCTCGGGCTCCACCCCGGCCGGCGCGGGCTTGGTGGCCAGGATCCCGGCCTTGTGGAAATCCGGCTCGACCAGGACCAGCCGGTCGAGACCGGCCGGGTAATGGGCCAGGTTGAGCCCGGTCCCGGCCCCGAGCTCGAGCACCGATCCGGAAACCCCGGAAACGACCTTCTGGCGCCAGCGGCGAAATCCGGTCTTCTCACCGAGCCAGAGGAACGGTTCGTAGAGCCGGGCCGAGAGCTTGCTGCCGGGAACCTGGTCGGCCGCCGCTTCGGCCTGCTGCCTGGTCGCGGTCAATCTTCCTCCGGGTGTTCGGCGATCCAGTCCCGGACGAAGGGGCACCTGGGGATGATCGAGAGCTCGCGCGAGCGGGCGTCGGTGACCGCGAACTCGATCAGCCGGGATCCGAGGCCCCGGCCGCCGCGCTCCGGGTCGACCTCGGTGTGGGTGAAGGTGATCACGTCCCCGTGGAGCCTGTATTCGGCGAAGCCGGCGAGCTCGCCGGCCTCCCGGATTTCATATCGGCTGGCGTCTGGCTGGTCGGTGACTTCGACGTTGTCTTCTGAGGTTTCCGGCATGGTCCAATGTTAGAGAGGTGGATTTCTGTTTCGACCGGGCGGCTGGTGGTTAAATGATCTTGAGGCATGACCGTCTTCGAACCGACGCTTTCGAGCGAAAAGCTCACCGAGGCGACCGGCAAGAACTGGGACGAGTGGCTCGAGTTGCTCGACCAGGCCGGCGCGATCAAGCGGACCCACACCGAGATCGCCCGCTGGCTGACCGATGAGCAGGGCGTCCCCGGCTGGTGGGCCCAGTCGATCACGGTCGGATACGAAAGGGCCCGCGGCCTGAGGGAGCCGGGCCAGCGAGCCGACGGCTGGTCGGTAACCGCCTCGAAGACGATCGAGGTTCCGGTCGAAGAGCTGTTCGAAGCCTTCGAGCGGGACACGATCCGGGAGAAGTGGCTGCCCGACGCCGAGCTTCATCTGCGAACGGCGACCGCCCCGGTTTCGGCCCGCTACGACTGGGGTGACGGAACCACCCGGCTGATCGTCGGGTTCGAGAGCCTCGGCCCGAACCGGAGCAAGGTCGCCCTGGAGCACGAGAAGCTGCCCGACGGAGAGGTGGCCGAGAGGATGAAGGTCTGGTGGCGGGAACGGGTCGTCGACCTGAAGGAAATGCTCGAAGCCGGTTGAGTCCAGGTCCCGCGGCGCCGGAGAAGCAGTTCAGGCGCCGGGTTTGACCACCATCAGGTAGGTGGCGATCACGATCAGGATCCCGGTCACCGTGCCGATGATCCCCTCGATCCGGGCCTGGCGCATGTACTCCTCGGAGGGAGTGAACTCACCGGGGCCGGCCGCCTCGACCTCGGTCGTGATCATCGCTTCGAGCCGCTTGTCGGCGGGGATGAAGTAGGCCCCGTTGATCGCTCCGATCAGGAACACGATCACGAAGGTGGCGCTGATCCAGAAGGAGCCGAAGTCCCAGCCGGCGTCGGTCACCTGGTAGATGCCGGTGACGATGATCAGGAGCAGGGCCGGGCTGGCGACATAGCGGTTGATGGTCAGCTGAAGCCGGTGCACGTAGGGCAGGTGCCGCGGGTCGAGCTTCATCGCGACCGGGAAGAACACCGCTTCGGCGAAGGTCATTCCCAGACCGACCACCACCGCGGTGACGTGGATCCAGACGGACAACTGATAGCCGGTCACGGCCAGCGGCAGGTTTTCCATGCCCCGACCATAACCCGCCCGCCGGAGCCAATACGATGCGGCATTCCCGTCCCCTCCCCGAAAGGAAACATGAGAAAGCCCTTCGCCCTCGGCGTGATCACCCTCGCCGTAACGCTTTCGCTCGGCCTCGCCGCCTGTGGCTCCAGCAGCGACGACTCGCTCTCCAATGACGAGCTGATCACTCAGGCCGACCAGATCTGCACCGATTACAACGACAAGCTGGTCACCCTGACCGACAATGCAGGCCTTGACGACAACTCGAGCAAGCAGGAAGTCGTCGCCTTCATCAGTGACGAAATCGTCCCGCTCTACGAGAACCAGGTTGAAGAGCTGCGTGCCCTCGAGCCCAACGAGGATGACGCTGACGCCTACAACGACATCGTCACCACGCTGGACACCGAGCTCCAGGCGGTCAAGGACGATCCCGCCGCTGCGATGAAGATGGAAGATCCCTTCCCTGAGGCGACGGCCAAGGCCAAGGACTTCGGCCTGACCGTCTGCGGCGCTAGCTGATCCGTTCCCGAACGGAACCGATGCGTTCAAAAGGGGCCGTCCGTGAAAACGGGCGGCCCCTTTTCCTATCCTGCCGGCATGTACCTGCTCTTCCTCGATGAGTCCGGCATCCCCGGTGAGGACGGAATCTTCGCCCTCGGCGGGGTCGCGATCCGGGCCGACCAGTGGGCCGAGGTCAAGGACCGTTTCGAGACCTGCCTGGAAGAAGCGGGCTGGCCGGCCGACAAGGAGTTCAAATGGTCGGAGATCAGCCGCAGCACGGCGGCGGCCGACGC
>ERZ724512.157-NODE-157-length-27493-cov-7.747285_pt1 | contig 27493 bp, 25 predicted proteins | sample MGYA00376045_ERZ724512 | MGnify/ENA primary metagenome ERZ724512 (study PRJEB28724, sample SAMN07190883) | activated sludge metagenome | isolation source: activated sludge of sewage treatment plant in Hong Hong | place: Hong Kong | collected 2016-03-17 ... | reverse complement strand
CCGGGAGGCCGCGGCCGCTGAGGGCTGGGAATTCCCCGGCCACCCCTCGTACCCGGTGATCGACAAGATGGTGCTGGAGTTCGAGCGGGGCGGTCGTGCTGCGGGGGCCGGCTTCTACGACTACGCCGAGGGCAAGCGCGTGGGGCTGTGGCCTGGGCTGGCCGAAACCTGGGGTCGCGAGATCGACCCGAAGGACATCGATCTGAACGAGTTGCAGGAGCGGATGCTGTTCGTCGAGGCGATCGACTCCGTGCGGTGCCTGGACGAGGGCGTGCTTCGCAATGTCCCGGACGCCAACATTGGCTCGATCTTCGGCATCGGCTTCCCGCCCTGGACCGGTGGTGTGCTGCAGTACATCAACTCCTATGGGTTGCCGGAGTTCGTGGCGCGGGCACGGGAGTTCGCGGCCAAGTACGGCGAGCGCTTCGAGCCGCCCGCATCGTTGGTGGAGCGGACCGAACCGTACATGTAGGACGAGATCAACTGCCTGGTCCGGAAGCGCCCCAAGGTTGGTCGGGTGCGTTTGAGAGACAACGACGCAGTTGTGAGATCCAGACGCCCCTCACAAGTGCGTCGGACTCAAACAAACCGCGGCCCGCGGGCAGTTTCCTGCTGAGCGGGCTGCGGAGCAGCGGCGCTAGCCTGCGGGAATGGCTTCGGTCTGGACACGAACGTTCTACCCCAGGGGTGACGGGGTCGCGTTCGATCGGGTGGTGTTCTTCTCCGACGCGGTCTTCGCGATCGCGCTGACACTGGCTGCCGTCGAGATTGGCCTGCCCGAGGTCGAGGGGGACCGCACGTCGCCCTCGGCGATGTGGGAAGCCGTCACCGGAAAGTGGCCTGCGCTGCTCGCGTACCTTGTGGCGTTCGCCTGGGTCGCGGTGTACTGGCGGGCCAACCACCGCTTCACGCAGACCCTGCGCGGCATGGACTCCCGCTACGTCCTGGCCACGCTGTTCTACCTCGCGCTGATCGCGTTGCTCCCGGTGCCGGCCTCGATGCTCGGCGACTACTGGCGCAACCCGCTGGCGGTCGCCCTGTTCGCCGTGTACGCCAGCGCCGTGAGCGGCATGGAAGTGGTGCTGTTCGTGGTCGCGTGGAAGGGCGGGTTGTTCGTCGCCCAACCCAGCCGTGAATTCGCCCGGATGCAGATTCTCGGGTCGTTGAGCCCGCTGCTGGTCTTTCTGTCCTCCATCCCGCTGGCCTTCGTGTCCACGTGGCTGGCCCTGGCGTGGTGGTTCGCGGGTTCGACACTCGCGGGGGTTCTGCTCAACCGGGGGCATGTTGACCCGCCGGAAGACCCCTAGCCGCTGGCTGGTGTAGCGACGGGTTTTGTTGCGTTGTCGTCCTAAACCTCGGCGTGTCGTGACGCCTTCGCGACAGCGGCGGCAACTTCGCGACAAAACCCCCGGGGCGGGCCACCCCGAAACCAAATGCGACGATCGGAGCCATGGATCGCAGCACCTCTCTGGCGTGGATGCAACGGGCCCAGAAGGTCACCCCGGGTGGGGTCAACTCCCCGGTCCGCGCCTTCCGGGCGGTCGGTGGGCATCCGGTCTGGTTCACCCATGGCAGCGGCCCCTACGTGACCGATGTCGACGGGAACGAGTACGTCGATCTGGTCGGGCAATGGGGCCCGGCCCTGCTCGGACATGCTCATCCGGCCGTCGTGCACGCGGTCCAAGACGCCGCTGCGCAGGGTCTCGGTTTCGGTGCCCCCCACCCCAACGAGGTGGAACTCGCCGAGTTGATCACCGACCGGGTGGCGCCGGTGGACGAGGTCCGGCTGGTCAGCAGCGGCACCGAAGCGACGATGAGCGCCATTCGCGTGGCCCGCGGTTTCACCGGGCGGGACCCGATCGTGAAGTTCGCCGGCTGCTACCACGGCCACTCCGACGCGTTGCTCGCCCACGCGGGCAGCGGAATCGCCACCCTCGGGTTGCCCGACAGCGCCGGAGTCACCCCGGGCCAAACCGCGCAGACGATCGTGCTGCCGTACAACGACCTCGACGCCGTGGCCGAGGTACTGGCGGCGCAACCTGTGGCAGCTGTGATCACTGAGGCGGTCCCGGCCAACATGGGCGTCGTCCCGCCTGCGCCGGGCTTCAGCCAGGGCTTGGCCGGGCTGTGCAAGGAGTACGGGACGCTGCTGATCAGCGACGAGGTGATGACGGGTTTCCGCGTGTCACCCAGCGGTTGGTACGGCCTGGAAGGGGTGAGTGCGGACCTCTTCACGTTCGGCAAGGTGATCGGCGGCGGGCTGCCGGTGGCGGCGTTCGGAGGCCGGGCCGATGTCATGCAGATGCTGGCTCCGCTGGGGCCGGTGTACCAAGCGGGCACGCTGTCCGGGAACCCGGTGGCCACGGCGGCCGGCCTGGCGATGCTGCGCAACGCTGATTACCCCGCTCTGGATGCCGCCGCGGAGGCGGTCATCACCATGGTCGGTGAGGCGTTCACCGCGGCTGGCGTTGCGCACACCCTGCAACGAGCGGGCAACCTGTTCAGCGTCTTCTTCCGCAGCGAGCCCGTGACCGACTACAGCCAGGCTCAGCGGCAGGACACCGGGGCCTTCTCAGCGTTCCACGAAAGCATGCTCGACAATGGGGTGAGTCTGCCGCCGTCGGCCTTCGAAGCCTGGTTCGTCAGCAGTGCCCACGACGACCGGGCCTTGCAGCGCATCAGCGACGCTTTGCCGGCCGCCGCGGACGCCGCCGCCCGAGCCCAGGAGGCCCCGTGACCGCGCACACGACCGTGCACCTGCTGCGCCACGGTGAGGTCTACAACCCGGACAAGATCCTCTATGGCCGGCTGACCGACTTCCACCTGTCCGACCTCGGCCGGCAGATGGCCGACCTGGCCGCCGATGCGCTGGCCTCCCGGGATCTCACCGAGGTCTGGTCCTCGCCACTGGAGCGTGCGCAGGAGACCGCCGCCCCGATCGCGTCGCAGTTCGGTCTCACGCCCGTGATCGACGACCGGATCATCGAGGCCGGCAACGTGTTCGAAGGCAAGCGGGTGAGTGTGGGTGATGGCGTGCTGAAGCAGCCGCGCGCCTGGCGTCACCTGTACAACCCGTTCCTGCCGTCCTGGGGCGAGCCGTACAAGGACGTCGCGGCCCGGATGCGCTCGGCGATCACCGACGCCCGCCGTCGCAACGCCGGCCACGAAGTTGTCCTCGTCAGTCACCAGCTGCCGGTCTGGATCGCCCGGCTAGACGCCGAAGGCCGGCGGTTCGTCCACGATCCGCGGCGCCGGCAGTGCAACCTGGCCTCGCTCACCAGCCTGGTCTTCGAGGGTGACCGGCTGCAGTCGATCATCTACACCGAGCCGGCCGCCGCGCTGTACGCGCAATCGACGAAGGGTGTGGGGGCCTGAACGTGCGGATGGTTGCAGCGGTGCTGATCGGGGTCATGGCCCTGTCGGCGTGCTCACTGCAGTCCACCGACCCCGGCCAGTCGCAGAACTACGTTGCCGGAGACGGATCGTCAGTGATCCTGCCGGTCGATCAGCGCAAGCCGGCACCGGTACTTACCGGGACCGACTTGAATGGCAACCCGGTGGACACCTCGGAATGGAAGGGGTCGCCGGGGGTGATCAACGTGTGGGCCTCGTGGTGCTCACCGTGCCGTGCGGAGGCGCCTGAGTTGGCGGCCGTGCACAAGCGCAATCCGGACGTGAACTTCCTGGGCCTCGATACCCGGGACACCGATGCCGCGGCCAGGCAGTTCGTGAAGAAGTACGGGATCGACTACCCGAACCTGCCGGACCCGAACGGCCAGTTGGTGCTGAAGTTCTCCGGCACGTTGCCGCCACAGGCCATCCCCTCCACGCTGTTGATCGACGCCAAAGGCCGCGTGGCGGGCAGATTCCTGGGCGCGGTGACCGCCGAGGAACTCGAGGATGCGTTGCAGCAACTCGCGGGCGAGTCGTGACGCAGACGCTGGCCGCCGTCGCGGACACCGTCTCCGGTGGGTCACTGCTGTTGGCCGTGCCGCTGGCGCTGCTGGCCGGTTTCGTGTCCTTCGCCAGCCCCTGCGTCCTGCCGCTGGTACCCGGTTATGTCGGCGTCGTCACCGGCGTCACCGGGGCGGAACTTGAAGAGCACACCACCCCGGCGCAGTCGAAGATCCTCACCGGGGTCGGGCTTTTCATTCTCGGTTTCTCGGTGGTGTTCATCTCCTACGGTGCGCTGCTCGGGTACGCCGGCGAGGTGCTGCTGCGCTATCAGGAGTCGATCCAGCGCGTGCTGGGCGTGATCGTCATCGTGTTTGGCATCGCGTTCATGGGTGGCCTTCCCTGGTTGCAGCGCGACGTCCGCTGGCACGTTTCGCCGCGGCTGGGCATGTGGACCGCGCCGGTGCTGGGCGTGCTGTTCGGTCTGGGCTGGACCCCGTGCATCGGGCCGACGCTGGCCGCCGTGCAGGCGCTGGTTTTCTCTGAGGGTTCGGCCCTGCGTGGCGCGCTGTTGTCGGTGGCCTACTGCATCGGCCTGGGAGTGCCGTTCCTGATCATCGCTCTGGCCTTCCGGCGCATGGCCGGCACCGTCTCCTGGCTGCGCCGGCACTCGGTCTGGGTGCTGCGCTTCGGCGGGGCAACGCTGATCCTGATCGGCGTGCTGCTGGTCACGGGTCTGTGGAACGAGATCTCCGTGTGGATGCGGGTATGGGCCAGCGGATTCGAGGTGGGATTGTGATGCGGCTAGCGGGCCCATCCTTCACCGTTTGGTGCAAATTGCACCGTTCGGAACGGTGCAGGATCGCACAAACGGTGAAGGATGCCTCAGAGCTCGTGCGGCCGGACGTGCACGTTCGTGCAGCGTTAGGTCGCGCTTTGAGCGGCCTGCACGAACCTGCACCGATGACCTGGACCTGCACAGGTAGTTCGGCCGAGGTGGCGCCGTGACCATCACCGAGACCCGCAGCACGGGACCGAAACTGGGCATACGTGGCTGGCTGCGCTGGGGTTGGCGCACGTTGACCAGCATGCGCACCGCCCTGATTCTGTTGATGCTGCTCGCCCTGGCCAGCATCCCCGGATCGGTCTTCCCGCAGCGCGGAACTGACGCCGCCCGCGTCGACGACTACCTGGCCGCCCATCCAGGCGTGGGGCCCTGGCTCGACCGGCTCGGCATGTTCGACGTGTTCGCCGCACCGTGGTTCGCGGCCGTCTACCTGCTGTTGTGCATCTCGCTGATCGGCTGCATCGTTCCGCGCACGGCCGACTTCATCAAGGTGCTGCGCAAACCTCCGCCAGCAGCACCGTCCCGACTTTCCCGAATGCCCGCCTACGCCCAAGTCGCGGGCACACCGGACGCGCTGGACACCGCCGAGGAGTTCCTGCGCCGCAATCGCTGGCGGGTTCGGCGGGAGGGGAACTGGGTCGCCGCCGAGAAGGGCTATCTGCACGAGGTCGGGAACCTGCTTTTCCACATGTGCTTCATCCTGCTGCTCTTCGCGGTCGCCGTCGGCGGCTTGTTCGGCTGGTCCGCCAAGGTCATCGTGGTTGAGGGCAAAGGCTTCACGGGCTCCTTGACCCAGTTCGACTCCTTCCGCAAGGGCCGGCTGGTGAACCCCGATCAGATCTCACCCTTCTCGGTGCTGTTGCAGGACTTCACCGCCACGTTCCAGGAAAGCGGGCAGCAGCGCGGCGCGCCACGGCAGTTCGAAGCCACAGCCCTGGTCAGCGAGAAGCCGGGCGCGCCGGAAGAACAGCGGCAGTTCAGCGTCAACAGCCCGCTGCTGGTGGGCGGGGTCAAGGTGTTCCTGACCGGCCACGGTTACGCCCCCGAGATCCGAATCCGGGACTCCAAGGGCGAGGTCGTCTACGACGACGCCGTGGTCTTCCTGCCCCGGGACGGCAACCTCACCTCGGCCGGTGTCGTGAAGCTGCCGGACCTCGACCCCGGCTTCGCCCTCACGGGGCTGTTCCTGCCGACCGCCACGATCGATCCGGTGATGGGGCCCGTGTCGACGTTCCCCGCCGCACAGGACCCGCAGCTGTTCCTCGGCGCGTTCACCGGCGACGTGCCCGCCGGCGGCAACGTCTACCAACTCGACACGTCGGGCCTGCAGCGGATCGGCACCAAAGCGCTGAAACCGGGCGACTCCTGGCAGCTGCCAGACGGCATGACCGTCGAGTTCGTGGGGTTCCGCGATTTCGCCAACGTGTCCATCGCCCACGACCCCGGCCGCTGGTTAGCCCTGGCTGCCGCGGCCTTCGTGGTACTGGGCGTCAGCATGTCGCTGCTGTTGCACCGGCGGCGGGTGTGGGTACGCGCTTCGGGGGATACAGTGACTGGAGTTTCTGAAGTAGCGGGCCTCAGCAAGTCCGGCGGTGGCCGGGTCCATGACGACGTCCGTGACCTTAGCGCCCTGCTGACCGAAGGGAAATGACCGTGGCCCAATTGAGCAACTTCATGGTGTACGCCTCGATGTTGGTCTATACGCTGGCGCTGTTCATGTTCGCGGCATCGCTGGCCGCCCGGCGGGTCCCGCTGGCGGCTAAGCAACCGGTCCTCGTGGGTGCTGGTGGTCCGCCCGTCAGCGAGCAGATCGAGGCCAGCGAGCCGGGCCGGCGTTCCGGCAACATCGCCTTGTCGTTGAGCTGGTTGGGCACCGGACTGCTGATCGCCGGCTTCATCTTCCGCGGTCTGGCAGCGCAGCGGTTCCCACTGGGCAATATGTACGAGTTCTCGTTGGCAGCAGCGATCGCGGTGGCGCTGGTCTACCTGATCGCCTCGTCCCGCACGGACCTGCGCTGGCTCGGCGTGTGGGTGATCGGGTCGGTGCTGCTGACCTTGGGTCTGGCCGTCACGATTCTCTACACCGAAAGCGCCCAGCTGGTCCCTGCGCTGAAGTCCTGGTGGCTGGTCATCCACGTGAGCGCCGCAGCGATTTCCGGTGGTGCGTTCGCGCTCAGCGCCGGCTTCACGGTGGCGTACTTGATCCGGGACCGGGCTGAACGTCGCGGCACCCAGGAGTCGGGACTGGCCTCGCGGTTGCCGCATTCCGAGCGATTGGACGCGCTTGCATACCGGACCATCGCCTTCGTCTTCCCGGTCTGGACGTTCGCGGTCATTGCCGGTGCGATCTGGGCCGAGAACGCCTGGGGTCGCTACTGGGGCTGGGACCCCAAGGAGACCTGGGCGTTCATCACCTGGGTCGTTTATGCCGGCTATCTGCACGCCCGGTCCACGGCGGGCTGGAAGGGCCGCAAGGCCGCGGTCATCAGCCTGATCGCGTTTGCCGCGTTCATCATCAACTTCTTCGGCGTCAACTTCTTCGCCACAGGTCTGCACTCGTACTCCGGGGTGTAATCACGCTTCGGTGAGCCCGGAACTTTCGCCTCCCCCCGGCCCCGCACAACCGATCCGTGAGCATCCCGGGCATCCGTTAGCACGACGGGCGGGTTCTGGGCGACCCTAGTGCTCACCGATGCCCAGAGTGCTAAGGAACCACTGATTAATCATGCCCTGGCTGCAACGAGCCTGACCGAGCGATCTGCGGTCCCCCACATCAAGTGCCATAGCGCTGCTATGACACACGATGTGGGAAACCACATCTCACCCGCTCAGCCCCGTTTCGCTCAGAACAGCATTAATCAGTACTTCCCGAACCGATTGCCCCACGAGTGGGTTAGCTGTCGCTCGCGACGGGAGAGATGCCCGACTCACGTCCGTTCCCCAACCCGAGCCCGTCAGGGCCGAAAACCCCGCAGGAAATCCGGGTCGTCATCAGGCCCCAAGTGGCGCGGTTCCTCCGACGGCGCCCGGCCCAACCATAGCCACAGCGCCGGTCCCGCGACCGGCACCAGCAGGATCACCACCGCCCAGACGAACCGGCTGCCGCCGCGCACATCCTCGGCGGCCATGCTGAACAGGTCGATGAGCGCGAAAATGGTCAACCCCAGCGCCGCGAGCACCAGAAGGACCCTGACCATGATTCGATCGTACGTCCGATGAGCCGCCGCCACAAAGGCTGCCGAGGTACACGACGTACCCTGGGACCGTGAGTTCTGGACGTGCCTTCTTCCTGTACACCGGTCTGCGGATCCTGCTGCTGCTGGCCGTCGGTGGTCTGCTCTACCTGACCGGTGCCCGGGGGTTCCTGCTGCTGGTGCTGGCCTTCCTGCTCAGTGGTGCCCTGAGCCTGGTCTGGCTGGACAAGCCGCGCGGTCAGATGAGCGCCGGCTTCGGCCGCGTCATGGGCCGGATGAACGCGAAGATCGACGAGGCCGCTGCCAAGGAAGACCACATGCAGCCGGCGCTGCAGGAGCCGTCAGCCGACGAGGAAGCCGACGCCAAGTCCGACGCCGGTCAGCAGCAGGGCCAGTGAGGTCTCTTGCAGCACGGGGATAAGCCCGCGCCCGTAGGCGTGTTCGAGCACCTCCTGCGATGCCTTCACGGCGGGGATGGCCCCAAGCATCCCCAGTAGCGCCCACCAGGTGCTGGTCAGTGCGATCCAGGCGACCAGCACAAAGCACACCATGAGGCACATCGCGAAGAACGTGCGTGTGCGATCCTCGCCGAGCCGTACCGCCAGCGTGTGCTTGCCGGCTTCGGCATCGAGTTTCACGTCGCGCAGGTTGTTCGCCACGAGGATGGCCACGGTCAGCAACCCGACTGCCACCGAGGTGAGGACGGCCAAGGGCCAGACCTCGCCGCCGGTTACAGCCGTGGTCCCGCAGACTGCCACCGGCCCGAAGAACACGAAGACGAACAGTTCGCCGAGTCCCGCATAGCCGTAGGGCCGGGACCCGCCGGTGTACCCCCACGCCGCCAGAATCGCCGCAGCCCCCACCGGCAAGAGCACCCATGCCCGGCTCAGGATGACCAGCAGCAGACCCACTGCTGCCGCCACACCCAGGCTGATCAAGGCCGCCGTGCGCACTTTCGTGGGAGCGGCCAGGCCTTGGCCAACCAGCCGGACCGGGCCGACCCGGACCTGGTCGGTACCGCGGATCCCGTCGTGGAAATCGTTGTAGTAGTTCACGCCGATCTGCAGTGCCAGCGCCACGATCAGGGCGAGGACTGCGTGCAGGATGGCTGCGCTCTGGCTGAGGCTGGAGCCAGTGAAGGCGCTGACGCCGGCGCCGGCGACGACCGGGGCGATGGCAGCCGGGAGGGTGCGGGGACGTGCCCCTTCGACCCACTCAGCGACTGTCGCCATGTGCCCTCCTGAGCAACTCCTGCCGGTCCGGCTTCCCGGAGTCCAGGCGGGGCAGCCGATGGGTGTCGTCCTCGACGAACACGACCACACGGTATCCGTCGCGAGTGTCGGGCACTGCGACCGCCACGGCCTCGGTGACCCCCGGTTCGGCCAGCGCCTGCTCTTCGTACTCCCACAGGTGGCGATTCACGCCCTTCACCGTGACCTGGTCGTCGCGACGGCCCAATACCTGCAGCCGGCCGTCCTGCCAGCGGCCCAGATCGCCGGTGCCCCACGGCCGCGGGATTGCCGGCCCCGGGACGTAGGTCGCCGCCAGACTCGGCGAGTCCAGACGGATCTCACCCTCGCGCAGGTTCACGCTGACGCCCGGCCAGGGGACGCCGTCGTACACGATGCCGCCGAGCGTCTCCGTGGCGCCGTAGGTGGCGACTACGCGGAGCGCATGGGCTTCGGCGCGCTCACGCAAATCGGGGCGCAGCGGGCCGCCTCCGACGAGCACAACCTGCAGCGATGCCAGTAATTGCGGGCCTCCGGGAGTCTCGAGCAGCCGGGCAAGCTGTGTGCTCACCAGGGACGTGGCTTGTGCGCCGCCGGTATACCAGTCGACGAACTCGGCAGCGTCGAAGGGCCCGCCCACCCCGGGCCACACCAGTGGTTCCGGCACGCTGCGGGCCACGGTCATGAATCCGCCGGTGGACTCCGGTGACAGCATCAGCAACCAGCGCCAGCCGTCGTCCCCGAGCACGTGCCGAGATGTGCGGGTTGCCCATTCCACGGCCTCGTAGGTGTGTGCCACGAACTTCGCAGTCGCCGAACTGCCTGAGGTACGCAGCACTACCTCGTGGTCCGAAGGAGGCGCGCCAGCGACCGAGAATGCTCGCCGCTCGCGGACACTTCGGAGGTCGAACACCCGGCTATTGTCCCCCGACGCGCCGCAGCGCGGCACTTGCACCAGGTGGATTGACATCCGTTAGACCTTGCGACATCCGTTAGCGGCAAAACGGACAAATCCATCTAACGCATGTCGGAAGCTCTAACGCCTGAAAGGGGGGCAGGCCCGAACCCCCGCGTAGCCTGAACGCATGACCGACCGGGAGCTGCGCCCCTTCCGGCTGCGGCTGCGGACGCGTTTCCGCGACCTCCTCGAGCGCCGGGGCTGCCTGATCGAAGGAGAGCGGGGCTGGGGTGAGTTCGCCCCGTTCCCGGACTACTCGGTCGCGGCCGATGCCCGCTGGCTGGCCGCGGCGATCGAGCAGGCCGACGGTGGCTGGCCCGAACCGTGCCGGGTGGAGGTGGAGGTCAACGCCATCGTTCCCGCCGTCGGACCCGAGCAGGCGGCGGAGATGGCGCTTGCCAGCGGCTGCCGCACCATCAAGATCAAGGTGGGCGATCCCGACGATCTCGGCCGGGTCGCAGCTGTCCGCGCTGCCCTCCCGGACGCCCGGCTGCGGATCGATGTGAACGGTGGCTGGTCTGTGGCGCAGGCGGCCGAACGAATCTCGGCGCTGAGTCACTTCGGGCTGGAGTACGTGGAACAACCGGTGCGTACGTTCGACGAGATGGCGCAACTGCGGGCCTTGGTCGACGTCCCGCTGGCCGCCGACGAACTGCTGCGGGTCGACCGTCGATTCGACGATGCGGCGCGGGTGGCCGACGTGGCCGTGCTCAAAGTCGGACCGCTGGGAGGCGTGGCCGCGACGCTGGCGGTGGCGCAGCGGGTCGGGCTGCCGGTGGTGATCTCCAGTGCACTGGACTCGTCGATCGGGTTGGCCGCCGGGCTCGCTGCGGCCTGCACCCTGCCGCGACCGCCGCTGGCATGTGGCCTGGGCACCGGCGCGCTGTTGCTGGACGACACCTGCCCGCCGCTACTCCCCGATGCCGGCCGGATGCGGTTCACGGGTTACCCGCAGCCTGACTTCGAGCCGGTCGCCGAGGACCTCGACTACTGGCGAACCCGCATCGCCGCCGCGGCGGATTCATCGCCGGTCTAGGTGGGGCTGTTTGACGCAAGCGGGGGAGTTCGCGCGTGGTCACTCGTGGCACAGTGGTCGGGTGAATCCGTCGACGGCTGCCGCCCGTGTGATCATCGACGAACTCGTCCGCGCCGGGGTCAACGACGTGGTCCTGGCGCCGGGCTCGCGCAGCGCACCACTGGCCATCGAAGCGGCCCGCGCGCATGACCGCGGTGACATCCGCTTGCACGTGCGCATCGACGAGCGCAGCGCCGGTTTTCTCGCGCTCGGGCTGGCCAAGTCCGGCGGCATCCCGGTACCCGTGATCACCACGTCGGGCACCGCGGTGGCCAACCTCGCGCCGGCCGTGCAGGAGGCGTTTCACAGTGCGCTGCCGCTGCTGGTCATCACGGCTGACCGGCCCGCCGAACTGCGCGAGACGGGGGCCAACCAGACCATCGACCAGGTCCGCATCTTCGACGGCGTCGTGCGATGGTCCGTCGACATGGAGGCGCCGCACGGCGGGCTGGGGCAGGTCGCGTACTGGCGCAGTACCGTGGCCCGGGCGTTCGTCATCGCGAACCATCCGTGGCAGCGCGGTCCGGTGCATCTCAACATCGGCTTCCGGGAGCCGCTGGTGCCGGACGGCGACGACACGTGGATCGAACCGCTGGACGGCCATGACAGCGAGCCCTTCGTCGACGAGACCGGCGAGACCTTGCAGGTCATGCGTGCCTGGACGCTGGAGCGCCGGCTTATGCTCACTGTCCAGGAACCCATCGACGAGATCCTGGAGGACCTGGCCTATGGTCCGCTGCCGAGCCGTGGTCTGGTCATCGTCGGCGACATCGACGATCCGGACGACGCCGCAGCGGCCGTGGAACTGTCCGAGGCATGCGGATGGCCGCTGCACAGCGAGCCTTCGGGCAACGCCCGCTCCGGCAAATACACGCTGGCGCACTTCACGCTGCTGGCCGGTGACCCTGCCTTCCTCGACGCGCACACTCCCGAGGTCGTCGTCACGATCGGCAAGATCGGGTTGAGCCGCGGTGTGCTCGCGGCTGTCCGCAGCGCGCCGGTGCACCTGCACGCCGAGACCCAGCGCACCGGTTCCTGGCCGGACCCCACCCGGACCGCCGGGGCGGTGCTGGGTTCCGTGCCGGCGCCGCCCGAGTCCGCCGAAGTCCCGGAAGCCAGCGACTGGCTGGACAGCTGGCTGATGTCGGATGCTGCCGCCCAGCGCGCAGTGGAGAAAGTGCTGGCCTCCGACCCCGCCCCGACCGGACTGCACGTGGCGCATGATGTCTGGCAGGCCGCCGGCACCGAGGACCTCGTCTTCGTCGCGTCCTCCCGCAGCATTCGCGATCTGGAGGCTGTGGCGTCCGTCCGGCCCGATCCGCCACGAGTCCTGGCCAATCGGGGTGTGAATGGCATCGACGGGCTGGTGTCCACGGCAATCGGCGCAGCGCTGTCGCATCAGAGCGTCGGCGGCGGCCTGGCTTTCGCGCTGCTCGGCGATCTGGCCCTGTTGCACGACCAGAACGGACTGGTGATCGGCCCCGACGAACCTGTGCCTGACCTGGTCCTCGTGGTGGTCGACAACAACGGCGGTGGCATCTTCGGGTCGTTGGAACAGGCGGCTCCGGCGTTCGCCGACGTCTACGAGCGGGTGTTCGGCACGCCTACCGGTACCGACCTGCGGGCATTGCTCGCCGCTCATGGCGTGCCGGTTCACGACAGTCTGCGGCAGGCGCTGCCTGGTTCGGGGATCAGGGCGGTGGTGGTGGGTCCTGTCGATCGTGGACGCGAGGTGGAACTGCACAGGCAGGTTCGCGCGGCGCTGCGCTGACGCCTGTCCGGCACAGGCAACGGGTCTGCGTCAAAGGCTGGTCAAGTGATCGTTCTCATGGCAGGGTACGAAAATGCTGCGTTCAACTATCTCCTTGGGTCTGTCGGCGGGTGTCCTGGGAGGTCTGCTGATCGCGCCGCCTGCACAGGCGGCGGACAGCCACATCGACGAAGCCATCGACGCGCTGCCGGGCATCGTCGAGCAGATGCAGCAGCGCACTGGCGTGCCCGGGATCGCCGTCGCAGTCGTGCACAACGACAAGGTTGTCTACAGCCACGGCTTCGGCGTGCGCAGCGTCACGACCAAGGAGCCCGTCACGACCGACACGGTGTTCCAGCTCGCATCGGTGTCCAAACCGCTGGGTGCGGCTGTCGTTGCGGCTGCCGTGGGCAAGGGGAAGCTGAAGTGGGAGGACCCGGTCCGCAAGTTCCTGCCCGACTTCAAACTCTCCGACCGGTATGTGACCCGCAAGGCAACGGTCGCCGACATGTACTCTCACCGCAGCGGCTTGCCCGGACTGGTCGGCAATGAACTGGAGTCCTATGGCTTCTCCCGCAACACGATCATCAAGCGGCTGCGCTACGCCCCGCTGTCGCCGTTCCGGATCAGCTACTCCTATAGCAACTTCGGGCTGACGACCGGCGGCGAGGCGGCTGCCGAAGCAGCGGGAACGACATGGGAGAAGCTGGCCGACAAGATGATCTTCAACCCGCTGGGGATGAAGCACACGTCCTACCGGCACGAGGACTACGTGGCCCGCAAGAACCGGGCCACATTGCACCAGCAGAGCGGCAGTGGCACGTGGATCACCTCGGAGCGCGAACCGGACGCCCAGGCGCCGGCCGGAGGTGCCAGCAGCACTGTGCTGGACATGGCGAAGTGGCTGCGGATGGAACTGGCGACCGGGAAGTTCGACGGCAAGCGGGTCGTGAAGGCCGGCCCGCTGCGGGAGGCCCGATCTTTGCAGATCCGGACGTCGGCGGCTGCCGACGACGCGACGAAGGTCTCCGGGTACGCACTCGGCATCGACACTGGCACCGACACCACCGGTCGGGTGCGCTGGACGCACTCCGGCGCGTTCTCGGCGGGCGCGGCCACCCGGATCATGATGATCCCCGATCTGGACCTCGGCCTGGTCGTCCTGACCAACGGTTGGCCGATCGGCGTGCCGGAGGCCATCGTCGAGTCGTTCGCGGACGTCGCCGAGACCGGCGCGGTGACCAAGGACTGGCTCGCGGTGTTCAAGCCGGCCTTCGCGCCGTTCACCACGCCCAACCGCACGGTCAATGGCAAGCCCCGCCCTGCCAACCCGAAGCCCGCGGCGGCGCTCAGCCGGTACGTGGGTACCTACCGCAACGAGTACACGGGCACGGCGAAGGTGAGTACGCAGGGCAAGCGTCTCGTGCTGCACCTGGGACCGGAGAAGCACGGGTTGGTGCTCCCGCTGCGGCATTGGAGCGGGGACGTGTTCTCCTACCGCGCCGTGAACAGCCAGCACAGCGTGATGCCGCCCGGATTCATCAGTGGCGTCACGTTCGACCTGAAGCGCGGAACGTTGCAGCTGGAGGAGTCCGAAGGGGATCTCGGGTTGTTGAACCGGGTGGGCTGAGCAGGCCCCACTAGCAACCGCTCAATTAGGCTCGCTTCACCGTTTGGACAATCCTGCACCGTTCGGAAGGGTGCAGTTTCCACCAAACGGTGAACTCAATCCCCGAGCGCCCAGCGCATCGCGGCCAGTTTGGACTGGGACTCCTCGAATTCGGAGGCGGGATCCGACCCAGCCACGATGCCGCAGCCCGCGAACAGATCGATCGCGCCCTCGGTGACTTGCCCGCACCGCAGCGCGATCCCGAATTCACCGTCGCCATTGGCGTCGAACCAGCCGACCGGACCGGCGTAGCGGCCGCGCGCCAAACCCTCGCGGCTCAGGATGTACTGCAGCGCGCGCTCGGTGGGAGTGCCGCAAACGGCCGCAGTGGGATGCAACGCGCCGGCGATGGCCACGACCGAGGTGTCGTCGACCAGCATCGCGTGAACATCGGTGGCCAGGTGCTGCACGTTGGCCAGCCGCAGTACCCGGGGTTCGTTCGGGACGAACAGATCCGTGCAATGCGTGCCGAGTGCCTGTGCGACGGACATGACGGCATAGGCATGCTCCTCGCGGGCCTTCTGTGAGGCGACCATGCCGCTGGCCAGTTCGCCGCTCTCGGCCTCGTCGCTGGACCGCGGGACCGTGCCAGCCAGCACCCGCGACATGACCTGCTCGCCGGTGCGTTGCACGAGCAGCTCCGGGGTGGCGCCGACCAGTCCATGCACGCTGAACGTCCAACAATCGCTATAGCGATCGGCCAGCCGGCGCAAGGTGCGATGCACATCGACCTCGCCGGCGACGCGTTCACCGCGGGCCAGGACGACCTTGTCGAACAGCCCGGCGGTGATCTCTCGGACCGCGTCGGCGACCAACCGCTCGTAGTGTTCGCGCTCGGCGACCGGCACTTGACTCGACTGGGAGGCAAGCTGCGGCATCGGCTGGCTCGGGGTGATCTTCGTGATCCAGGCCTTGCCGTCTCGCTGTCCGACGATCGTCCCAGGGATCGTGACCACGGATTCCGCATCGGCGTCGAACGCGAACGAAGCGAACGCCACCGGTCCCGTTCCGGGCGCCATGACCTCGTCGTCGGTCTGGGCGGCCTCGCAGAACCGGGCCCACCAGCGTTGTGCCCGCGCGAACCGCTCCGGCCCGCGCACAGTCGTGGTGGCGGCCACGTCCCAGCCGACCAGTCCCTCACCCTCGTGGATCCAGGTGAGCGGGGCGACCTTGGGAGGAATGAGGTCCAGCAGATCGGCGGGCTCGACGAAGCGCGTCGTCACCACCGGTGGCTGTCCTGTCACCTGTTCAGGGTAGGGCGAGCGGCGCCACTGCGCCCGTGCGGGTTCTGCTGCCTTAAGGAACCACGAGCGATCACGTTCCGCGATCTGCGTCACGCCCGACGTCACGTTTGGCTCCAAACAGCTCCATCCTCATCCGGCGGGTCGCGGCAACGTCACGACGGCGTGGGCAACTGCACGACAAAACCCCGGGGCTGGCCGGTCAGTCGGTGATGTCACACTGTCCAGCGTGAGCCGAGCCGATTTGGACAAGCAGCCTCCCGAGGTGGCCGCGATGTTCGACCGGGTCGCGTCCCGGTACGACCTCACCAACGACGTGCTCGCGCTGGGCCGGACCCGGACCTGGCGGCGGTTGGTGGCCGATGCGCTCGGTGTGGAGCCTGGCATGCGAGTACTCGATCTCGCGGCGGGAACCGGCACCAGCAGCGACGCGTTCGCCGCCCGCGGGGCGCAGGTAGTGCCGTGCGACTTTTCGCTCGGGATGCTGCAGGTCGGTCGCCAGCGTCTGCCCCACTTGCCGTTCGTTGCGGGTGATGGGATGGCCCTGCCATTCGCCGACGCCAGCTTCGACGCGGCCACGATCTCGTTCGGCCTGCGCAACATCCACGACCCCGCTGCCGGCCTGCGCGAGATGCGGCGGGTGACCCGCCCGGGCGGGATCTTGGTGGTCTGCGAGTTCTCCTCGCCGACCTGGCCGCCATTCCGGACGATCTACCAGGAGTACCTGATGAAAGCGCTGCCGGCCATCGCTGCGCGGGTCTCCAGCAACGCCAGCGCCTACGAGTACCTCGCTGAATCCATCGCCGCCTGGCCCGACCAGGCCGGTCTGGCCCGCATGATCGGCGACGCTGGTTGGAAACGTGTTGCGTGGCGCAACCTTTCTGGAGGCATCGTCGCCTTGCATCGGGCGCTAGCCTGAACAAAACTCTGGAGGCTTACATGCGTGCAATCGCAATTGCAGGACTGGCATTGGTGATCGGGCTCGGCGGCTGTTCGTCCGGGGGTGAGGCGACCAGCGACAGCAGTGCCAACGCTTCGGCACAGCAGTCCGCGCCCGCCAACGCCACGACGTACACCAGTGACCAGTACGGATTCAGTTTCCAGTACGCCCCGCCATTCGAGGAGAAGAGCGACACGACCTGGGACGCCCAGAGCAGCGCCTCGTCCGCGGACACGGTCGCGGTCTTCGACACCGAAGGCACGCAGGTGGGCGGGCAGTACCGTGACGCGTTCGTGGTGAACACCTATCAGCTGAACACCGAGATCACCGACGAGAACCTCGACCAGGTGGCCACTGAACTCGAGCAGAACGTCATTCCGCAGTTGGAGCAGTCCAGCCAGGACATGCAGATCTCCGAACTGGTGAGCACCGAGGTGAACGGGCTCAAGGGCTACCAGGCGGACGCCACGTTCACCGTCGAGGGCACGCCGATGACCTCCACGTTGTACTTCCTGTTCGACGGGGATCTGGAGTTCCAGTTGCTGACCCAAGGGGCCACCGACCGGTGGTCGGAGTTGCAGCCGACGTTCGAGCAAATGGTGAACTCGTTCCAGGTCAGCGGTGATGCCGCAGCCGCCTCGGAGTCACCGGCCGCGTAGGCCCCGATCCGGCAGCAGTTTTGTTGCGTTGTCGTCGCAAACCTCGGCGTGTCGTGACGACAACGCAACAGCCGGGGCAACAACGCGACAAATCGCGACGGGACGTCGGCAGCACCACACGCGTCTGCGGGTCAAACCGCCACCACCTAGAATCGGGTCGTGCACGGCTTCCCAAGTACCGACCGTCATGCCGACGTCATCGTCGTCGGTGCGGGCCCGGCGGGCTCGACCACGGCCTACCACCTGGCCCAATCCGGACTGTCGGTCGCACTGCTGGAGAAGACGGCGTTTCCGCGCGACAAAGTCTGCGGCGACGGGCTGACGCCGCGGGCGGTCAAGCAAATGATCGCTATGGGTATCGACACCAGCGAGCAGGCCGGTTGGTTGCACTCCAAGGGCCTGCGCATAGTCGGCGGCGGCCACACCCTCGAACTCCCGTGGCCGGAACTGAGTAGTTTCCCCAACTACAGCCTTGTGGACCCCCGTTCTCACTTCGACGAGGTGCTCGCCCGGCAGGCCGCGAAGGCCGGTGCCGACCTGCAGGAGCAGACCCACGTCACCGGTCCGCTGTTCGACGAGCGGACTGGCGAACTGATCGGGGTGACCGCGCGCGCAACTGACGAGAAGGGCCGCAAGGTCGGACCCGAGTACCGCTACCTGGCGCCGCTGGTCGTGGCCGCGGACGGCAACAGCAGCCGGCTCGCCCTGGCCATGGGCCGTACGAAACGCGACGACCGCCCGATGGGGGTGGCCGTGCGCACCTACTACCGCAGCCCGCGCACGAACGACGACTGGCTGGAGTCCTGGCTGGAGTTGTGGGACGGCGACAAACTGCTGCCCGGCTACGGCTGGATCTTCGGCGTCGGAGACGGGACGGTCAACGTCGGCCTGGGCATCCTCAACACCTCCGACGCATTCCAGAACGTCGACTACAAAGACCTGCTGACCCGTTGGTTGGACCAGACTCCAGAGCAGTGGGGTTTCCGGACCGAGAACATGACCCAACCTGTGCGCGGCGCGGCACTGCCGATGGGCTTCAACCGGCAGCCGCACTACGGCCGCGGACTGCTGCTCGTGGGGGACTCCGGCGGCATGGTCAACCCGTTCAACGGCGAGGGCATCGCGTACGCGATGGAGTCCGGGGCGCTTGCCAGCGAGTTCATCGCCCAGGCGCTGGCCCGGCCGACCCCGGCCAGCCGCGAGCAGGTGCTTTACGGCTACCAGAAGGCGCTGCAGGACACCTACGGCGGCTACTACACGCTGGGCCGGTACTTCGTCGGACTGATCGGTCACCCGGAGGTCATGCGGCTGGCCACGAAGTACGGGCTGCCCCGCAAGCGGCTGATGCGCTTCACACTCAAGCTGCTGGCCAACCTCACTGACCCGCGTGGTGGCGATGCCAGCGACCGGGTCATCAACGCCCTGTCCAGGATCGCCCCGAGCGCCTGACCAGGTGCCACGGCCGTGCCCGCCCGTTCGGGCCGCGCTTGTGAGATTGCGCCGTTGTCTATCAAACGGCTCGGCCGTCTACCCGGATCGTGAAGCTGGAATCGGTGAGCACTCTGGGCATCGGTGAGCACGCCGGACGCCCAAACCCCGCCCGCGGGGCTCACGGATGCCCGGAATGCTCACCGATCGGCCGGCACGGAGAAGGGTCAATGGACACCCCACAACAATGCGCCGGCGGGGACCTTGCGACGACCAAATCAGGCCTGAGATGGCCGGTCGCGACCGGTCCATCGCAGCCCGCTCGGCATGGCGCCTGCCTCGCTGGGCAGTCGTCCAGCACCGCCCCATAGGATTGAGCCGATCGGAAGGAGTGGATAGCGATGGGCAACGTGTACCTTCCCATCCTGATCCTCGGACTGCTGGCCTTCGCCTTCGCGGCCTTCAGCGTCGGGGTCGCCAGCATCACGGGGCCCAAGCGCTACAACCGCGCCAAAGTGGACGCCTACGAGTGCGGCATCGAGCCCACTCCGCAGCCGATCGGCCGCGGCAAGTTCCCGGTGAAGTACTACCTCACCGCCATGCTGTTCATCATCTTCGACATCGAGATCGTGTTCCTCTATCCGTGGGCGGTGGCGTTCGACCAGCTGGCCCTGTTCGGCGTGATCGAGATGTTGCTGTTCATCGTGACACTGCTGGTCGTGTATGCCTACGTCTGGCGCCGCCGCGGTTTGGAGTGGGACTGATGGGTCTTGAAGAGAAGCTCCCGTCCGGGATTCTGCTGACCACGGTCGAGGGCCTGGCGGGGTACGCCCGGCGCAACTCCATGTGGCCGGCGACGTTCGGGCTGGCGTGTTGTGCCATCGAGATGATGGCGACCGGGGCGCCCCGTTACGACCTCGCCCGCTTCGGCATGGAGGTCTTCCGCGCCTCGCCGCGGCAGGCCGACCTGATGATCGTCGCAGGCCGGGTGAGCCAGAAGATGGCCCCGGTCGTCCGGCAGATCTACGACCAGATGCCCAACCCCAAGTGGGTGCTCGCGATGGGTGTGTGTGCCTCCAGCGGTGGCATGTTCAACAACTACGCGATCGTGCAGGGCGTGGACCACATCGTCCCGGTGGACATGTACCTGCCCGGCTGCCCGCCGCGGCCGGAGATGCTGATCGACGCGATCCTGAAGATCCACGACAAGGCCCAGCACAAGAAGCTCGGCGCCCACCGCGAGGTCGAGGTCGCGACGCTGGAGGAGCAGGCCATGGCGGCGCTGCCCAGCGAGCAGATGAAAGGCCTGATGAGGTGACCGAGAACCCGGAGGTGGTCCCGGCTGGGACCGAGACCCTGGAGGTGCTCTCCGAGAGCCGCGGCGCGTTCGGCGTTGAGGGCACCCCGGACGTCAGCGGTTACGGCGGTCTGGTGCGCCGGACGCTGGCCCCCCCGGCCGCGACCCGCCCGTACGGAGGCTGGTATGACGACGCGGTCGACACCCTGGCCGCCAGCCTCGGCGACAACTTTGGCCCCGCCGTTCAGAAGGTGATCCTGGCGCAGGACCAGCTCACGCTCGAGGTCGCCCGGGAGTACCTGCCGGCAGTCATGCAGACCCTGCGCGACCATCCCGACCTGCGCTTCGAGATGTGCCTGGGTGCCAGCGGGATGCACTGGCCCGACGACACCGGCCGCGAGCTGCAGGTCCACTACCCGCTGCTGTCGATGACCCACAACCGCCGGCTGTCGGTCATCACGACCTGCCCGGACGCCGATCCGCATATCCCGTCGGTGGTGAGCGTCTACCCGGGGAACAACTGGCACGAGCGAGAGACGTTCGACTTCTTCGGGGTGATCTTCGACGGGCATCCGGCTCTGACCCGCATCGAGATGCCCGACGACTGGGTCGGCCACCCGCAGCGCAAGGACTACCCGCTGGGCGGCATTCCCGTGGAGTACAAGGGCGCGACCGTGCCGCCGCCGGACGACCGCCGGGAGTACAGATGAGCGAAGACGTCATCTTCGAGACCGCTGACGAAGCGGGCTCCTACGACACCACCGAGGGCAAGGTCTTCACCGTCAGCGGCGGGGACTGGGATCAGGTCCGCGGCGACGAGGGCGTCGAGCAGCGGGTGGTGGTCAACATGGGTCCGCAGCACCCGTCCACGCACGGTGTGCTGCGGCTGATCCTGGAACTCGACGGAGAGAACGTCACCGAGGTGCGGTCGGGCATCGGCTACCTGCACACCGGCATCGAGAAGAACATGGAGTTTCGCACCTGGACGCAGGGTGTCACCTACGTCACGCGGATGGATTACCTCGCGCCGATCTTCAACGAGACCGCGTACTGCCTGGGCGTGGAGAAGCTGCTCGGGATCACTGACGAGGTACCGGAGCGGGCCACCGTCATCCGCGTCATGCTCATGGAGCTCAACCGGATCTCCTCGCACCTGGTCTGTCTGGCTACCGGCGGTATGGAGCTCGGGGCGCTTACGGCCATGACGTTCGGCTTCCGCGAGCGGGAGTTCGTCCTGGACTGCATGGAGACCATCACCGGCCTGCGGATGAACCACGCATTCGTGCGGCCCGGCGGCGTCGCGCAGGACTTGCCCGACGGGGCGGAGAAGCTGGTCGCCGACACTGTCGCCTACCTGCGCAAGCGGCTGCCCGACACCGCGAACCTGCTGGTCGACAACTCGATCTGGACCTCCCGCACCGAGAACGTCGGATACCTGGATCTGACCGGCTGCATGGCGCTAGGCATGACCGGACCGGTGCTGCGTGCGACCGGCTACCCCTGGGACCTGCGCAAGATGCAGCCCTACTGCGGTTACGAGACCTACGAGTTCGAGGTCGCGACGCAGACCTCGTGCGACGCGTACGGACGGTTCCTCATCCGTCTCGAGGAGATGCAGCAGAGCCTCAACATCGTCGAACAGTGTCTGGACCGGTTGACTCCTGGACCGGTGATGGTCGAGGACAAGAAGATCGCGTGGCCGGCGCAACTCGCACTCGGCTCCGACGGCATGGGCAACTCGCTGGAGCACATCAGGCACATCATGGGCCAGTCCATGGAAGCGCTCATCCACCACTTCAAACTGGTCACCGAGGGCTTCCGGGTGCCGGCCGGTTCGGCCTATGTCGCCATCGAGGCTCCCCGCGGCGAACTCGGTGTCCACGTGGTGTCCGACGGTGGCACCCGGCCGTACCGGGTCCACTTCCGGGACCCGTCCTTCAACAACCTGCAGGCCGTTCCGCCGATGAGCGAGGGCGGACAGGTCGCCGATGTCGTGGCGGCCGTGGCAAGCATCGACCCCGTCATGGGTGGAGTGGATCGCTGATGGCACTGACCGACCAGACCCGCGCCGAGATGATGGATCTCGCGGCGCGCTACCCGCAGGCACGCAGCGCACTGCTGCCCATGTTGCATCTGGCGCAGTCCGAGGAGGGTTACGTCACCGAGGGCGGCATCATCATGTGCGCCGAGGTGCTGGGACTCACCACCGCCGAGGTCAAGGCGGTGGCCACGTTCTACACGATGTTCAAGGACGAACCGGTGGGCGAGTACCACGTCGGAGTCTGCATCAACCCCGGCTGCGGCATCCTCGGCGGCGACGCGATCTGGGAGACACTGTCGGAGGACTTGGGCGTCGGCCACGACCAGGTCACCGAGGACGGCAAGATTTCCCTGGAGCGCATCGAGTGCCAGGCTGCCTGCACCCACGCACCGGTCATGACCGCGAACTGGGAGTTCATGGACAACATGACGGTCGAATCGGCCCGGCAGCTGGTGGAGGATCTGCGGGCGGGCCGCGAGGTGAAGTCCACCCGGGGTCCGGTGATCCGCGACTTCAAGGCGACCGAACGCACACTGTCGGGCATCGACGACGACGGCCTCGGCGAGGTCCCGGCCACCGACGACCTCATGCTCGCCGGACTGCGCTACGCCCAGGAGCACGATATGAAAGCCCCGGACGCGGAGGTCATCTGATGCCGCTCACCCCCGTGATCACCGCCCACTGGGACCAGCCCGACTCGTTCACGCTCGAGGGCTACCGGCGCAACGGCGGCTACAGCGCGTTGGCGAAGGCCTTCGAGATGGGACCGGACGCGGTCATTGCGACCGTGAAGGATTCCGGTCTGCGCGGCCGTGGCGGCGCCGGCTTCCCGACCGGGCTCAAGTGGAGTTTCGTGCCCCAGAACGACGGGAAACCGCACTACCTGGTGGTCAACGCCGACGAGTCCGAGCCGGGTGCCTGCAAGGACATCCCGATCATGCTGGCGAACCCGCAGGCGCTGATCGAGGGCATCATCATCACCTCGTTCGCCATCCGGGCCGACCACGCGTTCGTCTACATCCGCGGTGAGGTGCCCCACGTCATCCGGCGCATGCACGCGGCTGTGCGGGAGGCGAAGGCAGCAGGTTACATAGGTAAGAACATCCTGGGCTCCGGCTTCGACCTCGACGTGGTCATCCACTCCGGTGCCGGCGCCTACATCTGCGGCGAGGAGACGGCGCTGCTGGACTCCCTGGAGGGCCGCCGTGGGCAACCCCGCCTCAAACCCCCGTTCCCCGCAGTCGCCGGCCTTTACGCCAGCCCAACCGTGGTGAACAACGTCGAGACGATCACGAACATCCCCTACATCCTCAACAACGGCGTCGACTGGTTCCGCTCGTTCGGTACTGAGAAGTCGCCCGGGTTCAAGGTCTTCGCGGTCAGCGGGCACGTTGCCCGGCCTGGCATCTACGAGGCGCCGCTGGGCATCACGATGGCCGAGTTGCTGGAGTATGCCGGCGGCATCCGGGAGGGCCACGAACTGAAGTTCTGGCTGCCCGGGGGGTCCTCGGTGCCGATGCTGACACCAGCACACCTCGATCTGCCTCTGACCTACGAGGCGATCGCCGAGGCCGGTTCCATGCTCGGTACCGGCACGCCGATGATGTACGACGAGACCACGTCGGTGGTGCGCGCCGTCACTGGCTGGCTGGACTTCTACAAGCACGAGTCGTGCGGCAAGTGCACGCCGTGCCGCGAGGGCAACTGGTTCCTGCACGATCTCGTCCACCGCTTCAACCAGGGCACCGGGCGCAGCGAGCAGCTGACGGTGCTCAACAACGTCTGTGGGCAGATCCTCGGCCGCTCCTTCTGCGCGCTCGGGGATGCCGCGGCTACGCCGTTCCCGGCCGCGATGAAGTACTTCGCCGACGAGTTCGAGGCCGGCACGAACACGCCGAGTGCGGCAATGTTCGATCCGGCCGCCAGCACGGTCTTCAGCGAGGTGAAAGCATGACCGTCACCGAACCGAGCAGCAACGAGATGACCGTTCCGGAGGGCCACGTCGCGTTTTCCATCGACGGTGTCTCGATGACCGCCGAGAAGGGCACGCTGATCATCCGCGCTGCCGAGCAACTCGGCATCGAGGTGCCGCGGTTCTGCGACCATCCGCTGCTGGACCCGGTCGCCGCCTGTCGCATGTGCCTGGTCGAGATCGACGGCCAGCCCAAGCCGCAGCCCGCCTGCGCGATTCCGGTCGCGGACAACATGGTCGTGCACACCCAGCGCACCTCCACGGTCGCCCGGGACGCCCAAGAAGGGGTGATGGAGTTCCTGCTCCTCAACCACCCGCTGGACTGCCCCGTGTGCGACAAGGGCGGCGAGTGCCCCCTGCAGAACCAGGCGATGTCCGCCGGCCGTTCGGAGTCGCGCTTCGACGGCCCGAAGCGGCTTTTCCCCAAGCCCATCAACGTCAGCGCCCAGATCCTGCTGGACCGCGAGCGCTGCGTGTCCTGTGCCCGGTGCACCCGCTTCGCCGACGAGATCGCCGGGGACGCGTTCATCGACCTGCTTGAGCGCGGCGCGCAGCAGCAGGTGGGAATCAGCGAGGACCAGCCGTTCGACTCTTACTTCTCCGGCAACACGGTGCAGATCTGCCCGGTGGGTGCGTTGACCAACGCCCGCTACCGGTTCCGGGCGCGGCCGTTCGACCTGGTGTCTGTGCCCACGATCTGCGAGCACTGCGCCAGTGGGTGTGCCTTGCGGACCGACATCCGGCGCGGTGAGGTGCAGCGCCGGCTGGCGGGTGCCGACATGGACGTCAACGAGGAGTGGAACTGCGACAAGGGCCGGTTCGCGTTCACGTACCTGACCGAGGACCGCATCACCCACCCGCAGGTCCGAGAGAACGGTGAGTTGCGCACGGCCTCCTGGCCCGAGGCGCTGAGCCTGGCGGCCGAAGGGCTGTCGGCGGCCAAGGGCAGCGCGGCCGTCCTGGTCGGCGGCCGGCTCACGTCCGAGGACGCTTTCGCCTACGCCAAGCTGGCCAGGTTGCTGGAAACCGAAGACGTTGACTTCCGTGCCCGTCCGAGTTCCGACGAGGAGTCATGGTTCCTGGCCGCGCACAGGCCGAGCGCGACGTATGCCGACCTCGACGTCGCTCCGGCAGTGCTGCTCGTGGCCTTCGAGCCCGAGGACGAGTCGCCGATCGTGTTCCTGCGGCTGCGTAAAGCCGTCACCAAGGGCTCCACCAAGGTGCTCGCGGTGGCGCCGTGGGCCAGCCCCGGTCTGACCAAGCTCAATGCCACGGTCTACGCGGCGGGCCCGGGCCAGGAGATCCAGGCGCTGAACGACAACCTCGAGCCCCTGCGCCAGCCGGGTGCTGTGATTCTGGTGGGGGAGCGTGCTGCCACCTCACCGGGCTTGCTCTCGTGGGTTGCCGCCACCGCTGCCGAAACCGGCGCCAGGCTGGCGTGGGTGCCGCGGCGGGCCGGGGAGCGGGGCGCGTTGGACGCGGGTCTGCTGGGTAACGGCTTCCGCGACGTCATCGCCAAACTGGCCGAGGCCGGAAATGCCGAGGGCTTTGTGACGCAGAGACCAGAAACTGGTCTCTCAGTCACAAACCCCGCTGAGGGTGAGCCGGACGAAGAGCCCGAGCCGCCCTACCGCGCGCTGGTCGTGGCCGGGTTCGACCCCGCCGACGTGCCGAACGGCGCAGCGCTGGTCGAAGGCTTCGCGCAGGTACCGTGCGTGGTCGCGCTGGCCACCCATCACAACGCTGCGACCGAGGCCGCCGACGTCGTGTTCCCGGTGGCTGCCGTCACAGAGAAGGCGGGTTCGTTCGTCAACTGGGAGGGCCGCCGGAGGACGTTCCCGCAGGTGTTGCGCCAGTCGCTGATCCTGTCCGACGCGCGGGTGCTGGCCGCGATCGCCGACGAGATGCTCGAGGACTTCGGGCCCGCCGATCCGGGTGCCTTGCGGGCGGAACTTGAGTCTCAGCCCGCCAAGAGCGCGGTCTCGGCCGTTGCCGAACCTCGGGTGCCCGATCCCAAGAAACTGGGCCCCGGCGAGGCGATCCTGGCCACCTGGCACCAGCTCGTCGACGACGGGGCCATGCAGGCCGGTGAGCCGTACCTGGCCGCCACCGCGCGCCCGGCGGTTCTGCGGATCAGCCCGACCAACGCGGCCGACCTCGGCATCGCCGACGGCGACGACGTGACACTGAGCGGGGCGATCGGGACGCTGACGCTGCCGGCACTGCTCACCGACATGCCGACCGGCGTGGTGTGGGTGCCGGCCAACTCCGGAACCAACGTCCTGGCCGAACTCGGTGTGACCAGCGGCGATACCGTGCGGGTGAGTGTCGGGAGGACGTCATGAACGTGGCCGGTTTCGGCAGCGATCCCTTCTGGCTGATCTGCCTCAAGGTGCTCGGCGTCTTCGTGCTGCTCGTGCTGATCGTGCTGTTCACGATCTGGTGGGAGCGACGGGTGGTGTCCTTCATGCAGAGCCGGATCGGGCCCAACCGGGCCGGACCGTTCGGCCTGCTGCAGTCCCTTATGGACGGCATCAAGCTCGCGCTCAAAGAGGAGATCATCCCGCGCAAGGTCGAGCTCGGGGTCTACATCCTGGCCCCGATCCTGTCCGCCGTCCCCGCGTTCCTCACCTGGGCGGTCATCCCGCTCGGGCCGGAGGTCTCCATCTTCGGGCAGACCACGATGCTGCAACTCACCGACTTCCCGGTCAGTGTCCTGTACGTCCTCGCGATCGCCAGCATCGGCATCTACGGCATCGTGCTGGCGGGCTGGGCGTCCGGCTCCACCTACCCGCTGCTGGGCGGCCTGCGTTCCACCGCGCAGATGATCTCCTATGAAATCGCGATGAGCCTGTCGTTTGTCGCGGTCTTCCTCTACGCGGGCAGCATGTCCACATCCGAGATCGTGGGTGCGCAGCAGAAGCTGTGGTTCATTCTGCTGCTGCTGCCCTCGTTCATGATCTACACGACCGCCATGGTGGGTGAGACCAACCGCGCTCCCTTCGACCTCCCGGAGGCCGAAGGCGAACTCGTCGGCGGCTTCCACACCGAGTACTCGTCGCTGAAGTTCGCGATGTTCTTCCTGGCCGAGTACATCAACATGGTCACCGTATCCGCGCTGGCCACGACCCTGTTCCTGGGCGGTTGGCGGGCGCCGTGGCCGATCTCGATCTGGGAGGGCGCCAACAGCGGCTGGTGGCCGATGCTGTGGTTCCTGATGAAGGTGTTCGTATTCATCTTCGTCTTCATCTGGCTGCGCGGCACCCTGCCGCGGCTGCGCTACGACCAGTTCATGCGGT
>ERZ724512.156-NODE-156-length-27557-cov-8.426187_pt1 | contig 27557 bp, 27 predicted proteins | sample MGYA00376045_ERZ724512 | MGnify/ENA primary metagenome ERZ724512 (study PRJEB28724, sample SAMN07190883) | activated sludge metagenome | isolation source: activated sludge of sewage treatment plant in Hong Hong | place: Hong Kong | collected 2016-03-17 ... | reverse complement strand
GGCGCCGGACCGGGCGCCGGGCCGCCGAACCGGCTGACCAGCAGCCGCCAGGCCCGGAACGCGTCGGCGCCCGGAACCCGCTGTTCGATGACGGCGGGGATCAGGGCTTCGAGCACCCGGCCGGATCGGCCCAGCCGCAGATGTGCGGCCCGGCGGGCCGCGGCGGCCACCGTCGGTTCCTCGGGCGCGAAGTCCGACCAGTCGTCGTCGCGGCCCAACAGGGCGGGCAGCGCGTCGGCGAACTCGATGCTGCCCGGTCCCCACATCAGGGCGCGGACGCCGGCCGGACCGCTGCGCACGATCCTGGCGGTCACCGGGCCGGAGTCGAGCAGGCTGGTCCGCCAGATCGCCCCGTCGGGCGTGACCTGGAAGGTGGGGTCACCCGAGCCCCGCCGCCACGGCGCCAGCGTCGCTCCATAGCTGACGGGCCCCGGGAAGGTGACGGTCCGATCGATCGGTTCGCTGTGGTCTACCCGGCCAAACTATCCCGCCGCCGGTGCCGCCGCGTTGACGGTCCGGTTGCCAGCGGTCAGGATTACCGATGTGACGACGCCGTTCGACGACCCGCAGGCCGAGCTCGGATGGATGTTCCTGCAGAGCCTGAGCGAGGATGGCGACCTCGACGAGGGGTTCGGGCTGCTCGCCGACGACTTCACCTACTGGAGCAACGCGATCCTGCGCACCTGCGGCAAGGCCGAGCTGCGCCAGATCGCCGACCGGATCCGGGCGCTCGCGCGGGTGGAGTTCGATCTGATCAGCTGCACCAACGAGGGCGACAACGTCGTCATCGAGGCGAGGCCGGACGGCGTCACCACGGCGGGCGTCCGCTACGACACCCCGATCGTGTTCGTCTTCGAGACCCGCGACGGACTGATCACCGCCCTGCGCGAGTACGACGACACCCGGCTGGTCGAGGAGGCCTTCGGGTCGGTTCTGAGTAGGGAGCGATGATGGCTGAGAGCCCCGCCACGGTGACGGCCGACATCGCCGTCGCCGCCGCACCGGAGACGGTCTACGCGCTGATCACCGATCTCCCTCAGCTTGCCGAACTGGCCGAGGAGACCACCGCCATGCAGTGGGTCAGCGGCGACTCGGCCCGCCCGGGAGCGGTGTTCAAGGGCAGTAACCGCAACGGCCGGCACCGCTGGACCACCACCTGCACGGTCTCCGCGGCCACACCCGGGCAGGTGTTCTCCTGGGATGTCACCAGCGGGCCGGTGCGAATTGCCCGGTGGCGCTACGACATCCAGCCCGACGGGGCAGGCTGCCGCGTGACCGAGAGCATGTGGGACGAGCGGCCGTGGTGGATGCGGCGCATCGCGGTCCTGCTGACCGGGATCTCCGACCGCGAGACGGCCAACGGCGACCACATGCGGGTGACGCTGCAACGCCTCAAGGCGCGCGCCGAGTCCTGAGTGATTTCGGTGCGACAACCGTCGCTGAGCGACGGAAATCGCACCGAAACCCCCATTGAGGGTCAGGGCCGGCGGGCGATCGCGTCCGCGACGACCGCGATCGGTGATGTCGACGACCGGCCGCGCGACTCGTGCGCGTCGGCGACCTTGTAGGCCGAGTACATGCCACGAACTCCCAACCAGCGCAACGGTTCCGGTTCCCAGGTCCGCGACCGGTGGCCCACCCACGGCATCCGGGTCAGCGCCGTGTCGCGGCGCAGCACCAGGTCGGCCAGCGTCCGCCCGGCCAGGTTGGTCGCCGTCACGCCGTGGCCGACGTAGCCGCCCGCCCAGCCCAGCCCGGTCGAACGGTCCAGCGCCACCCCGGCCGTCCAGTCGCGCGGCACCGCCAGCACGCCGCACCAGCCGTGCGCGACACCGACGCCCCGGGTCTGCGGGAAGATGCCGTTGAGCACCCCGGTCAGGTAGTCGACGGTGTCCTGCCCGACGGCGCCGTCCCGGTCGATGCCCGAGCCGTAGCGGTAGGGCACCGCGCGACCGCCGATCGCGATCCGGTCATCGGCGGTGCGCTGGGCGTAGAAGAAACCATGTGCGGTGTCGCCCAACGTTTCCCGCCCCTGCCAGCCGATCTCTGCCCACACCTCGGCGGGTATCGGGTCGGTGGCGATCATCGCGCTGTTCATCGGGAGCCAACGCCGTTTCAGTCCGGGCAGCCGGGTGGTGAAGCCCTCGGTGGCGCGCAACACGAACGGGGCGCGCACCGTGCCGCGCGCGGTCACGGCACGGCCCGCCGTGATGTCGGTGACGACGGTCTGTTCGTGGATGCTGACGCCGAGTCGTTCGACCGTGTCGGCCAGCCCACGGGCGAGCTTGGCCGGCTGGATCCGCGCGCAGTGTGGCGTGTAGGAGGCCGCGAGCATGTCGGCGACGGCAACGCGTTGTGCCGCTTCGTCTTTCGACAGCAGAACGACGTCGTCGTCGCCCCAGGACCGGTCCTCGTCGACCTGCTTGCGCAACCGGGCCAGCTGGGCTCGATTGCGCGCGACGTCCAGGGTGCCGCCCTTGACGATGTCGGCGTCGATGCCCTCGCGTTCGCCGACGGCGATCACCTCGTCGACGGTGTCGTTGAGCGCATGCTGCCAGTCGATCACCGCCGGGCGGCCGTGCCGGCGGGCCAGCAGTCCCCGGTGCCCGGGCGCCAGACCCGACAGCCAGCCGCCGTTGCGGCCCGATGCCCCGAACCCCGCGAACCGCGCCTCGAGGACCGTGACGGACAACGACGGGTCGGCACGTTTGAGGTAGTAGGCGGTCCACAGCCCGGTGTAGCCGGCGCCGACGATGCACACGTCGACGTCGCGGTCACCGGGCAGGCACGGACGCGGCACCGGCAGTTCGCCGAACCAATGCGAGACGCGGCCGTTGATCGTCGACGACATGTCTTGTCAGCTCGCCGTTTTCGTCTTCCGTCGGGCCTGGCGCATCCCCGCCCAGAACCGGGCCGCCTCCCGGACGGACTCCTGCACCGGGCGCGGTTGCCAGCCCAACTCCCGGCGGGCCTTGCCGCAGTCGACGGGCGCCTCGGCCCGCATCAGCCGCACCGACGGGAGGGTGAGTTGTTCGTCGGCGCCGCGCAGTCGCGCCTTCACCGACCCGAGCGCGCCCATCAGGTAGAGCACCGGCACCGGGACGGACCGCTTCGGGGCGGGCACGCCGGCCTCGTCGGCGGCGATCTGGATCACCTCGCGGTTGGTGATCATCCGCTCCGAGATCAGATAGCGCTCGCCGGGCCGGCCGTGGTCGGCCGCGAGCAGCATGGCGCGGGCGGCATCGTCGATGCCGACCGCTTCCAGTGTGATCTTGTCCAGGACGAACGGCATCTTGCCGAACACGGTGCCGGCGATCAGCGCGCCCTGCGGGGTCATGCCGTAGTCGCCGGTGCCGTACGTCGTCGAGATGCACATCGCGACGGCGGGCAGCCCGCGGCCGCGCGCGTAGTCGAGCACCATCTCCTCGGCCTGGACGCGGGATCGCACATAGGCGGTGAGGCGACGGGTGTCGATGATGTCCGCCTCGGTGGCGACGCGTCCCTTCTTGCGGCCGACGGTCGAGTAGCTGCTGGTGAACACGAACTTCTTCAGCGTTCCGGCCGTCGCGAATTCCGTTGCGACGCCGAGTACTCCGCGCAGCCCGTCGACGTTGGTGTGGAACAGGGGTGCGGGGTCACGCAGCCAGGCCCGGGTATCGACGACGCAGTAGTAGACGACGTCGCAGCCGTCCATCGCCGCGCGCACGGTGTCGAGGTCGAAGATATCGCCGACGAACCGGGTCACCTCGAGGTCGTCGATGCTGACGGTGTTCGCGCTCTGCCGCACCATGACGCGGACGTCCTCGCCGGCCTCCACCAGCTGCCGGGTGACCCGACTGCCCAGGAAGCCGTTGGCGCCGATGACCAGCTTCGGGCTCACGCCGCGCCGCCGAACTTGGCCAGCCACGCGGCGGCCTCCTCGTCGAGGGTGCCGAGCTCTTCGGCCTTGCGGCACCACTTGATCGAGGCCTGAACGAACCGCAGCGGGTTGTACACGTCTTCCTGACGGCACCACTTGCCGTCGCCGGCGTAGGTGATGATCGAGATGTTCGTCGCGCTGATGATTGTGCCGTCGCCGGGGTCGCGCATCGGGTTGTCCAGTTCGCAGATGATGCGGCCCGTCGGCTCGTCGATCACATGCCACAGCGTCGGGAAGTGCGTCATGTGACTGCCCGGAAAGGTTCCCATGGTGCGTCGGATCCAGTTGCGGACCTCGTCGCGACCGTGCATGGTTCCCGCGGCATGCTCGATGTAGAGCACGTCGTCGGTGTAGTGCTCCACCCAGGCGTCCCAGTCGTGCCGGCGCGCGGCGTCGTCCACCGTCTGCTCGAACGTCGCAAACGCGTCGGCCAGCTCGCCTCGGGTGAAGGTCCCAGTAGTCGTCACCCGAGCAACTAGAACACGTTCCAGTGCGTGTTGTCGAGAATCCGCGGAACGGCGTCGGGGTTGCGCGTCCGACCCCGGTTCGGTTCTCTGGATGACATGACTGATCAACAGAGGGCAATCCTGGCCGGTGGCTGCTTCTGGGGCATGCAGGACCTGATCCGCAAGCAGCCCGGCGTGCTGTCCACCCGGGTCGGCTACACCGGCGGCGAGAACGACCATCCGACGTACCGCAATCACCCGGGGCACGCCGAGGCCGTCGAGATCGTCTACGACCCGGCCCGCACCAGCTTCCGCGACCTGCTGGAGTTCTTCTTCCAGATTCACGACCCCACCACGAAGAACCGGCAGGGGAACGACGTCGGCACCAGTTACCGGTCGGCGATCTTCTACCTCGACGACGAACAGCAGCGGGTCGCGCTGGACACCATCGCCGATGTGGACGCCTCCGGACTGTGGCCGGGGAAGGTGGTCACCGAGGTGACCCCGGCCAGCGAGTTCTGGGATGCCGAGCCCGAGCACCAGGACTACCTGGAGCGCTTCCCCAACGGCTACACCTGCCACTTCCCGCGGCCGGGCTGGAAGCTGCCCAGGCGGGAGACCGTCTAGTCCCGTCGGCGCACGGTGATCCGGCCGCCCCGCTTCGGGGTGAAGGCCACGCCCCGCGAATGCCACTTCTCGCCGGGCGCCGTCGTGGTCTCGATGGTGAAGTGCCGCAACACCGTTCGCAGCACCACGTCCATCTCCATGTTGGCGAACGCGGCGCCCACGCAGCGCCGGGTGCCGCCACCGAACGGGATCCAGGCGAACACACTGGGCCGATCACCGATGAAACGCGCGGGGTCGAAACGCTTGGGGTCGGGAAACTCCTCGGCGTTGTTGTGCACCTGACCGAGCGCAACCGAGAGCGAATACCCTTGCGGGATAACCCATTTGCCGAGCCGGAAGGTCGGCGCGTAGACGTGCCGGCCGGCGAAGTCGATGACGCTGCGGTTGCGCTGCACCTCCAGAATGGTGGCCTGCCGGTACTCGTTGTCGTCGGTGTCGGCCTCGGCGACCAGCCGGTCGAGCACGGCCGGGTGCCGGGAGATCCGCTCGAACGCCCACGCCAGCGTCGAGGCGGTGGTCTCGTGACCGGCGGCCAGCAGGGTCAGCAGCTCGTCGCGGATCTCGCCGCGGGACATCGGCGTGCCGTCCTCGTAGGTGCTGCGCAGCAGCAACGCCAGGATGTCGGTGCGTTCGTCGAGGTCCGGGTCGTTCAGCGCCTGGTCGATGAGTTCGTCGATGATGCCGTCGTACTCCTGGCGGTAGCCGGCCAACCGCCGCCAGGGGCTCCAGCGCCCCAGGTCGCGCGGGGGCGTCGGCAGCACCGCCAGGCGGGAGCCGAGGGTGACCCACGGCGGGATGATCCGGCGCAGCGTCTCCAGTTGTGCGCCGTCGGCGCCGAAGATCGCCCGCAGGATGATGTTGAGCGTGATCCGCGACATCGGTTCGAGGGTTTCGAACGGCCGGCCCTCCGGCCAGGACGCGATCTCGCGCAGCGTCTCCTCTTCGACGATGGACTCGTACTTCTTCATCGCCTTGCCGTGGAACGGGGGCGTCAGCAGCTTGCGCCGGCGGCGGTGCTCGGCGCCCTCCAGCGCGAACACGGATCCCGGCCCGAAGATGCGGGCCAGGCTGGGCTTGATGTTGCCGAGTTCTTCGGGGCTTGCCGTGAAGACCTGCTTGGCGAGCGCCGGGTCGGTGACGACCACCATGTTCCCGAACAGCGGCACCTTGATGGTGAACGCCTCGCCGTAGGTGGCCGTCATCCGGGTGACGAACTGCCGCCGGAAGAACGCGTAGCCGACGCCCTGCAGGATCTTGGGCAGCCGGGGCGGCGACGGGGGCAGCCGGATCTCCTCGGGCCGGGCGGTAGCCGGTGCGACGACGGACTCGGTCATTCGGCTGCCTCCCGTTCGAAGCGGTACTCTCGCGTACCAAGACGTTGTCGAGTACGGTACTCCGTGGTACCACGAATGGCAAGGATTCCGGAGGAACCGCATTGAGCGTGGCAGCAGAGACCGCCGAGGCCGGTCCGGTCACCGCCGTTGATCCCTTCCGACAGCGACTGCTGGAAGGGCTGGCGGCCTCGATCGCCCAGCGTGGCTACCGGGAAACCACGGTCTCCGACATCGTGCGGCACGCGAAGACGTCCAAACGCACCTTCTACGCCCACTTCACCGGCAAGGACGCCGCCCTGCTGGAGTTGCTGGAGGCCGACAACGTCGCGATGATCGCCGGCATCCGCGCGGCCGTCGACCCCGCGGCCGACTGGCGTGTGCAGGTGCAGCAGGCCGTCGAGGCCTACGTCACCGCCATCGAGACCAACCCCGCGCTGACGCTGGCGTGGATCCGCGAATTCCCCGCCCTCGGCGAGGCCGTGCGGCCGGTGCAGCGCCAGGGCATGCGGCTGTTCACCGACATGCTGGTCGACATCACGTCCAGTCCCGGCTTCCGGCGCGCCGGCATGCAGACGGTTTCCCGGCAGACGGCGCTGATCCTGCTCGGCGGCCTGCGCGAGTTGACCGCCCACACGCTCGAGGACGGCGAGGACATCCGCGGGATCACCGAGACCGCGGTGGCGGCGGGCGTCGCGCTGGTGACCGCCGGACGCTGACCGTCACAACCTCCAGTCGGGCAGCACGAAGGCCCAGGCGCGGGGGAAGCCGACACCGGTCAGCCGGGCCGCCCGGACGTCTGCGGTGCCGACCGTGCGTATCTCACCGGAACTCGGCTCGTAGCAACGGAATCCGCTTGTTCCGGCGACCTCGACCAGCAGGACCCAGTGCCGCGGCAGCCAACTGCCCACCAGCATCGGCACCGGATAGCCGAGCAGCACGGCTTCGCGCACATCGAGCAGCCCGTCGCCTCGACACCGTGCGGGCCGCCAGCGATAACGCACCGCACTATGCCTCGACAACGCCCGCCGGACCGCCCACGGGGTGGTGCCCAGCGCCCGGGGCCACAGCCGATTGAGGCCGCGGTGTAGGCGGCCCTGCTCGTCGGCGAACCAGGCGGGGTCGGAGAGGGTCTCGGCGTAGCCGGAATCCAGCAGCGCCGCACCGACGATGGCCACCGACGGCCCACATGTCACGCCGTCGCGCTGGCGCAGCCGAAGGCCCTCGATACGCCGATCGGAAAGGCTCACCCGGCGGCTGTCCTGCACTGGCACGCCATGCGGTCAAGGGTAACCGGGGCAACCGGCCACCTCGGCAGGCTACTGTTCCTCCATGCGACTCCCGACCAGGACATGCCCGGCGACATGACCGACACCATGCGCGCACAGCGGCTCTACACCGACACGAAAACCATTGCGGTGGAAAATGTTCCGATTCCCGAACCGGGCCCGGGCGAAGTGCTCGTCAAGGTCGCCTTCTGCGGAATCTGCCATTCGGACCTGAGTCTCATCAACGGCACGTTCCCGGCGTTCCTGCCGGTGGTGACGCAGGGCCACGAGGCGTCGGGCACCGTCGCCGCGCTCGGACCCGGTGTCACCGGCTGGGCCGAGGGTGATCGGGTGACCGTCCCGGCCGGCCGGCCCTGCCTGGAGTGCTCGGACTGCCTCCGCGGCAACTCCGCGGGCTGCCGGCACGTCCGGTTGATGGCCTTCGCCTACGACGGCGCGTGGGCCGAGTACACCGTCGCGCTGGCCGGTGGACTCACCCGCGTCCCCGACAACGTGCCACTCGAGCAGGCGGCGATCCTGGCCGACGCGGTGTCCACCCCGTTCGGCGCGGTGGTGCACACGGGCAAGGTCGGCATCGGCGAGTCGGTCGGAGTGTGGGGCGTCGGCGGTGTGGGCACCCACATCGTGCAGTTGGCCCGCCTGGTTGGGGCCGCGCCCATCGTCGCGGTCGACCTGAACCCGGCGGTACGGCAGCGCGCGCTGGAACTGGGGGCCGACTATGCCTTCGACTCCCGCGACGACGGCCTGCCGGACGCGATCCGGGAGATCACCGGGGGCCGCGGGCTCGACGTCGCGTTCGACGCCGTCGGCCTGAAGGTGACGTTCGAGCAGGCACTGGAGCAACTGGCCACCGGCGGGCGACTGGTGTGCGTCGGGCTCAGCGACCAGGAGCCCAGCATCGGGTCCACGACGTTCTTCGGCCTGTCCCAGCGGCAGGTGGTCGGACATCTGGGGTATGAGAACCAGGACATCGCCACCCTGGCGAAGCTCGTGTCGAGCGGCCGCCTGGACCTGTCGCGGTCGATCAGCGCCGTGATCGGGCTCGAGGACATCACCCACGGCATCGAGATGCTGGAGAACCAGGAAGGCAACCCGATCCGGATTCTGGTGCAGCCCTGAGCTTTTCACGCCGCGCGAAGTGAACGGCGGCATCCGGATCGGGGCAGCGCGCCGCCGGAGTCGCCAGAACCGCCCGCTTCTCAGCGCATTCCTGGTGTGATGTTGTCGGCAGACGGCCATGGCGAACACGGTGACGGGGTACTCGCTACGGTGACGATGCGGACCTTGGGAGGGGCAGTGACACAAAACGCGACCGAGCCGGCGGCACTACCCGTCGAGGTCTGGCCCGGCAAGGCCTACCCGTTGGGCGCCACCTACGACGGCTCGGGCACCAACTTCGCCGTCTTCAGCGAGGTCGCCGAACAGGTCGAGTTATGCCTGTTCGACGCCGACGGCCAGGAAACCCGCATCACGCTGCCCGAGGTGGACGGGTTCGTCTGGCACACCTTCCTGCCCGGTATCGAGCCCGGCCAGCGGTACGGCTACCGCGTCCACGGCCCGCACGACCCGGCCAACGGGCTGCGCTGCAACGCGAACAAGCTGCTGCTCGACCCGTATTCCAAGGCCATCGACGGCGTGTTCGACTGGGGCCAGCCGCTGTTCGGCTACAACTTCGGCGACCCCGACAGCCGCAACGACGACGACTCCGCGGCCGGCATGCCCAAGTCGGTGGTGATCAACCCGTTCTTCGACTGGGGTGTCGACCGGCCGCCGCAACGCGAGTACGCCGACAGCATCATCTACGAGGCCCACGTCAAGGGGCTCACCCAGACGCATCCGGACATTCCCGAGCAGCTCCGGGGAACCTATGCGGGCATCGCACATCCGGTGATCGTCGAGCACCTCAAGTCGATGGGGGTGACCGCCATCGAGCTGATGCCCGTGCACCACTTCGCCAACGACTCCACCCTGATGGACCGGGGGCTGTCGAACTACTGGGGTTACAACACCATCGGCTTCTTCGCGCCGGACGCGAAGTACAGCTCGAGCGCGACGCCGGGCGGGCAGGTGCAGGAGTTCAAGGCGATGGTGCGCGCCCTGCACGAGGCCGACATCGAGGTGATCCTGGACGTCGTCTACAACCACACCGCCGAGGGCAACCACATGGGCCCGACACTGTCCATGCGCGGTATCGACAACCCGGCCTACTACCGTCTGGTCGACGACGACAAGCGCTACTACATGGACTACACCGGCACCGGCAACAGCCTCAACGTGGGCCACCCACACTCGCTGCAGCTGATCATGGACTCGCTGCGGTACTGGATCACCGAGATGCACGTGGACGGCTTCCGGTTCGATCTGGCCGCGACGCTGGCCCGCGAGTTCTACGACGTCGACCGGCTGAGCGCCTTTTTCGAACTGGTGCAACAGGATCCGACGGTCAGCCAGGTCAAGCTGATCGCCGAGCCGTGGGACGTCGGGCCCGGTGGCTATCAGGTCGGCAACTTCCCGCCGCAGTGGACGGAATGGAACGGCAAGTACCGCGACACCGTCCGCGACTACTGGCGCGGTGAGGACGCCACCCTCGGCGAGTTCGCCTCCCGCCTGACGGGTTCGGCCGACCTCTACGAGCACACCGCGCGACGGCCGGTGGCCTCGATCAACTTCGTCACCGCCCACGACGGCTTCACGCTGCGAGACCTGGTGTCCTACAACGAGAAACACAACGAGGCCAACGGCGAGGACAACAACGACGGCGAGAGTCACAACCGGTCCTGGAACTGCGGGGCCGAAGGGCCGACGGACGACACCGAGATCAACGCGCTGCGGTCGCGGCAGCAGCGCAACTTCATCGCTACCCTGCTGCTGTCGCAGGGAGTTCCGATGATCTGCCACGGCGACGAGCTTGGCCGCACCCAGGGCGGCAACAACAACGGCTACTGCCAGGACAACGAGACCACCTGGGTGGACTGGGCGAGTTCCGACGAGGAACTGCTGGCCTTCGCCCGCCGGGTGGCCGCGCTGCGCGGCGAGCATCCGGTCTTCCGGCGGCGGCGGTTCTTCACCGGGCATCCCGTCCGCCAGATCGGCAGCACCGGGCTGCCGGACATCTCCTGGTTCCGGCCGGACGGTTCGGAGATGACCGAGGCGGACTGGGACACCGCGTTCGACAAGTCGATCGCGGTGTACCTCAACGGTCAGGGCATCCCGGATCTCGACCCGCGCGGACACCGGGTCACCGACGACTCGTTCCTGATCTGCTTCAACGCCCATTACGAGCCGATCCGGTTCACGCTGCCCCCTGCGGAGTTCGGCGCGCAGTGGAAGATCGTGGTGGATACGGCCGATCCGGACAACGGCGGGGACGCCTTGTTCCCGCCGGGTGGTAGCGGGCCGGTGCAGGCCCGCTCCCTGGTGGTGCTGCAGGCGGTCAACGACGCCGAGACGCAGGACTGAGCGAAGTTTCGCGAGTAGCCCGCGCCGATTCGACGATCTGGGCATTCTGGGCGGATGACCACGTCCCGCAAACTTCTCTGCGCCGTCTACGCCGTCATCGCCCTTGCCGCATTCGTCGCCACCTGGAGCCAGAACGTCGCCTATCTGGACTCCGGCACGACCGGTTTCCTGACGGGATTCATCGACGGAACCCGGGTGACACCCGCGTCGCGGTCCATCACCGTCGATATTCTGCTGTTCTTCCTGGCTGCCGCGGTCTTCATGGTGATCGAGGCGCGCAAGCTCGGTGTCCGGTACGTGTGGGCCTATATCGTCGGCGGTGCGCTGATCGCCATCAGCGTGACGTTCCCGTTGTTCCTGATCGCGCGGGAACGTGAGCTCGCCAAATCAGGCGAGGCCATCCGGTTGCCGGTGCTCGACAAGGTCCTGCTCTCGGTGTTCACGGTGGCCGTCGCGGGCATGGTGCTCCATGTCGACCTCACCTGATCGAGTAGACACTTTCCGGAATCTGCCTACACATCGCGGACGCGATCGCCTAACGTTCGGCATGTGGCGATGACGCGCAACCCGCATGCGGGCACCCCTTTCACCGACTCGGACGCGGAGATCGCCGCGGCACTGGAGGACGTATCGGTCCCCGCGCTGCTGCTCTCGTGCGTGCACATGGCCGGCCCGGAACTGCTCGACGGACCACTGGCCACGCTGCGCCCCGCGGGTCTGTTCCTCAACGAGGTCCAGGGCTACATGTCCGAGGAGGACAAGGCGGCGGCCCGTGCGCTGGCCCTCGACGTCATTCGCGACTACCGCGACCGCGGCTGCCCCGAACCCGCACCGGTCGACGCCGCCCAGCTCAAACGGATGATGGACTGGCTGGTGTGCGAGGACGTACCGGGCGAGTACGTGCCGATGCTGCTCGAGGAGATGGAACTCACAGGCCGCGACGAACGCGGGACCGAGTTCACCTCGGCCGCCGCCGACCGCGCGAAGTTCCCCGTGGTGGTGATCGGCTGCGGGATGTCCGGTCTGCTCGCGGCAATCCGGTTGCAGCAGGCCGGAATACCCTTCACCGTGATAGAGAAGAACGCCGGGGTGGGCGGAACCTGGTGGGAGAACACCTATCCCGGGGCTCGGGTGGATGTCGGGAACCACTTCTACTGCTACAGTTTCGAGCCCACCGACCACTGGACCGAGTTCTTCGCCCGCCAGCCGGAACTTCAGGGCTACTTCCAGGGCGTGCTGGACAAGTACGGCATCGGCGAGCACGTCCGGTTCGGCACCCGGGTGACCGCGGCGACCTGGAACGACGACGACGCGACGTGGTCGGTGGCGGTCGAGTCGGCCGACGGCACCGACACGCTGACAGCGCGGGCGGTGATCGCCGCCGTCGGCCAGCTCAACGCCCCGTACATCCCGGAATTCGAAGGGGCACAATCCTTTTCGGGACCGGCTTTCCACAGCGCCCGCTGGGACCACAAGGTCCCGCTGACCGGCAAGGACGTCGCGATGATCGGCGCCGGCGCCTCCGGATTCCAGATCGCTCCGGCGATCGCCGAGGACGTCAAGAGCCTGACCGTCTTCCAGCGCACGGCGCAGTGGATGTTCCCGAATCCGAACTACCACGAGGCGGTCGGGCCGGGCGTCCGCTGGGCCCTGCGGCACCTGCCGTTCTACGCCCGGTGGTACCGGTTCCTGTTGTTCTGGCCCGGCTGCGACAAGGGCCTGGCGGCTGCAATCGTCGACCCCGAGTGGCCGGATCAGCAAACCGCCGTCAGCGAGGCCAACGACCTGGCCCGGATGATGTTCACGCAGTGGATCACCAGCCAGGTCGGCGACGATGCCGACCTGCAGGCCAAGGTGATACCGGACTACCCGGCCACCGGCAAGCGGACCCTGCAGGACAACGGCAGCTGGCTGCAGACACTGACCCGCGACAACGTCGACCTCGTGCGCACCCCCATCGACCACATCGAACCCGACGCCGTGGTCACCGCCGACGGTGTCCGCCATCACGCCGACGTGCTCGTCTACGCCACCGGGTTCCGGGTCAACGACATGGTGTCGTCACTGAAAGTGTTCGGCCGCAACGGAATCGAGCTGCACGACCAGTGGGGTGACCGGCCGGCCGCCTACCTGGGCATCACGGTCCCCAACTTCCCGAACTTCTTCATGCTCTACGGCCCGGGCACCAACCTGGCCAGCGGCGGCAGTCTGATCTTCCACTCGGAGTGCGAGGTTCGCTACATCATGGGTTGCCTGGATCTGCTGATCGCCGCCGACAAGGCCGGCATGGAGCCGCGCCAGGACCGCTACGACGACTGGTACCGCCGCTGCCAGGCGGAGTTGAGCACCACCGTGTGGGCGCACCCCAGTGTCAAGCACAGCTTTTACAAGAACGCCGACGGTGTGGTGCACTCGCTGAGCCCGTGGCGTCTCGTCGACTTCTGGACCTGGACGCGCACGCCCGACCCGGATGACTTTATCTTCAGCTGAAGGAGTTTCATGCGCACAGTCGTGATCGACGGACCCGGGCAGATCCGGGTCGACACCCGGCCGGACCCGGTGCTGCCCGGGCCCGACGGTGCGATCGTCGCCGTCAGCCACACCGCGATCTGCGGATCCGACCTGCACTTCTGGGACGGCGACTATCCGCTGATCGAACCGGTCGCGCTGGGCCACGAAGCGGTGGGCACGGTCGTCGAAGCCGGACCCGACGTCCGCGGCGTGAAAGTGGGCGACGTGGTGCTGGTGTCGTCGGTGGCCGGCTGCGGGCACTGCGTCGGGTGCGCCACCCGCGATCCGGTGACATGCCTCTCCGGCCCGCAGATCTTCGGTGCCGGTGTCCTCGGCGGCGCGCAGTCCGACCTGCTGGCCGTGCCCGCCGCGGACTTCCAGTTGTTGCGGATTCCCGAGGGCATCGACACCGAAGAGGCACTGCTGCTCACCGACAATCTGGCCACCGGCTGGGCGGGCGCTCAGCGCGCCGACATCCCACCCGGCGGCACGGTGGTGATCTACGGTCTCGGCGCGGTCGGACTGTGTGCGCTGCGCAGCGCCATCGTGCAGGGCGCCGGCCAGGTGTTCGCGGTCGATCCCGTGGAGGGCCGGCGCAACCGGGCCGAACTGTGGGGCGCCACCCCGCTGGCGCCGCCCGCCCTCGGAGCGGTGCTCGAGGCGACCGGCGGACGCGGCGCGGCATCGGTCATCGACGCCGTCGCCAGCGACGCCACCATGACGGAGGCCCTGACCGTCGTGCGCCCGGGCGGAACCGTCTCGGTGATCGGGGTGCACGACCTCAACAACTTCCCGTTCCCAGCGACGATGAGCCTGGTGCGCAGCGTGTCCATGCGGCTGACCACCGCTCCGGTGCAGCGCACCTGGCCCGAGCTCATCCCACTGATCCAGTCCGGCCGCCTGGACACCAGCGGTATCTTCACCGATTCGATGTCCCTGGACGACGCGCCGGCCGCCTACGCCAAGGTGGCTTCGCGGTCGGCCGACTGCGTGAAGGTCGCGCTGCACACATGAGCAGGCTCGCCTCGGCCATGAGCTGGCTTCGGGGCGATGCCCGGTTCATCCAGGCCGCGCTGCCGACGGACTCGGTGGCCGACGGCAAGGTCGCCGACCTGACGGGCCCGGGCATCACCGACCGCTGGGGCGTCACCTCGACCGACCTCGGCGCGGCGGTGACCGCACCGGACGGCAGGCTCGTCGCGGTGTTCGGCGACACCTTCTCCGGCCGCCGGGTGGGCCGGGGCGACTGGCGCTCCCCGGTGGTCCTCATCGGCCGCGGCGACGCCGCCACCCCGATCGTGTGGGAACGCGCCGGCGGCCCCGACCCCGAGTACGCGCAACAGCTGCGCTTCTACATCCATGACGCTCCGCCCTGGCGCGCCGGCGGTGTCAGCACCGTGCTGCCCTCGGATCTACTCCGCGTCGACGACATGCTCTACCTGCACGTCATCGTGAATCATGGCTTCCCCCAGGTGATCTGGACCGAGATCTGGTCGTCGTCCGACAGCGGCGTCAGCTGGGAGCACATGGGCGAGGCCGCGAAGTTCCCGGCCGACCTGTTCGGTGGCCATGCGCAGCTGTGGTCCTGGGATTACGACCCCGGCGACGGCTGGGTGTACGTGGCGTCGACGGGATTCCAGCGCGACAAGGGCGTCATTCTGCGCCGCGTGCGCCCCGCCGACATCGGCGTCGCCGAGGGCTACCAGGCCTGGGGGCAATCCGGCGGCAGATGGTCGTGGGGCGAGCGGGCAACGGTCATCACCCCGGCCGGCGAGACCTGGGGTGAGCTGTCGTTGCGCCGGCTCGGCCCGCACATGTGGGTGCTGGGCGGATTCATGTCCTCGCGGTACGCCCTGGGCTACCGCACGCTGGCGACACCGACGACGTCCCTGGCCCACGTCGAGATCCAGACCCCCGTCACCGGCTGCGGGTGGGACCAGGAGAACCACATCGGCTGCCGGGTCGCCCAGCTCTACGGCGGCTACCTGCTTCCCGGCTCGCGGGTCGGGAAGCCGGGCGGCATCGGACTTGTGGTGTCGCACTGGAACACTCGCCGCGGATGGCCCTACCGGGTGATGCAGTTCCGCACCACCCTGCGGGACACCACCACGGCCTCCGTTCAGGTTTAGGCACCTTCGACGGCTGAACATAGGCGCTCGTCGGCATAAACTTCCCTCATGGTCGCCGGGGATTGGTGCCCGATCGTGCCGGCGGCGACGGTCGGTCCGCCGCGGTTGGCCGACGGCGTCGTCGGCCGGCCGGCTCTGGTCTCCAGGTTGCTCGCCGCGCGCGGCGGCGATCTGGTCACGATCACCGCGCCCGCCGGCTATGGCAAGACCACCGTCGCGACACTGTGGGCCGCCGCCGACCGGCGGCCGTTCGCGTGGATGAAGATCGACCACCTCGACGCCGACCCCGCACACCTGCTGCTCCATATCGCCACCGCGGTCGACACCGTGTCCGGCATCGACCGCACCGTGCTGCGCTACCTGCGCGGCCCCGGGCGCCCGGCACTCACCCACTCCCTGCCCACCCTGGTCCGCGCACTGGAAACCTGCGGCCCGCTGGTCGTGCTGCTCGACGACCTGCAGGAGTTGACGGCGAGCGCCGCCGTCGACACCCTGCGGGCCTTCGTCGAAGCCGCGCCGGCGACCTTGACGATCGCCGCGCTCGGCCGGGGAGCACCGCCCGTGGATCTGGCGCGGCGACGGTTACAGCACACGCTCCTCGAGCTGGACGCAGAGGACCTGAAATTCTCCCGGCCCGAGGCGGTCGCCGCACTCGAATCCGTCGGTGCCGGTGTGCCGGCAGAGGTCGCCTCGTCGATCGTGGACCGGTGTGAGGGCTGGCCGGCGGGTGTGGTGCTGGCCGCGATGGCGCTGCGTGACGGTGCCGACGCCGAAACCTTCACCGGGTGCACCGATCTGATCGCCGACTACCTCGTCGAGGAGGTGCTCGTGCGCCTCGATGACGAGACGACCACCTTCCTGCTCGAATCGTCGGTGCTCGACCGCTTCAGCGCCGGGCAACTGAATGCGGTTCTGCGGCGCGATGATTCGGCGCGGATGCTGGACGACCTGTCGAAGTCGGGCAACATGTTCCTGATATCGCTTGACGCCGAGCGTGTTTGGTACCGCTATCATCGACTGTTCCGTGACCTGCTGCGGGACCGGCTGCGCTCCCGGCAACCGGCGAGGTTCCGCAGGATCGCCTCGCGCGCCGCGGAACTGTTGAGCGCCAACGGAGACGTCGACGGTGCGCTCACGCAGGCTCTGGCGGCCGGCGACCGCGCCATGGCCGCCGCGCTGGTGATGCGGGACGCGGTGCAACTGGGCTTCGACGGCCGGGCCGGCGTGCTGGCCCGGCGCGTCGGGTTGCTCGACGAGCGGACGGTGGCCGAATTCCCGGACGCCGCGATCGCCCGGGCCTGGCTCGGTGTCACTACCGGCGATGCCGAATTGATCCAGCGGTCGTTACTTCAGGCGGGCCGGTCCGATCGCGGACGGCCGCTGTCCGACGGCACGCCGTCGGTGAAAGTCGCTGCCGCACTGGTCAGTTCGCTGGTAGGCGTGAACGGTGTCCAAGACGTCCTGCGGCAGGCGGAGGTCGTTCGCGGCGCCGGCGACCATCTGGTCAATCGCTGGTGGGGGGCGGCCACCGTCATGATGGGCGCCGCCCAGGCCATGATCGGCAACACCGCGGCCGCCCGGATGTCGCTCGAGTCGGCACTACCGGTGATCGGGGACCTGCCGGGGTTCCACGCCGCGGCACTGGCCCACCTCGCCCTGCTCGATTTCGGCGACGGTGACGACGAGGGTGGCCTGACGCGCAGTGCACAGGCACGGTCCGTCGCCGATTCACACGATCTGTGCGACGTCGTCCCGATGGTGGTGGTGTATGCCGTCAGTGCCGTCACCGCGGCGCGTACCGGCGACACCGACGCGGCGCGGGCGGCGGTGGCCGACACCGAGCGACTGCTGGACCGCCTGGGCCTCCTGGCGGCGCGGACGGCGCTGATGGGCCACGGGTTGCTCGCATGGACAGCGGCCCTGCTCCACGACCCGGAGTTGCTGATCAGGCATCTGGAGGCAGCCGATCGGGCGGCCCGACGCGAACCCGGGGCGACGGCGCTGACGCGGCTCCTCGATCGGGTCCGGGCGCTGGCGATCGGTACGAGCCGGCGGCCGCTCACTTCTGCGGAGCTGCGGTTGCTGCCCCACCTGGCCACTCACCTGTCGCTGCAACAAATCTCGGAGACGCTGCGCGTCGGCAGGGAGACGGCGAAGTCGCAGACGGCGTCGATCTACCGCAAACTCGGGGTGTCGTCGCGCGCGGCCGCGGTCGCGGAGGCCCGACGGATAGGACTGCTCCCCGCGTAGCATCTTGCCGCGGTCGCTACCGCATGGTCGCGAGATTTCCCCAGAGCCGGCGCAGGCTTTCCGTGCCACCGAACAGCGTCGTGAAGTGCGTGGAGTCGATCAGGACGATGTCACCGGCGCGGTCGCCGGCGGGCGGCATCCAGATCACCGCGTTGAATTCGGTGTTGCCGGCCGCGGTGAACGGGTGCGGCCGGTCCGGATCCACCCGCTGGCGGCCCAGGACTCGTAGGTGCTGTCCTTCGGGAGCGGTGAGCTCGTAATGCGGCAGATGTTGGTGGAAGCTCAGTGTCGGCACCTCCGCCAGTAGGCCGATGTCGTCGAGATCTCGGCTGACCGTCAGTGGCGCAGGCTCTTTCGTGCCTTCGACAACGGCGGGCCGAAGCCCCCAGGTGTTGTGCACCGGCACTCCCAGGCCACGCATGAGACCGCGGGTGTACTCGCTGAAGCGCTGTTGCCGTGGAACCAGGCGATCGCCGTGATGCTCGTACTCGGTCTGACGCTGTTGGTAGTCCTCGGTGAAGCCGACGTCGTGATGCGGAGCGAGCAGCAGGCAGGTCCCGTCGCGTTTCAGCCATGCGGTGATGGCCTCTATCTCCGCGACTGTCGGTTCCAGACCACACAGCAGGTGGTCCAGCCCGAAGACCATGAGGGTGTCGGTATCGGCCAGGATCCGCTCGTCGATCGGCTGCCGGTAGCCCGCTTGGTCGACCCGCTGGAACACCGCCACGGGATGGCCGGTCAGCTCACCGGCCAGCCGCTGGAACGGCAGGGTGGAGCGGTGGAACAACTCCAGGGTTCCGGCGATCCCCTGAAGGAAGTTGGCGGAACTGAATTCCGGCGTCTCATAGGCCGGCCAGGCGACGTTGCGCACCTCGGTGATCGTCGAGAAGCGGTTCTCCATCGCCGCCGGATCACGTTGGGACTCCCAGGGATAGCTCCATGTCCAGTAGATGCTGATCCGGCGGCGGCCGTCCCACGGCCGGGAGATGTGCCACTGGTTGTAGGTGCGGGCTGCTTCGCGGTTCACGTCACTCCTGATCTGTGAGGCCGGCCAGGTAACGCAGCGCGCCCAGCCCGGGCAGGAAGAAATAGGCGCCGCCCCGAAGCGTGGTGAAGGCCGGTATTCCCTTGTGCACCTTGCGGATCGGCCGCTTGGGAACGGTGAAGTCCAGCGTGCCGTCCTGGCTTCCGCAGATGGGATCGTGTTCGTTGCCGAGTTCGTGGAACTCTTTGTCGTTGATCCACACGTTCTGAGCGAACTCGAACTGACGTGCCAGGTCCGCGCAGATGATGAAGGCGGCTATCCCCCGGTCGACCCCGTCGTCGGCGGCGCCGTCCGGCAGGGCAGGGCCATAGGTGGCCCCCCGCCGGATCATCCTCCGTCGATTCATGTTGTGCGCCGTGTCGCGCGGATTGAGCCGGCGAGCGTGGGAGCCGAGCGGGCAGGCGTAGCCGAACGGATCCATCTCCTTGTAGTTGAAGTCGTTGTTGCGCAACGGATCCGCACCCAGCTCGGGATCGTCGGCCTCCGGCGCCAGAACCAGGGGCGCCCCGCTGCGCCACCGGCCCATGAACTTTGCGGCGAGCAGTTCCTGTTCCTCCGGGGTGCCGGCGTTGTCGGCCAGGTACTCCCGGAACCTGCCCACATGCTCTTCGAGCCGGCGGTAGGCCAGGTAGCTGCCGTTGCGGGCAAGGATTGCCGGAATGCGCTCTCCGGCAACGACGCCCGCCTCGTCGGGATACCCCAGGATGAACTCGCCGGGCTTCAGCGGAGCCCCGGATCCCGGGGTTGGCTCCTCGCCCGAGCCTTCGATGACGGGTTGCGACAAGCGGTCCCGGAACCCGAAGTGGTCGTGCGCGTAGTTGAACGGCGGGTGGGCATTGAGGTCGAGGAAGGACAGCGAACGGACGCCGTCGCAGCGAGCCAACAGCGCATCGTGCTCACCGACGCAACGGCGGCGTTCGTCGTCGTCGCGCGCGAACAGGATCGCGATGGCATGCAGGTCCCCGCCGGCCAGACCGCCGTCCCAGTGCTGGGGCGAATTGGGACCGACGTCGCCGAGGATGTCCGCGCGCGCCGCCATGCCCTCACGGAAGGCGTCGGGGAAACCGTTCAGCGTGTCCTCCGGCACCCCGAGCGCCCGCAGTCCGGTCCAGGTGAAGGCCAGCGTGATCCAGCGACTCGACTCTTCCATCGAGTCACGGACATCGGCGGCCGACTGCGCCCGGTCCATCAGTTCGCGCAGCCATGCGCGCCCGCCGGCCGGGCGGTCGAACGTGAGGAACTCGTATCGGCCCGTCATCGCCGGGGTCCGGGTCAGCAGGATGTGCTGGATGTCGTCGAGTTCGAGCATGCCGGGCATGGTTGCAGCGCGACGCTATTGCATCTGGTCGAGCATGTCGGAGAACGCGGACTTCAGCTTCAGCGCCTTCTTGATCTCATCGGCCGTCACGTAGGGGTACTCGCCGTACTCGAGGAAGCTCGGGCACTGGTGGTCGCGGACGAACTTGATGAACGCCTCCGGATTGGTCTGCCAGTCTTCGGGAAACCCTTCCAGATTGGTGAACACCGTGGTGATGCCCGTCTGACTGAACAGTCGCACGGCGTCCTCGGTGTACTTGTCGAAGTCGGTGTCGAAGATGCCCTGGTACTGGAAGTGCAGTCCCGAGCCCACGTCGAAGAGAACCCAGCGCAGGTAATGCAACCGGAGCGGGGCGAGCACCTCGGGGGCGGCGGCGACCGCCTCCTCGATCTGCTTCCCGTAGGCGCGGACCGCTTCCTCGCGGCCCTCCTTCACCTTGGCGATGATCGAGAATCCGTGACACGCCGGGGTGCGCGGATAGGCCGGGCCGTAGCGTCCGCGCACGACTTCGAAGTAGCCCTCGGGCGGTATCGCCATCGCGGCCGGCTTCGACCAGGCAGCGTCGTCGGTCATGTTGACCCCTCTCGGCTCGTGGCGCCCATTCGGACGCTAGCGGCGACCTCCCGGAATTGTCGTCCCCCTGCTTGGGGGATGGCTACCGAAACCACCAGCGCACTAGGATCGGCAAGATGCGACTGTGGGTATTGCTGGCGCCGGCATTGGTCGTCGGGGGCATGGGGATGGCCGACGTCGTCGACGCGACGCCCGCGCGCGCCGACTGCGTCAGCAGCGGCGGCACCACGATCTGCTCGCAGGGTGATGTGCGCGGCGCGGACACCGGACAGGGCCCGGGCACGACGGGCGGCAGCGGCTACGGGTATATGTGCGGTTACGACTGGGACTGCGACTACGGCTGGGGCTGGGACGTCGACGTCGACCTCTCGCCGGGACCGCGGCCGCCCGGCGGCATCGGTGGCGGCGGTGGAATCGGAGGCGGCGGCCGGCCCGGCGGTGGCGGCGGGGGACGCGGAGGGCGCTGAGTCCTACTCCCGGTCGCCCTGCTCGTCGTCGTCGACGATGTCGTAGAAGGACTCGCCGTCCTCGGGCGTGCCGTCGACCTGGCCGTAATGCCGTCGCGTGGGGCGGGCGGACTCACCCTTGCCGGGTGGAAGCGTGTCGGGAACCTCGGCCGCCAGCTTCTCGTCCAGGGTGCTGTCCTCATGGACCTCGATCCAGCGTTCGGGCGGATCGGCGACGATGTCTCCGTCGTCGTTGCGTACCTCGTCCGAGTCCAATGATTCGCTGGGGCTCAGCGTGTTGTCGGGTCCGTCGTCGTCGTAGTCACTGCCCATAGGACGTAGTGTGCCGTACCGCCCGGACCGGCCCGCCGGAGGGCATCCCGTCGGTGCGCCGGCCAACGTGACCGAATCGTTATCCGGGCAGGTCAGCCACCCCGCACGGGCCACCGCGTCGGCTGTTCGTTACTCGTGGGTAACTACGGTGACCATAACCGGCGTTACCGTAGGTCGAGCGACGAAGCGTGTCCCCCACGACCGAGAGGAGGCGACAGGACATGACCGAGACGATGTATCTCGATGTGAACGGTGACCGGATCGCCTATCGCGACGAGGGCGCGGGCGAGATCCTGCTGTTGGTCCACGGAATGGCCGGCAGCTCGCAGACCTGGCGGGAACTGATCCCGCGGCTGGCACGGGACTACCGGGTGATCGCCCCCGATCTGCTGGGCCACGGCAACTCCGACAAGCCGAACGGCGACTATTCACTCGGCGGCTACGCCGTGTGGTTGCGCGACTTCATGGACGCCCTCGGGGTTCCCCGGGCCACCGTGATCGGGCAGTCCCTCGGCGCCGGGATCGCGATGCAGTTCGCCTACCAGCACCGTCAGCGTTGCGAACGGCTCATCCTGATCGGTGGCAGCGGTCTGGAGGCCGAACTGAGCCTGCCGTTGCGACTGCTGTCGGCGCCGGGCGCCGAGCTGGTGCTGCCGATGGTGGCGCCCGCGCCGGTGCGCGACGTCGCCAAGCTGGTCGGGTCGGTGTTGTCCTCGGCCGGTCTGCATCCGGCCGGCGGCGAGCTGTGGAACACGTACGCCTCGCTGAGCGACGGCGCCAGCCGGGCCGCGTTCCTGCGCGCCGCGCGTTCGGTCGTCGACTACCGCGGCCAGGCCGTCAATGCGATGAGCCAGTTGCACATCGCCGCGCAATTGCCGGTGCTGTTGATCTGGGGTGAGCGCGACTGGGTGGTGCCCGTTTCGCACGGGCACGCCGCGCACCGGGCGCTGCCGGGCAGCCGGCTGACGGTGCTGGCCGACGCGGGGCATTTCCCGCATGTGCAGACGCCCGACGCGGTGACCGCCGTGGTACGCGACTTCATCGAGACCACCGAGCGGCGTTCCGCGCGGGTCACCCGCTGCTGATCGACTGTCGTCGCGAAACCCGTTGCCGCGACAGCGGTTTGGGCGGGCGGCTCAGTAGGCGATGAACAGGATCTCGTCGCGGGAATAGTCCATTCCCGGGTGCTTCTCCGAGAGGTGCTGCTTCGTCTTGTCGACCAGGTCGTCCTCGTCGGTGCCGACGATGGATTCCCCGCACGGGCAGTTCAGGTGAGTCTTCATGGGTATGTGTCTACCCGACGGACGTCCACCGCGGTAGATGTGGTGCGGGGGCGACGGGGAGTCAGCCGCCGATGTAGCGCAGCACGCTCTCGGCGACACACGCCGGCTTGGAACCGCCCTCGATCTCGATAACCGTCGAGACGGTCAGCTGCACGGTGTCGTTGCCGACGTCCTCGGCGTCGACGAGGGTGCTCGTCGCCCGGACCTTGGACCCGACCGGCACCGGGGACGGGAAACGGACCTTGTTCAGGCCGTAGTTGATGGCCAGCTTGATGCCGCCGACGGTGTACATCTCGTGCATCAGCCGCGGGATCAGGGACAGCGTCATGAAGCCGTGCGCGATGGTGCCGCCGAACGGCCCGGCCTTCGCTTTCTCGACGTCGACGTGGATCCACTGGTGGTCGCCGGTGGCGTCGGCGAACAGGTTGACCGCTTCCTGGGTGATCTCGACCCATGAGCTGGTGCCCAGCACCTCGCCCTTGGCGGCAACAAGTGCATCGAGCGATTCGAAGGTCCGCATGGTTTCTCCTCTGCGCAGTGTTGACGAAAGTCATCTTGCCCCGTCAGTCCCGCGCGGCGATCAGGCCCTCCTGCACGATCGTCGCGGCGATCAGCCCGTTGTCGCCGACCAGGCTGGCGGTCACCAGCCCGCGGCCGCGGGTGGCCGCCGGGGAGCGGGACTCCAGCAGGTTCCAGCCGTCGGCGCGGATCGGCCGGTGGAACCAGACCGACGCGTCGGTGGTGCCGCTGCGGTGGGTGCGCTCGGCCATCGCGTATCCGTGCACCTGCAGCGGGGCGTCGATCAGGTAGACGTCGGTGACGAACAGGGCCACGCAGGCGTGCACCAGCGGGTCGTCGGGCAGCGAAACCGTTGTGCGCCAGAACATCCGGCGCACGAACTCGCCGCCGGTGCGGTCGTCGACGTAGCGGATGTCGAGTTCGTCGAGCGGCAGGCCGGGCGCCGGTCCCGCCGGCCCGGTGAGCTCGAGCAGATCGGGCTCGTGTGCCAGTTCGCCGTACTCACCGTGCTCGGGGCCGGCCATCGGCGCGGCGAACGACACCGTCGCCGCGGTCAGGGTCCGGCCGTCCTGGCAGCCCAGCACCCGACGGGTGGCGGCGGTCCGCCCGTCGTACAGGCGCTCCACGGCGTAGCTGGTGTCCACTCCGGCCAGGCCGCCGCGCAGGAACTGCAGGTGCAGGCTGGTCGGGACCTTCGGCTCGTCGACGGTCCGCGCGGCCGCCGCCAGCGTCTGCGCCAGGAACTGTCCGCCAAAGGCCCGCTTCCCCTCCGGCCCGTAGCCCGGTGCGACGAACACGTCTCCCGGTCCGGGCCGCAACTCCAGCAGCCGCAACAGCTCACTCATCCCGCGAGACCCGTTGCGATGGTGCCTGATTCGCGGAGCCGGGCCAGGTCCTCGGGAGCCACCCCGAGGCCGGACAGGACGTCGGCGGTGTCGTCGCCGAGCGCCGGTGCGGCCACCGCCGGCACCCGATCACCGCCGATCGAGAACGGCAGGCCCGGGGCCAGGTAGCGGCCGATGCCGGGCTGCTCCAACATCGTGAACAACGGGTTAGCCGTCACCTTCGGGTCGACGGCCGCCTCGGCGAAGCTGCGGTAGCGCTCCCACAGGATCGAGGTGCCGGCCAGCGCGGCGGCGATCTCGTCGGCGCGGTGCGCGGCGAACCACGGGCTGAACAACGCCGACAGCGCCTCGCGGTGCACGAACCGCTGCCCCTCGTCGTCGAAGTCGGCGCCCAGCTCCGTGGCCAGTGCCTCGGCCGCCGCGCCGGTGCCGGTGAGCTCGACGAGGTCGCGGAAGTGCCGGGTCGTCAGCGCGACCAACATGAACGGCACCCCGTCGGCACTGGTGACGGTCTGGCCGTACTGGCCGTAGATGGCGTTGCCGAGGCGTTCCCGCTCGGTGCCGTTGACCATCGGCTCGGTCAGGAATCCGAGGTTGCCGGCGGTGGCCAGCGCGACGTCCTCGAGAGGGAGCCGGATCGCGGCACCGGCCCCGGTGACGTCGCGGTGGTGCAGTGCGGCGGTGACGGCCAGCGCGGCGTACAGCCCGCAGGCCACGTCCCAGGCGGGCAGGACGTGGTTGACCGGGCCGGCCTCCGTCGGCGGGCCGGTCACGAGCGGGAAACCGAGCCCGGCGTTCACGGTGTAGTCCACTCCCGTGCCGCCGTCGGCGCGGCCGGACACCTCCAGGTGAATGAGGTCGGGCCGCACCGATGCGAGGGTTTCGTAGGAATGCCATTGCCGGCCAACCACATTGGTGATCAGCACACCGCAGTCGAGGATCAGCCGCCGAACCAGGTCCTGACCCTCGGCCGACCGCATGTCGACGGCCACCGACTTCTTGCCCTTGTTCAACCCGGTCCAGTAGATGCTGGTGCCGCTGTCGGCCAGCGGCCAGCGACGGTAGTCGGCGGCGCCGCCGACGGGATCGACGCGCATCACCTCGGCACCCAGCTGGGCCAGCGTCATCCCCGCCAACGGCACTGCCACGAAGCTGGAGATCTCGACGACCCGTACACCCGCCAGCGGCAGAGTCCGTTCAAGCGCCATGGTGCAAGAGTCAACCAGTCCTTGATGCCCCGGCGTCGCCGGGCCGGGTTGTGGTTCGATCGGACCCATGGCGGTGTCGTTGCTGCTCATCTCCGACACCCACGTTCCCAAGCGCGCCCGGGACCTGCCGGCGCCGGTGTGGGATGCGGTGGCCCGCGCCGACGTCGTCATCCACGCCGGCGACTGGGTGGACGCGGCGCTGTTCGACGAACTCGATCGCCGCGCGACCCGGTTGGTCGCCTGCTGGGGCAACAACGACGGCCCGGACCTGCGGGCCCGACTGCCCGAACGCGCCGACGTCACGCTCGCGGGGGTCCGGTTCACCGTGGTGCACGAGACCGGAGCCGCGGCAGGACGCGACGCCCGGATGTCCCGGCGCTACCCGGACACCGACGTGCTGGTGTTCGGGCACAGCCACATCCCGTGGGATACCACCAGCGTGACCGGGCTGCGGCTGCTGAATCCCGGCTCGCCGACCGACCGGCGCCGCCAGCCGCACGGCACCTACATGACGGCGACGGTGGCCGACCGGACGCTGGCCGAAGTCACATTGCACACCGTCGACTGAGCGCATACTTGGGTGTGGACTCAGAGCTGCTGTCCCGGCGCGACGTCGATTTCCTGCTGTTCGAGTGGCTCGATGTGGAAGCGCTGACGAAACGACCGCGCTTCGCCGAGCACTCCCGGGAGACGTTCGCCGACGCCCTGAACCTGTGCGAGCAGCTGGCCACCCGGTACTTCGCCAACCACAACAAGCTGAGCGACGCCCATGAGCCGACCTTCGACGGCACCACCGTCACGCTGATCCCCGAGGTCAAGCAGGCCTGGGACGCCCTGGCCGCGTCCGGTCTGCTGGCCATGACGATGGACGCCGAGGTCGGCGGCGCGCAACTGCCGGTCTGCGTCGGGCAGGCCGGGGTCGCGTGGCTGGAGGCGGCCAACGTCGCGACATCCGGCTACGCGATGCTGACCACCGCGAACGCGAACCTGCTGAGCAAGTTCGGCACCCCCGAGCAGATCGAGACGTTCGTGACCCCGATGCTGACCGGCCGGTTCTCCGGAACCATGGCGCTCTCGGAAACGCAGGCCGGCTCGTCGCTGGCCGACATCACGACACGCGCCGAACCGCAGCCCGATGGCACCTACCGGTTGTTCGGCTCGAAGATGTGGATCTCCGGGGCCGAGCACGAACTGACCGACAACATCGTCAACCTGGTCCTGGCCAAGATCCCCGGCGGCCCGGCCGGCACCAAGGGCATCTCGTTGTTCATCGTGCCGAAGTTCCTCGTCGAGGCCGACGGGACGATCGGCGAACGCAACGACGTCGCACTGGCGGGGCTGAATCACAAGATGGGCCAACGGGGCATCACCAACACGGTGCTCAACTTCGGCGACGGCACCTTCACCCCGGGAGGCAGGGCCGGTGCGGTCGGCTATCTGGTCGGCGAACCGCACCGCGGGATCGTCTACATGTTCCACATGATGAACGAGGCCCGCCTCGGGGTGGGTACCTGTTCGGTCGCGCTGGGGTACACCGGCTACCTCAAGTCGCTGGCGTACGCACGCAGCAGGCCGCAGGGCCGCGGGCTGTTGTCCAAGGACCCGTCCACCCCGCAGGTGCCGATCATCGAACACGCCGATGTGAAGCGAATGCTGTTGGCGCAGAAGGCCTATGCCGAGGGCGGCCTGGCGCTGGAGCTGTACTGCGCCCGGCTGGTGGACATCGCCGCCGCGGCCGAATCCGACGACGAGCGGACAGCGGCGACCGGACTGCTGGACCTGCTGACCCCGGTGGCCAAGAGCTGGCCGTCGCAGTGGTGCACCGAGGCCAACAGCCTGGCGATCCAGGTGCACGGCGGGTACGGCTACACCCGCGAGTACGACGTCGAGCAGCACTACCGGGACAACCGGCTCAACCCCATCCACGAAGGCACCCACGGCATCCAGAGTCTGGATCTGTTGGGCCGCAAGGTGACTCAGGGCGGCGGCGCGCTGCTGGCCATCCTCGGCGGCGAGATCGCCGGCA
>ERZ724512.155-NODE-155-length-27653-cov-5.563121_pt1 | contig 27653 bp, 22 predicted proteins | sample MGYA00376045_ERZ724512 | MGnify/ENA primary metagenome ERZ724512 (study PRJEB28724, sample SAMN07190883) | activated sludge metagenome | isolation source: activated sludge of sewage treatment plant in Hong Hong | place: Hong Kong | collected 2016-03-17 ... | reverse complement strand
TTTGTAACGATGCCGGTAGATGAAGAAGCACAGAAGGCCATCGAAGCTCTGAACGGCAAAGAAATTGATGGCAAAAAGCTGGAGCTTGTAAAGGTAGAGGGTAGTATCGCTGAATGGGAAAAAAAGATGCTCCGCCATGGAGGATCGGGTAAGCCAGGCGGCCCGTCCAATAACTTCAGCAAAGGGGGTAAAATCAAATCGGGTGGCAATGCCAAAACCTTTGGGGGTGGTCCGGCAAGGGGCGGCCTCATGAACAAAACGGGAGGCAGCAGGGGGTCTTAACGGACCTGTTTCGCAACAGTTTGGTATCAAAATTGCAGCATACCTCAAAAAAACATGCAAATGAGCAATAGATCCATTCCATTGGTAGATTTGTCTGGCTTTGTCGATGGCGACGAAGGCCAGAAACAAGCTTTTGTTGATGCCCTGGGCAAGGCCTTCCACGAAGTAGGTTTTGTAGGTGTAGTCAACCACCAGGTACCCAAAGACCTGATCGATGGCTTTTATGCTGCTTCAAAGGCATTTTTTTCTCTGCCGGTAGATATAAAGAAAAGATACGAAATTGAGGGTCTAGCCGGGCAAAGAGGTTATACTTCTTACGGAAAAGAACACGCCAAACAATCCAATGTAGCAGACCTCAAGGAATTTTATCAGATCGGTCAATACGTGAGCGATGACCATCCATTAAAGGCAGAATACCCTACCAACCCCACAGTGCTGGAAATTGAGGGTTTTTCTGATTACAGCAAAAAGCTCTACAAGGCATTTGAGGTAGCCGGAGGGCACTTACTCAGGGCCATTGCCCTGCATTTAGGCTTAGCAGAAAACTACTTTGAAGATAAAATAAAAGATGGCAACAGCATCCTGCGCACCATCCATTATCCGCCCATTACCGAGGAACCCAAAACTGCCATTCGTGCAGAGCAGCACGAAGACATCAATCTGATCACTTTGCTGGTAGGTGCTTCAGCCGGTGGCCTTCAATTGCTCAATTCACAGGGAGAATGGTTAGACATTGTGCCGGAAGCCGATGAGATTGTGATCAATGTGGGAGATATGCTGCAGCGACTCACCAACAATTACCTGAAGTCTACTACACACAGGGTGGTCAATCCGCCCAGAGAACAGTGGCATGTGCCCCGACTCAGCATACCTTTTTTTCTGCATCCAAAGTCGTCGATGGACCTCTCTTGTTTGCCGTCAACCATTACTGCAGACAACCCACTGGCTTACGAGGACATTACTGCCGGAGAATACCTCAATGAACGATTGCGCGAAATTGGATTGAAAAAATAAGGTATAACCTTTTGATTGATAATATTTTACATAGTTGAATTAAAAAAATTACGGTTTCGATCGATTTAATCTCTAAACCGGGACTTTTTTTTAAGGTCAAAACGTTGATAGGTTGTAACTTTGTACCATAAAAATTAACTCATGTTATTTTCAGCATTATTTTTGAGCGCAATCGGACCTGGAGAATTGGTTGCCATTGTTTTGGTAGTCCTTTTGTTATTCGGAGGCAAAAAAATTCCTGAACTGATGAAAGGTTTGGGTCAGGGCATCCGCGAATTCAACAAGGCAAAAGCCAATATCGAAACTGAAGTTAAAGAAAACATCAGGGAGATAGAATCCAACAAATAGAAAAAAACTAAATACATCCAAAACCCATTATGCTGCGATTCATCGTGGTGTGGTGGGTTTTGTGTTTTATTTCATTTCATCTCCGTACATGCGTTCCATGTCATCTAATTCTTTGGTGTTGATGGCATAGGTCGTGGGTTTGGTTACCACAAAAGCGGAAGCCAGGTTGGCATATCGGATGCATTCTCCAAGCGGATAACCTTGCTGGAGTTTTAAGGCTAAAACAGCCATAGCTGTATCTCCTGCGCCCGAAACATCAAAGACATCTACTTTGTGGGTTGGAAAATGGCTCACCCCCTCTTTATTGACCAGGGTCATGCCCTCTTTGCCCCGTGTAATAAGCAGATGGGCAAAGTTGTATCGTTGATAAACTTCCAAACCAATGCTTTCTATGACCTTGTCTTCATTCACCACTTTTTTGCCGCTTACTTCCTCCAATTCTGCGAGGTTGGGCTTAACCAGGTACGCTCCATTGTATTTTTCCCAGTTTTTCCCCTTAGGGTCAACCAATACCTTTGCACCAGATCTCAGGTTTTGGAACATCCAGTCCATTACATCTTCTGAACAAAATCCTTTGTCGTAATCCGATACAACCAATACTTCAGCCTGGTCAAAGTGATGTTTAAAATACTCCAAAGACCTGGGTGAATGGCTAAAATGTCCTTCATTGTCGATGCGAATCATTTGCTGGTTGCGCGAAACAATCCGGGTTTTAGTGGTTGTGGGAATTTGGGCGTCGAGATACAATACGGGCTCAATATCACGTGCCACCAGTAAGTCGTGCAGCCACCTGCCTGATTCATCTCTACCTACCGCTCCCAATAGTTTGACAGTAGCCCCCAGATTGGCAAGGTTGTGTGCCACATTCGCTGCACCACCCAGCGTATAATAGTCATTGTCTACTTTGACTACTGGCACTGGTGCTTCGGGAGAAATACGCGTAGTGCTGCCGTGGATGTATCGGTCCAAAATTACGTCTCCCAGAATGGTGATTACACTTGTTTGCATAATTAGTAAATATTTTTATCAATGGTGGCATTGATGCTGAGCCCGGCTCCAATATACCATTGCCCGGGTTGGGAAATCAATTGACCGGAAGTGATTTTTCGGTAATTGGACTGTAAAAAAAGTTGGTAATTGGGCCAGATGGCATAACTCGCATAGAGCCTCATAAATTGTGTATTTAGTTTGAGTCCCTGTAAAAGTTCATTGTTGTAATCGGATTGACGGCTGGTATTGATTACTCTGGGATCGCTGCCAAAGTTGATTCCTCCTTCATTTTTGCCTTGCTGTATAAATGCCAGATCCAACTCCAGGTTCCATCCTGGAAGGCCTCTGTAAACGGCACGCAACAATCCTTCCCTGAAGTTGCTGCCCAGGGGATGTGCCAAAGGTGAATTGTAATGGGTGTAATTGGATATGACAATGCCCTCTTCCGCCCTGTCATGGCTGTAGGTATAAGGTCTCACAATATTGTACTCCGCTGTGATGTCAAGCCTTTTGATGCCCATCACATCCAGGTATTTCAGGCCAGCCTGGACTCCGTGTTTGTTGCCCCACCAACCATCTTTTTTAAACAAGCCCAGATTGAGTTCGTCCAGTAGCAGCTGACCGTAAACGCGTATTCTGTTTTTAATATCGTAGGATACGTTTAAGCCTATCATGGCATTATCCGGGCTGCCCAAAATCTGTTCAACCATTCGGTAAAAGATGACCGGGTTGAGGTATTGCAGTTCAAATTGGTTTTGACGGGCAAAGACCACAGATTCAAAAACACCTATTTCAAAATTTTTGCGAGGCCTGAAACTCAGGTAGTGGGATGCCATATACTTCTTGTTGAGCAACAAATCGCCGGGAAGTTGATTGGCACTGACGGCACTTAATTCTGCAAATAAATTTTGATAGTTGAGTTTCCAGACACGGGTGTTGAATTTGAGGTAAAAATAATTGTTGCTGAAGTCAGACAACAACAAGGATCGCATACCATTGCCTATAAAATGGCGACCATGACCAAGTTCCATGGCAACACTTTTGGATATGGGCAAACCCACGTAGGCCTGGGCATTGAGAAAATCGTGCCCGGTAAGTCCTCCAAAAACACTGCTTTCGTATTTTTTATAAAATCCTTGCTGGGGTATGGACTGGTATTCGGCTATATATTGTTCGGTCCAGGGCAAAAATCGCTGTTGATTTTCCAGGATGCGTGAGAAAAAATAGATTTTATCATCAATGTGTCCGTAAATTTCGGCACCCCGTGTATTCTGAAAAATGGTGCCATCATCATTTTGAGCATTGCCCGCAGAAACCAAAACGATGGGCTCGGCTCTCAGATTAAAAGAAGGTGCATCTACACTTAAAAAATGGTGCGGGTTTTTGTAAAAATACTTCAGCAAGGGCTTTTGAGCTTTATAAAAAGTATCAGGCGTGCTTCCATTGCTGTTGAAATCATATTGATTGACCAATTCTCTGAAAGCAAATTGATCTGTTTTGGACATTTCAGGGTAATGGTTCAATCCATTGGCAATAACCGGTGAAACGGGTGTAAATCGCAGGCTCGAAGAAAAGGCAGATTCAGTTGGAAAGAAGATCTGTAAGCGCTCTGCCAGATCCTGGTGGTAATCTCTGTTAAGCAATAAATCCTGTGCGTGGATATTGAATACCAGTATAGTAAAAACGAAGCAAAGTATGCGCGTGATTTTCATAACTATTGCTGGTGTGCTTTGATGATTTTTTGCTCAAGCAGTGTAGTGGAATAACCGGGGGCAAAGGTCAATGATTTTACTGTACCACCGGCGGCCAACACCACATCGCTTCCTACAATTTGTTCTACCGCCCAATCTCCTCCCTTGACGAGGACATTGGGTTTTATTTTTTGTATCAGTGCATAGGGATCGTCTTCTGTAAATAGGGTCACACCATCGGTAAATTCAAAGGCGGCCATAACCTCGAGGCGGGTTTGTTGGTTGTTGATTGGCCGGTGTGGTCCCTTGAGGCGGGACACCGAGGCATCGGCATTTAAGGCAACAATCAACTTATCTCCCTGAGCTGCTGCTTCTCTGAGGTACTGAATGTGGCCCAGATGGATCAGATCAAAACAACCGTTGGTGAAAACCACTCTTAAACCCTGCTCTTTCCAGATGGCAACCTGAGTGGCCAGATCCTCGTGGTTGAGCATAATTTTACCTGATGTATTTTCCATAAATACAAAAGTAACAAAAAGGCAAGACAGATGCTTATTTAATGGAAGGCTGTGGTTTATTGAACCTGGGTAGCAGCACCAGGCTCAACACACCAAAGCCAATGATGGTGAAGACCTGGATGGTGAAAAAACTCAGATTGGCGTAAGTAAATGCGGTTGTGGCGTCAATCTGGTAAAGAGACAGGCTTTCGATGGCCAGAAAATGATAGCTGCCCATGCCACCGGGTGAAGGAAAAACGATGCCAAGGCTGCCAAAAAAGAAAACTACAAGGCCTGCAATCCAATGCAAATGGGCGGTTGCCTGCAAAGCACCAAATAATATGTAGGCCATATAAAAGTACAAAAACCAAATGCCAAAAGAATACAATAGAAATAGTGCTGGCTTTTGAATGTTGCGAATGCTTGTGAGGCCCTCCCAAAGGCCGGCTACAAATACATTGACACGGGTTTTAAGTTTATGCTGGTACCATTGTGTTTTTGTGAACCAAATCATCGCTGCCAAAACCAGTACCAATGCCAAGACCATAAACAGAAGTTTGCCTGCTTGCATGGCCTGCCAACGGCTGGCAAGATCAAAGTGACGATCAAAATAAGCAAAAATTAGATCGTATGCCAACAATACAGTTAGCATTCCCACCAGTAACAAACAGAGCAAATCCAGCAAACGGTCCAGCACAACTGTGCCCAAGGCTTTTTCGAAACTAATGTCTTCGTATTTTGCTACGGTTGTAGCCCTGGCTATTTCTCCTGCCCTTGGTATTACCAGATTGGTGAGATAGGCTACCATAATGGAGGCCAGTGCGTTGAAAAACGAAATCGAAATACCCATGGGCCTGAGCATGAGCTGCCATCTTAATGCCCTTAGTATGTTGCTCAACATAAAGGCGGCCGACATCATAATCAGATATGGGGGTCTTGCCTGTTGAAAATCCGACATCAGCCTTTCCAATAAATTCTGGTCGGTATCAGATTGTTGCGATTTATAAACGAGAAACAGGGCAATGAGGCCAAGTGAAATAAAGGCAACAATTCTTGCACCCTGCCTGACCACTGGAAAAACTACGTAAGCTTGTTGAACTCGTTGGGAAATACAGTCACCGGCTTAAAAGTGCTGGCTTCCTCAGGCGTCATCATGCAATAAGAAATGATGATGACGATATCGCCTTCTTCAGCTTTCCTGGCAGCTGCACCATTGAGACACACGGTGCCGGAACCTCTTTCTCCTTTGATTACGTAGGTCTCGAGTCTTTCACCGTTGTTGTTGTTGACAATCTGCACTTTTTCTCCTTCTATGAGGTTGGCAGCATCCATCAAATCTTCATCAATGGTAATAGAACCTACATAGTTGAGGTTGGCCTGTGTAATGGTAGCTCTGTGAATCTTGGATTTGTGTATGTGTAAAAGCATAATGGGCGCAAAGATATTTCAATCGCCAGGATTGTGTTAATAATTAGAGTGAAAAACACGAAAAAGGCCTGAATTGTTCCCGTACGACTTATTCTACAACGGTGATTTTCAACATATTGGTTTTAAACCTTTTGTGCAAAGGCATGCTACCTGTATTCACAACAATGTCGCCTTCTTTCAACAAATTCCTGTCTTTCAAGTCGTTGACAAGATCTTCAATGGTCTCATCAGTGCTGCTGAATTTGTCGTAATGAAAGCAACGCACACCCCAAACCAGGTTGAGGGTGGCCAACATGTGTTTGTGGGAAGAAAATATGTAAATGGCGGCATCCGGTCTATAAGATGAAACTTTAAAGGCTGTATAACCTACCACCGTAATACCCAGGATTGCCCTTGCTGTGATTCTGTCAGCCAATTGAGCAGCTGCATAACAGAGAGAATCGGAAAGAAAGCTCTGTGTGTCAGGCTTGGGCTTGGTCCTCTTTCCTTGCAGGTAGTAATTTTTTTCTGCATTGGCTATGATCCTGTTCATTGCCTGCACTACCAGAGCAGGGTGATTACCTACGGAGGTTTCTCCGCTAAGCATGACGGCATCTGCTCCGTCTAAAACGGCATTGGCTACGTCTGTGGCTTCTGCGCGGGTTGGACTTGGGTTGGTGATCATGCTCTCCATCATCTGGGTAGCTACAATCACTGGCTTTGCTTTCTCCTGACAAAGATGAATGATTTGTTTTTGGGTAGTGGGTATCAATTCAATGGGCATTTCCACACCCAAATCACCCCTGGCTATCATCACGGCATCGGTGACATCTACTATTTCTTCGATGTTTTTGATGGCCTCCGGTTTTTCAATTTTGGCAATCACCTTGGCGTGGTGACCTTTGGCCGCAATTCTTTGTTTGAGGTCCAATATATCTGAAGCCTTTCTCACAAAACTTAAGGCAATCCAGTTGACGGGTTGGGTGAGGATGTAGTCTAGGTCTTCCAGATCTTTTTCGGTCAAACAAGGAAGAGAAACCTGGGTGTCGGGCAGATTCACACCTTTGTTGGACGACAACGTAAAGCCAAAAATTACTTTCAATTTTACCTCATCCTTTTTATTGGTAGCTACCACTTCCAGCACTATTTTACCATCATCTACCAGGATGCGTTCGCCTACATTCACATCGGTGGCAAACTGGTCGTACGACATGTATATCTTTTCCTTTGTACCCAAACACTCTTCGTTGGTAAATGTGAGAATGTCTCCCGGAACTATGTCCATGCTGCCATTTTCAATTTTTCCAATGCGCAATTTGGGTCCTTGCAAATCGGCCAAAATGCCAATGTGAACGTTGTTTCTGGCGTTGATGGCCGTGATGTAGTCGATCACATTCTGATGCTCTTCATGGCTGCTGTGAGAAAAATTGAGACGAAACACGTCAACGCCTGCATTGACCAATGACACAAGGCCTGGGTCTGTATTACAAGCAGGTCCTACTGTAGCAACTATTTTGGTTTTCTGGTAAACGTTTTTTAATCTGTTTGGCACTTTCCACAATTTAGCTGCCAAAGATAGTGTAATAAAGACATAAAGCAGTTCGGTTTATTTAGTGTTTTTGGAAAAGTCAATATTTTCTTTGCCCCAATAAAATTTTATTAAGTGGTGGAATAATATTTGAAATCTCTTTTAGTGAAGGCACCAAAAAACAAAACTTAATTTTCCCGTTCTGGTGGAATTTTTTGTTTGAAATTTTATTTGGTGGTTAAAAAAAGTGGATTTTATCTCTGTTTGCGAATTTTTTTGCTGTTTGTTATGGTAAAACCTGTTTACTTTATTTCACATTTAAGCATGCATTCTTGTCCAAAATAACCTTCCAGCTGATCTCCAACTTTTACAGGTCCTACCCCAGCCGGAGTGCCTGTATAGATCAAATCGCCGGTTTGAAGTGTGAAAAAACGAGATATGTATTCAATCAAAAAGTCAAATGAAAAAATGAGGTCTTTGGAGTTTCCTTGCTGCACCGTTTCACCATTTTTTTGCAATGAAAAGTCGATGTCTGTAAGATCACTCCATTGGCCCTTAGGCTTGAAACTACCCAAAACAGCACTCTGATCAAAGGCCTTGGCCAGTTCCCAGGGTTGTCCTTTTTCTTTGAGTTTATCTTGCAGGTCCCGCGCTGTAAAATCGATGCCCAGTCCAATCTCATCATAATAGTCGTTTCCAAATCCGGGAACGATGTTTTTACCATTTTTCCTGATTTTTAACACCAGCTCTATCTCATGATGGATGTTCTCGCTGAAATCGGGGTGATAAAATGGCTTTCCATCTGTAAGCAAGGCCGTGGCCGGCTTCATGAAAATCAATGGCGATTTGGGTACTGGATTGTTGAGTTCCAGCGCATGATCAACATAGTTTCTCCCGATGCAGAAAATTTTCATAATGGATAAAATTTGATATGCACAAAAGTATAAAAACCTACGTGGTAGATGCTGAAATAATTTGAACAAATACTGCCATAATGTCATTAACTTTTATAATCAACTGCCACAACATAAAATATTAATTTATGGTTGATAAAAATGTTAAAATCAAAATAAAATAATGTGCTACTATTTATTTTGTAATTTATATTTTAAATATGGTGGTTATAACTTTCAAAACACACATTAAAATAAGGTTAGATGAGTGACTAAGTATCAAACTGGAACGATATTCGATCGGGGGTATGAGCGGGAATTTTTATCTTTGACTTCCGGTTGAATTGCCAATCTCTGTCAGGTTTAACCCCGGGGGATCTTCCCTGCACCATAATCAACTTCATTATGTTAGATTTTATCAAAAAAATATTTGGAACCAAGCACGATCGTGATGTTCAAACATACAGGCCCATTGTTGACAAAATCAATGCTTTTGCTGAAGAATACAAGCAATTGAGCAATGATGAGTTGCGTGCCAACACCCTCAGGTTTAGAGAACGCATTGCCCAACACCTGGAAGGCATCGACAAAGATTTGCTAAGCCTTAAGGAACAGGCAGCCTCTGAGCACGACCTGGGCACCAAAGAGCATTTATTTGATCAGATTGACGAACTTACCAAGGAGAGAGATACGCACCTGGAGGTTATACTCAAAGCCATCTTACCGGAAGCTTTTGCCACCGTAAAAGAAACAGCGCGCAGATTTAGTCAAAACTCAGAAATAGAAGTTACTGCCACAGAGCACGACCGCAACCTGGCAGCCAGGAAAAACTATATTCTCATAGATGGCAATACGGCCAAATGGAAAAATTCGTGGACTGCAGCGGGAGGAGAGATCACATGGAATATGGTACACTACGATGTTCAGTTGATTGGGGGCATGGTCTTACACGATGGAAAGATTGCCGAAATGGCCACGGGTGAAGGTAAGACCCTTGTTGCTACATTGCCTGCCTATCTCAACGGACTCTCAGGTTTGGGTGTCCACGTGGTTACCGTCAACGATTACCTGGCCAGAAGGGACAGTGAATGGGTTGGTCCCATTTTCGAATTTTTATATCTTACTGTAGATTGTATTGACCAATACAAACCCCATTCTGCCCAAAGGGTGGCTGCTTACAATTGCGATATCACCTATGGTACCAACAACGAATTTGGCTTTGACTACCTGCGCGACAACATGGTGCGAAGTGCCGATGAAAAAGTGCAGAAAAAACACCATTTTGCCATGGTGGATGAGGTGGATTCTGTTTTGATTGATGATGCAAGAACACCATTGATTATCTCAGGACCCGTTCCGGAAGGAGCAGATGAACAGGAATACCAGGACCTCAACCCCAAGGTAGAATCTTTGGTCAATGCGCAGCGCAAACTTGCAACAGAATATCTGGCTGAGGCCAAGAAACTGTTTGCCGCTGGAAAAACCGGATATAATGAAGGGGAGGCCGGTCTGGCTATACTCCGTGCACACAGAGCCCTTCCCAAATACCGCCCGCTGATCAAATTTTTAAGTGAAGAGGGGGTGAAAGTCACCTTTCAGAAAGCAGAGAATTATTACATGCAGGAGCAAAACAAACACATGCCTCTTGCAGATAAACCCCTCTACTTTGTGATCGATGAAAAAAACAGAAGCGTTGAATTGACTGCAAAAGGAATCGAATACCTTTCCAAAGGTGAAAACGATGAAAACTTCTTCCTTCTGCCAGACATTACCAGTGCCATGCTAGCCATTACCGAAAGAGAAAAAGCAGAAGGCATAAAACTGGCTCCTGAAAGACAATCGCTGATTACAGATTTTAGCACTAAGTCGAGAAGGTTACACGCCGTTTCGCAATTACTCAAAGCATATACCTTATTTGAAAAAGACCAGGAGTATGTGGTGATCAATGGTGAGGTGAAAATTGTAGACGAGCAGACCGGTCGTATGATGGAAGGTCGCCGATACAGTGATGGTTTGCACCAGGCACTGGAAGCCAAAGAAAACGTAGACATTGGCAACATTACGCAGACCTATGCTACCATTACCTTGCAGAATTATTTCAGGATGTTCCACAAGCTATGCGGTATGACCGGTACCGCCGAAACAGAGGCACAGGAATTGTGGCAAATCTACAAGCTGGATGTGGTGGTAATACCAACCAACAAGCCGGTTATCAGAAAAGATGAAGAAGATCTGGTCTTTAAAACTACCAGAGAAAAGTTCAATGCTGTTATTGATGAAATAGGCAGGTTGACCCAGGCCGGACGTCCGGTTTTGGTGGGTACCACATCAGTAGACATTTCCGAAAAATTGAGCAAAATGCTCGACCTCAGGGGCATTTCACACAATGTTTTGAACGCCAAACAACACCAGCGCGAAGCAGAAATTGTAGCCGAAGCAGGTAAGCCTTCTGCTGTTACCATTGCTACCAACATGGCCGGTAGGGGTACGGATATCAAGATCAATGATCAGGTCAAAGCCGCTGGTGGTTTAGCAATTATTGCAACAGAAAGACACGATTCCAGAAGGGTGGATCGCCAGTTGAGGGGTCGTGCGGGTCGTCAGGGAGATCCGGGAACTTCACAGTTTTATGTTTCACTGGAAGACAACCTCATGCGTATGTTTCAAAGCGATCGAATTGCCGGTGTGATGGACAGAATGGGACACAAAGATGGTGAAGTAATCCAACACAGCATGATTACCAAATCCATTGAAAGGGCTCAGAAAAAAGTAGAAGAAAACAACTTCGGCATACGTAAAAGATTGCTCGAATACGATGATGTGATGAACATCCAGCGGGAGGCCATTTACAGGAAGAGAAACCATGCATTGGAAGGAACCCGCTTATCAGTAGACATCTACAATATGTTTGAATCCCTTACAGAATCACTGGTGCTGAAGTTCAAAAACACCAATGACTACGAAGGTTTTGAAAATGAATGTTTGTCGATGTTAAGTCTTGATCCCGATATCGACAAAGCATCATTTACCTCAATGTCGCCAGCTGCACTTGTTGACAAGTTCAGAACAAAGGTGATGGACATCTACGAACAGAAAAAAGATCACTTCAAAACCCTGCTCATGCCCGTGATCAAAAACGTGTATGAAAATCAGGGCCATCAATACAAACGCATTTTATTGCCGATTGAAGATGGCACAGGTCATCCGCTGCAACTCACAGCAGACTTAAAAAGGGCAGTGGAATCGGCTGGCGAAACCATTGCTGTAGACATCGAACAGGCAGTAGCACTTGCTTTGATCGACGACAATTGGAAAGAACACCTAAGGGCGATGGATGAATTGAAAGATTCTGTACAAGCCGCTACTTTTGAGCAAAAAGATCCACTCGTGATTTACAAGATGGAAGCTTACCGCTTGTTCGAAGAATTGATTTATTCTGTCAACATGGAAGTGGTATCTTATCTGATGAGGGCCAGGTTGGTGGTACAAAATGAGGAAGTAAGAGAGGCAAGAGAAGTAAAGACCGACCTTTCCAACATCAAAACGAATAAAGAAGAGGAAGCAAGGAAAGCAGCTGCAGAAAATGCTGGCAGGTCGGTGGAGAAAAAAATAGAAACTTTTATCCGCCAGGAGGAAAAGGTCGGTCGCAATGATCTTTGTCCATGTGGAAGTGGTAAAAAATACAAACACTGTCACGGAAAATGATCAAGCTGGCCTCTTACATTGACCATACGCTGTTAAAGCCCTTTTGTACCGAAGCCGAAATTGAGCAATTGTGCCAGGAAGCAAAAGAAAATGGCTTTGCTGCGGTTTGTGTACCTCCGTGCTATGTGTCGCTGGCGGCCCGAATACTCAATGACTCAGGCGTCAATATTTGTACGGTGGTAGGCTTCCCATTGGGCTACAACGATACAAATGTCAAATTGTACGAAACAGAAACGCTGATACATGCCGGTGCCACGGAAATAGATGTAGTGGTAAATGTGACGTGGATCAAGTCTGGTCAATGGGACAAAGTGGATAAAGAACTGGAACAACTTAGCGCTTTGATTTCTTCACACAATGCCGTTTTTAAATTGATCTTTGAAACGGCGTATCTCACATCAGACGAAATAATGCAGTTGGCTGATTTGTGTTTGAAGAACAAGGTACACTATTTAAAAACCTCAACTGGTTTTGCGCCCAAGGGAGCAGAGTTGGAAGTGGTCAAAGCCATAAAAGCGAGGATCGGAGACCAGGCAAAAATCAAGGCTTCGGGTGGTATTTCTGATCGGGATACTGCCATTGCTTTCATAGAAGCAGGAGCCGACAGAATAGGTACTTCATCGGGTGTAAAAATTGTGTCTTAGGATAAATCAAATGGCCGAAATAGGAGCAGAGACTTTGGAAGATTTTGCTTTGTTTGCTGAGTTGAATTTGATTTGATTGATTTTTTTTCCAATTTCTTCTCCAAGTCGTAAGCCTTCCTGACAATCCATTCGATAATGAACTCCCAGTGGTATTCTCGAATAAGCACTTTCTTCCGCCATTTGCCTAAATGAATTATAGTGTCTGGGTTTTCCCAAAAACTCTATTCTTCCTATATGGCTCTTGTCTGTAAAGTCTATCACATTCCCAAATAAATTTTCCAGAATAGTGGCACTTACTCCTCCAATGGCTGAGTGACCGGAAGGATAACTTGGAAAATTTGGAGAATGATGAAATGCCCGCCAATCTTCGTGGATGTTCTTCCTTATATAATCCTGGGGCCTCTCCAGATTGTACACATATTTGGAATTCCAGCAGGCAACCAGCGCATCAGACAAACCAATTCCAACTTTAAAATATGCTTCGATTGCTGTTTCTCTGGGCACAGAATTAATTTGTACAAATTGATCGAGAATGGAAATCCATCTACCAGCGGGTGTAAAGGTTAGTCCTCTGACATCGTCACTCCAAAATTCTGAAATCCACTTGTTTTCATACGATAATGGTGCACTGATGGTAAAAAGTTCCAGTGCCTGAATATAATATACGGAATTGTGTTCTGTGGAATAAGGAGGTAGAGGCATGGCAATGTATTCATCGGTTTTGATTACGAAAGGACACACCTCCCCCCAGTGTGGCAAAAGAGCAGGCATGGGGTGTTCATCGTCTTCTCTCCATCTACCTTCGCCCTGTGGAGGAGAATAATCTTTTTCAAAATTATGCAAATAAGCCTGGTGACCTTGTTTGTCTTCGGCAGACCAATTGTAAACAGCATTGGCAATGTCACGACCCAGACTCTTGGAATTTTCAGTGAGCTCAGGACCCAGTTCTTCCATCCATTTATGGTTCCATTTGTTTTCGATGTCTTCTGCTCTTTTGTTGAGGTGATAGGGTATATTGATGTAATACCTCGAAATAAAAAGACGGGCTGCTTTGTTGTAGGCTGGGCCAAAACTTGTAGGTTTTCCGGCTTTAAGTTCCTCAAGATGAAGTTGTGGAAAATAGGCAGTTAATTGATCCAACTGACCTTTTTGGTGCATTTCAATGGCCATGGGCAGGAAGCCAAAATAGCCATAAAATCTGCCTGCCACAGGTACAGCTATGCCTTCAATATCAGTTTCTATATCAAGAGCGAGTCTATACCAATCATTCATTAAAGCTACATCATCATCAACCTTCGGTTTTGTAAAATATCTCCAACCCATATAGCTTGCCGCTGCTAAAATTAAAACCATCAGCATGCCCAAAATCAGATTACGATGCTTTTTCATGGGCAACTGTTTCTTTGATTGAAGTGGGCAATACTTTGTCGTTGTGTGTCGAAAAATAAATGTAAAAACGAGTACCCTTGTGTTTTACACTTTTAACGTCGAAGCGTAAATTGTGAAGTTCAAAAATACTTTTTACCAATGATAAGCCTATGCCAGAGCCTTTGATTACTTTGGCATTTTGAGAGCGATAGAAAGGCTCAAAAACCAGATCAACTTCTTTTTTTTCCATACCAATGCCTTTGTCTACCACACAAATTACAGGCCCTGTTCCGGGGTTGAATTCAAGCGTGGTGACAACTTCCTGATTGGCTCCGTATTTCATGGCATTTTCCATGATGTTGACCAGTGCTGTCTTTATCAGCTGTTCGTTGCCGAGGTACAATAAGTCGTTTTCGTTTTCGGGAAGATTAGACATCACGAGCGATATCTTTTGCTGAGGGTGAAGCTTTTGAACAGTGGTCTTTGCCTGAAACAAAACCTCGTCAATTCTGAAGGGCTCAAATCGTATGCTGCTGCCATCGGCATTGATTTTGGATAGCTGCATGATTTTGGAAGAAACGTCGCTCAACTCTATCATGTCTTCATAGACCGACTTTAGCACTGTTTTGTATTCTTCGGCAGACCTTTCTTTGTTGAGGGTCACTTCAATTTGCGACAATATTACATTCAATGGATTCTTTAGCTCGTGCGAGATATTAGATAAAAATTGTTTTTGGTTGATGAATACCTGTTGTATGCGATCCAGCAATTTGTTGAAGGTTTGCACCAGACGCGACAGCTCGTCTTTTTGTCCTGAATGGTTGAGTCGATGTGTCATATCTGAAGGCAGAATGGCTTCCACCTCATTCATAATCGAGTTTACAGGTCTTAGCGCCTGACCTGCAAAAATCCAACCGCCAAGGGCTACAAGACTGATAAATAAAATGTAAACCCAAAGCAGGATGTTGGTCAGGTTGCTGAGCTGACTGGAGTTAAAAACAGATTCCGCTACGATGATGTACTCAAAACCAAATTTGTTTTTGTACAGAACTCCGATTGAGTTGTATTTATCGTAAACAAATCTTTTTTCCCGCTCCAGTCTTACCTGATTGAGCTTGTCTTGATTGAGTTGAGATGGAGATTGGCTAAAACTATAGATCAGGTGATTTTCGCTGTTGTAGATGGATATATTTTCTGAAGAAAGTGGGTTGTGTTCATTGGAAGGTTTGGCCTGAAAAATTTCACCATTTCGATCCCTGATTTTGCCTACGAGCATTTCCCCGGTAAGAAAGGCTTTGGAACGAAGAGATTCATAAAAATCATCCTGTAGCTGATCTCTAAATCGGTTGTGGATGTAATAAAAAGAAACCAACATGATCGTTGCTACAATCAAAATAAACTGCAATGTCAATTTGGTCCTAATTTGCATGTTTAGGCAGGTTGATCAATGAGCATATACCCTATGCCAAATTGGGTGTGAATGAGTTTTTTTTCAAAATTTTTATCCATTTTATTGCGCAGATAATTTACGTACACTTCAATCACGTTGGTGTTGGTTACAAAATCGATCTCCCATATTTTCTCAGCCAATTCGGGTTTTGAAATTACGCGTTCGGGGTTTCGTAAAAAATATTCGATCAATGAGTACTCTTTAGGAGTCAGATCAATTTTGTGTCCACCTCTGAAAAAAGATCGTGTATCCAAATTTAATTCAATATCAGCATATTTCAGCACGTTATTGGTAGCCTTGGATCCTTTTCGACGATCTAAAGCCTTGATCCGTGCAAGTAATTCCTGAAATGCAAAAGGTTTTGAGAGATAATCATCTGCTCCTGACTCAAGTCCAACTACTTTTTCATCAATGGCATCGAGGGCCGAAAGCAACAAAACCGGTGTTTCATTGCCTTTATATCTAAGTGCTTTAACCAACTCATAGCCATTGAGTTTAGGCATGATTACATCAGAGACTATAACATTGTAATCGTTTTTTTCAGCTAGTTTTTTGCCTGTTTCGCCATCGTATGCAAGCTCAACCTCCATACCATTTTCCTCAAGCCCCTGTTTTAATGACTGAATGATCTTTATTTCATCGTCTATGAGTAAAATTTTCATGCTTTTAATTCATATTAAAATTCAATATATGCGTGCAAATCTCATGAATAATTATATCATTTTGAATAGTTTATGAAATTAAAAAATTTTAATTATTCCATTGTGGCCTGTGTAATTAACTTTCTGATAAAAATCATTCTTTTTCTAAGCACATTTTAAGGCCTAAAATGAAATTCAAAACTGCGATAAAGGGTAAATTTGTCAGCGCTTAATTAAAGTATTAAGCACAAATTATTATTTAAATAAAAAAATAGTGAAAACCATGAATATCCGACTTATGCGTAATGGATTTTTCCTTATGCTATTTTCTATGATCTTTCTTGCAGCTTGTAAGGATGAGGTCGATCCTATTGATCCCATTCAGCCAGAAGAAAATTTGGCTGCCAATTACAACAACAATGTCGTAACAGAGTGGATCCAATTGTATATGGACATTGAAAAAGATTTACCAGGTTTCAGGCCTGCAGCTACTTCTCGTGCCCTGGCTTACATCTGGATGTCTGCTTATGAGGCTGCGCTACCGGGCATGCCGGATTTCGTGTCAAACGACACCAAATTGTCAGGACTAACAGTGCCTGATCTTCCAAAAGACAAGTTGAAATATGACTGGAACATTGCCGTGAATGCTGCCTTAGCCAGGTCAATGGAGCACATGATGGCGGTTGCCAATACAGACCAGAGAGGTTTGATCAATGATTTGGAATCATCATTCAACAATACACTAAAAACCAAAGTAAGCCAGGAAGTATTCAACAATTCTCAGGAATGGGGTAGATTGGTAGCTGATGCTGTGATGAAATATGCCGATACGGACGTAGAGGGTGTTAATCAGTCAGCTGATGTTTTCCCTGCTTCTTATGTACCACCCACTGGTGTTGGAAAATGGCAGCCTGCAGATGGCAAGTCATTGTTTCCATATTGGGGTAAGGTGAGAACTTTTGCAACCTTTGGCAATGAGTTACTTTCACCTCCACCTCCCGCTTATAGCACCAACCCGGCAAGTCAGTATTACAAAGATTTTGCTGAAGTAAATGAAAACATTGTAAATCTTACCCACGAAAGAAGGTGGAGAGCAGAGTTCTGGAGTGATGACATTGTAGGTCTAACTTTCAGCCCTCCCGCAAGGGCTTTCCAGATAGCCAGACAAATGGTTGAAAATGAAAATGCAAGCCTCGAATTCTGTGTTCACTTGTTTTTGAAGTTGGGTATTGCAGAAAACGATGGAGCCGTTGCTGCATGGGGTTCAAAGTATCATTACAATGTAGAAAGACCTTTCAACTATATTCCTGCCAATATCAATCCTGATTTCAGAACCATTTTGGGCAATGCTGTTGGCACTGACAACCTTACACCTCCATTCCCTGGCTATCCTTCTGGCCACTCTACTTTTGGTGGTTTGGGTATTTCTGTATTGAGCGAATTTTTTGGTGAAAATTATACATTTACAGATCGTTGCCACTACGGCAGGTCTGAGTTTAATGGCACTCCAAGAACGTATACAACAATGACCCAGATCGGAGAAGAAAATGCTTACTCAAGAATTCCTCTGGGTGTTCACCCAAGATTTGACTGCTCTGAAGGCTTAAGATTGGGCAAACAAATAGGAAAAAATGCGGTTGCTTACAACCTGAAGAAATAAACAACTACAAGCACACAAAAAAAGGCGGCTCCTCAAAAAGGGGTCGCCTTTTTTTTACCAATTATACTGGACATTCAGCGGCCTGCTCACCCATGGATTATTTTTCAAATAAAACCGCCATGGCCAATGAGAATGCCTCCCCACATGTACAGACATGCCTACTCTGGGCGTTTCAACAATAGGCCCGGGATTAAATCCATCTTCATATATTCTCAAAGGGGAATTGGTTTGGTGAAACTGTACTTTGTTCCAACTTTTATCAATGTCCAGAGCCTGGCATACTTTGCCCGGCCCGCCGGTCAATAAATAGTTGTTGGCAGCAATTCCTCTTCTATTTTGCATGATCTCCAATCCTTCCAACGGTTGCACGGCTCTGATTAAAACTGCGTGAGCCATGTCCTCGGCTGCGGTGACCACATTGAGCAAGTGGTGCATGCCATAAGAAATATATACATAAGCACAACCCCCTTTGGCATACATGACTTCTGTACGGTCGGTACGCCTGTTGTTGTATGCGTGGCATGCCCTGTCATCAGGGCCACGGTAAGCCTCTGTTTCAACAATCCGGCTGTGGGTGATCTGTCCTCCAGACTCACAAACCAGCACTTTACCCAACAGTTGCAGAGCGATGGAAGCCACATCTTCCGACAAATAAAAATTTGGTTTTAATAATTTCATGCCCATATCACAAATTGATGCAAGATATTTAACTTCAACGCGTCGGATAAATTTATTTTCCTAATTTTGGACGCAGTTGATAATTGACAATCTTGGTAATACACATATAAAAAGAATCGTTTGGATCTATGGCTAAGCAGAAACAAGTAAAGAAGAACGCCCCAGTCATTGAAAACAGCCCCAAGGCAGTGGCTGCCCCATTGCAACTCCCGGGCAACTTCTGGAAATCGCAAGGCTGGAAGGTTGCTGTTCTGATCATTTTTGGTTTTGTTTTATACCATCAAACCGCTCATTACGGCTATGTGCTGGATGATACCATTGTGATCACCGACAATCAATTTACCAAAAAAGGATTTGGTGGCATTTATGAAATCATGACTACTGAATCCATGACCGGTTATTTTGGAGCACAAAAGAACCTCGTTCAGGGCAATCGCTACAGGCCCCTTTCGCTAGTAACTTTTGCAATAGAATATGGCGTTTTCAACAAAATGAAGCCCGGTGTGAGTCATGTGATCAACATCTCGCTTTACATACTAAGTTGTATTTTTATACTGCGCACCTTTCAACTGCTGATGCCCGATAAAAAATCATTGATGGGCTGGTTTGACATAGGATTTGCTGCTTCGCTTTTGTACCTGGTTCACCCCATCCATGTTGAAGCGGTGGCCAACATCAAGGGTCGCGATGAAATCATGGCCATGTTGTTTTCCCTTTTGTCGCTTTACTTATTTGTGTTGCATTATATGTATGGCAAGGGGAAATCTTATTTGTATGGCGCTTTGATCAGTTATTTTCTGGGCTTACTTTCGAAAGAAAACACGATTACTTTTGCTGCCGTCATACCGCTCACACTTTGGGTTTTTGGTGGCCCTCATCGCAATAAAGCATGGAACGGTTTGGCTTGGCTGGCCCTTGTTTCTTTTGTCTACCTGATGATGCGATTTTCGATTTCTGGTGTGCCGCAGTTGAATCAAAAAATTACGGATATCATGAACAACCCCTTCCTTGAAATGTCGGGGGGTGAAAAACTGGCAACCATCATCTATACATTAGGGCTGTATATCAAATTGTTGATATTTCCATATCCACTTACCCATGATTATTACCCTTACGCCATTCCCATCATGAATTGGGGCAAGTGGCAAGTATGGCTTTCGCTGATGCTTTACGGTGGCATGGCCTGGTGGGCGTGGAAACAAGTCAAAGAAAAACAGCTTTCAGGGTATGCCATATCCTTTTACCTGATCACACTTACCATAGTATCCAACATCGTGATCAACCTGGGTACTTTTATGAACGACCGATTCATTTACATGCCATCTCTTGGTTTTTGCCTTTTGCTTGCCTGTGCCATCTGGAAATTGGGTGACAACTGGGGCAGTCAAATCAAAGAAGGAGCTCAGCTTGCCTTGCTTTGTGTACCCGTACTTGCTTTTGCCTTTTTGAGTTTTATTCGCGTACCTGACTGGGAAACCGCATTGAGCCTCAATCAAAGTGCCATGCGTGTATCGGGCAATAGTGCCCGGGCCAACTCGTTTATGGCTACAGCGTTGTTCAATGAATTTAAGGAAACCACCGATGTTGCCAGGAAAAAAAGCCTGTTGACAGAAGCCATGCCTTATGCAAAAAAAGCAGCTGAGATCATTCCCAATTATTACAATGCCAACCTCATGATGGCCGGTATTGCGGGAGAAAGTTACAACCTCAACAAAGAGTTGAAGCCACTGCTTAGCGACTTCGAACAGGTGGTCAGCAGGCGCCCTGACGTGTCATTTGTCACAGAATACCTTAAATATTTACATGGAACCGGGCCGGATTTGAACCAAATGATGGCTTTTTACATTAAGGTTGGTAAGACGCTGATGGAGAAGAAAGGAACTGAAGACATAAAATGGGCTGCCCATTATATGAAATTGGGACTGGAATTGGATCCGAACCAACCCACACTCAATCAGATGACCGGTGAATGCTTTAATCTGTTGGGAGATACCCAGCAGGCGCAAATGCATTTGAGCAAAGCTGCCGGACTTAGGTAAGAATTTACACCCCCGGGCTGCGACCCAGCCTATATATATAATGAAACGCTATGAACGAGACCCTGTACAGGATTGCCCTGACCATGGTGCCCAACATCGGGCCCGTACTTTCCAAAAATCTGATCGGCTATTGCGGCAGTGCCGAAGCTGTATTCAGAGAGAAAAAATCTGCCTTATCGAAGATACCGGGTATAGGAACCCTAAAGGCAAGAGAAATCAATGCTTCCGTCGTACTTCCCAGAGCGGAAGAAGAACTGCGTTTTGTAGAACAAAATCAGGTGCAGGTCTTGTTTTTTCTGGATGACAATTATCCGCGCAGGCTAAGGCATTTTGATTACAGCCCACTTATTTTGTACTATCGCGGCGGCCAGGACCTCAATCCACACCGCACCGTTGGCATTGTAGGCACACGAACGCCCAGTGCTCATGGCAGGATGTTGACTGAAAAATTGGTAGAAGACCTGGCCGATTATGGGGTGGTGATCGTCAGCGGACTGGCCTATGGCGTTGATGGTTGTGCGCACAAAAAATCAATTGAAGTGGGCTTGGCAACCTTGGGCGTAATGGGCAATGGCCATGATATTATATACCCGGCTGCCCACAAAGAGTTAGCCAAAAAAATGCTCAAAAACGGGGGATTGCTCACCGAATTCTGTAGTCAAACCCGGCCCGACAAGGTCAACTTCCCCATGCGAAATCGCATCATAGCTGCACTGGCCGATGCTTTGGTAGTAATAGAATCCAAAACCAGTGGTGGCAGCATCATCACTGCAGAGTTTGCCAATGAATACAACAAAGATGTATTTGCCATCCCGGGTCGCCCAGGCGATGAATGGTCCGGGGGCTGCAATGCCCTGATCAAAAAAAACAAGGCCCACCTGATGGAAGACCTGTCTGACCTCCTCTATATCATGCGCTGGGACGACATAGATCACAAGCGACCGGTGCAGACCTCCCTATTCATAGAGCTGGATGCCGAGCAACAGGCCATCGTAGACTTCATCCGCATGCGCAAAGAAACGGGGATAGAAGAACTGATCTATGGCCTCAATCTGCCCTCTTCCACCTTAGCCTCTCAACTGCTGGCCCTGGAATTCAAAGGGGTGGTGCGTCCCTTACCTGGTAAGAGGTATATTTTATCTTATTAGTTGTGGAGGTGGTAAAAGGTGTTAGAAATGATACCTTATGAAAGGAATGGTAGGAAGAGCGTTTCGATTTTATCAAACTAAATGTTATGAAAAAATTTGCCGGAAAATTCAGAATAGGGTCCCATCGTCTAAAGGGGTGGAATTATGCAAATGAGGCAGCATATTTCATCACCGTTGTTACACAAGGCAGGCAGTGTATTTTGGGGCAAATTGTAAATAAAAAAATGGTTTTATCAGATTTTGGTAAAATCGTAAAAAACGAATGGTTAAAATCATTTGACATCAGAAAGGAATTGTTTTTGGATGAATATGTCATTATGCCCAATCATTTTCATGCCATTGTGATATTAAGAAACATCGAGGATGAACGGTTGCAAAATTTCGGTTCCATAAAATCCAATACCCTAGATAACAGGGATGTTGATGGTAAAACAGACCGTTCCGTTGATGATGGTGGTACGAACCGTTCCATTGATGATGAATCAATCCGTTCCATTGATGATGGTGTAGATACGGACGGCCGTCCGTATCTACACCATCATCATTACCACCATCATCATTACCACCATCATCATTACCACCATCATAACCGTAACCAACCCCAATATTTGATACGAATGCCCAAATCCATTTCGTCGTTTATGGCCGGGTTTAAATCAGGGGTAAATTCAAAAATTAACAATTTCATCGACCAAAATCATTTGGATATGCCCAAATACAATCGCAACAATCATTTTTTTCAACAAAATTATTACGATCGAATTATCCGCAACCAGGATGAATTGATGCGAATCAGAAATTATATTATTGACAACCCAAAAACCTGGAAGGGGTGGTGATGAATCATTCCTTAAATTAAATAATACCTCATATTTTGACCATCATCGCCCCTCGGATGTGTTGGGTGCCCTTGCAGGGCTTATCTTGGGGATGATTACCCATCACAACCCACTCGCCCGCATCACGGCACCGCTGCCAAATCGTTTGCGGATGTGGTCCATTTGTTTGAGCAGTTCGATTTGTTCGATGGTGTCTTCGAAGAGGTCGATCTGGTAGGAGCCGCTGACGAGGCCGGAGAATTTTACACCAATGAGGCGGATGAGCTGCCTTCTTTCGAAGAGCTGGTCGAAGAGGTTGAGGACGTGGCGGGTGAGGACGTTGTCGTTGGCGGTATAGGGGATCTGGCGTTGTTTGGTGTAGGTGTTAAAATCAGCGTACCGGATTTTGACGGTGATGCAGGAGGTAAGCTTTTTGTCGTTGCGCAGTTCAAAGGCGAGCTTGTCGGTCATGTCGAGCAGCAGGTTGCGCATGTAACGCAGGTCGAGGGTGTCTTCGGTGAAGGTGCGTTGTTTGGACATGGATTTTTGTTCGTGGTAGGGCACTACCGGACTGCGGTCGATGGCGTTGGCTTTTTCCCAAAGGGAGCGGCCGTGCTGACCAAATTCGCGTTCGAGCAGCCTGGGAGGGATGAAGCTAAGCGTACGGATGTCTCTCACACCCATGAAGCTGAGTTTTTTGTGGGTTTCCTTGCCCACACCGGGGATCTTGGCTACTGCGAGTGGGGCCAGGAATTCTTTCTCTACGCCGGGGTCTATTTGACGGGTGCCGTTGGGCTTGGCCTCTCCCGTGCCCACCTTGGATACCAGCTTGTTGACCGACAAGCCAAAGGAAATGGGCAGGCCTGTTTCTTTGGTGATGCGCTGCCGCAACTCGAGCGACCACTTGTAACAACCAAAGTATTTGTCCATACCCGAAATGTCGAGGTAAAATTCATCAATAGACGCCTTTTCGTAAATGGGCGACTGATCGGCAATCACCTGGGTGACCTCGTGAGAATATTTACTGTAACTGTCCATATCCCCCCTGAGCACAATGGCCTGCGGACAGAGGCGGAGTGCCATCTTCATGGGCATGGCCGAATGAACACCAAACCGCCTTGCCTCGTAACTGCACGAAGCTACCACGCCGCGGTTGCTGGTGCCCCCTATGAGCAGGGGTTTGCCTATAAAAGAACTGTTTTTCAGGCATTCCACAGAAACAAAAAACGAATCGAGATCCATGTGCAGAATCGCTCTGTCGTACATTTTTGACCAATATTTTGTCTTCAAATATACAACTTATTTGTCTTTTTTTGATTAAAAATCTGTCATTTTCTAAATCAATATCAGATTCAGTAAAATATTTTGCGATTATGGCTTTTATATCCAAAATAATTGGTGTGTAAGCGCGTTAATGAAAGAAATAGACGGTAAAAAAACACAATGATTCGAAATTAAATTTTGTGTTGACCAATAAAACATCGATGAAATTTATGTTACAGCATAAATAAATTAATAAAACAAAATAATATTCTGCATTAAAAATATTTAATGTAATTTTAATTCAAAGTTTAAAAAAAATATAATTTTGTCTTCGCAAATACATAGGGCATTCAAAAGTAAATGCGTTGTGTCTATAATTAATTAATAAATTTCAAATTCTATTCAATGAAAAAATTAAGCTTACTCGCCGTGGTAGTCATGGCACTTTTTTCTTGTGCCAAAAACGAAGGCGAGCAGGAAATTATCTCTCAGGATCAGGTGCTCAACAGAGGATGTGCATCTCACACCGTTTTGCAACAACAACTGGAAGCGGATCCGGGCTTACAAGCCAGAATGGATGCCATCGAAGCCTTTACCGAAGAAGCCATGCGCAAAGGAGACAGGATTTTGTTGTCAAATGGTAATATCCAGATTCCGGTAGTATTCAATGTCTTGTATAAAACCGCTGCTCAAAATGTTTCTCTGGCACAACTTCAGTCGCAAATTGATGTGCTCAATGCAGACTATGCAGCGCTCAACAGCGAGTATGGGTCTATTCCTTCTGCATTTTCAGGAGTGGCTTCGGGTGCAACCGGCATTGAGTTTGTGTTGCATTCAGTAGTAAGAAAATCGACCAACAAAACCAGCTGGTCAACCAATGATGCCATGAAAAAATCAGCACAGGGAGGTATCAACCCAACTACCCCTACTACCAAGTTAAACATCTGGGTTTGCAATATGGGTGGTGGCATTTTGGGTTATGCCCAATTTCCCGGAGGCCCTTCATCTACCGATGGCGTAGTATTGGATGACAATGCTACCGGCAACATGGGTACAGCAGCCGCTCCTTTCAACAAAGGAAGAACCGCAACCCACGAAGTAGGCCACTGGCTCAATCTCCGCCACATCTGGGGAGACGCTACCTGTGGAAGTGACCTGGTAAGCGACACCCCAACCCACAACACAGCCAATTATGGTTGTCCTGCCCAACCTCACTACAGCACATGCTCAGGCACCCCTCGTGAAATGACCATGAACTACATGGACTACACCGATGATGCCTGCATGTATATGTTCTCGGCGGGTCAAAAGTCAAGAATGCTGGCAACATTTGTGGTGGGTGGCCCCCGCAACAGCTTTGCACAATAACAGACCAAAAAACCTTTATTATACAAGGCCGTGGCTCACAAGCTGCGGCCTTTTTATTTTTCGCCCGCCTGTGCCTCTACCACCCTGGAGCCTGCTATTAAAAAAACCCGATCACCTGGCCTGACCTTTACATTTACATAACCGGTAAACAAACCAAAGGCAGGCATCACGGCTTCGTGTTCCTTCCAGTGAAAGCAGGGAAATCGCTGGCTCTGTCTTGCTTTGCCATACAAACTCACACCGGGGTGCACGTGTCCGTAAATATTGTAAAAACCTGTATCCTGGATGGCATCGTGAGAAAACAGCAGCCCATCCTGCTGCAACACCTCCACCTGGTGCAGACCAAGGGTGTCGTAAATTTCATCCAGCATGATGTCGTGGTTGCCCCTCACCAGAATGGTCTCAGTACCACCGAGGCCATCAAGCCATTTTGAAAACAATTCTACCGAACGGTTGTATTCAGAATGAAAAAGATCACCCAAAAAGACAAGTTTCTGTGGCCGGTATTTATCCACTACCATTTGCAGTTTTACTACCTCTTCTTCTGTCACCCGCAACGGCACCCCAATACCGGCCTTTCTAAAATGATTGGACTTGCCGAAATGAACATCGGCAATAAAGAGGGTTTGGTACTGTTCCCACCACAAACATTTTTCTGCACACATCGAGAGTTCTGACCCCCTAACATTGATGATCAAAGTTTTTGCTGCAAGTTACAACGAAGCACGGAATCTTGCCGGGCAATGGCACTTTTGATGGCTTTATCTAATAACCACCCACCTTTATAGAAAAATCACGTCGGTTGACCGTTATTGTTTGTAATATTGTAGCTATAAAATCAACGCAGTACCGATGAAATACCATCTTATGCTCAGACTTTTCGTTTTTTGCTTTTTCTCTTCTCTGCTTTTCCCAAATGTCATGGGTGCCCAGGAAGTGTGGCCATTGAGGAAGTGCATCGATACCGCCATCAAAAACAATCTTTCCATACAAGGAGCCAAGCTCAACCTCAAAAGTGCTGAGGTGGACGCCACCCAGGCTAAACACCAGCGTTATCCCAACCTAAGTGGTAGCAGCAGTGTGTTCTGGAACTTTGGTAGAACCATCGATCCTACCTCCAACACCTTTACCACAGAGACCTTTTTCAACAACAGAATAGGGCTCAACACAGGGGTTACACTTTTCAACGGCTTTGCCATCAACAACAGCATTCAGCAAACCAAAACCAATGTGAGTGCTTCCAAAGAGGATATCCAGCAAACCCAAAACGACATTGCCCTCAATGTGGCCAGCTTTTACCTCAACGCCCTTTTTGCCAAAGAAAACCAGTTGATTGCCCGCGCCAATCTGGATATGAGTCGCAATACCCTCAATCAGATACAGACCCTGGTAAAATCGGGTGCAAGGGCAGCCAACGAAGCGCTGGATATAGAGGCACAGGTAGCCACCGACGAGCAAGCCATGCTGACAGCAGAAAACAACTATACCATTGCCAAGATGCAGCTTCGCCAGTTGATGCTCATTGATCAGGACATCGATGTAGAAATGCCTGGCAGCATTGAATTGAAGACTGATCCCATGCTGGTAGAATTTAATGAACTTTACAGGGGAGCCCTGACCACTCAGCGTTCTGTGGCTGCCGGTGAATTGCGCGTAAAAAGCGCCGATCTCGGTGTCAAAGTGGCGCAAGGACAAAGATATCCATCCCTGTCCGTTGGGGGTTCTTTGGGAACGAACTATTCCAACCAGGGCATTCGTTTCAACGGTACCCAGACAGTACCCAATGAACTCGTGGCCTATCTCCAGGGCGTGCCTTATAGTTTTATCATCAATCAAGACGTACCTATTTACAGCAAGGCCGGTTATAGTTACCAATTGGATCACAACCTTTCCTATGGAGTGGGTTTCAATATGCAAATTCCCATATTGAACAACTACAACACCTCTGCCAATATTGAAAAGGCTAAAATTATGCGTGAAAATGCCGCGTTGAACCTGGAGACCACCAAACAAAACCTAAAGATTACCGTTCAACAGGCCCACGCCGATGCCAAGGCAGCCAAAGTAAAATTCCAGGCAGCTGAAAAAGCCCTCGCAGCACAACAAGCAGCCTTTGACAATGCCAGTAAACGTTTTTCGCTGGGGGCCATCAATAGCTTTGACCTCAGCAATGCCCGCACCCGACTCGACAATGCCAAAAATAGTTTATTAATAGCCAAAT